>RCUN01000071.1_pt1 | contig 114772 bp, 105 predicted proteins | sample 2166181 | NCBI WGS metagenome assembly RCUN01 (sample SAMN09932603, study PRJNA488358) | compost metagenome | feature: garden; material: soil; isolation source: compost soil in crotononitrile-enriched culture | place: Germany: Experimental Botanical Garden Goettingen | collected 2016-01-27 | reverse complement strand
GTTTGTTTATTGCCTATAGATATAAAAAGAAAAAGATGTTGCAGCTTGATATTTTAAAAGCTCAAAAGGTTGATTATATTTAAATAAATTTTAGTGGTTTTATTAGAAATCTTATTATTTTAAACCCCATAAAAAAGCCTCATGATGAGGCTTTTTTCTAATCTTTGCTCATCGAACTAAGTGGACAGAGAGTTTGCTAATGCTGATGATATCATTGCTGAATGCAATAATATTTATACTCAATAGTATTACTTTACTACGATCTCACCTTTACGATTCATGGTAACATGACCTGCGAATTCGTTAGGATTGATAATATTTCCATAACCAGTCAATTGTTCTGGCTTAATTTCCTTACCTTTTTCATCGACAATAGAACTCCATTGGTCCATCAGAATTGGAACTTTAAAACCATTGAAAGTGTTATTCGTAATCCGAACGCGAGGGGAGTGGTCTAGTACAATGGCATAGGCTTGATCATTTCTTTGAGTAAGGGTAAAAGTATTTCCATCAATAACTGTATCAGGGGAGAATTTGACGTAAAGAGCACTAGGAATAGCAGTAGTATCATCATTTGCATCGGGAAATATTTGTTGTGAGTGAGCTATAAAATTAGATTTGTTAAGCTTTATCAAAGGAAATAGTGAATTATTTGTTTCTAGTTCTGCATATGATATGATTTTATTATTTAGAATTGTGGCTTTTGAACCATAAACATTCATTCCATTTTTTACAATAAATTGTGAACTAAATACTCCCCCTCCATATGACCAAAGGTTAAAATTATACGATGTAAATTTCATATCTTTAAAATAAAAATTTTCAATAGATCCTTGATACGCTCCTGAACTATATTCTTTTGCATATAAAAATCCATGTTTTGTTACATTATTGTTTTTTTGCTTACCTGTTGAAAAATTTGGTGGAATATAACCTCCCATACCTCCCCCTAGAGTCGGTGTGGTATTTAAAATAATCCCATTTCTAATAATACTATCATGCCCTCTTAAGGTTAATCCTGAACCCCCCTGTTTAGAGAAATCCCAAACATGACCTTGCATGTCAAGCTCTTGGTTTTTGAAATCTAAAATTCCCCCCACTCGGTCTATTGGTCCATAGTATTTACCACTCCCTTCGGCAGCCATAAATGCCAACCAATTCCTCTTTCGTTTTCTTGGCTCTAAGGCAATAAAATCGCGAGTTGCACAAACTTTAGTTATATTTTTTTCATTCAATATACTTTGTCCACATATTGGAAAGTTATATTCTAGAGAGGGTCTTTCTTTTGCTATAGCATAAGCAGAAATACTTAAACAACTAATGACGATTAAATATTTTTTCATTTTGCAGTTTCTTGTGATGTTGGACCAAGCGAATTATTCTTTAACGATCTCGCCTTTACGATTCATGGTCACATGACCTGCGAATTCGTTAGGATTGATAATATTTCCATAACCAGTAAATTGTTCTAGCTTAATTTCCTTGCCTTTTTCATCGACAATAGAACTCCATTGATCCATCAGAATTGGAACTTTAAAACCATTGAAAGTGTTATTCGTGATTCGAACACGAGGGGAGTGGTCTAGTACAATGGCATAGGCTTGATCATTTCTTTGAGTAAGGGTAAATGTATTTCCATCAATAACTGTGTCAGGGGAGAATTTGACGTAAAGAGCACTAGGAATAGCTGTACGGTCATAACTTCTATCTGGGAAGATTTGTTGAGAACTATCAAGTGAAATAGCTTTGTTAATTTTATTTAGGGAAAATACGGATCTATCCTGAGCAATCTTAGCTTCTGAAATTAATATATTGTTTTTTATATTCGTCTTCGAGCCTTGAATATTGATGTTATTTTTTAATATAAGAACTGAGCTATCTACGCCTCCTCCCCAAGAGTTTAATGTTACTCCTCGACTTTGCGTTTTTAAATTGCTAATAGTGAAATTTTCAATTCTATTATTTGAACCTGTTATTTTTGCATATAAATTAGACTGATTGGTTATTTTTCTTTCATCTGAAAAATTTGGTGGCAAATATTCATTTGAACCTAAAGATAAATAGGCATTCAAAATGACTCCTTTTTTAATGACACTGTCATGACCCTCTAAAACCAAACTTGGATTCTCTTGTTTAGAAAAATCCCAGACATAACCTTGCATGTCCAGTTCTTTATTCTCAAAGTGTAGAATACCGCCCACAGGGTCTCTTGGACCTTTATAGCCGCTGCTCCCTTCAGCAGCTAGAAAGGCTAACCAGTCACGTTTTCTTTTTCTGGGTTCTGGAGCTATAAAATCTCTTGTTGCACAAACTTTGTTGATTGTTTTCCCATTTAGTAGACTAATACCACAATTGGGAAATTGATATTCCAATTCTGGTCTTTCTTTTGCTATAGAATAAGCAGAAATGCTTAAACAACTAATGACGATTAAATATTTTTTCATTGTACTTCTCCTCTTTTATTTAACAGGCGCAGTGCCATTGATCAAGAATGGGCTGGCGCTCAAAGCAATGCCACTGGTTCTTACCGTTAGTTTATAACCTTGAACTGCTTTAACAATATCGGCATTCTCTCCATCTTTGGATTTGTACTTAGAGACAGATGTATCCCAGATCAAATGGTCATATTTATCTTTTTGCTCTTTAGTTAGGTCTTTAAATACTTTAATACGGTTGGTAATGGCTTGGGGGATTGAATAGCCATCAGCTCCAGCTTTTTTATTTCCATTATCAACACCATTAATTAAAAGTTTATCAAGCAATTGAAAACTATCTTTATTTTTAGGTTTATACCCCCAAGAGGTATTAAATGACTTGGTTTCCTTAGTATTTAGATTATCTTTTTTACTAGCATCATAGACATAGATTTTTTGGGAGGTCGATTTCCCATTTAATAAATCTTGTAAATAAGTTATTTTCTCATCGATACTATCTAATGAACCGACTTCAGCTTCATAATCTAATTTTTCTGGTATTGCATTATAAATGGCTAAATAGCTTTTCAGCTCATTCCAAGGTACTGCTTTAACTTCACTCGCAGGCATTTTTAAAACCGTATTCCGGTATTCAACCAATTTTTTATACACTTGTTCTTGTTCAAGGATAGATCGAGTTTCATTAACAGTCCAATTTCCATAGCCAACTAAATTTCCTGGAATCTCAAATTGTCCATAATGATTGAAAGTATAGTCAGGATGTGAACCATGTGTTCCATGACCAGCACCAGCATTTACACCAAATGGATCATTATTCTGATCTCTATGAGCAAATGTGTCCTCAAATGAATGTAAATATTCTCCAAAGAACTGCATGCTTAGGTTTAGATTTCCACATCTCGCTGCTCTATTGTAATTTCGAGTTAATGCTTCAAGTTGTGGGATATTATTTAAATTTGATGTCAGACGCCATTTTAGGTAATCAGCATCTGACATACCTTTAGGTTTCTCTAAATCCCAACTGCCGAGTTCCATGCCTTGCAAAGGTTGATTATTTGCAAATCTATTATTCGTAAAATGATAGTATTCTAATCTTTCTGTCGTAAAATTATTGTAAAGGCTTTTTCCTGCTCCTGCCTCATCATCATAAGGGCTTGTATTATCATTTGTGTCTACAAACTGAGTTGCCAACGCAATACGTCTTGCATTATCAGAATCAATCCCAGCAGTAATTGCTAAGAAGTAAGTCATGTAATAATGCATATCGGTTTGATATAGTCCATAGGGATCAACTTTATTTAACGGATTATTTCCTACATACAAATAAGGATTTAAACCGTCAACTGTACCCATCGGATCTGGTGTTAAATATCGTCCTACAGTTGGGTCATATTGACGATGGCCATTGTCATATAATCCCGTAATCGGATCTTCATTTTGCCCTGGTAAACGAATCGATATCGTATAACGTAGATCATCTATAGACTGGGAAATAGGTAAATGATCTGCAACACGGATTAACTTTGCTTCGTTATTATGCGTGCTAACCGTATTTAGACGTTCACCAAATGGCGAATAATCTGTTTGCCAACGGGTAGTGTTAGCTTCATCGTATACTTTTACTGGTGCACCAATACGATTGAATTGAACTGCATTAAAAGAAGCAGAAGCTGTATCTAATTGCTCATTCTGTTTTTGAGTTGAAATTTGACTAAACTGCATCACGGGTAAACCTGCGAGTATTACATAATCACGATCAACGACAACATCTTGTATTTCTGGGGCATGAATATCTGAGATTACTTCATTTGGCATACGTAAACGCTGCTGTTCCCACATACGAATACCATTCACATAACCATTACGTTGAGAAAACTCACGTTGTTGATTTCGAGTATTAAACGCCACAGCTCGCTTAGAAATTAAACCTTGTTGATTGAACTGTTGAACTATTGATACATTATGATTTTGATCATTTGTTCCACGCCAAGAAGTAGATGACGTATCCCATAGTGGGGCACCGCTATTTGCAGAAGGAACATAATCTAAAACAGTATTTACTTCTTGAGGCTCAGCTTGCCACCAAATATGGGGTTGACCGGTAGGAGTGTAAGCAGCTATACGAGTTAATTGACCAGGTTTCATTTCACCTTGATTAACAATATGCTGAGAAACACCTAATAACTGTACTGATGCATCTCCGTCTTTACCATAACGGTAAAGGTTAATGGTTTCAGGTTTTTGTTTTTCAGCTTTTTGCCATTGTAGATGACGATTGCCTTGATCATCATAAGCATAAACTTGGATTGGATACCATGAGCTTCCGCGCTTAGTCTGGGTGTTTTTATTCCATACAGCAATTAATTGATCTTTATCATCATATTGATAAAATTGATGTCCAGATTCATTGCTATAAATTAAACGATTAGCTTGATCATACACATAATTTGAAGTTTGAATTTCTGACTCAGGTAAATTTTGGCCTAACCATTGGTATTTTATTTTTACAATCAAGCGTCCCCACCAAGATTGTGGTCTAGGACTATACCAACGTTGTTGAATCAAACGACCACGGCTATCATAAGTACGCCATAACTGTTGATTCGTTGACAAACGGTAGTGAGTCAATTGCCCAGTGCTACTCCATTGAATTTGATCAACAGAAGCTGTCTTTCCATTTTTGGTTAACTGTAAAGACGTAATTTTACCTAAAGTATCTCGGTCATAGTGAATGGTTAAATCACGACGTATTTCTTTACTCAGTAAACCATTTTTATCATATTCATAATCTTCAGACCATGAACTTATTGGTAGGTCTTTATTTTCCTTTTTTTCAAATAAAAGATGATCAATTTTATTAAGTTGTTGTGGTTGAGTAATAAAGTTAATCGTTTGAATATGTTTGTTACCTGGAGATGCATCGAGCTGAGCTGTTGTACGGTGGAGTAGCTTACCATCTTGTGCATATTGCCAAATTTGTACTTCATCCTGACTAGTCTGGCGAATTGGTTTTGAACCATCAAATTCAGTTTTTTGAATTATAGTTTCAGCTTGTGTTTGAGGATTTTTAATTGAAGATTCAATTAGACGATGTGCATAATCATACTTATTTTTTTGAATAAGACCTTTCCCATCAATTATTTCTACTGCTAAGTCTACCTCGTTAAAGCGATATAATTTTACTCCTGTTCCAGGAGACTGGGTTGCTATTGTTCTTCCAAAGTCATCCATCCATTTATTCTGTTGTAAACCAGCAGAGTACTGTGATGCATGTCCTTTTTTAAAAGAAGAGTTTGTTGAGCTAATAAGCTGGTTATTTGGGTTTTCAAGTTGTGACGAGACAGCACGACCAAGACCATCAACTTGTTGAATGAAACGGCGCTTTAAGGCATCTTGTTGCTCTATAAACATCCCTGATTGAAAAGTTTTGGAGAGCAAACCTAATGTATCAGTGGCCTCTACAGAAAGGGTATCATTACTAACATTAAATTTATGGTCGAGACTCTGAATTAACTTTCCATATTGGTCTGTTGTTATTTCATTTGTTACAATATTTTCAGAATTGTATTGTCTTGTATGAGTTAAACCATTCGGATTTTGAGTTTTAATCAGGCGACCGATATCGTCATAATCGAAATTAGTTTGTTGTAAACCATTTATTGTTGAAATAAGTTGCCCATATTCATCAAAATGGTTTTCTATACTATGAGTTTGATTATCTGAATGATAAACATATTTTGACACCTCTAAACCTGAATTGTAATAACTTAAATCAATTTGAACAGATCGACTTCCGTCAGTAATTTTGACATCTTTAGGGCGATTGAGAGGGTCGAATGATAGGACTTGAATTTTCTGTTGACCCGGTAATTCAAGACTTTGTAACTGACCAGCATTATTATATTGAAAAATACGAACATCACTATCTTTAGGCGAATTAGTTTTTCCATTAGGCAGGGGACCATCTTCCCAACTGAGCTGTCCTTGAGCATCATAACCATAACGAGTTTCTCGAACTAAAGTTTCCCCTAAAGGTGAGAATCCAGTTTCTTTAATTGCAATTAATTGATTGTTTTGATTATAAGAATAGCTTTTTTGATATTGCTTTCCAGAAACAACACTTAGATGTGACTCAGCTTTTAAACGACGGAAATCTTGTTGATTAAATTGATTGAGCAGAGGATTGATTAATGAGTGTTGATTTCCTTGCTGTATTGGATAAGATTCATACTCATAGGTTGTGGTCTGAGAAGTTAAACCAGTACCCGATACAGTTTTTGCAATGACCTCACCATGATCATTATATTTTAGGTCAATCCCTCGAATAATTTTACCTGTTGAATCGAGATCAGCAGCATAATTAACTAGTCCTTGAGCATTAAAGCGATATCGCTTATTGACTTCACCACAACTACTACAACCAGCTCCAAAACTTTCTAGTAAATGAAATTGAGTACCATCAATCTGATAAGAATAAGTTGTTTTTTGCCCCAGACTATTCGTTACAATATTTTTAAAGACTGGTTTGTTTCCTGCATAAGTTGCCAGCATATTTTGATGGGTTCTGGCATCATATTGAATTGATACCTTTTCCACACCATTGGTATGTTGGCTTAAAACTGCTCGATCTTGATTGTCATATTGCCATTGAGAAATTAACTTAAACTTTTTTTGAGACTGATTAAACTGCCATTTTGAGGTCAAGTTATGAATATCACCACCCTGAAACTTAGGGTCATAAGCATATTTAAAACGACGACCATCTGGATAAACCACTTGAGCCAGATTGTGATTCCGATCGAGGAAATAATAATATTTACCAATAGGAGTGATCACAGTAATTTGAGGTAAACCAAAACGTGTTGTTGTATGCTGAATAGAAAGTTGTTGTCCCTGATCATTTTTAACTGCAACTAAACGTTGTTGTTGATCATAAACAAAAGAAAAATTTAGAGTAGGCTTGTTTTTATCATTATTTGTTGAAGCTGAAATTTTGGTAATGTGTGCAAGACTAGGATCTTGCCCCCCTAAATATTGGAAAAAGTATTCCTGTCCAGTTTGTGTTTTATGCCAAACCCATGCTGAACCATCTATTTTTTTCTCAATCCAGCCATCATTTGGATTTAGTGGCAATGCTCGAATGATAAATTGATTATTGCCAAGAGGAATTTTATTCTTCTTAAAGTTGATGCGCTGCCCAGACTCTAAACGTATTTGTATGATATCTGGTTGTTCATAAAGTTTAATATCAAAAGAGCTATACCAACCATAACCTAGTGCTGTATCTGCATGACTCTGACTGTTATAAAATCTAGAGAAAGAAAGACCTTTGAATGCTGGAAATTCTTTAAAGTCATTAATGGCCTCAAATTTATTACCGTTAAGGACATTGATTGGATTCCCAACCCCAGTGTCAAGACCACCACAAGCATAAGTTGGCCCTTCACTTTGGGTAACTATTGCGAATGAAGAGTTTGTACTACATTGACTAAAGTCAACTACACTAGCTCTTGTAGGTAATGAATTTAAACTAGTCGCTAAGCCTAAACTGACTGAGCAAATAGCGAAAATCAAGTTTTTCATATACTAAATTCTTTTAAAGTCATTATTAATAAAAATTTGTTCTCGTTGCACCCGAGCTGCAACTAATTAAATTGTTCGTATCACCAATAATGCTATTGGTAGATGAACTTGTACTACCTGTAGGGGAGTTGTTGCCAATGAGACCGCCTGCCAATTCAGAACCGATATTTGTAATACCCTGAAAGTTCGTTGCATTTTTTTCAAAACTTGAAATTGCAGATTTTTCTGCCGAATCTTGAATATCTTCTAAAAGATCTTTTTCTTTATGACCAACTTGCCATTGCATTGCTTGATTTTCTTGAAGGCGATCAAGTAAGCCTTCCCCGACTAAATAGCCATTTCGATTAACTGTATTAGTTGGTAGTCCACCCTCAATAGCAGGGCTTAGCATTTGAGCAGAAATATCGACCACTATAGGTATTCTGCCAGCAGCTAAAATTCTCAAATTTACAGCATCACGGTTACTCGTAAAAAATGAAGTTAATGAACTAAAAATATTCTTCATCATTGGAATGCGTGGTTCATATCCATAGGTAAATCGAAGTTTTAATACATTGGCATCTTGTATGTTTTGCTTTGATTTATCTTTTATTGTCTTAGATTTTGTATCTAAATTATCATTTGGAATAATGCGTACAATTTGTCCAGTTTTAATCTGATAGGCTTTCATTAAAATAGGGTCACTCCAATCATCAAATGATGCTTTAGAAGGATTAACCATATGCATACTGATGAAAGCAGATTCTGTTTTTTTAATAATTTCTTTTAACGCATATCCTTGTAAACCCACTTCAACTAAATTTGGGTTAATTTTTTTTATAGGGCTATTTATATGGATATCACCAGGCAAATATATTCCAGATGTTGAAAAATAAGGTACTAGTCCTTTAAAAAAAGCATTTTGAATTCGTGCTGGATCAGCATTATAAATAGCCCCAGCACGAGCAGCTTCATATGCTGCATATGTAACATTTAAACGAGCAATATAGATAAGGCCATATTGAATACCAATTAAGCCAATAAATAAGATAAGTGGAGCTATAATTATAAACTCAGTTAGAGAAACACCATTCTGATATTTCTTTCTTTTTTGCACAATAATACCTATAAAAATAAAATAATATTTGTTTCTTAATTGAATTTGCACGATAATACACGAAAATGTACAAAAATAAACTGTACATTTAAAACATTTTATTTTTTGACTAGGGTGCTTTAATGAAAAAAACAGATTTAAAACTTAATGTAAAAATGAATAAAGTTCGCGGTCAGGGTATGACGGAATATATTATTATTGTGGCTTTAATTGCAGTTGCTGCAATTGGGGTATTTCGTTTTTATGGTAATACAGCCCGTTCTCAAGTTGCAGTTGCAGCAGCATCATTAGGAGGGCAAAATTCAGCAGCTGCTAGAACAAGTGTAACGAATAATGCTAATTCTGCGACAACAGAAGGTACTGTTGATAAACGATTAGGCACTTATGAGCAAGGATCTCGTTAAAATAAATATTTAGCAATTTATAATAGTCATGCTTAAGTTAATTAAATAAGGTGATGATATGAAGCATCAATCAGGGCAATCAACAATGTTGATGCTTATTATCTCTTTAATATTAATGTTGACGATAGTTTTTGTTTTTAATACAGCTCAATTATTATCCGAACGGCAACAGGCGAAAATGCTTGCCGATCAAGCTGCATATGCAACAGCAACTCGGCAAGCAAGATTATTGAATATAAATGCTTATATTAATCGAACTCAAATTGCTAATCAGTTAGCTATTGCTCAAGGAGTTAGTACAGCTTCTTGGGCTAAATATGCTGCTAAAACCTCTGATAACATTAGTACAGCTACATACTGGTTTCCCCCAGTCAGTGCTGTTTTTTCAAAAATTAGTACTGGCTTAGATTATTTTGCAGATTATATTGGGCCATATATAGAAGCTTATGGGGTTGAAGTTAGGGCGTTAGAGTCGGCACAAGCTGCTTTAAATCTGGTGAGCAATGCTACTGTATTAAATACTCCAACAGAATTTGCTGAATTAACAAAAAGTAATAGTTCTGATTATGATGTCCGCTTAGTCATGTCAGCTTCGACCTTTCCGGCTCAGATTATGAAGCAATATGTTGAGAAAGAAAGGCAACGGATGGCTGATGTGGTATTGAGCTCAGCAGATCCTTTTATTACCAACCGCAGTAAAAATGATATTTTACCTAAGGTGATTTTTGCACCAGGCGGATGGGATGAATATCGTATTCATAAAGCTGGCGGTACTGAATTGGTGCAACTTGATGAATGGAAAGGAGTTGATACTTTATCTATTCATCATTATTACAAAACCATTAAAAGATGGCGGATACGAAGTAGGCATGATGAGATGATGCCAATTGGTTGGGGTAGCGCACTCGGAAGTCAATTAGGCGAAGATCAAGCACAAAGATCAGGTAGTTATGGAGGGGCAAGTTCAACCAATCCTCGAGCTCGGGATTATTCTGAAAATAATACTCCTCAATGGGATGTTCGAGATAATGGCGGAGAAATGACAGGTGTGGGGATTCCTAAGTTTTATGAGTTGAAAGATTTAAATAATAAAGAAATGAATTTTCCATTTGTTATTTCGGTTAAAAAATCTCGTAATAAGCTTGAAACGGTTAATAGAAACTCTAACTTACGAATGTCTCCCAACTTTACGGTACTTGATAATTATGATGAGTTAGAAGGTGGCAAGCTTCGAAATGGTGATATGCAGGCTATTACTCAGGCTGAAGTTTATTTTCAGCGTCCTTGGGAACTAGAGGTAGTTGGAAATCAAATCAATCATGAGTATGGCTCGTTATTTAGCCCTTACTGGAAGGTACGATTATCTGATGATATGGATGTTAGTAAACGGGCGTTGGTAACCGCAGAAGCTGCTTGGTTGAATTGAGAATAAATATGCAAAACAATCAAAAAGGACAATCAATTGCCGAGTTCGCAATTGTGGCAGGAATCCTCAGTATGTTACTGATCGCTATTCCTATGGTTTCTAAACTGGCTACTGTTAAATTAAAATCAGAACAGGCAGCAGATTATGTTGCTTGGAGAGTTAATAAAGGGATTAATACGGATGACTCTGATACGCTTTCAAGGGAAGTTGGACAACGTTTTTTTGCTAGAACAGGTGCAGATGTTTTAAGTGAGCAGAATGCTGATTGTGATGATGCGGCTGATCAGGATATGGCGGCTCAATCATTGGTGCATTGGGATTCTATACAGGTATCCGCTAGTCAACAAAATGAGAAGTATAGTCAAACATTAAGAATTGATCCTTTAGATGTGGCCGCTAAACCTTTTCGAAGTTTAAAATCTAATGGGCAATATACTGTTGACGTTACTGTTCCAGTTAATTTTGTAACAGGTATTATTGATTTCGAATTACCAGAAAAATTTAATATTAAAAGCTCATCAGGAACATTAAGAAATAACTGGGCGGCAAATGAACCAAAAGAAATCAAAAAAATTGTAAAAAAATCCCGCTATTTACTTCCTTATGAACTAATACAAGCCAATATTAATACAGTATATAACGTTGCTGTTGCTTCAATGGGTTTTGAGAAAAAAATTCGTGAAGATGGTATTTATAAAATGGAAATTGTTCCAAATGACCGAAAAGCTACATTAAAATGATCAAAAAACGAAACTTAATATTTATCCTGACTTTAATTTTTTTTATTGCTACAGATGTAAAAGCATGTCTGTTTGGTGATTTGAAAGAAAAGAATATGCAATTGATACCAATTGGTAAAAATACGATATTAAATGGATCAACAGTTAAAATGTTTAATTTATTTTCTCCAAGTTGCGGTTTGGAATGTTATATGGGGATTTTAAGTGAAAAAAATTTAAGATTCACAAAGCAGGGTTCTTTATTTTATATAGGGGAAGATGGTGGGGTTACATTACAACTGTTAAGTTTATCTAATAATTCAATATCTGCTCGGGTAATTTGTAAGGCTAAAAGTAACTTAAAATATATTCAGTTGCCTAATTATATAAAATTAAATAAGCCATCTACTGATTTTCAAAGTGAAGATGATGGTTCAATTAGCCGGACTATGATGTTTAAGAATTTTAATAAAAATAACTATCTGAACTTACTTCATCAAATACAAAAGCAAGCAAAAACGAGTGACTTAAATTCTTCTTTTTCATATTTTGAATTAAAGGATGGTAGCGAATTAAATCTGGTTTTTGATATGAGAAAATCAATTAATAATTTAGTTATTGTTTATATTAAAAAGAGAAAGTCATATGCGTAATTCAATTAAAGGAAATACCACTACAGAATATTTAATATGCATGACTTTTGTTCTGACTTTATTAATTGCTGGGAATGGTATTTTTGGAGATGGTAGCTTTTTCGGGATGTTTAAGAATACTTACGACTTATTTATGAATAGATTTAATGCAACGATTTTGAATTTGGATGCGATACCATAATGAATTTACCTCATATTAATAAAAAGGTTTTTGCCTTTATTATTTCAATTTTAATCGGTTTATTCAGTATCTGGGGTTTTAAAAAGGCTTTTGATCATAAGGTGGAAAGTCTTACTCAGAAAGGGCCTGAAGTTGCGTATGTTGTGGCTAGTAAAGAGCTAAGCGCTGGAAATGTAATAACAACTAATGTTGTTTCTCAAAGAAATGTTCCATCGGAATATCAGCAATCTAACGCGGTATTGGCATCTGATTATGATTCAGTTGATGGCCTTCCGTTGAAGGTGGACTTAAAACCTGGTGATATCATTATGTATTCCATGGTTGAGATGAAAAAAGATATCTCAAAACTTATTCCTCCAGGAAGAAGAGCGTTAACAATTCCTGTAGATGATGAAAGTTCTATTTCTACCATGCTGAAACCTGGTGATTTGATTGATCTCATGGTGACTTTGCAAAGTAATGAGAAAACAGCAACTGTACCTTTAATGCAGGGCGTTAAAATTTTAGCGACTGGTAAGCAAACAGATGTTAATTATGAGGCTGGTGAAACTAGTGGTTATACCAATATTACTTTAGATGTAAGTGCCGAAGATGCTAAGAACATTACCATGGCAGCGAGTATGGGGCGAATTTCTGCGGTGCTAAGAAATCCTGATGATCAGGTGATGAGTGATACTTCTGGTTTTATGCAGTTAGTGAATACGCAAAAACGAAATACGGTTGTAAAGACCCCAACGGTTCCAGTTTCAGTGCCTGTGCTAAGACCTGAGGTTAATTCGCATATTCAAGAAAATCAAAAATCTTCAGGTTTTAATATTATTTATGGAAATAAAGATGAATAAGTCAACTTTATCAAAAACAATACAGAGCACATGTTTAGCTTTTGTGACAAGCACTACAGTATGCCATGTCAGCGCAATGTCTGATGAGTTGTATATTGGGGAAACACTTTATCTGAATGATCCAGCTATTACAGATGTTGTTATTGGTAATGATCAAATTGTTAAAGCAAAGAATGTTGGTCGTAAAGGTATAGCATTAACAGGCGTGACTGCTGGAGATACCACGGTTAAAATTTGGAATGGTAAACAGTACATTTCATCTGAAGTTCATGTTTTTCCAAGTAATTTAAAAAAGACTTTAGAAAATTTACGTTCAGTTCTAGGTACTATTCCAAATCTGAGCATTAGTATTATTGGTGATAATGTTGTTCTGCAAGGAGCGAATATTAGCGCAGATGATAAGGAAAAGATTGATAACTATGCCAGTCTTTTTAAGAATGTGGTCAATTTAGCTAAGACTAAAGAAAATAATGTCCAAGAAAAGCAAAAAATGATTTATTTGGATGTTCGTGTTGTAGAGATTTCAACTTCCTCTACTAAAGAAATAGGAATTAACTGGAATACTTCCTCTATTGATGGTCCAAAATTTGGGATTCTCGGAGACTTCAAACGAAGTGCCGCTTTTACTTCAGCTAATAATCCCCTTGCTAATAATATTCTTCCATTACCTAAGATTGATCCATTCCAAACATATTTTGGTTTAGCTAGTTATATAGATAGTAAGATTAATCTTTTACAAGAGAATGGAACGGCTAAGATCATTGCTCGACCACTTTTATCTTGTAAAAATGGTGGTAATGCAACTTTCTTAGCTGGTGGGCAAATTCCTTATCAATCGTCAGGAGCAACAGGAACGCCTTCGATAGAATTTAAAGACTATGGTATTAAGCTAGATATTCATCCTACAATTTCTAATGAGGGGATTGTCGCTAAAATTTTAGCTGAAGTAAGTACTATTGATTCATCGGTACAAGTATCTGGCGTACCTGGATTTTTAACAAGAAGAACAGAAACAGAGTTTGTGGTTGGTCAAGGACAGACACTTGTACTCAGTGGTTTGGTTGGAGCTGAGAAAAATAGTACTGGAAGTGCAGTTCCTGGTTTAGGAAAAATTCCGGTATTGGGGAATTTATTTAAAACCAGATCAAATCGATTGAAACAAAATGAACTGGTCTTTTTTGTGACACCTTATGTATATGAAAAGGATTTTGAGTCAAAAATGCAACGTGTAGGTCAAAGTACAGATAGCGTTGTTCAAGCTGAGCTTGGTTCTGGATTAATGCTTCCTAGAAACTATAATTTGCAAGATGAGAATGTTGATGAAACTGAAAATAACAAATAAAAGTCAGGAATCAATATTCACCTTTGAAAAGACGGAAATCTTGATTGGTAAGTCAAAGAAATGTGATTTACAACTCAAGGGATGGTTTATCGCTGATCAACATTGTTCACTTAAAAAGTTGAGTGGAGGATATGTTGTTGAGGATTTAAATCGTGGCGCTAATGGGACAGTTGTGAATGGGCGAAAAATTGATTTTTATGGCCCGATTAATTTACAAGTGGATACTATTGTTATTGGTGGATATACAATTCAACTTTTAGATGATGATTTAATTAATCAAAATATAAAAGTTGTCAATTCTGAATCGGTTGATCAGACCGTATTAGACGCCTTGCGAGATACGACAGATGATGAGGCTATTTATAGTACTCAAGTTACGAATATCCCTTATAACTCTAAAACCTATAAGGTCTTAGAGGTTGAATGGATTCAGATCTTAAGAGAAAAGCTTGTTAAACAAATGGACTTAAGGCGCAAAGATATTAATACCATGACGCCAGAAGAGTTGAAGGTAGAAACTTTAACATGTTTAGAACAGGTTTTATTAGATGTTGATGAAGAGCTTCCTCAAGTCTTAAATATTGATAGATTAAAACAAAAAATCATTAATGAAGCGATTGGTTTGGGACCACTAGAGGAGTTATTAAGTAATCCACAAGTCACTGAAATTATGGTTAATGCGAAGGATGAAATTTTTATTGAACAATCCGGAAAAATTATTAAAAGTGAGCTGGAATTTACTAGTAATAAAGCAATCTTAGATGTAATCGAACGGATTGTAACACCACTAGGACGGAGAATTGATGAAAGTTCTCCAATGGTGGATGCTCGCTTAAAAGATGGCTCTCGTGTAAATGCGATTATTCCTCCTTTAGCAATTAAAGGGCCAACAATAACTATTCGTAAATTTCCGGAAAAAAGAATATTAATTGAGGATTTAGTCAGCTTTCTTAGTTTGAATGATGATATGGCTGATTTTCTTCAACTTTGTGTTGCTGCAAAAAAGAATATTCTTATATCTGGAGGAACTGGCTCTGGGAAAACTACTTTATTAAATGTGCTAGCAGGTTTTATCCCGAATGGTGAGCGCGTGATTACGATTGAAGATGCAGCAGAGCTTAAATTAGATCATGATCATTTGATTTCTTTGGAAGCACGTCCTGGTAATAATGAAGGCAAAGGTACGGTGAATATACGTGATTTAGTTAAGAACTCATTACGTATGCGTCCTGACCGTATTGTCATCGGGGAGTGCCGAGGGGCTGAAGCATTGGATATGCTCCAAGCCATGAATACAGGCCATGAGGGGTCACTTTCTACACTACATGCAAATACACCACGAGATGCGATAGCCCGTCTTGAAACCATGATCATGATGGCGGGTATGGATTTGCCACTTAATGCAATTCGGGAGCAGATTGCATCAGCGGTTGATGTTCTGATACAGCAATCCAGATTTTCATGTGGTTCTAGAAAAATTACCTATATCACTGAAGTGACAGGGATTGAGAGTGGTAAAATCCAGCTGCAAGATATCTACAAATTTGATAAAACAGGACTTGATTTAGAGTCACAAAAAATAAAAGGTTATTTTGGTGCAACAGGACTTATTCCTACATTCTTACAGGAATTAAAAGAATCTGGTTTCAAAATAGATATTGCTAAATTTCAGAACAGTGGATTTTAAATGTATATTTATTTAATATTGATTGCTGCTGTTATGGTTGCGTTGACTTATTATCTGATTGTTTCTGAAAGTTTAAGTAATATTTTTTTAAAAAAAACCAATAAATTAGAAGAGCAACTGAACGTTAGCTATGTATTTTTAAATTTAAAGAAAATTCTCTTTATTTATTTTATATTGCTTCTCCTATTTTTTAGTTCAGTACTGCTAATCTTTAAATTTAGTGTGATTTATATATTTGCAGCGATCTTTTTTTCGATCTTACCTTTTCTTTTAATTAAAAGGTTTAAAAAAATACAAGTTGAAAAAATGGAGCAACAATTACCTGATGCTTTGATGCTGATTTCTGGCGGATTAAAGTCGGGAGCTAGTTTAAGTACTGCCTTATTCCAACTAACACATGAATGTTTACCCCCATTGAAAAATGAGATTGCTTTAATAATTAAAGAGCAGAAAGTTGGTCTACCATTAAATGATGCACTATTCAATTTCCAACAACGCATGCCGATCAATGCGGTCATTCTCATGACAACTAGTATTCGCATTGCTTTAGAAACAGGTGGGGAATTAGCTGAAACTTTAACTAAGGCAGCCGAGACTCTACGTCAAATTAATCAATCAGAAGGAAAAATAAAGGCATTAACAGCACAAGGAAAAATGCAAGCATGGGTCGTTGGTCTAATGCCTATTGCATTGATTTTAGTATTGAGTCAAATGGAACCCGAAGCTATGGATAAATTATGGTCGACTCCAGCAGGTTGGATAGCACTGGCTGGAATCGCATTATTTGAATTGATGGGTATGATTGTTATCAAAAAAATTGTCAATATTGATGTATAACATGAATAATATAATTTTATATATTTGTTTTATTGGATTTGGGGCAGTGATCTCCTTTCTCTCTTGGCAGATCTTTAGTTTTATCCATGCAGTACCAGATGAAAATCGTGAATATTTAGATAAACCTCCCTTTATATTTTATCTGCAATGGGTACTCATCAAAACTATTGCCTTTTATATAGGGCCTTGGATATCAAAGAAAACTGAAGAACGTTTAACAAAGAAAATTGTATATGCGGGCTATGAATATGTTTTTAAGCCGAAAGAAATTGTTGCTTCACAGATTGTTTTTGGGGGAATGTTTTTTAGCTTAGCATTGGTTTTATTGTATCTATCCAATATAGATGTTCTCTATAGCATTGCATTTGCACTATATGGATTATTATATCCAGTGTTATGGTTAAAAAGCGAAAAAAAGAAAAGAGAGAATATCATTCTCAAAGAAATCCCATTTTTTTTAGATATCATTGTACTGTGCGTGGAAGCTGGTCTTACATTAGTGAATGCATTGGATCAGGCTGTAACAAAGTCAATTAAAAGTCCTACTCGATACGAGTTTTCTAGAGTATTGGCAGACATTCGCAAAGGTATTCCTAAAAATGAAGCACTGCGAAATATGGCGCAACGAGTAGAGCAGCCATCTGTACAAAATTTGGTATCTGCAATTATTCAGGCTGAAAACATGGGTATGAATCTTGGCCCAATTTTACGAGGTCAAGCTGAACAACGCCGTGTTGAGCGTTTTTTAAGGGCTGAAAAATTAGCTTTGGAAGCGCCTGTCAAAATGCTTTTTCCTTTAGTTGCATTTATCTTTCCTTGTACATTTATTGTTATTGGATTTCCACTCTATATTATGATGAAGGATGCATTTGGATAATATGTACTTAAATAATTCTAATATAAAGTTTGAAGTATTTATTGCTACAAGTTTTTTTTCTAGAGCTGCTGGGCTTTTATTTCGAAAGAAATTAAAAGAAAACCAGTGTTTATTAATTAGCCCATGTACCTCAATCCATACTATTGGTATGAGGTATAATATAGATATTGTTTTTATTGATGCTTTTGGTTATGTGACTGATATTTATTATGATATTAAACCTTTTAAAGTTGTATCTGGCTCAAGCCAAGCTTGTTCAGTGGTTGAGTTTTTAGGAGGTACTTTAGCTCAATATGAGTTGTGCAAAAATCAGGGCCTGTTTTAAGCAATAATTTACCTTTGGACAATTTAGTGAAAATGAATGCTCATCTTTAAAGAAATGATTTGATCAGTGAATTTAAAAAAAGTTAATGATTTATTATATGTGTTCTTTAGCATAATATTTGCTTTTAGTAGCAAATTTAATAAACATTAACACACTATCTTCGTAGCTATTTCTAATTTTTTTTCCAAATAATGCTTCTTCGATCTTGAACAGTTCTTTATTTGTTGTAAAAAAGTCAAGAAAATATTCAATATATGATTTTATCGCTAGTTCACCGACTTTTTCTGATAGTTTTTTTGACTCAATTAAAGGAAATTTTGTAATCGCTTTTTGCTCAGAAGTACTCGGTTTCCAAATAGAAATTCCAATAGTTTTATAATCTTCAAAAATGAAATATCTCCATATTTTAAAATATAGATTTCTTCTATCTACGGGTTCTTTATTTTGAATATTATCTATTAGTTTCAGAATATCTTGTTTAACATTTATGCTTTCAGATAGTGATATTTCTTGATGTAGCTTTTCTATATTTTTAGTGATAATGGCATTGTAGAGATCGTAATATTTAACATGATTTTCATTAAGATAGTTGAGAAAAGAGGAGTGAATTTTATTTGATTGCTCCGCCCTAATAATTTCATTTTTTGCTTTTATTTTATTATATTTTAATACGTATTTTTTTTCTTTTCGATTAAGCTTGTCTTTATTTAATAAATAATCCTCTATTATATAGTTCTGAATATAAGATCTTAAGTCTTGATAAAATAAGGCTAAAAATAATTCAATTATATTATTAATTTGTATATAAATTTTTTCAGAATTTTGAGAGTATTGATGCTCGCTATCGAAGAAAATTAAAAAATCATTTGTGGAATTGATAAATATTTCAAAATTACTCAAATAATAATCTAAACCACTTTCGTACTCTATACTATAAAAATAATTTAGATCTACTTTTTCATGTTTAGTTAAATCATAATTGCAATCATTTTTTATTTCAAATTTGTTTAAATTGGAATTTATTCGTAAAATTAAATTTTGTTTTAACAATTTAATGAAACCATTTAACTGGAGTTTTATTTGTGTAGTAGAAAGCATATTTTCCATTTTTAAAATAATTAAATAAATTAATCAAAATTTTATACTGGAATATAAAAAATAACAACAGTAATCCATACTTTAAGAACATTAGTTTTGCCTGCCAAGATTTTAACTTTTGAGCAAGCCATGCAGGCGTTAAACTATTTCAAAATTAAATTTTTCTTCATAAAATGTGCTATATTTCGCAAAACTTCTTAAAAAAAACAGAGAAATGTAATGACTTATATAAATGAATATATTTCTGCGGAAGATCGAGCTAAATATAAAATAGATGAGGTTGAGCAGAAATATGAGAGATTATTTGGTCTAATTAGCCGAGGTGGAGAATGGACTTTTAATAAAGAAACAAATAGTTATCTTATGAAAATAAAGTCAGGACGTGGTTTTGATAATGAGGCAGGTATTTTGTATTTTATATTTTATTGGGCAGGTCTAGAGATATTAGTAAAAACTATAACTTTAGCTTATGGGGGAGAGGAATGCAGCTCAATGGCGTAAATATGGTTTATTAGAAATAGATATAGATGACATGGCTCCCCAAGAGCAACAAGAAAGTTTTAAAAATAATTATGATGCCATCATTGCAGATTTAAAACAGGCATTAATTGAATATAAAAGTTTTGGAGTCCGTTCTAAATCAACAGGGTTTGTAGCAACTTTTTGATTTTTAACTATAATTTAATAGTGATAATAAAATGTCAAGTGTAGATAATATTTAAATTTCTTTAGGTTTTCCTAGTACAAATTTAAGTTTAGACCAGGGGTTACAAGCCCTTAATTCATTAACGAATAATGGTGCTGATGTTGTCGATAAAAATCTATTGAGAGATTTGGTTAACCGAGTTTCAGCAGATCAAGACTTACGACAGGCATTCATTAATCTTGTGCCTGATGTTGCTCAAGATTTAGCAAATTAAAGTACTTTGTTTTAATGTGAATATAATTAACAGTAATTTAACCCATACAATTAATGAATATAGATTGTATGGTTTAAATGAACAGTAATATGAGTAAAGAGTAAAATTTATGGCTTTTGAAAGAAAGAAAATTTGAGGTGAGCAACTAGAACAGCTTGCTGGATCGGTTGAGCCTTTATTAGAAGAGCTTGATCTGGATTTACCAATTAAACAGGAATCTACATTACTAATATTCATTCAGAAGATCAGGTTCCTCAAGAAGTACAGCATATTATTGCTGAAGCATTTTATATATCAACAAAGAGAAGAGTGGGAAATTACCACGCAGCTTTATTATAACTTTGGTGTAGATATGCTCAATGGCTTAAAAAACTAATAATTAAAAGAAGAAAAAAAGTTATGGCAAGATCATTAGAAACCCAAAATATTATTAATCAACTTGCTGATATCGAGAAGATAAGTAGATAATTTAAAATCGAAATTTTTACTTTAAAGTGAATATATATAATTAATAAATTTAATATATTTTTCTTATTAAAAGTGATGGGAAATATATTAAGTGATTTTGTTATATATTTAAATTATAATGTTTGAAAATTTGAACTAACAAGTAGCGAAAGGCGATTAAGAAGAAATGAGTTTTATTGCATACCAAAACAAAATTACTGAAAGTAAACCCGAACATGTAGCTATATATGAGCGCTATTGGAAACTACCTCATGAGGTTTTAAAAGAGCATAATTACCTTTATGGTCATTGGCAAAGAGATAGAAATGATCGGCAATTCAATGACAGAATTTATATCTATGCTGATGATGAACGTCATATTGGTTTGATCTTGATACATAGGGGGGTTGCTGCGGGAGTGGAGCATGCTCCAGCTGCTTATGTGTTCTATGCAGAAGATGAGCTCGCATTGTTACAAGTATCGGATATGATTAGTTATCCAATTGATATAGAAAAAAAAATATATGGCAGAAAAATTTATTTAACTCCTTTTGTAGTGCCACCTAAATTCATTGGTCGAGAGGATACTTTAATAGAGTTAATAAGAGAGGCCCTTTTAGCAAAATTAAAAAATCGTAGCTCAATAAATCAGCAATTTGTAGATGTACAACTATTTTTAAATCATCCATTTGAACATTATGCTTGGTAACTTATTAAAAAAGAAATAAATCATGAAAACTTATAATGAAATAATAACAGAGCTTAGTAATGCCAATGCTTCAGGCCATATTTATAGTTTAACAGAACTGCATGATTTGGTGAGTCAAGCATCAGGAGGTTTGAGCGATAATACAACATTAACCTCTTATTATTCAGGCAGCGCATTTTTAGACCAAGATGTAAGTACAGGGTTGTATCAAGAATCGATTAGTGTAAATTCTTATGGGGAAATTGGGCGAATTTCTCAGACAGATGTCTCTCGTTTGGCAGAAAATATAGCTTTCCTTGACGCTTTAGAAAATACTCTAAACTCTATGGGTGTTATTGACTATGACCAATTTGATAAAGAAGGCACGGCAGCCTATGAGTTTTGGAATGGTTCTGGTGGCATCGAACCGAGTACAGGGGAACATGTACCAAGTATATGGAACACGATTTCAGAAGTGTATGCCAGAGATACCAAAGGAGATGTTCTAGCCTTAGTTCCTTTTGCTGATGATAACCGTATTTGGGCACAAACGGAATTACCAACATTATTAGATAATCCAAATGTAACCAGTATTAATGGTATACCAATAGATGAGTTGCGTACCAATTTACAAAGTAACGGATATAGCCAAGTTTTTGAGGATATAAAAACACAGTCTGTGTTGATAATGTCCGAATTCCAATATGTTCGAGATACTAGCACGGGGCGTATTGCCGCTGTGGATACTGGTCAGGTTTTATCCAAATATTTTGGTGTGGAAGACGTCACGATTGATCCATTTATCACAATACAAAATCCGACTTATGAAATTCGGCCTCAATATGAAGCCTATGGATATTCAGAGATCTATAATTCTCAGCTAGGTTCAATTAGAGAAACACATATACAAAATAGCCCTTATTTAACAGATATACAAAAATCACACTTTTTGGAGGTGGCAGGAAAAGCCGGCGGGGTTTTAGGACCAGCTTTAACGGTATTGGGATTAATTGCTTTAAGCTCTCAAGTCCAAGCAGCCGAAACGTCAGAACAAAAGCAACAAATTATAGACGATTGGATAGGTCATACCACGGCAGAGTGGATTGCTGGATCAATTGGTAGTGCGTTGGTGGTAGGTGGCGTAGCAGCACTTACAGCAGTATCTGCACCTGTGACTTTAGGTTTAGCGATTGTTAGTGGAATAGTCGGTTCGATTGTTGGTGGTGATACGGTCTATGACTATATTAAAAATGGCGTAAATGCTTTATTGGATGACATTAAAACGTGGTTGTTTGGTGAAAAAGCTATTAATAGCAATGGATTGAGTAATTATGAAGAAAGTGCTCATTTATTTGACTTAGCCCAAAAAGTTTATAGAGTGGATCCACTCACGCTAGATTTAGACCATGATGGGTTAGAAACTAGAGCACCATCTACAAGTTCTACAATTATGTTTGACCATACAGGAACAGGCATAAAAACGAGCACAGGTTGGGTATTACCTGATGATGGTTTTTTGGTATTGGACCGCAATAATAATGGAACTATTGATAATGGTACGGAGTTATTTGGTGATTCAACACCTTTGATGAATGGAAGCTTTGCAAAAAATGGTTTTGAAGCTTTAGCTGATCAAGACACAAACCAAGATGGTAAAGTGGATGCCCAAGATACCAATTGGTTAGCACTGAAAGTCTGGCGTGATTTAAACCAAGATGGCATTTCACAAGCAAATGAACTGTTTAGCATGTCAGCTCTGGATATTGACGGTATTCATGTTTCAAGCAGTAGGTATAGTCAGGTTTTAGAAAATGGTAATGAAATTGCAGAGCTTGGTACATATTATAAAACCAATGGTAGTCAAGAGGTTTTAGGTGGCGTTAGCCATATGGCAGATGTGAATTTGGTGAATGATACTTTTCATAGAACGTTTACTGACAATATTGCTATTAGTCCAGAAGTTGCTCTGCTGCCAAATGTGATTGGTGCAGGTAAATTAAGAGATTTGCATGAAGCGATGATGCAATCGGAGCAATTAAAAACTTTGGTACAGCAGTTTAGTATTGAAACAGATTACCTTGCACAACGTAGTTTAGTACAAGACATCATTAAAGCATGGGTAGAAACAGATACGAGTTATCAATCTGTCGAGCAGCGAGCTGAGTTATTAGATATTTCATATTTATGGGTAGTTATAAATGGCCAAAAAGATATTAATCATATATTGAATAAAGATATATATGATCAATTATGGAATAATTTGATCACTGAAACAGAATATAAACTCAAAGTTTTAGAAGTTTTTAATGGTCGTTACTATTTTAAACTTCCGGAAGAGAACAGCGATCTCCAAACAGCACAAAATGTCATTCATCCTTATCGTTATTGGGAGGATGGGGTTGAAAATATGTTGTATGGTTTGCTTATTGGAACGAACCAAATGGCAATCCTAGAAGCTTCGTATAATAATATTGTTACTAATATTCAAAATAGTTTATTGTTACAAACACATTTTAAACCACTGATTGACCTCATCCAGATTGTATATGATGAGACAAAAGGTATCGTGGTTGACTCCACACAACTAGATCAATATTTTGAACAAAAAATAGAAAAAGACTTTAATGCTGGTATTAGCGAACTTTATGACTTTAGTTATAGTACTTATTTCTTAATGAATAATGAAAATCTTTCTTATTGGATTATGTTGAATGATGCACTTAGAAAACATGCAGACAGTTCGCAAGCAACTAGCTTAATAAAAAGTTTGGGAGTACATACTTCAATTGATGAAATTTATACAGACCTAATTGAATCTGATTTAAGAGTAATCATGTTAGGTTCTGAAAATGATAGTTTAGTTCTTCAAGGTTATGACAATAATGTTATATTTTCTGGAGATGGGGATGACATGATTTTAGGGGGTATGGGAAGGGATATATTAAGTGGTGGAAAAGGGAACGATGACCTAAATGGTAGTTATGGTATAAACACTTATATTTTTAATAAAGGGGATGGTGCTGACCGGATCAATAGTATTCATGTTCTCAATGAAAAATTTTCAGTAGAAACATATATTATTTTAGATGTTTTAGCTCAAGATATTAGTGTAGATGTTTCATCAAATTATATTATTTTAAAAATTAAAGGTACAAATGATCAGCTTTATATCGAAGACGCGTTAAGTGCTAATTTGGGTTTAAAAACGATTACATTTGCAGATCAAATGGTCTGGACCATTACAGATATTTTAGCTCAACCACTTTTGGGTTCTGAAAATGATGACTACCTGATAGGTATAGATGCTCGTGATAACAAGATTTATGGTTTTGAAGGAAATGATAATCTCTATGGTGCGATTGGTAATGACTATCTAGATGGTGGTACAGGTGATGATTATTTAGATGGTGGCTATGGAATCAATACCTACTATTTTGACCGTGGATATGCAAATGACGTCATTATAGCCCCTTATTTGACACCTGAATCGGCACCTACCGAAACGCATGTTCAATTAGGTATATTGCCTGATGACATTAGTGTTGAGCTCTTTGATCAAAGCATCCGAATTATAATTAAAGATAGCGGAGATATATTAGAGATTCAGGATGCATTTGTAGAAAATTCAGCGTTTAAAACAATAACCTTTGCAGATCAAAGCGTCTGGACCAGTGCCGATATTTTGGCTCAGCCTCTGTTAGGTACTGAAGGCGATGACTATTTAGTTGGTTTAGATGTGCGTGATAACAAAATCTATGGTTTTGCTGGCGATGATTATCTCTATGGTTCTATTGGCAATGATTATTTAGATGGTGGTACAGGTGATGACGAGTTAAATGGTGGAGATGGAATCAATACTTATGTTTTTAACCGTGGCTATGGTTATGATTCGATCAATACCCCTTATTTAGATGAAAATTCACCTCAAATAGAAACACATATTTTAATGGATGTATTGCCAAGCGATATTTCGGTTGAAATTTCATATCAGGATGTTTTTATTAGTCTTAACAATACTGACGATCTCTTGGAAATTAGAGGCGTATTTACAGAGTTTTCAGCTTTTAAAACGATTACTTTTGCCGATCAAACTGTCTGGACTATTCACGATTTACAGAATTTTGTTTCAATGGACAGTAATCAGGATGAATCATTAACAGATTTGTTGAATGATTCAAGTGATATGATTTCTTACCATGATGAGTATGATTATCTATTTGATGAATTGTCAGATAACCAATCATTAGTTGGACAGCTTGGAGGGAACAATACGCAAGTGCTGACAGACTCTTTGGTATTAGAAGAAAGCTCTGACGTTGATTATCAATTTAATCTTTTAACAATTGAAGATATGCAAAAGTTTAATATTGATGTTGATAAATTACTGAAAAGTACCAATGTGAATAGTGAAAGTGAAGATACTCAAAATGTTAAAAATAGTTTGACTCAAAAATATCAGCTTGATGAAGTTGATGATCAAATCGTATTTGATAACACTTCATTTTCAATACCAAATAACATTGGTTTATGGAATACATTATTTAATCAACAGTTTATAGCCTAGTTCGTTTAGTATTCTATTAAAATAACTTATTTATTTAACCCAATAAAAAAGCCTCATTACGAGGCTTTTTTATAATCCTTATTTAATATTAGGATCCCCTTTTTTCAAGAAAAAGCGGATCGCTAATTTTTGTAGGAATGTTCCATAAGGAGGGTGGAAAAGCTGAGTCGGGAAAAACCGATGGCGTGTAAATACCGTTTTGGCATGAGAAAGTTCACGGAAACCTTCTTCACCATGATATGACCCCATGCCTGAGTTTCCGATACCTCCGAAAGGAGCATCATGGTTAACTACATGCCAGCCCCAATCATTGATGGTTACACCACCCGAATGAGTTTCACGTAAAATACGGTCACGTTCTACTGAGCTATGCGTAAAACAATAAAGTGCTAAAGGTCGTTCGTCCGATTTCACATAGGTAATCGCATCATCTAAAGAATCATAAGCCACCACAGGTAAAATAGGGCCAAACAGCTCTTCTTTCATAATGCGCATGTCGGGAGTGCAATTAAGCACAATCTGTACAGGCATTCTACGACCTTGTTGGTCAAAGCTATAAGTGTCACAAGGAATAATTCGCGCACCTTTTTCTTGTGCATCGGTCAAAATATCTTGAATACGTTTTAAATGACGGTCATTTACAATGGACGTGTAATTCTCATTGTTTGTGATGTTTTGACCAAACATTTTTATAAAGCTTGATTTTGCAGCATCCACAAATTCATCAATACTTTCTTTGGGAACCAAAGCGTAGTCAGGTGCTACACAAATTTGACCACTATTTGTTGCTTTACCATGCGTAATACGTTTTGCGGCATCGGCAATCGGGTAGTTACGGCTCACAATTGCTGGTGATTTACCACCTAACTCAAGTGTAACTGGAGTTAGGTTTTCAGCCGCTGCTCTCATTACGACTTTGCCAATGGTTGGAGAGCCAGTAAATACAATATGGTTAAATGGTAAAGAGGTAAATCTTGCTGGATCTGTAATTTCTTCACCAAAGACTGCGACTTCATCTTCATTAAAGACTTCGGCGAGCATACGTCGTAGCATTGCATTAGTGTTTGGTGTAATTTCAGACAATTTAATCATGACTCGGTTGCCCGCAGCTAATGCGGCAATGAGCGGACCAAGTGCTAAATAAACGGGGAAGTTCCAAGGCACAATCACACCAACCACACCTTTAGGTTGGTATTGCACACTTAAACGATTTGATAAAAATAAAAGCTCGGTACGGCGTTTACTTGGGCGCATCCAGCGGCGTAAGTGATGAATTGCATGATCAGCCTCTAACACAGAGCCAAGTAAATCTAATAGTTTAGATTCATCCAGTGATCTTGAACTAAAGTCAGCATTAATCGCAGCAGCTAAAGCATCTTGATAACGAATAATTTGTTTTTTAAGTTGATGCAGTTTTGTTCGGCGAGCCTCAAGGCTTGGGTAAGGGTCCGCTTCAAAATTAGCACGTTGTTTGGAAAAAATAAGTTCCATATGTTCGGTGGCAGAGCCGCTATATTCTTTTAAAGTGGAGCTTTCCATTTTTATTCCTTCCCATACTTTTGCTTATCATACTTTATGCTTGAAGCGTTGTATGGTCGATGTTAAATTGAGACAACAAGAGGTAGTTTAGTGCCATTATGCACGTCACTCTAGGGATGGTGTGAGTTAAATGGCTAATAATATTTATAAAAATAAAAATCTTGTTATCGAAGGAAATTATGATAATACATCTTTTGGTTCGAATACATATTTGCTGGGATTGACCAGTTTATTTGATGAAATGGGCTTGCAAGGCCATTCAATGTCAGATGTTCTATTTGGTACAAATATTTCACCAGATGCGATGAATCAACCCTCTTTATATATTTCTCAACTTCAAAAAATCCAGTTATTTCAAAATATTCAACGTTTATCTCATGATCCGTTAATTGGATTGCGTGCAGGACAAAAGCAGCGGCTGTCAGATTTTGGAGTGTATAGTTACGCACTCTATTCTTCGCGTAATTTTAGACAAGCGGTAGAGCTTGGCATTCGACACATTAAACTTGCAGGGCCTATTTTAAAGAAGTCTTTTTATATTCGAGAGGATGCTGCTGTTTTTGAAGGGCAAGATATTATTGCACTAGGTAAGCTTTTGCCTTTGGTGTGTGAATTTTGGTTTAGCTCAATGCAAACCTTAATTGAACGTGTGCTTGAAGGGCCATTTCAAGCAAAGATGCTTTTATTGCCTTATTCTGCACCTGACTATGCAGAGGAATATGAAAAAGTTTTTCATTGTCCTGTTCAGTTTGATGCTGGCGTAATGCAATGGCACTTTGATTTAAAGTGGCTTGATGTACCTTGTCCAAATGCCAACCCGATTACCGCGGATATGTGTAAGTCTTTTTGTGAGCGGATGTTAGGTACAGCTGAACTTGAAGAGCCTGAGTTGGTGAAAACGATTCGTTTGATTTTGTTAGATGGAACAGGACTTTTCCCATCGGCTCAAGAAATGGCTGAGCGGTTGCATATTTCAAAACGCACTTTACATCGGCGGTTAGCGGGTTTTAATTTAACCTATCAAGAATTGTTAGATGAAACTCGGCGCCGTCTTGCGGATGAATATTTGCGAGAGACGACCTTATCTATAGATGAAATTGCCGAGAGAATTGGCTTTTCAGATACATCTAATTTTAGAAAAGCCTATCGACACTGGACAGGTATTTCACCGAATGAGTATCGTGAGAAATTAATTTTATAAATTAAATATTTGAAATAATTTAATCGTTTTTTAATAGTGATGGGTTGAATTGTATGGATGAAAAAGATGGTGATTTAAGTTTTGAAAGTTTTAAAAATATAAATAAGCCAAACTTTTTTGGTGATATTGAATACATTTACTCAATTTTTAAAATTAAAGAACTACCCGTAGATTTACTTTTTAAGATTCTAAATTTGATTTTTCCTGATTTCCTTATAATTGAAAATCATATTTTTTTAGAGAGTGAGTTTGATCAAGATAAATTTAATGATTTGAAAGAAGTAGAAGAGATAAATAAAGCTCAGTTTTGGATGAATCTCATAGAATTGACAAGCCTACATGATGAGATGATGGCAGAGCAAGCTTTGTTAATTGCGAAGAAAATCGTTGATTCTTGGAATGCAAAAATTAAATATGCGGGGTTAAATGCACACGGTAGAGCTAGATTTTTTGAAGAGATTGAATATGGTGAGGTTTTTATAACAATTGATTAGTTTTCAATTGTTATAAAACTAATATTAGAATGAGTTATATCTGGACCTTAAATCGAGAGAATAACTTTTTTTGCAAAAATGGATTACAGAGCAAAATAGCAAATAAAATAATAAATATGCCGATCAGAGTAAACAGATCCGGTAATTCATGCCAAAAAACAAATCCCCAAATTCCTGCAAAAATAATGGCAATGTAGTTCATTGGGCCAATTTGTCCTGCTGGTGCTAAGCTATAAGCATAAGACATAAAAAGCTGACTAATGTTTGCTAAAAGTCCTGCGGCAATCAGCAATGCGAGTTCATGCCAAGTGAAAATACGCCAATGCCAGAACATCGGAATAGAGGAAATTAAACTACCAAAAATACAGAAGTAAAAAACAATACGCTCAGGCGGTTCTGTACTGGTTAAAGCTCTTACAGTTACAAAAGCCATCGCTGATAAAAAACATGCGCCTAAACCAATAAAGGACAATGCATTGAGTAGGCCTTGATCTGGTTTAGCAACAAATAAAACTCCAATTAACCCAATAACGGCGGCAAAAATCATCGACTTAGTGATTTTTTCTTTTAAGAAAAGCCATGCAATGAGTGGAATAAAGATTGGAGATGAGTAGCTAAAAACCATCGCATTTGATAGTTTTAAGTTCGCAATTGCATAGAAAAAACCATACATTGCAGCAAGACCCACTAAGCTTCGCCAAGTGTGCATCCAGAGTTTATCGGTTTTAACGAAGTCTAAGCCTTGTTTTAAAAGCATAGGAATAAAAATAAATAAACCCACTGCATTTCTAAAAAACACGACGGTCGCATTGTCTACCGTTTCTGAAGCAAAACGAATGCATACCCCCATAATGGAAAATAATAATGCCGATGTCATAAGACAAAGCAATGCTTTTCCAAGTTGAGTTGAGGGGAGAGTTGGGGCAGTCTGGTTTTGCATATCGAAATGAGTTTTTGGTTTTCGGTGTTATCTTAGCAGCGATGCAGGCATTGGATGAAATATCATTTGATAATGGTTGAATAGTGTCGCTTCATAAAATGAAAAAGAGAGCCTACCTGAGCTCTCTTTTTTATTTTGAATCCAGTTATTTACAGCTAAAGTTTTCAGCTTTTTCGCTATCACCCTGACCATTGTAACGGACAATTAGTGGGTAAGGACAAAGTGGACGGGTACGGTCTGGTGCCCAGTCTTGCGGAAGTTCAGTATTCACTTGACCACTTGGATTACCTGCACCGCGTGCAGTCGCAATGATTTTGTCAGGTGCTTGCCCATATTCCACCCAGTTGACTAAAGCAGTCAATGCATCAAATTGGTCGGTCGCAATGCCATCACGGGTATGGTTCATGCCCGGAACTCTAAAGAAACGTGCAAATTCAGGCGCTGTACCTTTTGCATCATTTTTATAGTGTTGTAGCAGTTGATCGTACCAATTCTGGGTATCATCCACTGAGAAAACGCCGTCTGCTGTACCTTGTACCACAATCATTTTTCCACCGTGATTACGGAGTTTATCCAGATTGAGTTCATCGGGTGGCATCATGAATGACATAGAACTTTCGGTGTATACATCATTGGTCGCCGATAGTTTTAGATAATCAGTATCAAAATTATAGTTAAAGGCAAACTGTCTAGAGTTTTGAACTACAGTTGGGTCTGGTGGAACCTGAAAAAGAATGCCGACTGCAACTGGGTCACGTGCTGTTCCCACCGAAGATTCAAATTTCCAGCTAGCCCAGTTGCTTCCCACTAAGCCTGGGTCGAAAGGTTGGGTTGCATAGAGTGCTTGTCCGGCAGAATTTACAGGACCACGGTAAATGTTGGCTAGCACATCAATTTGTTCGGTACTTAGGCAGGTGCCATCTCTTGTACTTGAGCAAACAGGTACATGTTGGTGAATATTAAAAGCAGTACGGCAAGCCTCAACATCTTGAACTAAGCCATCTACAACACCGTCTGAGGCATCGCATCGATCTAAAATCGCTTTTGCTAAAACTTTGCGTTCAGGAAGAGTAAGTGCAGTACTTAGGTCATTTTCATCTGTTGCGACACGACGAAGCTGCTGTGCTGTGTAAAGTTGAGCTGCGGCTGCACGAGGTAAATGAAAACCCGGTGTACTTGCCAAAATTCCATCATATTGGTCGCCCAAACGGGTTGCTGCAATCATCGCGTGGCGTCCGCCATTTGAAGTACCGCCTGCATAGGAGCGGTCTGGCAATTTACCATATGCTGTTTTAATTAGATTTTTTGCCATAGGCGTGAGCTTGGTAATCGCACCATAGCCATAGTTTATTCTGGCTTGAGGGTCTAAACCAAACATTGGATTTTGTGAGGCATTATGTCCAGCATCGGAAGAAATAACAGCAAAACCATCATGAAGGGCATTGGTAAGTGGACCACCGCTGCCGACCTGACCCGTTGCAGGAATTAAATTACCATCGGTTCCACCATTACCTTGATAGAGAAAACGGCCGTTCCAGTCTACGGGTAAACGCATTTCAAAACCAATTTGATAGGTTTGTCCATCGACAGGGCTTACACGCTGGTCCATATAACCCTTGACCAAACAATGAGCCCCAATTGGTTTGTTGGCTACAGTCAAAGTGCCTGCCTCTTGAAGAGTGGCTGAGCTAATCACAGTATTGTTGTATTGAAATCCGAGTAAGTCTGAACAGCTTCCTGTCATTTTTACGCCCACAGCAGGAGACAACTGAGGCGGTTTCGTTGTTGAGGGGGTTGATGTGTCATCACTATCACTTCCACAGCCTGCCAAAGAACCAAGCATGGCAAGCACTAAAGCGGAGTGAGTCAAAATTCGTTTATTGTTGGTGTAATTCATTTATTTATATCCTTATTGAATGAATGGTTGTAATTAATCCAAAACCAGAAAATTAGCTGTGCTTCGTGCAATCATTTTGTTGTTTTGCCAAGCTTCACTTTCGAGATTCAGTACAGTTTTGCCTTGTTTAATGAAACGGCATTTTGTAACGACTTCGCCCACAGCACAGGGTCTTAAAAAATCCATTGTTAAGTTGATGGTGGTGGCTGGTTTACGGTCATTGGCGAGATATGCAAAAAGTCCCATCACATCGTCAAGCATCGCGCAGATCATGCCGCCTTCAACGGTGCCGCGTGGATTGGTAAAGCTTTCTATGGCTGTGTAGTAGATGGTGAGTTCAGTATTTTTTTCATTCCAATGAATATTGTGTCCACCCAAATGGTGATGGATTGGTGGTAAATGTTCTAAAGTTTTTTGATCCATAATGAAGGGTCCATGCTTAATCATTTATTTCCCGAAATAAACAAGAGGTTCTATTCGAGACAGAACCTCTTGTTTTGAATTATTTAAATTTCCATGTGTAATCAATGTTGATACGGGTTTCGTTTACAGGTTTGATGTTGGCAGTGGAGAGCATGTTGTTGTCATACATTGCATAGCGCGCACGTAGCCCTAAATTTTTTAACCACCCACTTTGAACGGTGTAACCTAAATCAAAGTCTGTTTCTCGCTCTTTTAGATTAGTTCCGCCTAAGTTGGGTGCATAAATATTGTGACCTGTGGTGTAACGGGTCATAAAACGTAAACCCGGCACATAATCTTTAAAGTCATATTCATAGCGGAAGCTATAGGCTTTTTCTTTTGGATTTAAAAACTCACCCGGCCATGTATCAATTAACAGGCCTGTTTCACCTCCAGTCAAATACGGAAATGCAGTGTCGCCGTGATGTTGGAAGGTTCCAAAAATAAACTTATGGTTTTGATGTTTTAACTCAAAGTGAGCATGATAAAGGTCATTATCGACTAAACCTGCTTTTGCTTGTCCGTCATCTCGGCTGCGGTAGTAGCGTAACTGCGAGCTAAGATTAGTAGTGTCATTAATTTTGTGTTGGTGTAAGGCACCGACCATGGTCTGGTTATAAAGATCATCAACATCCATATAGAATGCTGTGAGCTTGATTGCTGGATCAAGCTGATAGTTCCCGCCTAAATAATAGAGTCCGTCAGTTTCGGCACCTTTAAAACGTCCATTTACCCCTGAAATTTTAATTTTTTCATAGTTGGTCGAATCACGATGATTCACTTTATCGAGATAGGCTGCCTGTAAGTCAAAATCTTTAATATCTTTACTAGTCAGTGAAATTCCTCGATAGGTTTGAGGAAGTAAACGAGCAGGTGAGGCTACTAAAACAGGGTTCATCGGCATTAGCGTACCAATGCGTAGCTCAGTCTGGCTCATTTTAGCTTTAGCTGTGACACCAATTTCTCCGTAAGAGTCGGCAGGCTCATTGGTGCGAGTGTCTCTAGGTAAGTTTCCTGTACCTCCGTGCTCGGCATCGGCATCTAGTTTAAAGCCTGCTGTTGCAAGTACATCCAATCCAAAACCGACAGTCCCTTCGGTATAGCCTGAATTGGCTTTGAGAATAAACCCTTGTGTCCAGTCCTTGGCGGCAGGGTAAGCAGATTGCTCTTGGTAGTCGCGGTCAAAATAGAAATTTCGCGTGGTGAGTTCTACTGAACTGTTATCAATAAAACTGCCCGCCCAGACTGATCCTGAGAGCATAAGGGTAGAGTACATCCATAATTTCGACATAGCATTTCTTCCTGAAATATCATTTTTTGTTTTCAACAAGGCATGGTTGTTCTGTCTGCCTTGTCTGGTTTTTAAATCGAATTACTTTCCGAGCAGTTCTCGGGCTACGATTTCTTTCATAATTTCATTGGTTCCCCCATAAATTTTTTGTACCCGTGCATCCACAAAAAAGCGTGAAATCGGATATTCCTGCATGTAACCGTAGCCACCAAAAAGCTGAAGTAACTGATCAATCACTTCACATTGGGTGTCGGTAATAAAACATTTCAATGCTGCAACTTGAGTGACGCTTAATTGGTGTTGTTGATACAGCGCGGCACATTGGTCTACAAAAGCTTGGGCGGCTTTGGCTTTGATTTGTGCATTCGCGAGCACAAACCGTGTGTTTTGCATTTGGCTTAAAGGTTGTCCGAAAGCTTTACGTTCGAGCACGTAGTCTTTGGTCAGTTCGATAGCGCCTAAAATTGACCCCAAAGCCATCATAGAAATGCTCAAGCGTTCGCGCGGTAACTCTTGCATTAAATAAGCAAAGCCTTGTCCTTCTTCGCCTAAACGCTGGGTTGCAGGAACATACACATCATCAAAAAAAAGTTCGGCTGTATCTTGGGCATGTAGTCCGATTTTTTGTAAAGAGCGGCCTTTTTTAACGCCGTCTAAAGCAGCATCAACTAAAAAAATCGAAATACCTTTTGCTTTGGCTTGAGGGTCGGTTTTCGCTACCAAAACAATCAGGTCGGCGTGCAAACCATTTGAGATAAACGTTTTTGAACCATTTACACGATAGTGATCATTTTCTAAAACGGCTTGAGTCCGTATGGCCTGTAAGTCTGAGCCTGCATTGGCTTCGGTCATGGCAATTGCGGTGACTACTTCACCTGTCACCATTTTTGGTAACCAATAGCGTTTTTGCTCTTCGGACCCGATATTTTGTAGGTAAGGAGAAACCAGCTCATTTTGCCCGCCAATAGCAACAGCCAAAGATGCAAAGCCAGCTTGAGCAGTTTCTTGAACCAGCATGAGGGAATAATGAACAGGAGCGCCATAGCCGCCATATTCTTCGGGCACATCTACGCACAAAAAGCCATTTTCCCCAAGACGAAGCCATAGATCACGTGGGATCAGGCCATCGTGTTCCCACTGTTCATAATACGGAGCAACCTGTTCTTTTAAGAACCTGCGATAGCTGTCCCGAAATAGTTCAAATTCTGTATCGTGTGGCATGTTGAACCTTTTTTTAGGCAAAAGTGAGGCTAAGGCCCAAACCGAAGTTTGAGCTTCCTTTTTTATTTCAATTGCTTATTGCTTTAAGGTGGGAACCCGAATAATCAACGAGTTATCAGTCTGCTTTTGATAAAGCTCATCAATTAAAGCTGCACGACGCTTGGTAATACTGCTTTGATTGAGGTTGCCTTTATCGGTCACTTCACCTGCATCGAGTTGAGGTGGCTCGGTCATTAAATAAAGCATTGAGACTGTATTTGAACTACCAGTCGCATCTTTATTAAAGGTCGTTAAAAATTGGCGGAACCATTGCTGGACTTTAGGATGCTGCAATATCTCTGTTGCAGAATGTTCACCAAGCTTAAGGCCGGCATGTTGAGCACACGCTTCTAATTTTGGAAAAATCAGAAAACCAACAGCATTCAAGTTTGAACCTGTAATACAGACATCTTGAACCAGTAAATTACCTTGAATGAGCACTTTGTTGCGAATCGTGCCGACATTGACGAAAGTACCCGTATTGAGTTTAAAGTCTTCAGCAATTCGCCCGTCGTACATTAGGCCTTTAGTCGGATCATTGATATCGACCAAACGAACAGCATCGCCAGTATGGAAAAAGCCTTCATCATCAAACACAGTGCTTTGCTGGTCTGCTTTTAAGCGCCAATAGCCTTTCATGACATGTTTGCCACGAACACAAAACTCAAGTTTGTCACCACATGGAACCAGCTTAATTTCGCATCCCGGAGCAGGGTAACCAATAAAGCCAGCCATCACGCGTGGACCTGTTGTAAAAGCACAAGATGGTGCAGTTTCAGTCATGCCCAATCCGCTCATAATGCGAATTTTTTCTCCGCAATGTTGCTGAGCAATTTTATCGAGCCTGTTCCAGCCCGCTTCTGAAAGCGCTGCACCTGCAAAGAATAAAATTTTAACTTTGGCAAAAAAGCGATCTCTTAATTCTTCATCTTTTTCTAAAGCTTCGGTGAGTTCTTCCCAACCTTTTGGCACATTTAAATAAACTGTTGGAGAAATTTCTTTGAGATTACGAATGGTTTCGTCAAATTTTCCCTGAACAGGCTTGCCGTCATCAATGTATATCGTACCGCCGTTATAGAGCGCGATGCCGACATTGTGACTGCCGCCAAACGTGTGGTGCCAAGACAACCAGTCAAGAAGAACAGGAGGAGTCTCTTCAAACTCAGGGAAAGTCTGCAATAGCATTTGCTGATTAACACACAACATTAAATGTGTGGTCGGTACAGCTTTAGGCAATTTGGTTGAACCTGATGTAAATAGGAATTTAGCAATCTGGTTTTCATCAAGGGTTTGGTAAAACTCTTGAACATTTGAAACAGGCGTATCTAACAGAGATTGAAAAGACGTGCAGATCTGATCGCCCACAATACCTTTGTTGGTCACCACTTCAATGTCGGATGTAATACATGCCTGAATGGCTTTGGCAAATGCTTGACCATCACTGGCATAGACCAATCCAGGTGTGAGCACTTCAAACACATGTTTGAGTTTGCCAAAGTCTTGAGAAATAAGAGAGTAGGCAGGGGAAATTGCTGAGAAAGGCACACCCGCCAGCATAGCACCCATAGAGAGTGTTAAATGTTCAAGATCATTACCACTTAAAATGACTAAAGGTCTTTCTTGGCTTAACTTACGTTCATGTAAAGCCTGAGCAATATGCCATGCGCGTTGTAAAACTTCTGCATAACTCAGTTTGACCCACTCACCTTGAGCATTGCGTTTTGCTGCAAAAATATGGTCTGGTTTGGTTTGTGCAAAATGAATTAACCGATCTGTCAGTTTTTGTGGATACGGTTTTAATTGCTCTTTTGGGCTGATATAGAGCGTGTCATCTTTATGGTGATAATGAATATCATGTTGCCCTAATTTTACGAACCGTTCGCGGTCTTGTGATTGAGTGGCATTCATTTGCATTTCTTTCACTCCATGGAAAGCGCATCACTGCGCTTTATTTTTTTTGCATCATGCAATTTTTATTTAATATGTCGTTGTTCGCATTAACCCGACTAAATCGGGTAATGACGTGATTGGGTTTGAATGGTGATCCAGCGTAGTTCGGTAAATTCGGCAACAGAGACTTTACTACCAAAACGTCCGTAACCACTCGATTTTGTTCCGCCAAATGGCATTTGAGCTTCGTCATGCACGGTTGCGCCGTTAATATGACAAATACCCGAATCAATCTGTTTAGCGACTTCCAATGCCTGCGAAATATTTTGGCTAAACACTGCCGCTGAAAGACCGAACTCGCTGTCATTTGCCAGTACTACACCTTCTTCAACGGTTGTAAAACGTTGGACGGTGCAGACAGGTCCAAACGATTCTTCACGGTAAAGCAGCATGTCAGGCTTAATGTTGAGCACCAACGTCGGTTGCATGGTGGTGTCTTCAATATGAATGCCTAAAGGTAAGTCGGCACCTTTGTTTTGGGCATTTTCAAGTAAGTGCTGAATACGGTTTGCGGCACGGCGACTTTCTAAAACACCGAGTGCATTTTCTTTCGAGGTTGGGTTACCCGCCTGAATAGTTCGTGTTTTCTCAATGAGCTTTTCAATAAACTGGTCGGCAATTTTGTCTTGAACCAAAACACGTTCGGTCGACATACAAATTTGCCCCTGATTAAAGAATGCTCCAAAAGCAACTGCATTTACGGCTTCATTAATGTCGGCTTCGTTTAAAACCACAACAGGGGCTTTACCACCCAATTCAAGTAAAACTGGTTTTAAATATTTTGCAGCAGTCTCGGCAATGATTTTTCCGACTTTGGTTGAGCCTGTAAAATTAATGCGTTTCACGGCTGGATGAGACACTAAACGTTCAACAATTTGTGGTGCATCTTCGGCTGCATGGGTAATCACATTCACTACACCTTCACCAAGACCAGCTTCGTGTAACACTTCACCAATCAGACGATGCGTTGCTGGGCAGGCTTCCGAGGCTTTTAACACTACCGTGTTACCACAAGCCAAAGGCATAGCAAGCGCACGTGTTGCCAAAATGACAGGGGCGTTCCAAGGTGCAATCCCTACAATCACACCGCAAGGAACTCGCACACCCATCGCAAGATTGCCCGGCACATCTGACGGAATCAGGCTTCCGTCAATTTGTGTGGTCATTGCTGCTGCTTCACGTAGCATGTTGGCAGCAAGGTGAACGTTAAACCCATACCATGTCGCAGTTGAACCTGTTTCTTGCATTCCAGTTTCAATGAATTGCTCGGTCTTTTGGTCCATTAAATCGGCTGCTTTTAATAAACGTAAACGGCGTTCGGTAGGCGAGAGCTTCGACCATACTTTAAAAGCTTGTTGTGCCGAGTCTATTGCACGATCAACATCGTCCAAAGTTGCAGCAGCGGCTTTGCTTGCCACTGATCCATCAATAGGGCTAATACGCTCAAAAGTTGCCTGATTTGATGCATCAACAGATTGACCGTGAATAAGTAACTGTACATTTTGCATGGGTTGTGTCCTTACATTACCATTAAAGAATCAAAAGTTAACCAGTACGTTTATAGCTCTGTAAACCCGGTTTAATTGATTTTTCATCTAAAAATTGTTTCAAACCTTCTTGGCGACCGTTTTCAGTATCACGATGGATACATTGATCTAGCTTGGCATATAAGTAGTCTTCGTTTTGGTCCCATGTCAGTTCACGGCAACGTTTAAAGCCATTTTTAGCTGTACGAAGAACCACTGGGTTTTTCTCAAGTAAACAATTTGCAAGTTCAGTGACTTCTGCTTTTAGCTGTTCAAGTGGTACGCTTTTATTCACAAGTCCCATCGTTTCGGCTTCTTTACCACTAAAGGTTTTACCCGTCATGATGTAGTACAAAGCTGCGCGGTGACCCACAGTATCGGCCATTGCTTTACTTACAAGGTTACCCGGTGGGATACCCCAGTTAATTTCAGATAAACCGAAAGTTGCTTCATCTGCTGCAATCGCAAGATCACACGCCACTAATGGTGAGAAACCGCCTCCGAAACACCAGCCGTTAACCATTGCAATGGTTGGTTTTGAATACATACGAAGAAGTTGCCACTGCCAACGACATGAGTCACGACGAATACGTTCTTGATAAATTTCAGGCTGAGTATCGACTTCGCGGAAATATTCTTTCAAGTCCATGCCGGCTGTCCAAGAATCACCTGCACCAGTTAATACTAAAACACGCGCATTTTGATCAAGTTCTATGGCTTCAAGTACATCAATCATTTCACGATTGAGTGTAGGACTCATGGCATTTTTCTTTTCTGGGCGATTTAGTGTGACCCAAGCAATTCCATCTTCAACTTTAACATCTACGGTTTCCCAGCGATTTTCATAAGTCATCTTCATACTCCTTGAATGATTTTGTGATGTTCTGAGATTTAATTTAATATCAGTTAAACTTACATTCAAGTCTTTTTTCTGAAATTTAATAATTATTTTATAATTGCATGTATTTTAAATAAAAATTAATTTAATGAATAATTTTATATAAAAATATGTTGATTTTTTAGTAAGTTTAACTGATATTTTTGGTGTGTTTAAACAACAATACACAAAGGGCTAAATGGAACGACTAGTCAATAAAGGACAACACAATGGAAAAGATATTAGGACAGTCTGCAAGAGCAAAGATTACGTTACTACTTTGTTTTGCAATCGCAATTTTTGAAGGTTTTGATCTTCAATCAATGGGGGTAGCCGCTCCACGAATGCGGGCTGAGTTTATGTTGGACAATGGCCAGATGGCATGGGCATTTAGTGCTGCAATTTTAGGAACACTACCGGGTGCCATATTAGGTGGCAGATTTGCAGATATTATTGGGCGTAAGAAAATTCTGATTTTTAGTATTCTGCTTTTTGGAATTATGTCTTTGCTAACGGCCTATGCTGCCAACTTTAGTTTGCTATTGCTCATTCGTTTTTGTACTGGTTTGGGAATGGGCGGGGCACTCCCGATGATGATTACACTTGCCTCTGAAGCTGTACCTGACCAGCACAAGGGTAAAGCGGTAAGTATCATGTATAGTGGCATTCCTTTTGGTGGATTACTGACTTCTGTGGTTGCCATGTCGTTGGCGGGTGATGCAGAGTGGCGTCATATTTTCTATATTGGTGGTATTGCGCCTATTTTGTTAATTCCACTCATCATGCGCTTTTTACCTGAGTCAAATGATTACCTGCAACGTAAAGTTCAAGCGCAAAAAACCACACCATTCTTTGAAGTTTTATTTGCTAAAGAACGCCGCATGTCGACCATTCAGCTTTGGGTAAGTTTTTTCTGTACCTTAGTGGTGCTGTACTTCTTGTTAAACTGGTTGCCGTTACTCATGGGTGCGCAAGGCTTATCGAAATTACAGGCAAATTATGTACAGATGGGCTACAACGTTGGCGGAATTTTAGGTTCAATCTTAATGGGTGTATTGCTTGATAAAGTACGCATGAGTTTTGTGATTAAGCTGATTTATCTAGGCATTTTATTCTCACTTTGTTGCTTGGCAATTTCTCCAACTGTTGCATTACTGGCGCTTGCGGCAGTCGGCTGTGGTTTATTTATTGTAGGCGGACAATCGGCATTGTATGGTTTAGCCGCAATGTATTACCCAACCGAAATGCGGGGAACCGGAGTTGGTGCAGCGGTTGCAATTGGGCGTATTGGTTCTTTTGCAGGACCTTTGATGGCTGGTTTTTTACTTTCACTTGGACAAAGCTCGACCATTGTGATTGGTTCAAGCATTCCTGTGATTTTAATTGCAGCGATCTCTGCATTACTTCTTGTCAAAAAACCTAAACAGCCTGTACATTTAGTACAAAGCTCAGGTGCTCGCTAAGTTTTAAGGAAAGTATGGGGTGACTACCTCATACTTTCACTACAGATTTTCTTATGATGAATGAAAGGTTATGGTACGTTCAAATTTAGTTCAGAAAAAAATAGAAGATGAGCCTAAGTTAAGTTACATGATTGCTCGTGTTGACAGAATTATTAGTAAACATTTAACAGAGCATTTAAAAGAGCTTGAAATTACCTTGCCACAGTTTACTGCACTTTCTGTTTTAGCTTCAAAAAGTAATGTATCCAATGCAAAGCTTGCTGAGCGCTCTTTCATAAAGCCGCAATCTGCCAATAAAATTCTGCAAGATTTGCTTGTTAATGGTTGGATTGAAAAGAAACCTGACCCTACGCATGGTCGCCGTATTTTAATTACACTGACCGAAAGCGGCATTGATAAGCTTAATAAATGCAATGAAGTTGTATTAAAAGTTGAAGAGAAAATGCTTGAAGGTATTGATATCAATCTGGCTTATTTAATTCGTAATAATCTCGATATCATGGTGAATAATCTTAAAAGCCTTTAAATAAATGGGCTTTTGGGGGTCGAGCTAAATTCCTAAGCACTGATTCACACAGAAAATTTATTTCATTTTGCAAATGAACTTGTTAGCATCGAAGTGACGTTTTTGACAATGTGTGGCAGCAAATGTCTTCAGGGCAACAAGTTTTACTTAAATTAAGAAAAATGATTATTTCAGGGGAACTTGAAGGTGGTGCCAGAATTGCTGAGATTCCCACTGCCGAGTTACTTGGGGTTTCGAGACAGCCTGTTCGTATTGCATTTCGGCTGCTCGAACAAGAAGGTCTTCTCATCAAGAACCCAACCCGTGGCTACACTGTCCGTGAAATTTCAGAACAACTGGTTCATGATGCGCTTGAAGTGCGAGGTGTGCTGGAAGGGTTGGCTGCGAAAACTTTGGCAGAGCAAGGTTTAAGCGAAGAGCAGAAAAAGACACTGCAACATTGCATTCAAGAAACCGAAAAACTCTTTAATGAAAAAGACGAGTTTGGCGATACCGAACTGGAACGTTACCATCATTTTAATGTCATTTTTCATGACACGATTATTGAGGGCGCGCAAAATGTAGCGCTCATACAAGCTCTAGCAAAAAACAATCAATTGCCGATGGCTTCTGCTCAAGCCATTACCTATGATGAGAAGCAAGCTTTGTCGGAATATCGTCGTTTGCACTATGCACATTTACAGCATTGTTCAATTTTAGATGCATTGGTACATCGACAGGCAGGGCGCGCTGAAACTTTAATGCGTGAGCACAGTAGTGTGGTGATTTTGGGTGAAACGCTAAGAAATGTTCTTAGTGCTTAAGATGAAATAAGTTCCTCTATTTTTGAATAAAGGAACTTAACTATTAAAGCTCAATCACAAGATTTTTGGTTTTTGCACGAGAACAGCAGGGCGTAAACTGATCGTTCAGCGCATGTTCATCTTCGGTCATGAACATATCACGATGATCTGGTGTGCCTTCTACAACGCGGGTAATACACGTACCGCAAATGCCTTGTTCACACGAAACAGGAATATCAAAACCATTTGCAATTAATGCTTCAGTAGCAGTTTGCTCTGGTAATACTTCAATTCGGCGCCCCGTACCTTTAACTTCAATGGTAAAAGCTTCATCATTAGACGTATCTACTTTTTGCGCGACAAAATGCTCTTGATGTAATTGCTCGTTGTGCCAGCCAGCTTGTTCGGCCGAGCTCATTACAAACTGCATAAATCCTGTAGGCCCACATACATATAAGTGTCTATCTGGTGAACTCTTACCTAAAACCTCTGCTATATTACATTCGGTATCTGGCTGATCTTGAATGTGAAAATGGACTTGGTCACCAAAGTGCTCGGTTAAATTGCCATAGAAGGCAATCATTTCATGACTACGGACAAAGTAGTGTAATTCGAAAGGAACATTGGCCGATTTAAGCCGATACGCCATCGATAAAATTGGTGTAATTCCAATACCGCCCGCAAATAAAACAGCCTGTTTTGTTTGAGAATGAATCTCAAATAAATTACGTGGTGCACTAATCTTTAAATGATCACCTTCACGATATTCAGTATGGATACAGCGTGACCCACCGCGTGAATTGGTATCATGTAAAACACCAATCACATAACGATGTTTTTCACTGCAACAGTTTGAAAGTGAATATTGACGGGTTAGGCCGTTTTTAAGATGCACATCAATATGCGCACCTGCTTCAAAATTCGGTAGCTCTGTACCATTTGCTGCAATCAGTTCAAAGGCACGAATGGTCGGGGTGAGTTGGTGAATTTTTTGAATAATAACGTCCATGTTCATGCTCCTTTAAATAATCCGAATGTTTGGAAACTTTTGTGCGGATGTTTCAGGAGGCGTTTTATTTTCTTCAGCAAGGAGTCGCTCAATCACCTTACGGGACTGTACACCGCCTGCGTCGATGTTAAGCATCAGTAACTTGCGATGTGGATTGTTCAAAATATTTTGCTGCTGTTGCTCCAGCATTTCTAAATCTTCAGTAAAGATTTTGCCTTGGCCTTCACGAATTTGATCGGTGAGTTCAGCATTGTCTGGCTGGAAGTTGCGTGCCATTCCCCAGAAATACCAATGTGAGGTTTCAGTTTCTGGAGTAATAAAGTCCACGACAATTGACGAAACTTTTTTCTCTTTTGGTGCGTCATAACCACCATGTCCAGCATGTGCTACACCCACTTCAATGTGAACATTACTTGGAGCAAAGAAGTGGCAACGTTGCCAACGGTCAACTGGTACATCATCTGCTAAGTGGTTACCACGAAGGGCCATTTGCCAAAATGGAGGTGCTATAACATTTTCCATATAACGTTCGGTAATGACATGGTCGCCATCTACTTTTGTCACTGGCAATGATTCATCAATCTCTTTTTGACCAATACTGCTTGAGTGAACATAAGTCTCGTGGGTTAAATCCATTAGGTTATCGACCATGAGGCGATAGTCGCATCGAATATGGAACAGACCTCCGCCATAGCTCCATTCAGGATGATCTGCCCATTCTAACGTTGGGAGCTTTGCTTCATCTGCTAAAGCTTTTTCGCCTGGCCATATCCAAATAAAACCAAACTTTTCAACAACTGCATATGCTTTGTTGCAAGGGAAGCCATTTACGCGTTGAGCTGGCATTGAAACGGTTTTTCCATCACAGCCCATCACTAGTCCATGATATCCACACACGAGGTTGCCATCTTCGACATAACCCAGTGAAAGTGGGGCACCACGATGGGGGCAAAAATCTTCAACGGCTGCAACTTGGTTTTCTTTACCACGGTAAAAAACGACTTTTTCACCACAGATGGTGCGACCTAGCGGTTTGTCTTGGATTTCTTCTGGGCGGCAGGCTACATACCATGCATTTTTAATAAACATTGTGACGACTCCTTATCACTTATTGGATCCAATTTATAATAAATAAAAATATTGGTCAATTGATAAGCAGTATATTTTTTTTAAATATTGATCTTTTTAGATTATTTATTCTAGTATTTTGTTGGTTTTGTGGAATCTTGAGATGATTGCCGGTTTAGATTGTTATTTTTTAATTGGATCCATATTTGTTCAATTCTAAGTTGAATATGGATACTTCTTGGAATTGTGTATTTGAAAATGGGTAAATAACTTATGGATCCATATTTTTATTTTAAATATTTATTAATAAATTATAGATATATTTTTCAATGTATTGATGGTTGTTAAATTAAATTTTAAAAATATTGTTGCTTTTTTGGATCCAAATATTCAGTATAGAAAAAGAGCAGGATGCTCAAAAAACAAATATTCCTCTAGGTCATTATGGATACGGATGTGCATAACCACCCAATCGCTCATATCAGCAATGTCGTGTGTATGTCTTATCCAAGGGAGATACACAAATGGAAAGAGACGTGCTGAGTGAGATCAATCAAAACAATATGAGCCGCTACCAATGGTTTGTTATTTTGATCTGTATTTGTCTTAATATTATTGATGGCTTTGATGTGATGGTGATGGCATTTACCGCACCGTCCGTGTCAGCAGAATGGTCACTTTCAGGCGCACAAATTGGCTTGTTGCTCAGTTCAGGTCTTTTTGGAATGGCTGCTGGCTCCATTTTTCTCGCACCGTTAGCTGATAAAATCGGTCGCCGTTTACTCATCTTAGTTTGTCTTGTGATTGCTGGTCTCAGCATGTTGGGCTGTGCTTTTGTACAAAGCCATGGCATGTTAGCAGCACTTCGGTTTATTACCGGAATTGGGGTGGGTGGGATTCTTGCTAGTAGTAATGTGTTGGCAAGTGAATATGCCAATGCTCGCTGGCGCAGTCTCGCTGTTAGCTTAATGTCTACAGGATATGGGATTGGTGCGACACTCGGTGGTCTACTGTCACTAGCATTGATTGAACATTTAGGTTGGCGTTCAATCTTTTTAGCGGGTGGAATCACCACCATTGCAATGTTGCTGATCAGCGCATGGTTATTGCCTGAATCTTTAGATTACTTACTCGCGAAACGACCAAAACAGGCATTGGAACGAATCAATGCAACTGTAAACCGCATGGGGCTTAACGAACTATCAGTTATGCCGCGCTATGAAAAAATGAGTACACAAAATGGCAGTGAACTCAGCAAATTATTTGCAGGGCAACTGGGATTTCAAACACTTTGTCTGTGGTTTGCATTCTTTTTAGTGATGTTTGGCTTTTACTTTGTTATGAGCTGGACACCAAAAATTCTTATTTCAATGGGAATGTCACCAGAGCAAGGGGTAAGTACCGGTATTTTAATTAGTATTGGCGGTATTTTCGGTGCAGCCATTATTGGTTTACTCGCATCACGCATAAAAATTTTCTATGCCTTAAGCCTATTTTTAGGGCTAACGTCTGCATGTGTTTTTCTATTTGTCGCAGTCTCGTCTCAAGTGAGTGTCGCACTCATGGTGGGGTTATTACTCGGCACACTTATTAATGGCTGTGTGGCAGGTCTATATTCTATTTCTCCAACAATTTATGACGCCGAAATCCGTAGTCGCGGTGTGGGTTATGCCATTGGTTTTGGCCGTATTGGGGCAATTTTATCGCCAACGATTGCAGGTATTTTTCTGGATAAAGGCATCGCACCAGCAACGCTGTATGCCTATTACGGTGTGGTATTTATTTTGGCTATTTTCCTAATTTTAAGTTTGGGTAGTGCTTTTTACCGAAGTAAAAAAGAGCAAAATTACTCGCTTAAAACAGCGTCTTAAACCATTAAAAATTAAATAGTTGAGATAAAAAATGAAAAAGACACCATTGTGGGTGGGGGTATGCTTGTGCCCGTTATTTAGTCAAGTTGTGCATGCGGAGTTTATTGCAGACAGTAAAGCTGAGCTAACACTGCGTAATTTTTACTTTGACCGAGACTATAAAAAAGACCCATATCCCTATACAGCTGCCAGAGATTGGGCGCAGGGTCTAATTTTTAAAGGGCAGTCTGGTTATACCGAAGGAACAGTTGGATTCGGTGTTGATGTACTGGCAATGGCGGGTTTTAACCTGATGGGAAGTCGGGCTGATGACTATGCACGTAGTGGCTTATTACCCGTCAATACTGATAACTCGCGTGACGATTATTATGGAAAAATTGGTATTACGGGGAAGGCTAAATTTAGAAAAAATGAGCTTTTTGTGGGTGATCTGGTTCCACAATTACCGACCATATTTTCATCGCCAGCCCGTTTGTTCCCCCAGACTTATCGCGGTATTCGCTTTGTTTCAAATGAAATTCCAAATCTTCAACTCGAAGGGTTTTATGTCGACGAAGTGCGTCAACGTGATTCAATTCGCTTTACAGACGTTGGAACGGACAATATCAACCGTCGTTTTGACAAGGCAGCAACCACTGATTCTTTTTACACGCTGGGAGGAAGTTATCAGTTAAAGGACTACCGTTTACGCGCTTACCATGCCGAACTCAAAGACATTTACCAGCAACAATTTTTGGGTTTTAACGGAAAACAGCCTTTAAATGACCAGCTTAATTTTTTAAGTGACGTGCGTTTTTTTAATAGTCAAGAAACTGGAAGCAAAAAAATAGGAGAGGTCGATAACCGCCATATGAGTGGTTTATATGGTTTGAATTATCAAAACCATACGGTTTCTTTGGGCTATATGCAGTCGTTTGGCTCAACAGGTCTGCCATTTTTGTCGGGAACTGAAAGTCCAGTCGTGCTTGATTTTATGAGTTCGGATTACTCAAATAAAGATGAAAAAGTCTATTCGATTCGTTATGAATATGACTTTAAAAATGCACGATTAGGTGATGTTTCATTAAATGGGCTGCGCTTTATGACCCGCTATGCAAAAGGCGAAGATATTGATTTGCTGCAATATGGCGATCAGCGTTTCAAAGAAGAATCGATGGAGTTTGATTTGGGCTATAAAATTCCTGAAGGGAAATTAAAAGGCCTAGGCATGCGAGCTCGTTTTTCTCACTATCGCAACGATATGCCAAGCAATATGACATTTCACTCGGCAAATGAAACACGGTTGAATGTTGATTACACCTTTAAATTTTAATGCTCAATATTTAAGTAAATTAAAGATAAGTTAAAACATTGTGAGCATCAATGTTTTAACTTTAGTTATCAACTTCACAAAATCACTCTATAATACCGCCAATCTTATTAAAGCCAATTGAGTCGTTCATTAAACACATGGCTTTAATCTCTCATTTTTTTAAGTCAATTTCTTCGCTGTGATTCGGCTTATATTTCAATATTTAGAATTTTATGTGTCTGTGCTGACACATAAAAATATTTAGGTGCCAGCATGGAAATCAAGGTTAATTATCTCGACAATCTTCGACAGGAAGCTAAGTTCGACGACTTTACGGTAATTGCCGATCAACCAATTCGCTACAAGGGTGACGGTTCGGCACCGGGCCCATTTGACTATTTTTTAGCATCTTCCGCATTGTGTGCAGCGTACTTTGTAAAAGTGTATTGTGCAGCCCGAGATATCCCAACTGATAATATTCGTTTATCGCAAAATAATATTGTTGATCCTGAAAACCGCTACAAGCAAACGTTTAAAATTCAGATTGAATTACCAGCCGATATTTCAGAGAAAGATCGCCAAGGGATTTTACGTTCAATCGACCGTTGTACTGTTAAAAAAGTTATTCAAACTGGCCCTGAATTTATTATTGAAGAAGTTGAAAGCATTGATGCAGATGCGCAAGCACTGTTATTGCCAAGCTTAACTTCAGAAAGTCATACCTATATTCAGGGTAAAGACCTGCCATTAGAAGAAACCATTGCCAATATGTCAGCTATTTTGGCAAATTTGGGTATGAAGATTGAAATCGCATCTTGGCGTAATATCGTGCCAAATGTGTGGTCATTACACATTCGTGATGCACAGTCTCCGATGTGCTTTACCAATGGTAAAGGTGCCACTAAAGAAAGTGCTTTGGCTTCTGCATTAGGCGAGTTCATTGAGCGCCTTAACTGTAACTTCTTCTATAACGACCAGTTCTGGGGTGAAGAGATTGCCAATGCTGAATTTGTGCATTATCCAGATGAAAAATGGTTTAAACCGGGTCCAAATGGTGAATTACCTAAAGAAATCTTAGATGAATACTGTCTTGAGATTTACAACCCAGATGATGAATTACTTGGTACGCATTTATATGACACCAATTCAGGCAACGTAGAGCGTGGTATTTGCTCGCTACCTTTTGTACGTCAGTCTGACGATGAAGTTGTATATTTCCCATCAAATTTAATTGAAAACTTGTACCTAAGTAATGGTATGAGTGCAGGTAATACTTTGGCGGAAGCCCAAGTTCAATGCTTGTCAGAAATTTTTGAACGTGCTGTAAAACGTGAAATTTTGGAAGGTGAAATTGCACTTCCAGATGTACCTGAAGACGTATTAGCAAAATACCCAAGTATTGTTGCTGGTATTAAAGGCTTAGAAGAGCAAGGCTTTCCTGTTCTAGTTAAAGATGCATCGTTAGGTGGTCAGTTCCCTGTAATGTGTGTGACTTTAATGAACCCGCGTACGGGTGGTGTTTTTGCATCGTTTGGTGCACATCCAAGTTTTGAAGTTGCTTTAGAGCGTAGTCTGACTGAGCTGCTTCAAGGTCGTAGTTTTGAAGGCTTAAATGATTTACCACAACCGACTTTCCAAAGTAATGCGGTGACTGAACCGAATAACTTTGTTGAGCATTTTATTGACTCAAGCGGTTTGGTATCTTGGCGTTTCTTTAGTTCTAAATCTGACTATGACTTTGTTGAGTGGGATTTTTCTGGAGAAGGCGAAGAGTCGAATGCAGACGAAGCTGCAACATTGTTCGGTATTCTCGAAGAGATGGGCAAAGAAGTTTATATGGCAGTCTATGAGCACCTAGGTGCGACCGCTTGCCGTATTTTAGTGCCGGATTATTCAGAAATTTATCTTGTTGAAGATTTGATTTGGGATAATACCAATAAAGCACTTTCATTCCGTGAAGATATTCTAAATCTGCATCGTTTGGATGATGAACAGCTTGAGGCATTGGTTGAGCGCTTAGAAGAATGTGAGTTAGACGATTACACTGAAATCACCACACTCATTGGCATTGAATTTGATGACAATACTGTTTGGGGACAGCTCACAATTTTAGAGCTGAAATTGCTGATTTATGTTGCTTTACAACAATTTGAAGAAGCAAAAGAGCTTGTCGAAACTTACTTGCAATATAACACCAATACCGTTGAGCGTGGCTTGTTCTATCAGTGCATGAACGTGGTGCTTGAAGTGATGTTGGATGAAGAACTAGAGCTTGAAGATTACCTTACTAATTTCCGTCGTATGTTTGGTGACACACGAATGGAGGCAGTATTAGGTTCTGTAGAGGGTAGCGTTCGTTTCTACGGTTTAACACCAACAAGCATGAAACTAGAAGGACTTGATCGACATTTACGTCTTATCGATAGCTATAAAAAATTACATGCAGCTCGCGCTAAAGCAGTAGCTTCGTAATTTAAAAAGCTAAATAAAAAAGCCTATTTTTAAATAGGCTTTTTTTATAAAACAAATTTCTATGTTAAGCAGATTCTTTGCTGATCTCTAAGATTTCTGCCTCTGCTGTATCATCCTGATGTTCGCCCAAAGTGTGTTTAGCCGGAATATAAGACATTGCGCGTTCTGCAAGAGCTGTAATGGTGAGACTTGGGTTAACACCTAAATTGGCACCTAACATTGAACCATCTACAACATATAAGTTTTTATAGTTAAAAACGTGATTTTGTCCATCCACCACGCCAAGTTCTGGACTTGAAGAAATTGCGCAACCGCCCATACAGTGTGCGGTAAAAGGCACGTTAAATAAAATTTCGGTAATGGTCGTCATTGGGTGGCCATTAAACATTTTGGCGACTTTTTCGGTAAATGTATTGGCCTGTGGAATATAAACTGGTAGCTTTTTACCTTCGCTAGATAAAACCTTGCCAAAAGGCCAAAACCAGTTACGCTTCAAGCGCATGTTAATTGAGGCATCGGCAGTTTGCATCACCAAGAAAATCAAGGTTTGACGCGCAAAACCAACCGGATTGCTCATGCGTAGAAAAATAAATGGATGGCAGATTAACGCCCATAACCAGAAGAAGATACGTGTCCAACCCGGTTTTCCTTTTGCCATGTAAGTACACATGAGACCCATTGCATCGGAACCGTTTTGGTAGCGAGTTGCTTCAATATGAGTGTCATGGTCGATGTAAATACTTGAACCAATGGCAACACCTTTACTCATGTCGACATCTTTACCAAAGAAGCGAACCCCTAAAATAGATTCGGCATTGGTACGAACTCGATTACCCAAGTCATCGGAAATATTCGGCAGAGAACCAGACTGCTTTAAGCGGAACAACATCTCTTGAGTACCCAAAGAAGATGCCGAGAAAATCACGTTGCGTACTTGCCATGTACGACGCTGTTTATTAAACCATGAGGTTGAGCATTCAGTGGTTACTTCATAGCCATCACTGCCATCTGCTTTGCCATTGAGTGGTTTAACGTCAACGACTTTGGTTTCTTCATAAACCTTGGCGCCATTTTTTTCGGCAAAGTACAAATAGTTTTTATCTAAAGTGTTTTTTGCGTTGTGTTTACAACCTGTCATACAACCGCCACATGCGGTACATGTCGCACGGTCTGGACCTTCACCGTTAAAATATGGGTCAGGGTAGGTTTTGCCGCCTTGTTCACCTTCGGGTGGGAAGAACGTTGCAACGCGAGTCGGTTTAAATGTGTGACCCACGCCGATAGCTTCACCCATTTGTTTGAGCATATGGTCAGCTGGACCAAAAATTTTATTATCCGTCACCCCAAGCATACGTTCTGCTTCAGCATAGTGTTTGGGCATTTCATTTTTCCAGTCCGCAGCATCTGCCCATGTGCCTTCGTCCCAAATATGTTCAGGTGGAACGAGTAGGGTATTGGCATAGGTAATTGAGCCTCCACCTACGGCATTCCCGCAAATAATGGTGACATGGCGAAAAAAGCGCATATTGAAATAGCCGAAAAGCTTCATGCCCGGACGCCAAATCCAACGGCGAGAATTCCAGTTATTTTTCGCAAAATCTTCGGCTTTCCAGCGACGCCCCATTTCCATTACAGCAACTGAGTAACCTTTTTCGGTTAGACGGCAAGCAGAAACACTACCACCAAAGCCTGAACCAATAATGAGATAATCATAGTCATAATTGTTTGTTGTCATGCCGAGGGCTCCTCTCTGGCGATTATTTTTTATATTGACTGTGTATGTTTATCAATGAATTGCCCAATGCGCTCAATCGAGTCATTAGATTCTTTTAGTATACCTGCGTGGAACTGAAAAACATGTCCGACTTGGTCATAAATCCTAAAGTTCGTCGGAATACCATATTTTCCGGCTTGTTCAGCAAGGCGTTTTGCATCATCTAATAGAACTTCTTCTGTTCCAACATGAATCAAAATAGGCGGTAATCCAGTTAAGTCAGCATAGAGTGGGGAACAGGTTGGATCGGTTACTGACTTTTGCGCGCAATAGTTTTTTGCACACCACGCTAACCAGTTTTCAGATAGCATCGCATCTTGAGTCGCATGAGTTTTCATCGTGCTTCCAGAGAGGCTTAAATCAACCCACGGCGAAAGTAAAACCAATGCTGCTGGTAGCGGCAATCCTGCATCCCGAATAGCAATTGCGGTGCTTAAACTGAGTCCGCCACCCGCAGAATCTCCGACAAACACGAGTTTTTTCGGGTCTTGTCCTTGGGTAAGTAGATCTTGATAGACTGCAATTACATCTTCAATAGCAGCGGGGCTTGAGTGCTCAGGAGCAAGGCGATATTCAGGTAACCAGACTTGTGCTTGAGCTGCATGTCCGATTTGAGCGGCAAGCTTGGTATGACTTTTTGAACTACCAACCACATAGCCACCGCCATGTAAATACAAGATACCCAGCCCTGACTTAGTCGTTTTGGGCTGAATATGAACTGTTGGCACTTGAGCAATTGTTTGCTTTTTTGTTTTATAACCCCGTGGCCCAAGCACAATAGCACTGGCCGCATCACTACAAAAACGTTGTAGCTTTAGTGGTGTTTTTGGGGATAAAGCTGGACGTAGCGTGGTACGGATGGTCCATGCAAGAAGCTGCTTCATAATAAGAACTCATACTAGAGCTTGTTATTTATCGGGCAGCATCTCTTAAAAGTAAGAGTATGCTGACCACTGTTTTTATTTTGCTGATTTGTTGAGTAGGCGAGTTTGCAACGCGGTTGCAGTTGCAAAAATCTTTTGGTAACCCTGTGGAAGAATACGCTGAATTATATCAACGACTTTTGCATCGGCCCCAATCAGTAAACGGCGACGGTTTTTACGAACAGCCTCTAAAATTTGTTGAGCAGCCTCGTCAGCAGGAGTGCGCAGTAATTTATCGAAAGCATCTTGGCTTTTAACAGGGTCCATTCCTAAAGACTGGACGCTATTATTCATACGTGCAGCTTTGGCAATATTGGTACGAATACCACCCGGATGAACACAGGTCGCACTCACTCCAGCATTTTGCATATCAAGTTCTTGGCGTAGCGACTCAGTAAAGCCACGAACAGCAAATTTACTGGCGTTATAAGCACTTTGGGTCGGTTGAGCTGTTAAGCCAAACATGCTGGAAATATTAATAATATGCCCATCACCACTTTGCTTTAAAAATGGTAAAAATTCTTTGGTGCCATAAACCACACCCCAAAAATTAATACCAATGAGCCATTCAAGATCTTCATAGCTCACACCTTCAGCCGTGCTACCTATTGCAACACCAGCATTATTAAAAATCAGGTTAACTTGGCCATGCTCATTTACAACAGCTTTTGCCCAATCTGCAATTTCAGTACGCTTAGCCACATCAACTTTTTGAGTGGTCACTTTAACTGGGTAGGCTGATAACTGCTCGACAGTTTTGGCTAAGCCCGCTTCACTGATATCGGAAAGTGCCAGATGGCAGCCTTGTTTCGCGAGTGCAATTGCAATTGCTTGTCCAATACCAGAACCCGCACCTGTAACAGCAGCGACTTTGTTCTTAAATGTTTTCATAAAATTCTCCGTTTATTTTTCTCATTTCCTATGGTGAAGCTGATTAAGAAAGAGTCGAGACTTGAGTGTAGTTTTCAATATCAAAGCGGCGAGTGCGTTGACGATACTCAAGGGTAAAACCTGGCCAGTTATTGGTATTCTTACCATCAGCAGTCTGATACCAACTGGTACAACCTTGTGCCCAGACAGTTTTTTTCATTTTTTCTTGAATGCTTTGATTAAACTCATGTTGAACTTCTGCACGAATATTGGTGAACAGAAGTTTGTTTTGTATGGTTGTTTGAATTGCATCTAAAATATAATTCACTTGGCTTTCAATCATATAGACAATTGAATTGTGCCCAAGATTAGTGTTTGGACCATAGAGCATAAAGAAGTTTGGAAAGCCGCTAACAGTTAAGCCAAGATATGCTTCTGCACCATCTTTCCATGTGTCTTTTAAGGTCCGTCCGTCCAATCCAGTAATTTGCATTGGCGCCATAAATTCAGTTGCAGCAAAACCAGTACCATAAATAATGGTATCAACTTCTCGTAGATTTCCGTCCGTATCTAAAATTCCATTTTCAGTAATTTCTTGAATGCCCGTATGAATAACATCTACATGGGGTTGAGTGAGCGTTTCATACCAATGGTTGGAAATCAAAATACGCTTACAACCAATTGGGTAGTCCGGCATTAAACGGTGACGTAATTTGGAGTCTTTAACCACTTTACGAATATGGCGCTGGAATAGATATTCCACCAAAGGCATTTCATTCAGCGAAGTCGTGAAGGCAAGCAGACGGATTTCGTGATGTCCATATTGCAAAGCACGATCTAGACTTTGCAAAATCGGTAATTTGCGGAATGCTTTTTTCTCTAAAGGTTGATAAACCCGATCTGGTTTTGGAATGACGTAAGGTGCCGAACGTTGATAAACATCAAGATGAGCAACCTGTTTAGCAATTTCGGGAACAAACTGAATGGCACTTGCACCTGTACCAATTACAGCAACACGTTTTCCATTTAAATCGTAGTCATGATCCCAACGCGCGGAGTGAAAAGCCTTACCTTTAAAGTTTTCAATGCCTCTGAGTTTCGGATAAGCAGGGCGGTTGAGCTGGCCCACAGCACCTACTAAAAATTCAGCTTCAAAATGCTCACCGGTTGTACTTTGAATGTGCCATACACCTTGTAGGACATCAAATTCGGCACTGGCAATTTCGGTATTAAATTGAATATGTCGGCGAATATCATATTTATCGGCGCAATGGCGTAAATATTGATAAATCTCTTGAGATGTGCCGTAACGGTTTTTCCAACCCAGCTCTTGCTCAAAAGAAAAAGAATAAAGATGTGAAGGTACATCGCAAGCAGCACCTGGATAAGTATTGTCGCGCCAGACACCACCGACATCAGCGGCTTTTTCATATAGTGTAAATTGTTCAAAACCGGCTTGTTTGAGACGAATCGCAAGCCCCAAACCACCAAAACCAGTGCCTATAATGGCGATACGTACATTTTTATTTGAATTAGCTGACGAATTAAACATAGGCTGCTCTAAAATCCTTAAAAAACAGTGGGCGAAAGAATCGCAATTTCCTGTATGCAGAATAGTCGTTTATTTGCTTGATTTAGAGGATGGATGAGGACAAAATATTGTGATTCGAGGACATTCTGAGCAATACAGTGGAGTATGCATGGGCTTTTGAACGCAGTGTACATAGTGTTCGATTAATGGCTGATTTTGCGGTGGAATCAGGCATTTCTTATCAGACCATTTTAGAAGAGACTGGAATCAGTCAACAGCAATTGCTTGACCCTAATATGGTGGTGACAGGTCAGCAAGAATTGCAGGTTATTCATAACTTGGTTGAGCAGCTTGGAGACAGGCCGACATTAGGCTTAGATGTAGGTATACGCTATCACTTTACAACATTTGGGCCTTTAGGCATGGCCCTCATGAGCAGTGCCAGCATTCGTGAAGCACTTGATTTAGCTTTAACCTATTTTTCACTTACTTTTGCTTTTACCCGATTTCTAGTTTCAGATACAGATGAAGGTATTCGGATTGAGATTGAAGATGAGGGCGTACCACCTTCAGTTCGCCAGTTTATTCTTGAACGGGACGCCGCGGCGCTCATTACGGTGCAACGGGACTTGGTACAAGATAATTTTTGTCAGTATATGGCTTTCGCTTTCCAGCCTAAAGCTGATGTACAACCCTATATTGATTTGTTTGGAATTCTGCCGGAGTTTGGGGCGGCTAAGAACTTTGTTTTACTCGATCCACATAAAGTAGATCAAAAACTACAAATGGCCAATGACCTGATTTTGCATACGGCTGAAGAACAATGTCGGCAAATTCTAGATAGGCGCCAAACACAAAAGAAATTTATTAATTTAGTGCAGCAGCAGTTAATGAGGGTACGAGGGGAAATGCCATCTATGGACATGGTTGCCGATCGTTTGCACTTAAATGCACGTACCTTACGCCGTCATTTGGCTCAAGAAGGCATGACCTTTATTCAAATACGTGAAGAAGTCAGACAGGTTTTAGCAGAACAATATCTGACTTTACCGAAAGCTTCTATTGAGCAAATTGCCGAATGGTTGGGATATGCCGAACCTGCCAGTTTTATTCATGCTTATAAAAGATGGCATGGTAAGACACCGCATGCAGTAAGGTTAAGTGGTAAATCATCAAGCTGAGTTTATTTATTCAAGCGCAAATGCAATAAACGTGTCGCCGAGGTATGGCGAATCTCATCTACTCGTGCACTAAAATAACGCTCAGTAATTGCTTCACCTGACAAATCTTCAACGACTTCAAACCCCATCTGTTCAACTGCATGATGTAAATCAGTAGGTTTAAATTGACCTAATAATGGTTCTTTGAGCAAATGCGTAAACTGGGCAACACCCATGCTACCAATGCGTTCGATACCAGTTAATTCCTGAAAATCGGTCGAATAGTCGAGTACCACCTCACTACCGTTTGCTACAAATTCAGCAATGCTTTTTAAAGTCTGCAAAGTTGTTTGCGGGTTTAAATAGTGAGTCGTTCCAAGCCACGAGAAAAATGCAGGAGCAGATCGCTCATAGAGACTTCTGGCTAAGGCTTCCGAAATAGACTCTTTTTCAAAATTAATTGCGACAAACTCAACTGTGGCAGGAATTTCGCCTAGTTTTTTTAGCTTGGCTTGTTTTGCAGCTTGAGTATCGGGATGATCAACTTCAAAGATTTTTAAATTTGGGTAATGGTGAGACTCACGTAGTACAAATGAATCTAGACCTGCACCAACTAAAACATATTGTTGAGTGTTTTGTTGAACTGCCTGATCAAGTAAATCTTCGGCATAACGAGAGCGTCCGACCACTTGCCCAGTGAGTAAACCTAAAGTGCGGTTTAAAACCGCAGAATTCATTAATTTAACAAGAAGTGGGCTTGATAGAAGTTTTTTCCAGCTTCTACTGGTCAGCTCAAAAGCATAAGGGTCTGAAAATACAGGGCTGACCGTATTTTTAAAGTGATTTGCACGTAATGCAGCGGCGGCTTCGGCGGTACGACTTGATTGACCTTCTTTCATCTTTATCCTGTTTTTTTATTTCTTGAAGATATTCAACGAAGAAGGCAGTGTATTTCATGAAAACCTAAAATACACTGCCTATTTCTTACAACGGATTTGATCAAAATTACAAATTAATGAGTCTTTGTCGTTTGATATGTCACTTCATAATCTTTCAAATCGACGTTTTTCAAACGTTGTTTCAGCTTTTTCAATGACCATGGCCATGCAGCGAAGTTACGGCCGTTGGCATCAAGGTAGTAACTCTTACAACCACCACTATTAAATACAGTTGTTTTTAAGTGTTTTTGCACCAGATCATTATGCTTTTTAATAACCTCGGGCTTAACGTTGAGCTTGCTAATACCCTTGTTCTTAATTTTCAATAAGCCATCTACAATATAGTCTAGCTGTGCCTCAGCTAAGCCAATAAAAGAGTCATAAACCAAGACATTCGGTCCTAAAATTAAAAATGCATTCGGCACATTTTCAATGTTGGTACCTAAATAAGCCTCAGGTGAGCTATCTTTCCATAAATCTTGTAAACATTGACCTTTTTCATTATGAACACGTTTACCAATTGGCGGATGAGATACCTCAAAACCAGTGCCCCAAATAATTACGTCAACTTCATGGCGTTCACCGTTGGCAGCAACAACAGTATTGCCTTCAACTTTAACCAAGCCATGAGGAATAAGGGTCGTATTTGGTGCTTGTAATGCAGGGTAGTAATTGTTAGCAAACAAAATACGTTTACAACCAATATCAAAGTTTGGCGTTACATTTTTACGTAGCACAGGGTCATTAATCTGCAATTTAAGTAATTGCTTACCCAGTACATTGACGGGTTTAAGCGCAAGCGGGTTACGTAAACCAAAGTTAATTGCATTGAGGGTTAGCGCTACACTTTTACGCCAGCTTGCTTGAATAGATGGATATTTAGCAATCACTGATTTACTAAATTCGCCCAAGTCCGTATCAGGCTTTGGTAGTACCCAAGGTGCTGTACGTTGGAACACAAAAAGCTCTTTCGCTTTTGGTTGAATTTGGGGCACAAACTGAATGGCAGATGCACCAGTACCAATCACGGCAATGCGTTTACCTGTCAAATCATAATCATGGTTCCATTTAGCTGAATGGAACATCTCACCTTTAAACGTATCTAAACCTTCAAGACGTGGAATTTGTGCTTCGGTAATTGGACCTGTAGCGAAAATAACAGTTTTAGATAAATACTGACCAGTAGTGGTATCAAGTACCCACACATGGCGGGAGTCATCCCATGCCGCATTCAGCAATTCGTTGTTAAATTCGATTTTTGATGCGACATTAAACTCATTACTCACATCTTCCAGATAACTTAAAATTTCTGGTTGGCGAGCAAATAAATGGCTCCATTTTGCACTTGGTGCAAACGAGTAAGAATAAAGCGCAGATGGCACATCACAGCCACAACCTGGATAGGTGTTTTCACGCCATGTTCCACCAACACGACCAGCTTTTTCAATAATTTTATAATTGGTATAGCCAACTTGATCTAGGCGAATGGCAGTAGCTATACCTGAAATGCCGGCACCTACAATAAAGGTGTCGAAAATGTGGTTGGGTGAATTGACAGCTTTTTTTGCCGATGCATTTGTTTTCATTTGAGCAGTCATATGCGTACTACCTATAAATTTCTTATTTAAATAATTTGTAAGACGTGCCAAGGAACTTGTTATACAAGCTTGGTGATGCACGTTTCATGAGCCAGAATAACTTCGCATCGATTTGAGGAATGGTGTAAAGCTCATTCTGATCAAGGCGGTTAAGTGTTAATTTGGCTACACTATCACTCGTGGTGAGGGCATAGTTCATCAGTGCATGGTCTGCAAGCTTTGAATATCGTCCTGGAATCCGACCATTTTTGATGATATTGGTTGGAACCAAAGTGGGGCAGAGTACATTGACTTTAATATTGAACTTATGCAGCTCGGCAGAAAGCGTTTCTGAAAGCGCACGTACACCCGCTTTAGTCACGTTATAGGCGGTCATTTCTGGTGCAGCCGTATACGATGCAGCGGAAGCAACGTTAATAATTGCACCATAACCCAACTTTTTAAATTTTGGGACGAAAGCATGACAACCGTGAATAACACCCCAAAGGTTGATATTCATAACCCAATTCCAGTCTTCGAGCGTCATTTCATCGAATTTTCCGCCCAAACCTACACCTGCATTATTAATGACAAGGGTTACAGGGTGCCCAAGTAAGATCTCAGCAGTTTCTGCTAGATCTGTAACCTGTTCTGAGTTACCGACATCGCAACGTATAGCGAAAGCTTTTGCGCCTTGTTGTTCAAGAATTTTTACGGTTTCTTCAGCAGCTTCGAGATTAATGTCTGCACAAACCACACTACCACCACGTTTTGCCAGTTCAATTGCAAAACTTCGACCAATCCCACTGCCTGCACCTGTCACCACGGCATAAGCTTTTTGGCTTGGTTTAACTTTCTTTTTGCCAAATAAAATCATGATTCATCCATAAATAACTTGAAGAGATGCCAACTATCTGTTTGATAGCTGGAAATGCAGGAGGATTAAGACATGCGTACTGGTGGGGTAAATTCTTTAACAAAGTAAGGAGCAATTGCACCACCTTCGTTCAGCAATTTCTTTTTGTAGTACTCAAGATATTCAGTCGTATCATGGTCATTTGGATGAAAGTCTGGACGTAAATAGTCAAGAATTTGACCAATTGTACTTCCGAAAACGCCATCTTTCGGGCCAAAGATTAAACCTACACCACGACGGGCATCTTTCCAGAATTTTAAGGTGAACATCTCTTGCGGTTTTCTTAAAACAGGGACAAATAAGGTCGTCGCAGGAATAAGTCCTAAAATGGTAATTAGAGCAAGGACGAAACCAGACGCTCGTAATGGGTAGCTGCCATTTAAGATTTGGTAGACATCATAGGCAATATCTTTATGTTCAGATTCTTCAAGCATATGCCACATCCACAAAGCACGGCTCTTCGCATCATCTGAATAATAAAAGTTTTTTTCATGCTTCATCATGTATTCAGCAAGTACTGCGGTAAAATGCTCAATACCCGCCATCATCGATAATTTGAGTGGCTGCGGAAACTTTAAAAACACATATTTAAAGAAGTTCGAGCCAAGAAAACGGTATAGGGCAACAGGATATTCAGCATCTTGAAGTGCATCGTTATATTCATTGTGCAATTTTGAGTGAATTGCTTCTTGACCAATGAGCGAAGTCACTCGCTGTTTTAAGATAGGGTCTTTAATAAACTCACGGTGATGGCGAGCGGTTTCGATCACCAGATCTTCACCATAAGTTAAAAAAACTGAAAGTGTGGCAAAAAACATGGTGGCAAATTGATTGTCCATATAGAATCTGACATCAATTTCCTTACCATCAAAACCAATATTTAAATGACGGATTGGAATAGTGTTTTTACTGGCAAAATCCGGTAACTCACTTTCACGTTGAAATTTAAGTTTGTTAAATGATTTTTTTACTGTGGTCGAGATCATAGCGACACCTTGAGACAAATCAGTAGTAGTGCATTTTGATGAAAATCAATAAACTTAATGTTCAACAAGGCACTGTAAATTCCATTTTCAAAGCAGAGTGTTCTCTGGATTGACTACGGTGTTGTTGCTCCGTTATTTGTTTGATTATTTGGCTGAATAACGGAAAGAAGAGTTGAGACACACAGAATTTCTCAGTGACTCTTCTTTAATTTTTTCATATTAATCTGACTTTATGTTCGGATTCAATTCGGGTAAATTTTTAAATATATAAAAGTAATTTATCAATTTCTTGCATAAGAAAAACTTTAATAAAATTTGTTTATTTTATTGAAAAATAATAAATAATTTGTTTTTATTAAGGTCGTTAAAGTAAATATAAGAATGTTTAGATATCCTTAATTACATCTATTTTGAAGGATATTTTTGATCAAGTTTGACAACTATTCGGATTTTGTTTTTTTATTTCTACCGAGTCTGATTACATGCTAATCTGACTTTATGTTCGGATTATTGATTAGATCGTATGACTACGCGTAAACCTCGTCAAACTCGAGCCAAAGTTACTGTCGATACTATTATTGAAGCGGGTTTTATTGCAGTGGCGCTTCATGGACCAAGTGGCACCACCACACGTCATATTGCAGAAATTGCAGGGGTGAGTGTCGGATCTTTATATGAATATTTTAAAAATAAAGAAGAAATTTACGATGCGATGAATCACTATTTTGTTCGAGAAATTTTGGACATGATTACGGAACTTACGCCAACTATTTTACAGCTGGAGTTAGAACCAGTCATTGAAATGATTTTTTATACTTTTAGTGATTTATTAAAGAAAAATAATGACCGTTATTTAACTGTTTTACGTTATGCAGGCGAGTTACAGTACGATAAATATATTCCAAAAATTGAGCAGGCTTTAGTGGAAGTCATCATGAAATATATGATGCATAATCCTAAATATTTAAAAATTAACAACGTGGCTGTGATTACGTACATCTGCATTAATAGTGGGATTTTTAATGTGGCGCGGCATCTTATTTTGCCAAACCCTTATATCAGTTTTGATGAAATGGTGCAGGGGTTAACCACTATGATCATGAGTTATATCAATGCAGAGATGTCGCGCTCAGAAGAGCATTAATCACAGTTAGACTTTTCCAATTTGTATAAACGCTAAAAAAGCCCTCACATAAAATTTTATGTGAGGGCTTAGCTTCATTATGGCATGGTTGGAACTTCTTCCGGACGCATATCAAAAATCAGAATTTCAGCATGATCACCATTGGTAAACGATAAGTTTCCACCATCACGGATACGTGCTGCATCACCTGTGTTAAAGGTTTTACCATTTACATCAACGCGACCTTTGGCAACATGTAGGTACACATATCGACCGTCAGGAATCGTAAATTCGGCAGTTTCTTCACCATCAAAAAGACCTGAGTAAATATTAATGTCTTGTTTGATGGATAAAGTTTTTTCACCGCCTTTTGGTGAAATAATCAAATGCAATTTACCACGTTTGTCTTCTTCATTAATATGAATTTGTTGATAACCTGGATCTGTATTTACTTCATTTGGAACGACCCAAATTTGTAAAAAATGTACGCCTTCTTGCGCAGAATGGTTAAATTCACTATGAGCCACTCCACGACCTGCACTCATTAACTGAATGTCGCCAGGTACAATTACAGAACCTGTACCCATCGAGTCTTTATGCTCTAATGCACCTTCAAGTACATAGGAAATAATTTCCATATTACGGTGGGGGTGAGTACCAAAGCCTTTAGACGGCGCAACATTATCATCATTAATTACAAGTAGATCTGAAAAACCGACTTGTTTCGGGTCCCAATAGTTAGCAAATGAAAAGCTATGTTTTGATTGTAACCAGCCGTGATGTGCTGCGCCACGTTCATGAGATAAACGCATATCAAACATGATCTACTCTCCTAATTTAATTTTTTCTCTGAGTGCAGTTTATCGTAGCGATTATTGTAATAAATCTCTAAAAATGGAAAGCTTGGTACGATTTATAGAACGATGAAATAGAAAGCTATTTCTTAAATAAGAAAAAGGACTTAGTTAAAATTGGAATTTTACTTTTAAAGCTAAAGATGAAAAAGGGAAATGGCTAGCTAACCAAACAATTTTAAATATAACAATTGAAAGAAAAATCAATCTTTTTATCTTATTCAGTACATAGAAAATTTAGAGATTTTTCATGCGATATACACATTTGTCTACGGTGTGTATTTAAATGAGCTTAATAATGAAAATGACTAAAAAGCTAATATTAAAAATAATTAAACACAAACTGTTTTAAAATAAAGTTACTTTTCAATAGAAATGTTCTGTATTTATCGATCATTGTAGTGATAAATTTAAAATCACCTTTTTTATCAATTATTTGGATGGATGTGTGTTATTGTAAATAAATGTGAAAATATTCACAAAGCTATAATTTTTTGTTAAGATCATTAACATTAAAAACATAGAGATAATAATAATGATCAATAAAGTATTAATCGTGTTGTGTGTAAGTATTGTCTTTGTATTAGGGTATTGGGCTTATTTAGATACCCAAAATAAAAGACATCAGGAATTGATGCGAATCATTCAAGAAGCAGAACAAAATTTACAAAGTATCGAACGCAATCCTAATCATGCTCATCACAGCAATTTGGCTTCCTATAATTTGCAAGGCTATATAAGCGAGAAAAAAATTATTTTCTAATAATATCGCGCTTTAAATTTCTGATTTTTTGCATCGTCATTGGTCATATCTTTTCATAAATTTTGATCATGTTTCAGTTGAATCTGTTAAACTTATTGAACGTATAGTAAAAAAGCTGCATAGGGGTTATGCAGCTTTTTTGTGTTTCAAGAGGGGCTGTGGTTATTTCCTATGGATGAACTAGAAACCAAATGAGTGGCATATTTGTTGCTTCTTAAATTTGAGATTCTTGTTGATAGGCCTGAACAGAAAAACAATATTGTTCAGCAACCTACATAGAAGTAAATATTCCACAGTTCAGATTTTGCATAGAGGCTACTTATGGCGGCGCCCAATTCTTCGGCAGGCTGGTTAGAGCGTTTATTTAAGTTAAGCGACAATAAAACCACTTTCCGGACTGAAGTTCTTGCTGGTGTAACTACATTTCTAACGATGTGTTACATCATTATTGTCAATCCACTCATTTTATCTGAAACCGGCATGGATCATGGCGCCGTATTTGTTGCGACCTGTTTGGCAGCAGCAATCGGCTGTTTAGTGATGGGGATCATTGCTAATTATCCAATCGCACTGGCCCCTGGTATGGGTCTAAATGCTTATTTTACCTATTCAGTTTGTATGGGTATGGGTGTGCCATGGCAAACAGCTTTAGCGGCTGTTTTTGTTTCAGGTCTTGTCTTCCTTGCAATTAGCTTCTTTAAAATTCGTGAAGCGATTGTAAATGCCATTCCAATGTCGCTGAAGTTTGCGATTGGTGGTGGTATTGGCTTATTCCTCGCACTTATTGCTTTAAAAAACGCTGGCATCATTGTTGATAATCAAGCGACATTAGTTGGCTTGGGTGATATCAAACAACCTACAGTATTATTAGCATTATTTGGATTTTTAATGATTGTGGTTCTACACCAATTAAAAATCCGTGGCGCAATCATTATTAGTATTTTGGTTGTTACAGCAATTGCGACTGCCTTAGGTCTAAATGAATTTAAGGGTGTAGTTGGTCAAATTCCTTCAATTGCACCAACCTTTATGCAAATGGACTTTAAAGGTCTATTTACTGCAAGTATGGTTGGCGTAATCTTCGTATTCTTTATTGTCGACTTGTTTGATAGTACGGGTACTTTGGTTGGTGTTTCACACCGTGCTGGTCTTTTGCAAGATGGTAAATTACCTCGTTTGAAAAAAGCATTATTTGCTGACTCTACTGCAATTGTTGCTGGTGCCGCATTAGGTACATCTTCAACTACGCCATATATTGAATCAGCTTCAGGTGTGGCAGCGGGTGGACGTACAGGCTTAACTGCTGTTGTCGTTGCAGTCTTATTTATTTGCTGTTTATTTTTAGCGCCTCTTGCTCAATCTGTACCAGGTTTTGCAACAGCGCCAGCTTTATTGTTCATTGGTGTGTTGATGATTCAAGGGATCACTCATATCGATTGGGATGATATTACAGAAGCTGTTCCTGCATTTTTAACTATTGTATTTATGCCATTTACCTATTCAATTGCTGATGGTATTGCAATGGGTTTTATCAGCTATGCATTAGTTAAATTATTCACAGGTAAGGCAAAAACTGTACCGTACATGGTATGGATTATTGCTGCACTTTGGGTATTTAAATTTATCGCGTTTGGCGGTTAATATGATTTTTTATAATTTTCTTCTTGATCTGTCTTAGTCATAGTTTTTAATAAGAAGAAAATTATAGAAGGGTGTGATTTTTACCACACCCTTTTTTCTTTAGACGTGGAGTTAATATGAATCAAGTCGAGCTGATTCGCGCCTTACCAAAAGCCGAATTGCATGTACATATTGAAGGGACATTTGAACCTGAATTAATGTTTGCAATTGCCCAGCGCAATCAGATTCAGATTCCTTACAAATCTGTTGAAGAAGTAAAGCAAGCTTATAACTTTCATAATCTTCAATCATTTTTAGATATTTACTATGCTGGTGCGAATGTTCTTGTACATGAACAAGACTTTTATGATTTAGCATGGGCTTATTTTGAGAAATGTGCCGAAGATCGTGTGGTTCATACAGAAATGTTCTTCGACCCGCAAACCCACACTGACCGTGGCGTTGCTTTCTCAACAGTGATTAACGGTTTAAAACGTGCTTGTGCTGACGCTAAAGCTAAGTTTGGTATCAGCTCTCAGCTTATTATGTGTTTCTTACGCCATTTAAGCGAAGAAGCAGCTTTTGAAACACTTGAGCAGGCTTTACCATTTAAGCAAGACATTATTGCTGTAGGGCTTGATTCAAGTGAAGTGGGGCATCCGCCAGCTAAGTTTGAACGTGTTTTTGCTAAGGCACGTGAAGAGGGCTTCTTAATCGTTGCTCACGCTGGTGAAGAAGGCCCACCCGAATATGTATGGGAAGCTTTAGACTTGCTCAAAGTGAACCGTATTGACCATGGTGTGCGCTCTGAAGAAGACGAACAATTGATGGCGCGTTTAATTAATGAAAAAATGCCTTTGACGGTTTGTCCTTTAAGTAATTTAAAGCTCTGTGTCGTAAATGATATGAAAGATCATAATATCCGTCGTTTGCTGCAAAAAGACGTACACGTGACGGTTAACTCAGATGATCCATCATATTTCGGTGGATATATGAATGATAACTTCTTTGCAATTCAGCAAGCTTTAGACCTAACAAATGATGAGTTGAAAAAACTCGCAATCAACTCTTTTGAAGCCTCTTTCATTTCAGATGAAGAAAAACAAAAGTGGATTGCAGAAATCAAAAAAATCTAAATAAAAAACCGCCTATCTCAGGCGGTTTTTTTATACATACAATTACTTTGGTTGTTTGGTCATACTATTTAAAATATTGTCTTTATCAACAAAGTGATGTTTTAAAGCGGCCAGCACATGCCCAACAATAAGAAAGCCTGCAAACCAAGAAATATAAATATGTAATGGTTTAACAATAGCTAAAAGCTCTGGGTTATCTTGTACTAAACGCGGAATTTCAAATAAATATAAAACAGGGGCAGGGTGACCAGCACTCCAGCTAAATAAACAGCCAGTGACAGGTAACGCCACCAAAATCACATAAAGGAATAGATGACCAATATGTGCCAGTGTTTTCATGGTTGGTGACATCGTATCTGGTAATTTGGGAGCTGGGTGTGTATAGCGCCATAAAATCCGGATAATCACTAAAAAGATAATGGTTGTCGCAATATTTTTGTGCAACGTAATGACATCACCTTTAAAGCTGCCATCAACGTCATAACTTAAAAAATTTCCACTATAGAAGCCGATAGCCCATGCTGCGATGAAAATGATTGCCATCACCCAATGCAGGGCTTGTGCGGTACGGGTGTAATACTGAGATGAAACAGCAGGCATAAAAGACCCTATTTTTTTGTCGTTTTGATTTTTAATTTTATGGGAAAGCGCTGATTTTGAGAAATGTTTTAAATGTAACAGAGCGTGCTAAAAACAGAACGTTTAAGAAAAAATGCATTTGATGAGCTGAGTTTTGCAGAGGAAAATAGTTTGCATAAATGCATCAAATTATTTGTTTCTTATAAAGTTGAGTTTAGGCACAATACGCGCTGCCAACGTTCAATCAAAGGAAAAAATGATGAAAAAATTGATGCTCGCTCTAGCGCCGGTTGTTTTAGCTTTAACAGCGTGTGCAACGACTACAGGTACGGGTACAGGCGCTACTTCTGCACAAACTACAACTCAACAGTTGGGTGTTGCTGCATTAAAAGTTGCTGTAAATGCAAAATGTATTACAGAGATTAATAATGTTTCGGCTTGGAAAACAGCAACGAAATATATGACTGCTGACCAACGTGACAGCATTCAAACCAATGTTTGTGGTTGTGTGAGCGAAAAAGCACCAAATAGTGTGACAGCAGTAGAATTGGCTTCGGCTGCATTTGATGTAAATGCACGTGCTACAATTGTAAACCAAGTGGTTTCAAAAACTGTAAATGAGTGTGTGGCAGAAGCTTTACAAAAGTAATTAATGATTTTTGTATTAAAGAAGGCTGATTACTATTGATCAGCCTCTTTTGTTTAAAGGTAGAGAGTTGATGTTTATTGCTGGTGTAGATGAGGCGGGACGAGGACCTTTGGTGGGTTCTGTTGTGGCAGCGGCTGTTATTTTAGATCCGAATAATCCAATTGTGGGATTAAATGATTCTAAAAAATTAACTGAAAAGAAACGTGAAAAGTTGTTTATAGAAATACAAGAAAAAGCCTTAGCTTGGTCAATTGCAGAAGCAACGCACGGTGAAATTGATGAATTAAATATTTTACAAGCGACTTTTTTGGCTATGCAGCGTGCAGTTGATGGTTTGAAAACTCAGCCACAAAAAGTGATTGTAGATGGTAATCAAATTCCAAAAGGAATCATTATTCCTTGTGAAGCGATTGTTGGGGGAGATGCGAGTCATGCGGAGATCAGTGCAGCGAGTATTCTGGCAAAAGTTACGCGTGATCGACAAATGCAGGAATTAGATCAACAATATCCATTATTTGGTTTTGCCAAACATAAAGGATATCCAACTAAAGCGCATTTTGAAGCGATTGCAGCGCATGGTGTAATTGATCAGCACCGCCGTAGTTACGCACCTGTTAAACGTGCTCTAGGCCTATAAATACAACTTCCTAAAAAATTTAAAGCGACTATAAAGTCGCTTTAATTAGGGAGAGAATAACTTCATGTTAACGATTGAAGTTTTTCTGTGCAAAATTATCATCTTCAAAAGAAACTTGATAATCTTGATCAAGATGTTGAAGGTGTTCATGCATTGCACGTTCATGTTGAATACGTTGATAAATTTCTTCGCGATGAACAGAAACCTCTTTTGGTGCATTCACACCAATACGAACCTGATTTCCTTTGACGCCAAGCACAGTAACACTGACTTGATCCCCAATCATTAATGTTTCCCCGACACGGCGGGTCAGAATCAGCATGTTTATCTCCTTGCTAAACGCTTAAAACTGCAATATTGGTACCCAAATAAAAGCTCAACCTCAGTTTTCAGTCAGATTCTAACAGAAATATGAGAACAAAGTCATATTTTGATAATCACTGCCAAAAAACTTTCCGTTTAATATAACAGAGCCGCTATAAAAAAAACTATAGCGGCTCTGTGTTTTCTTTAATTATTGTCGGACAAGTAAACATTTTTTAATGAATAATTGACCGTTTGGTAAAATTAAGCGCGGGCGCTGCTTTCACCATGTTCACGATCTAAACCAAAAGCGGTGTGTAGACAACGAACAGCAAGTTCCAAGTATTTCTCATCAATAATGACAGAAACTTTAATTTCAGATGTTGAAATCATAAGGATATTAATGCCTTCATCAGCAAGGGCAGTGAACATCTTGCTTGCTACGCCTGCATGTGAACGCATACCTACACCCACGATAGACACTTTAACGATGTCATCACGTGTTGAAACTTCACGTGCACCAATATTTTTGGCAGTTTCGTTTAAGATTTTTTCAGCTTTAGCTAAATCAACACGGTTTACAGTGAAAGTGAAATCTGTTGTGCCATCTTCTTCAACATTTTGCACTATCATATCGACTTCGATATTGGCATCACTTACTGGTGATAAAATTTTAGAAGCAATACCTGGTTCATCAGGTACACCTAAAATCGTTAATTTTGCTTCGTCACGGTTAAAAGCAATACCTGCAATAATTGGCTGTTCCATATTATCTTCCGCCTCAGTAGTAATGAGTGTACCTACATTTTCTTTAAATTCATCGTCAAACAGGCCGTCGTTATCATTATCAAAACTTGATAATACACGCAAAGGAACTTGATATTTTCCGGCAAATTCTACTGAGCGAATTTGTAAAACTTTTGAACCTAATGAAGCCATTTCTAGCATTTCTTCAAAAGAAATACGGTCGATTTTTTTGGCTTTAGGAGCAACACGAGGGTCAGTGGTGTAAACGCCATCTACATCAGTGTAAATTTGGCATTCATCTGCTTTTAGAGCAGCAGCAAGAGCAACACCAGAAGTATCTGAACCGCCACGGCCTAAAGTTGTGATATTTCCATTAGCATCAAAGCCTTGGAAGCCCGCAACAACAATAACACGGCCTGCATCTAGGTCATTGGTCATGACATCTGTATCAATAGACTCAATACGCGCCTTGGTAAATGCACTGTCAGTTTTAATACCGACTTGACGTCCGGTATAGGATTTAGCTTCCACACCAATCGAATTAAGTGCCATAGCTAACATGGAAATCGTCACCTGTTCACCGGTTGAAACCATTTGGTCTAACTCGCGTGGGTCAGGTGTTTCGGTAATGGCTTTAGCGAGAGCAAGTAAGCGGTTTGTTTCACCACTCATTGCAGATACGACCACAACAACCTTGTGACCGTGATCATGCCAACGCTTAACACGACGAGCAACATTTAAAATGCGCTCGGGGGTACCCATAGAAGTACCGCCATATTTTTGAACGATTAATGCCATAGTTTTTCCATATAAGCCATGACCCTGAGAGGCTTTTCAGGGTCAGTTACACAAAAAGTGAAGTCTTATTTTTGTTCAAGCCATGCAGGTAATGCAGCAATAACTTGTCCAAACTTCTCGTTAAGTGGCGCGCCACCTTGTGCTAAGTCAGGTTTACCACCACCTTTACCACCTAACTCGGTTGCTAGATGCTTGATGATGTCACCTGCTTTTAGATTTGCAGTGTATTGTGATGCAACTGAAGCAAGCAGGCTAACTTTGTCACCTTCTACGCCAGCTAACACAATGACTGCGTTCTCTAATTTTGATTTAACACTGTCGTGCAAGTTGCGAAGTGATTTCGCATCTACACCTTGAACAGTGGTAATAAGCGTTTGACGACCAGCAATCGTTTGTACCTGATCAATCAATTCTGACGCTTGGAAGTTTGCCAATTTCTGATTGAGCTGTTCAATCTGCTTTTGTAATGCAGAAACCAATTCAACATTGGCTTGTACACGCTCAACAGTTTGGTCTTTCTGTGCTTTTAATAAGCCATTAATGTGCTGGATATCTGAATCGGTTTTTTGTACTACATCTAAAGCTTTAGTACCTGTAACTGCTTCAATACGGCGTACACCAGCAGCCACACCACCTTCAGAAGTGATTTTAAATAAACCAATATCGCCTGTACGTTTAACGTGAATACCACCACAAAGTTCGATTGAGAAGTTTTTCTCATCAATCACTGAACCCATAGCGAGAACACGAACTTCGCTACCATATTTTTCACCGAACAACATCATGGCACCTTTGGCTTTTGCCGCTTCGATGTCAAGTAGTTCAGTGGTTACTGCGGTATTTGCAATAATTTCTGCATTTACCAAACGCTCAACCTGTTGTAACTGTTCAAACGTTACTGGTTGGTCGTTAGCAAAGTCAAAACGTAAGATATCACTTGCAACTAGAGAACCTTTTTGTTGTACGTGTGAACCTAAGATTTGACGAAGGGCAGCATGTAATAGGTGAGTTGCCGAGTGGTTACGAGCTGTTGCCTCACGAATGTCTGCTTTAACAATCGCTTCAACGTTTTGATCGGCTTTAAGATTACCAACGGTCACAATACCTTGATGAACAAAGGCACCGCCTGATTTTTTCGTATCTTGAACTTCAAAAATACCAGTTTCGTTTTTGAAGATACCTGTGTCACCAATCTGACCACCACTTTCTGCATAGAAAGGAGTCTGGTTTAAAACGATAAGTGCTTCATCACCTTCAGAAACTTCATCAACTTGTACGCCATCTTTATAGATCGCTACAATTTGGCCTTGACCAGTTGTGTTGATGTAACCATCAAATTGGGTTTCGCCTTCAACTTGTACAATGCTGTTGTAATCAACTGCGAATTTACCAGCATCACGAGCACGTTGACGCTGAGCAGCCATTTCTACTTCAAAGCCAGCTTCGTCAATAATAAAGTCACGTTCACGTGCAATATCAGCTGTTAAGTCTGTTGGGAAGCCGTAAGTGTCGTAAAGTTTAAATACAGTCGCACCAGGAATCGTCTTATCTTTTAATTGAGCAAGCTCGCCTTCAAGTAGTTTTAAGCCTTGCTCAAGTGTTTTAGCAAACTGTTCTTCTTCACGAATTAAAGTTGCTTCAATCACATCTTTGCGCGCTACAAGCTCTGGATATGCATCACCCATAACTTCGATTAAAGGTTGCAACATTTTGTAGAAGAACGTACCAGTTGCACCAAGTTTATTACCATGACGCACAGCGCGGCGGATAATACGACGTAATACATAACCGCGGCCTTCGTTGCTTGGGTTTACACCATCAGCAATTAAGAAACAGCATGAACGCGCATGGTCTGCAACTACACGTAAAGAAGGCTGACCTTCGTCTTCGATACCAATAATGTTTGCAGCAGCTTTTAATAAGTGTTGGAACAAGTCAATGTCGTAGTTTGAATTAACATGTTGCAATACAGCAGAGATACGTTCCAAGCCCATACCTGTATCAACAGATGGAGCAGGGAGAGGATGAAGTACGCCGTCGTTCGTGCGGTTAAACTGCATGAAAACGTTGTTCCAGATTTCAATGAAACGGTCGCCATCTTCTTCAGGTGTGCCTGGTAAGCCACCCCAAATGTGATCGCCATGGTCAAAGAAAATTTCAGAACATGGACCACATGGACCTGTGTCACCCATTGCCCAGAAGTTATCAGATGCGTATTTTTCGCCTTTATTATCACCAATACGGATAATACGTTCAGGCGCTAAACCAATTTCTTTATTCCAGATGTCATAAGCTTCATCATCAGTGTGATAAACCGTCGCATATAAACGATCTTTAGGAAGTGCTAGCCACTCCTCACTAGTCAAAAATTCCCAAGCAAATTTAAGAGCATCACGTTTGAAATAATCACCAAATGAGAAATTACCTAACATTTCAAAGAATGTATGGTGACGAGCAGTGTAACCAACGTTGTCTAAATCATTATGTTTGCCGCCAGCACGTACACATTTTTGTGATGTGGTTGCACGTACATAGTCACGTTTTTCAAGACCTAAGAAGCAGTCTTTAAACTGGTTCATCCCAGCATTTGTAAATAATAAAGTTGGGTCGTTGGCAGGAACAAGAGAACTCGACGCGACACGTGTATGCCCTTGCGTCTCAAAGTAGCGCAAAAATGCTTCACGAATTTCAGCAGATGTCATTAAACGAGTACTCACAACCAAGTCACTCCATATTTTCGAATTTGGCTAAATGTACCAATGCCTGTTTGTTTTATGTCAAACCTGAGCATTTGATACGGGGCTTATTTTTTAAAAACGCTAAATTGTAGCGGAAAAACCCCACCGAACCAACGATTTTAAAAGGAATATCTTACAAAACTGTGATTTGGCTAAAAATCTATATTCAATTGGGCGTGACGTGCTTTACTATATGCCTTCTTTAGCCTTTAGTTTTGTAGATAAGGATAGGTCATGCAACGTATCGCCATTAATGGGTTTGGGCGGATTGGACGTAATGTTTTACGTGCTTGGTTCGAGAGCTCAAAACAATTTCAATTTGAAATCGTGGCGATCAACGATATAGCAGATGTACAAACACTCGTGCACTTATTTAAATATGATTCCACACATGGCCGTTTTAATGGAAATGTAGAAATATTTATTGAAAATGAAAAAGTTTTTTTGAACATTCAATCAAATCAAAGAACGCTAAAAGTTGAAGTTTTAAAACAGGAACAACCTGAGCTTTTGCCATGGTCTAGTTTAGATATTGATGTCGTACTTGAGTGTACTGGACTGTTCCGTTCCCATGCTGATGCAACCCGCCACCTACAAGCTGGAGCAAAAAGGGTAATTATTGGTGCAGCACCTTTTGATCATGTAGATGCAGCAATTGTCTATGGTGTTAACCATGCAGATGTGAAAGCGACTGATCAGATCATATCAAGTGTGTCATGTACTACGCAGGCTTTGGTGCCCTTAGTTAAAATTATTGATGATGCGTTTGGAATTGAAACAGCGCTCATGACAGAAATTCATGCTGTTACAGCAGACCAGTCTGTACTTGATCACGCGCATCGTGATTTGCGTCGTGCCAGAGCTTCTGGACAAAATATTATACCAACTACGTCTAGTGCATTAGGTGCATTAAAGCGCGTTATGCCAAAAATGGAAGACCGTATAGATGGTTATTCAATTCGGGTGCCGACTATTAATGTGGCTGCAATTGACTTAACTTTTATCGCTCAATCGCCAATTACTGTGCATCATATTAATGAAGTGTTGATTAAAGCTTCTCAAACAGATTATGCAGAAATTATGGCTGTTACTGATGAACCATTAGTTTCAAGTGATTTCAACCATTCTCCTTATTCACTCATTGTTGATTTAACCCAGACAATGGTGGTGGGGCATCAAGCTAAAGTATTTGCTTGGTACGATAATGAATGGGGATATGCAAATCGATTATTAGATTTGTGTGATTCTTTCTAAACGTCAATTAAAATAATTTAAGAAAGCTATTCAAAAGTTAAATTTGGTGAATTGGAAACAAGGTGATCGTTCAGTTATTGGCCCTTTCTTTGGTCGAAGAACTTTTGATTATAATTTAAGTGAGTGATAGTAAGATATTGAATCCACTTGCTAATTCATAAAAACTTCTTTTTGACTTTAGAGTTTATTCAGAAAGATTTATGCAAATTGTCAGGTGCATGGCAGAAAGTATCATGCTACACTAAGAGAAATCGGGTGTGTTCCCGATTTTTTTATGTGGGGTCGTTCCACGTTGATCAGATTTTAGGCTTGAAATATGACCATTTCAGAGACATGGTTGCTGCCTGACGGGGTAGCCGATGTATTGCCGGAACAGGCACAAGTCATTGAAAAACTTCGCCGTGAAGCTTTAGATTTCCTCGCGGTACGAGGTTATCAATTGGTATATACACCATTTATCGAATACATCGAATCGTTGTCTTCATTATCAGAATCAAATCAAGACTTAGATTTAGTAACTTTTAAGGTTATTGATCAGCTCTCAGGCCGTTTACTCGGTGTTCGTGCTGATATGACGCCACAAGTTGCACGTATTGATGCACATGTAAGACCAGTTGAAGGCGTTGCACGTTACTGTTATTCAGGGACTGTATTACATACTAAACCACAAAATTTCAATGCCACTCGTGCACCTTTACAATTAGGTGCCGAATTATATGGCCACGATAGTATCGAAGCTGATGTCGAAATGGTCGATGTTATGCTGGGGTTGATTGAGAACACCTATACTTTACAAGGCGCGCATTTAGATTTGGGCCATGTAGGGTTGTTCCGTAGTCTAGTCAAATATGCTGGACTGTCAAAAAATGAAGAGCATGAACTGTCTGATCTTTATCAAAGAAAAGCATTGCCAGAGTTAGCAGAATTTACTCAAAGCCTGAATATGGGTTCTGATTTCTATGCGCTTGGCCGTTATTCTAGTGATCTAGAAGCATTGCAGACGAATTTAAGTGCCAATATTTTGCAAGATTCTGAATTTAAGTCAGCATTAGATGCACTTAAGACGACGCTTGAGCAAATTAAAGGGCGCTGGCCAAATCTTAATATTGGTATCGATGTCGTAGAGCTACGTAGTTATCACTATCACACTGGTTTAATGTACGCAGTATATGCGCCGAACCGTGCTGCGCCGTTAGCGCAGGGTGGCCGTTACGATGGTATTGGTGAGCATTTTGGTCGCGCACGTCCTGCTACTGGCTTTAGTTGTGATTTATATGCCTTAGGTGCAAATCAGTTCGCAGAGATCGAAACTGTTGTTGCTCCAAAAGGCTCAGAACAAGATTTACTTTCAGCAATTTCGAATGCACGCGCTCAAGGTCTACGTGTCGTTCAATTGTTAGGTAATGATGATTTAAGTTCTATTCCATACGCGACCCATCAACTCGTGGCGCAAAATGGTCAATGGAATATTGAAAAGATTTAATCGCCAACGGTAAGTTTTTACTGGTGGTTTCCAATTTTAACAGCATGATGTAATGAGGCTATTATGGGCAAAAATGTTGTGGTACTTGGTACCCAATGGGGCGACGAAGGTAAAGGTAAAATCGTCGACCTGCTCACAGATCAGGCGGCTGCGGTAGTACGTTATCAAGGCGGACATAACGCAGGTCATACTCTTGTCGTAGGTGGTAAAAAAACTGTATTGCACCTCATTCCATCAGGTATTTTACGTGAAAACGTATTGTGCTTAATTGGTAATGGTGTAGTACTTTCACCAGCCGCGTTAATTGAAGAAATGGGAATTTTGGAAGCAGAAGGAGTTCCTGTTAAAGAACGCCTACGTATTTCTCCAAACTGTCCACTCATTTTGCCTAACCACATTGCACTTGATCAGGCACGTGAAAAGAAACGTGGTAATGCTAAAATCGGTACTACAGGTCGTGGTATTGGTCCTGCATACGAAGATAAAGTGGCTCGCCGTGCAGTGCGTGTTGCTGACCTTGTTCGTGGTGGTGCAGCATTAGAAGAAAAATTGTCTGAGATGCTTGAGTTACATAACTTCCAGTTAACTCAGTTCTACGGTGTAGAAGCTGTTAAATTTGAAGATGTATTGGCTCTTTGCAACCAATGGCGTGAAGTTCTTGCTCCATTAGTGGTTGATGTGACTAAAGTGTTGCATGACTATCGCAAAGAAGGTAAGGCTGTAATGTTTGAAGGAGCTCAAGGCTCACTTCTAGATATTGACCACGGTACTTACCCATATGTTACAAGTTCAAATACAACTGCTGGTGGCGTAAGCTCTGGTTCAGGTATGGGACCTTTACATCTTGATTATGTATTAGGTATTACTAAAGCTTATACAACTCGTGTAGGTGCTGGTCCATTCCCAACTGAATTGGTTTACGATGCAGCAGCTGATGCTGGTGATCCAGTGGGTAAACACTTGGGTACAGTCGGTCATGAGTTTGGTGCTTCTACTGGTCGTCAACGTCGTTGTGGTTGGTTTGATGCTGAAATCCTTCGCCGTTCTGTAGATGTAAACTCACTTTCTGGTATTTGCTTAACTAAACTTGACGTTTTAGATGGTTTAGAAGAAGTGAAAATCTGTGTGGGCTATGAAAATACAGATTCAGGCTGTGTAGGTTCTTCTGATGCGGTTTCTTTTGAATGCTTGAAACCAATCTACGAAACTATGCCAGGTTGGAGCGAGTCGACTGTTGGTTTAACTAGTATCGACCAATTACCCGCAAATGCTTTGGCTTATGTGAAGCGCATTGAACAGTTAATCGAATGTCCGATTGATATCGTTTCAACTGGTCCAGACCGTGCAGAAACAATTGTTTTACGTCATCCATTCTCTGCTTAATTAAGCAAAGATTAAAAAGCCTCCTGAAAGGGGGCTTTTTTATACCCGACTAAAGTGCAGTTTTTGTTTGATTCGATTCGGATTAAAACGTTATATATCGATAAGGAATAATGGGCTCAGGATGAAGCTGCAACCAACTATTTCAAAAACAATCTTTTATTCTTTTTTATTTGCTATTGGTGGCTCTCCAACATTAGCGATGTTGGTCATTTATGGGCAAGAATATCATGAAGATTTCTTCATGACTGCTTTTATGAGCTTGTCAGTATTGTTCGCATGTGTATTAATTCCTGTGGTATTCATACAAAATAGTTATTTACTCTGGAAAAGAGAAAGTCCTAATCTTGAAGAGAAAGTTAAGACCTTAAGTCATATCTATCTTGGCTTAAATGTAATATGTTTGATTTTCTGGATTTATTTGATGACTTTATCTACTTGATCGTTACATAAATACTATGATCATGAAGGAATGAGACATTCAAAGCGTGAGCGGTATTTCTTATAATAAGTGTAAAAGAATAAACAGCTTTTTTAACGATTTAGGTGATCCGTGTTATGAATAAAAAACTCTTTTTAAGCTTGTGTGCTGCAAGTGTGATGACCATTTCTGGCTGTGCAACAGTAGCGGATATGGCAGGTGCAGATACAGCGACCTTAAATACTCAATCTGCTCAGGGTTTTAATAAAATGGTGCAGGAAGCACGTGGTAAAGGTGCGCTAGATACTAGTTCTAGTACATATAACCGCATTAATGCTGTATTCAACCGTTTAAAACCATATGCGAACCAGATGAACCAGACGGGTCAGCCATTTAGCTGGCAGTTGGCAGTGTTGAAGTCTGACTCGATTAATGCTTACGTAGCACCGGGCGGTAAAGTTGTGTTTTATACAGGTATTGTAAATAAATTGAACCTGACTGATGCTGAAATTGCAGCAGTTATGGGGCATGAAATGACTCACGCCTTAGAAGAGCATGCAAAAAGTAAAATCGGTGCTCAGGCTTTGACTGATTTAGCATTAGGTATTGGTTTAAGCTATGCCGGTAACAATGTCGGTCAGCTTGGAACTGCTGCTGCTCAACTGGGTTCGCAAGTGGGTGTAGGCTTACCATATTCTCGTAGCTTGGAAAGTCGTGCTGACCAAGGCGGTTTAATGCTAATGGCGCGTGCAGGTTATAACCCAAATGCTGCGATTACACTGTGGGAGAAAATGAACAAGCTTGAAGGTGGTGGTGGTTCATCTTTCCTGTCTACTCACCCATCTAACTCTCAGCGTATTGGCGAAATGCGTAAAAACTTGCCTGCAGCAATGGCAGTTTATAATACCCGTAAATAAGATATAAATTTTTTATAGATAAAGAAAACGGATGCTTAAGCATCCGTTTTTTATTTAGGGCGCAGGGTTGGGCTGTTGAGTGTTAATGGCCTCAATACCTTGCAAAACTTCAGCAGATAATTCAATTTCAAATGCCTGAATATTTTCTTTAAGTTGGTCTAGGTTCGTGGCACCAATAATTGTGCTGGTCACAAAGAATTGTTGTTTGATAAATGCTAATGCCATTTGGGTTAAGCTTAACCCATGTTTCTCTGCTAGCTGTGCATATTGCTCAGTTGCCCATTCGCTTTGAGGGTTACTATAGCGGCTAAAACGCGGAAATAATGTGACACGGGCATTAGCGGGACGAGCGCCATTTCTAAACTTTCCAGAGAGGTAACCAAAAGCAAGAGGAGAGTAAGCGAGTAAACCAACATCTTCATATTTAGCAATTTCAGACATACCTAGTTCATAAGTACGGTTGAGTAGACTATATGGGTTTTGAACGCTTACGAACTTACTTACACCTAATTTTTCAGCCAAATGTAAAAACTTCATAGTGCCCCATGGAGTTTCATTTGATAAGCCAATATAGCGAATGCGTCCGCGGTTAATCTCTTCTTGTAGAGCAAGTAATGTTTCTTCTAGAGGTGTTGTGTCGTAATCATTTTGAGCTTGCTGGTTGCCATAAGCTAACGTACCAAAGAAGTTGGTGTGACGTTCAGGCCAATGGAGTTGATAAAGGTCGATATAGTCGGTTTGGAGGCGTTTGAGCGAGCCATCTAGGGCTTTCGCAATATGATCGCTGTTGAAGCGCGTATGGCCTTCTCGGATGTGTGTTCCTCCAAAGCCAGGTCCGGCAATTTTAGAGGCGAGGAAGACTTTATCACGTTGACCATTTTGGGCAAACCAATTGCCAATGATCGTTTCTGTTGCACCATAAGTTTCAGGTTTTGGCGGAACCGAATACATCTCTGCCGTATCCCAAAAATATAAACCGTGTGCCAAAGCATAATTAAGTTGTTGAAATGCTTCTTGCTGGGAATTTTGCTCACCAAATGTCATGGTGCCTAAACAAATTTCTGGAAGCTTGAGGCCTGTGCGACTAAGTGGGTTAAATTGCATACAGTGGAATCCTTGGAAATTTTGAGCTAGCCTAACGGAGAATATGTATTCAACTTAAATCATAAAATTAGAATAGTTTGTAAGTTTTGTGTATTAACTCATTGTTGCATATAAAAAAAGCAAACCGAAGTTTGCTTTTGATTAAAAATTTAATAAATATTATTCATCATCATCATAGTCTTCATCAGAAACAGGTGCATCTTCTAATGAAACATCAAAAATAAGAATAGCTTTACCATCTGTCTGGATCATGCCTTGATCTTCTAAGGTTTTGAGTACACGGCCAACCATTTCACGTGAACAACCCACAATACGGCCAATTTCTTGACGAGTAATACGAATTTGACGACCATTTGGCAAAATCATTGCTTCTGGCTGTGAAGATAGGTCGATTAAACAACGTGCAATACGGCCAGACACATCGATAAATGCAAGATCTGTCATTTTACGGGTCGTATTTTTTAGACGGCGAACGAGCTGTGCAAAAACAGCATAACTTAAGTCTGGATATTGTTTGCTAAGTTCGTGAAAGTTGTCATAAGAAATTTCTGCAATTTCACAGACATCACGAGTACGAACTTCAGCTGTACGTTGAGGGTTCGGTTCGAAAAGCCCCATTTCCCCAAAGAAGTCGCCCGGATTCAAATATGCAACAACAATTTCACGTTCATCATCTTCGCGTAAAATAATTGAAACTGAGCCTTTTAAAATTAAATATAAAGATTTCGACTCTGTTCCGGCATCAACAATTGTGGTTCGTTTTGGATATCTGTTGATGTGAGCACGTTTTAACAATGCTTTAACGGATTCAGGTAGTTGCCCCGGGGATAAAGCATCTGTGCTGAGTTGTGAAAAATTTGAAGTCATGCTTAATATGTTCCGAATAGGGTAAACAATTCACACAAGCCCGAGATGAGCTATTACACAGAAGAGATGAAATTCCTTATCAACTCATTTTATGTTAGTGTACAAAACAAGGGTCTGTTGACATTTCACAGATGGTTGCGACATAAGACAATTCTTTTAGACGTTACCAAGCAAGAGCTATGAAATTTAGCCATTCTAAATAAATAGATCTTAACAACGGAACGTACAAAATAACATAGTCTTGCGCTATGCCTGCGCTGCTTAAATGGCAACTCAGATTATGGCTGAAATTTCACAAACTATATAACAAAACTGGACAAAGGATTGCCATTGTCTGGGTTTTGCGTCTTATTTGGATTAATTTTTAGCTCTAACGCAATCCATAGATGAAATGTCAACAGACCCTGCTTAAATTTATAATTTTTTTTAGGTAGTTGCAATGCAAACAAGTGTACATTGGCTAGAGAATGTTGCTTTTGAAGCGAAATCAGATAGTGGGCATAGTGTCATCATGGACGGCTCACCTGAGTATGGTGGTGAAAACCGTGGTCCACGTCCTATGGAGTTGCTATTAATGGGACTTGGTGGGTGTGCTTCGTTTGATATTGTGACCATTTTAAAGAAATCTCGTCAAGATGTGACGAATGTTGTATGTAATTTAAAAGCTGAGCGCGCGGACACAATTCCCGCTGTTTTCACTAAAATCCATTTGCATTTTGTGGTAACAGGTAAAGCTGTAAAAGAAAAACAGGTTGCAAAAGCGGTTGAATTATCTGCCGAAAAATATTGTTCAGCGAGTAAAATGCTTTCTGATGGTGGTGTTGAAATTACCCATGACTTCGAAATTATTGAAGCTGAATAAGGTGTTTTTTTGATAGGTAGAAAGAAGAAGCTGACATTAGAGTTGGCTTTTTTATTGTCAAAAATAACTAAAAAATAAGAGGAGAAATGAAAGTGAATATTCGTGCTGCTAAATGGGAAGATACTCAGGCTATATGCGATTTACTTAAACAGATGGGATACCCACAGCCACTCGCTCTTATCCAAGAAAAATTTGAAATACTGCATAGCGATCTTAAAGCAGAACTTTTGGTCGCTGAAGAGGAAGATAAAGTGTGTGGTTTTTTATCCCTTTATTTTATTCCACAAATCGCCTTGAAAGGTGACTTTGCCAAAGTATGCTATTTATGTGTTGATGAAAATATACGAAGTAAAGGTATTGGACATTTACTTTTGCAGCAGGCTGAGCAATTGGCAAGACAACGTGGTTGTGATCGAATGGAACTGCATTCGGGCGAACAGCGAACATTGGCGCATCAATTTTACTTACGAGAAGGCTATGTAGATGCGCCAAAATATTTCCGAAAAAAACTAAATTAGCGCGTTTTGCCTAAGAATAACTGAGGGTCTACTCGTGCATTATTAAGGCTCATGCCCCAATGCAAGTGCGGACCTGTCACACGTCCAGTTTTACCCACTAAACCTAAAGTTTCTCCTTGGTGAATATGTTGGCCTTTCTCTACTTTAATTGCACTTAAATGGCAAAACATACTGATTAAGCCTTGTCCGTGATCAATCAATACAGTTTGACCATTAAAAAAATAAGATCCAGTTTGAATTACAACACCATCTGCTGGTGCAACTACTTTTTGTCCCACTGGTGCAGGAATATCTAAACCTGAGTGGGGCGCGCGCTCTTCGCCATTAAAGAAGCGTTTTCGCCCAAAAGAGTTACTGAATCTCCCCGAAGTGGGGCGTATAAATTTGGGTAAGGCTTGCCATGTGCTCTGTGTAAATGAGCTATACACATCATTTTGTTCTTTCGCTTCTTGAGCGTAACGGTCTAACTGACTTTGGTTGGGGTTCACATAGTCTTGGTTAGTAACTTTAATCCGTTGCTCAGCATAAGGATATGATTTAATTTCTATTTGAATAGGGGCTTTATTCGTATCAAGCTGTACAGTACCAAGAGGTGTAGATAAAGGGATACCGAACACAGCATAACGCTGATGACCTTCTTGACTGATTAAAACTGGTTTTTGCTGGAAGTTGACCTGAGTAATATCAGCAGTTAAAGGAATAACCGCAATTCCACCTGCTCTTCTAGAATCTTGTGGCAGCTCGGCAAAGCAGTAAAAAGGTATTGATGTAAAAAGCAAAGTAGAAATGAGTTTTTTTATTAACATAGCAACAATAATTTTATAAGAGAATATTCGAGATTATATCAGTAAGTTTTAATTAAGAGTTATTTTAATTTTTTTAACAATTAAATTCTAATTTTATTTATTACTTTATTTTAATAATTAATTGTTTGTTTATCTTTGTTTTTGTGATTTTATTTGTCTTATATTTTAAATTTTCTAAACTTAACTTTTTATTTTGATTGTTTGTTAATTCTTACTGTTTTTCTTTGATTTTAAATCTCTTGTTATTCTGGTTTTTATTGTCAATAATGATTTTTTGGTTAAATTTATAATCAAAATTTTAATTATTATATAAATATTTTAAAGGACTTTAATATAATGTTAAATATATCTTATGAAGATCGTTTTACTGAAATATGGAAATACATGCAACGAGGGTTGGTTTATCCAGCCCCCCATGCAATTTTTACTACGGTTTGGCTTAATACCGAAATTACACGTGAAAAAATTCGTCAGTTAATGATCGCTGTGCGTCAAGAGGTCAATAAGAATCCAGCACTTTCTAGTAAAAATACAACTTTGGCAATTGGTATATCTTTTGATAATTGGGATCTGATTTGTAAAAAAGATAAGTTGTCACGACCAAAGGGAATGCAATTACATTATCCAGAAGAAAAAAATCCAAATGTCTCAGAAGTTTTCTCTGATTCTAATGGCAGTTTTAAAAATTCGGATGGCGACATTTGGTTGCATGTAAAAAGTGATGATGCTGATGCGTGTACAGTATTACAGAAATATATTGAGCATTTCTTAGCTTCAGATATTAAAGAAATATTTAGTCAAGTTACTGCTTCACAATCTAAAACTGGTCGCAATGGTAAGGTTTTAGGGTGCCGTTTTTCTGAAAATTTAAATAATCCATCTGATCCAATTTCACTGGCAAAACATACTTTAATTGGTGCAGAAGATATTGATCATTTTGGTGGCTCATACGTTTTATCTCAAAGGTTTTTAATTAATTGGGATCAAATCAACATGATGTCAGAAGATCAAATTGAAGATTTGATTGGACGTAAAACTGACGACACGATTATTCCAGACCGTGATAGCCGTTCGCACATTAAAGCTTCTCGTGTACAAGATGAAAATGGAAATACTACACCTATTCTACGTCTAGGCTTACCGTTTGGCCGTGCTGAGTCAAATTCAAGTTTTAGAGTCCCAAAATCGGTAACTAAAGCAGATGAAGCAGGTATTTATTTTGCTGGTTTTGCAAAAACTGCTGCAATTTTAGAAGAGGTTATGGCAAGTCAGATTGGGGCAATAGAAGGCTTTATGAATGACCGTCTATTCAATAGCCTTCATTCAGACTTGGGAGGAATATTTTATATTCCAAGTTTAAAAGATTTAGCATTAGATGATGCACCAGAATATTTAAATGATTTTAGTCGATTAGATAAAGATAACTGGAATTTTTTCCCAGGTATGGATTGGAATCGATTTGATCGCCATTATATGAATAGTTCCGATAATGGTTTGATGTACTACAATCATAGTAATTATCTTTTTAACATGGCAACTGGGCTAAATCCCCATAGTGAATTTTTTAAACCACCTTCTAATCGTATTTTAAGTTTACTTGAGAATACATTTTCTTTATGGCAAGACAACTGGTATTTCAACCGGAAACAAGAAGAAATTGAGCAAGGGGTGGATTATTATATTGATGAGTTTGACATCAGTGATAAGCCTGAAAATATTATGGGTTTATCTATTATGTTGCGCAAAGGTTGGGCTATTCGATTAAGCTTACAGTTATTCTCATCAGAAAATTATGGTTTCCGCGGACGGAAAATTTTATTAAAAAATGGTGAAATGATTCCCTATTCAACTGGGCGCGAATGTGAAGGTAAGGTCATTTATGGATCGGATACTTATCGCATTATGCCTGATGAAATTATTGTAGGAGCTATGCCAAATCTGACCTTGGGTGAAGGTCGTTATGTCATGAAGTATTTATCTGAAGAAGAACGTCTTCAGGGCTTTTTGCGTAATTTAAGTGAAGCATCGGGTGTTGGGCATGTTATTCCAAATTATAAAAAGGCACTAGATTTAGGTTTAGCTGGTCTACAACAAGAAATTGCTAAACATGCAAGCAATGCGCAGACTCCGGAGAAGAAAGACTTCTATGAAGCTTCAAGATTAGCACTAACTGGTATTTCTGAATATTTCTTAAATTACTCAAAGCTTGCATTTAAAGTCGCAGGCCAGATGCAAAAAGGACAAGAGTTCGAAAGAGATAATTTAATTGCAATTGGTCGACGAATGGAAAAGTTGTCGAAAGATAAACCGGACACATTTATTGAAGCAGTTCAATTTATTTTCACATTGCATAGTTGTTTGCATTTAAATGGTGAGCCAACAGCATTTGGACGTATGGATCAGCTGTTACAACCTTTCTTGGACAACCATTCGGCTAGGCCTGAACAGGCGCAAGAAATTATTGATGCCTTCTATATTAAGCTAGATGAAAAAGTACAACAAAACCGTATGTTTATGGAAGACCATCAACCTTTTGGTAATCTCGCAATGGGTGGTAGTTCGGGACCTTATCCTCAAGGTGCATCTTTGGGACAATGGATTCAACAGATTACAGTTGGTGGAACAGTTGCTGATGGTGAAGAAGACTTTTCTAAAACCAAACCAGCTTACAATGAGGTCACAAAATTATTTATTCGTGCATCAGGCCGGTTACCGTTAAATGCACCGTGTTTGTCTCTACGCACTCGCAAGGATATTCCTGAAGAAATTTTAGAAGTGGCTGCACATGCAATTTTATCTGGCGGTGCTCACCCAATTTTATTAAATGATGAAAAACTCATTCCTAGTCTTCATCAAAGTGGAAATGGTGTAGGGGGGGATGCACTCACTAATTTGCCAAATTGGAATTCTAAAGTCGATATTCGTTCAGCTCAAAATTATGCTTGCGATGGTTGTTATGAACCTCAGTTCCCTGGCGAAAACTGGTTTTCTTTAGGTGGATTCTCGACATTACAGCCTTTGGAGTGTGCACTAAATCAGGGTAAAACAATTTCAAGTGCGGGACAAAGTTATCTGTTTGGGCAAACTGTTTCATTAAATACTAAACCTGCCGATCAGATTGATAGTTTTGAAGAATTATTAGAGTTATACAAGCAACATTTTGAATTGCTCAATCGCAAGGCATTCAATGGGCAAATTCTAGGCTACGGTGCCAATACAGATATTTGTCCATCTCCAATTCTAAATGTCTTGATGGACGACTGCTTGGCTAAAGGGCAAGATTTTTATAGTGGCGGTGCTAAATATAATATTTATGGACCGTGTTATATCTCGCTTAGTAATACAATTAACTCGTTGTATGCCATTAAGGCGATGGTTTTTGACCCATTAACCGCAGTTACTACATTGCCTGAACTATTAGAGTGTCTCTGCTGTGACTGGGGATATAAAATGACTGAGCCATTTATTAGCAATTTAGCTGGTCATGCCCGTATTGCCGCGCAAGCTGATCGTTATAAGCGCTTACGTGAAATTGCTTTGGCACAACCACGTTATGGGCGTGGTAACCCCGAAGTCGATAAACTAGGTGATGAGATTGTTAAAATGATTGCTGAGATATCAGTCAAGACATTTACTCATCCATGGCCACAATTCGCACAAAGCCTTAAAAGTTTGGCTGAATGCTATGGCTCAAAAGAGCATCCGTTTGGTATACAGATTCAACCGGGTGTGGGAACTTTTGAAAATCATGTGGAAATGGGGGCATGGAATGGTGCGAGTGCTGATGGTCGCCGTTTAGGTACAACAGTAGCTTCTGATCTAAGTCCATCACCAAGTCCAGCAGATTTGGCAATTGATCATCAAAAAGTTGAGTTTAGCCGTGCTTTACAAGGTTTTGAGGGTATCGGCACAAATTTAATGGCTGATGGAGCACCTACAGATTTTAATATTGGTGAAGACTTTGGAGTTCAAGAACTTGTAGCTATCCTGAAGCAATTCAGTCAAGGAAGTTCATCTAATATTTTAACAATAACAGTAGCTGACCCAGAAACATTTGCTCAAGCTGTGACATCACCTGAGCAATATAATTTGTTAAGAGTACGTACCGGTGGTTGGTCAAACTTCTTTACATCTGTGTTCCCTACTATTCAGGAGCAACACCAGCGTCGTCCTGTGTCGACGCCAGACCTACCCAAAGAAAAAACAGAACAAGCAAAATGCCCATTTCATCAATGGACTAATTGATTAGTTGTTTTAAAAGGCAGTCCTTTTAAATAAAGGCTGCCTTCAATTATTTTAATATTTAACAGTTATAACTATTAAAAACATCACAGCTTTCAAATTGCCATTTGTTATAAAAATTCAGATAAAAACATGACATTTTTGCTTTCTCTTAAAAATTATACAAAATGTACTTGAAATAGATCGCTCACAAACCCATATTATAATGGAGTTTTACTCATTGTTATTTTAATAACATTATGAAAAATATATAAAAATTTATTTGAAATCCGAAAAAGTGTTCCCATTTATTAGACAAGTACAAATTTGTTGTGAGGAATAACAAGAATGCGTTTTGAAAAATTTACAAACCGCTTGCAGCAAGCCCTTTCAGATGCTCAATCTTTAGCGATGGGTAAAGACCATACCGCGATCGCAGGTATTCATATTTTGTCTACCCTATTACAAGAGCCATCAAATATTAGTTTGTTGCAACAAGCAGGTGCACGGTTACCTGAACTTAAACAAAAGCTTGAGCAAGCTATAAAAGATGCTCCGATCATTGCGAATCCGACTGGAGATGTCAATTTAAACCCTGAAGCCGTTAAAGCGCTTAATCTGGCAGATAGATATGCGCAAAAAGCAGGTGATGAATTTTTATCAACTGACTGGGTTCTATTAGGCTTAGCAGAGACAGGCGAAACTAAAAATATTTTAAGTGCCGTAGGTGTAACTCCTAACAGCTTACGTAAAGTTATTGAACATATTCGAGGTAGTGACAAAGTCATGAGTAATAATCACGAAGATCAACGTGACTCACTTAATAAATATACGATTGATTTAACTGAACGTGCTTTAGCGGGAAAACTTGATCCGGTGATTGGGCGTGATGATGAAATCCGTCGTACTATTCAGGTTTTATCACGTCGTACAAAAAATAACCCTGTACTCATTGGTGAGCCGGGTGTTGGTAAAACCGCTATTGTTGAAGGTTTGGCACAGCGTATTGTAAATGGTGAAGTACCTGAAGGCTTAAAAAGCAAACGAGTTTTATCATTAGATTTAGGTTCATTACTTGCTGGTGCTAAATATCGAGGTGAGTTTGAAGAACGTTTAAAAGCTGTTTTAAAAGATTTGGCTAAACACGAAGGCGAAATCATCCTGTTTATTGACGAGCTACATACGCTTGTAGGCGCAGGTAAAGGTGATGGCGCAATGGATGCAGGGAACATGTTAAAACCTGCATTGGCGCGCGGTGAGTTGCGCTGTGTGGGTGCAACAACCTTAGATGAGTATCGCCAATATATTGAAAAAGATGCAGCTTTAGAACGTCGCTTCCAAAAAGTATTGGTTGATGAGCCAAGTGTTGAAGATACCATTGCGATTTTGCGTGGTCTAAAAGAGAAATATGCCACTCACCATGGTGTGCAAATTTTAGACTCAGCGATTATTGCAGCGGCAAAAATGTCTCATCGCTATATTACAGATCGTCAATTACCAGACAAAGCAATTGACTTGATTGATGAGGCGGCTTCTCGTATTAAGATGGAAATTGACTCTAAACCAGAAGCGCTTGATAAGCTCGACCGCCGTTTAATCCAGTTGAAAATGCAATTGGAAGCTGTAAAAAAAGATGAAGATGTAGGCAGTAAAGCCGAAGTTACTCATCTTGAAAAACAGATTGCTGAAGTCGAGAAAGAATACAACGATCTTGAAGAAATCTGGAAATCTGAGAAGACTCTTGTGGAAGGCACTAAACAAGCTCAGGTTGAACTCGATAAAGCACGTATTGCTTTTGAAAAGGCTCAGCGTGAGGGTGATTTGGCTGAAGCAGCACGTTTACAGTATGGTGTAATTCCAGAGCTTCAAAAACAACTTGAGCAAGATGAAGTTGCAGAAGAGAACGAAGAGCCAAAACTTATTCGTACTAAAGTAACTGAAAATGAAATTGCTGAAGTCGTGAGTGCTGCGACAGGAATTCCAGTTGCTAAAATGCTGCAAGGCGAGCGTGAAAAACTACTCAATATGGAAGGTTTTTTACATGACCGCGTTGTAGGGCAAGATGAAGCCGTTGTTGCTGTATCGAATGCGGTTCGTCGTTCGCGTGCAGGGTTGTCTGATCCGAATCGTCCAAGTGGTTCATTCTTATTCTTGGGTCCAACAGGTGTTGGTAAAACCGAGTTAACAAAAGCACTGGCGAACTTCTTGTTTGACAGTGATGACGCCATGATTCGTATCGACATGAGTGAATTCATGGAGAAACATTCGGTTAGCCGGTTGGTGGGTGCGCCTCCGGGTTATGTAGGGTATGAAGAAGGCGGTGTTTTAACTGAAGCTGTTCGCCGTAAACCATATAGTGTGGTGTTGTTTGATGAGGTTGAAAAAGCGCATCCAGATGTATTCAATATCTTGCTACAAGTGTTGGATGACGGACGCTTAACAGACTCACAAGGCCGAGTAGTCGACTTTAAAAACACGGTTATTGTGATGACATCGAACTTGGGTTCACAAGATGTACGTGAGCTAGGTGAGGGGGCAACAGACGATGAAGTGCGTACCATTGTAATGAATGCGGTAAGTCAGCATTTCCGTCCGGAATTTATTAACCGGATTGATGAGCTTGTGATTTTCCATTCACTCAAGAAAGCACAAATTCGTGGTATTGCCGATATTCAGTTGGATCGATTACGTTCACGTCTGGTTGATCGTGATATGAGCTTAACTGTAGATGATACGGCCTTTGATTTATTGATTGATGCTGGTTTCGACCCTGTCTATGGCGCTCGTCCGTTAAAACGTGCGATTCAACAACAGATTGAAAACACATTAGCTCAAAAAATCTTGTCGGGTGATTTTGTCGCAGGTGATACCATTTTAGTTAAAGGTGAAAATGGGCACTTAGTCTTCGATAAAATGAAACTCAGCTAAGCTTTTTCTGCTAAAACCGAAAAGAGAATATGGAAACATATTCTCTTTTTTTTTATGGTGAAGCTGTTTATGTTGTTGATGTGAGTAAAGCAACTAAGGCATCTGAAACTTTCTGAGTTAATGTTTTTAATTTTTGTTCAGGGTGGCCAGATAAAAAATAGTGGTAATGATAAATATGCTCTTGATAAGAAATGCAAATGAAAAAAGTACCTACAGGTTTTTCTGCGGTTTCACTTCCTCCAGATTTTAATAGACCAGTACAACTTACAATAAGATCGGCTTGTTGAAATAACTGTTGACCCAGTTTGCACATTTCCTCAGTAACTTGTGGTGACTCTGCTGTGTAGGTTTCTATTAACTTTGGATCGATATTTAAGATACTAACTTTAATGCTGGGGTCATAACTCACTAAACCACCGAGTAAAATGTCTGCACCGCTATTTTTATGAATGGAAAATTGGCTAGTTAAATAACCCGAACTGGCACTTTCAATAAAGGCAATTTTAAGTTGACGAGTTTCTAATATTTGGCAGCAGTGCTGAAGCATTATTTCACCTCGAATGGTGTTTATTTATAAATAAAATCAATTTACAGATAAATTATAAAATCACAGTAAGGGATTTAAGGGGGTGGTTCAAGTCTGAGATAACAATCTATAAAACTACTGGAATATTCACAAAATGCTCGTGAAAAAAATCAGGTTTTAAAATGATCAATGTTAATTGTCGGGAAGTTTGTTTATAACATTGCGACATGCTTAAAAAATTGTTAATTTTGTTCGATATAACAAACAATAACAATTTTAGGATGAATGAAATGAACAATAAGCAAGGGTATATGCTGGGAGTTTTGAGCGGTGTATCTGTATTATTATCAAATACATGGGCAGCACAACCAATGTCAGAAAGTGCGCTTGCAACTCAAACAGGAGCGATAACCACGTCTTTACCTGTCATTATTGCAAAAGCTCAGGACGATGCAAAAAAACCTGCGATAGAACAACAACAAGTACGTCAGGCGTTAGGAGATAACTATTTACAGCAGGTTCGATGGGATGCGCTTAGAACTAGCGTACTTTCTCCTTATCAAGAACAAAAACAAAATCGTGTTGTTGATAGTAAAGAAAAGAAGAGGTTAGAAATGATTGCGCTACCGGAAAGAGCAGACCGATTTACCAAATATGATTTTGAGTCAAAAAATGTTCATGGCGAGGTTATTATTACCGTGAAGTAATAATAACCTCCAATTTCATTAATATTGATCTAAAGCAGGGTGCTGAATTTTCCACGCACGGTGGATTTTTTGATTACGTTTAAAATCAAGGCCAATTGTTTCAGAAGTAATTTCTTCAACTTGAAAAATAGCTTCAATTTCTTCGTCCATCTCAAAACCACGATAGTTATTCGAGAAGTAGAGCGTACCTTCACTGTGCAAACGGTTCATTGCACGTTTGATCAGTGAGATATGGTCACGTTGAACATCGAATGTACCATAGAATTTTTTCGAGTTTGAGAATGTTGGTGGGTCAATAAAAATAAGGTCGTATTGTTCATGACCTTCTTTCAACCACTCAAAACAGTCACTGGCAAAGAACATGTGTTGTTCATCTGCATGATCTACAGTTAAACCATTTAGCACGAAGTTTTCTTTTGACCAGTTTAAGTAAGTGTTAGATAAATCTACACTTGTCGTACTTGCAGCACCGCCCAGCGCAGCATGTAGGCTTGCAGTAGACGTGTAACTATATAAGTTCAAGAAGTGTTTACCACGTGCTTCTTGAGCAATACGTAAACGCATTTGACGGTGGTCAAGGAATAAACCTGTATCTAGGTAATCAGTCAGGTTAACCAAAATTTTAGCTTTACCTTCTTGCACGATAAAACGTTTTGAAGCTGTACTTTGTTTCGTATATTGAGTTGTACCAGTTTGGCGTGCACGTGTCTTAATAAAGATGGCATCGCGGTTTAAACCAGTAACAGCACGAATTGCAGCAAGCGCTAAATTAAAACGTTTTTTAGCTTTTTCTGGGTCGATTGTTTTTGGTGGAGCGTATTCCTGAACGTGTAAACGGTCACCATATAAGTCAACAGCGACATTAAAGTCAGGTAAGTCGGCATCATACAAACGTAAGCAATAAATATTTTCTTTAGTTGCCCATTTTTTCAAGGCTGTCATATTTTTTTGCAAACGGTTAGCGAAGTCTTGTGCTTCTTCCATTTCAATAGGTTGGGCTTGCCAATTCGCTAAAAATGGTTGACTCACTTTTTCTGGTTTGATTACACCGAAACGAATATAAATTGGCAACTTACCATTCATTAAACGTAAAGTTTCAGGTGCTTCAAATGCTAAAACATCAGATTGTTCAATTTGAGCTGCAATAATTGCTGCATATTGATTTGGAAAATGTTTTTGTAAAAGTGCTGATAAACCTAGGTATAGAGAACGGTTTGAAGCTTTTTCACCTAAACGTTCACCATACGGCGGGTTAGTCACAATAAATGCAGTTTTGCCTTCAGCAGCAAAATCTGGCCAGTCAGCTAAAGTACGCTCTTCGATTTGAATCTGACCTAATAAATTTTCAAAACCTGCGGCAATAATATTTTCACGGGTTGCTTTAATTGCTTCCCAGTCTGCATCGTAGGCATAAAATTTAGGTAAAGGTAATTCAAGTGCCTTTTCGTGACGCTCTGCTGCTTCTGCTTTAAGTGAAAGCCAAAGGTCGCGGTCATGACCATGCCAGCCATTAAATCCGAAACGGCGAACAAGTCCAGGTGCACGGTCAGTTAAAATCATTAATGCTTCAATGATAAATGTGCCTGAACCACACATTGGGTCGAGTATAATTTCTGGGTTACGCTGTTTGAGCTGAGCTTTTTGTAAAATTGCAGCAGCAAGGTTTTCTTTAATTGGTGCATCCGTCATAAAACGACGGTAGCCACGTTTATGTAGCGAGTCACCAGACAAGTCTAAACAATAGGTATGTTCAGTTTTACCTGCCAAAGCATATATCGTAATTTCTGGTTGTTTGGTGTCAATGCTAGGACGGCGACCTACAGCTTCCATAAAGGAATCAACAACGCCATCTTTTACACGCAGTGTAGCAAATTGCGAATTGACCATGATTTCACGTTCGGCATGTAAGCGGATTGCGAAAGTACTTTGTGGTGCAAAAATAAGTGACCAATCAAAGCTCATCGCGCCTTCATAGAGCTCTTCTGCTACATCACGTGCATCATGCGTAAATTCAAGTTCATAAGTATGAATAGGAAGTAAAACACGAGAAGCGAGACGCGACCACATACAAATGCGGTAAGCTTGTTCAAGCGTCCCTTCAATGATTAAACGTCCTGCTTTACGTTCTGTCACTTTGGTGCCAAGTTGTTCTATTTCTTCTTGTAAGAGGGGTTCTAAACCATCAGCACAAGTAATCCAATAGTGGTTTAAACGTAAAGAGGTATTCATAAACTCGATTGACCAAAACATATAAATATTAACGATGCAAAGTTTAACGTATTTTGATGTCTAAAGGTTTTTAAATTATTGCAACCTATCATTTAGCAACCAATAAACTGATTTTTAATGAGTAATACCTTGAAATTGGTATGTATTTTGCTAGACCAATATTATTGATGGTTATTTATTTAACAGACATAGTCGGTTTTTAACCATTTTTATAATTTTAATGGATGGGGACGTTATAAATGAAAGACATGATCGGGAATGGTTTTATCACTAATGCAGATGCTTTCTCTGTGGCTACACAAATATATGTACGTATGCGTAGGGTGACTGGGCGGGTAATAGATGCAATGTACGTGATTCAAAATAAAGATTATGCAAAATATGTAATTACGGTAGCGTTAGAAACAGAGGATGACGAATTAAAACGATGCGTTGAGCGATTAAGATCGCTGGTTGACACATTGCCAGAGTCTTCTCAAAAAGAAAAACTTGCTGATGTTAAAGTCGATGAGGATTCAGAAATCACCGCCGAAGACATTTATCGGGCACAAGTTCCACACCATTATATAGGTGCATTGAGATAGTCCAGATCTCGGCCCTAAATTTTCTGGTCAATTTAGGGTCTTATTCTGTAAAGTTCTTCTGCGAAAAGAGCGGAATTCAGCTACACTATGCACGTTTTCGCGATTCGACCCATAGGAATCCATTATGCATATTGCAGCGTTGCATCAACCGAGCCAGGTTCAGCTCAATCAAGACGGAAATTTAAAACATTTTTTAACGATTGAGGGACTTTCAAAAGAAAACCTCACTAAGATTTTAGATACCGCACAAAGCTTTTTAGATGATAATAATAATTTAATTAACCGTCCGCTCTTAGAGGGATTGACGGTTATGAATCTTTTCTTTGAAAACTCCACCCGTACTCGTACTACTTTTGAAGCAGCAGCAAAACGCTTGTCTGCAAATGTATTGAATATTGATATTGCACGTTCAAGTACATCAAAAGGTGAAACGCTACGAGATACGCTTTGGAACCTTGAAGCAATGGCTGCTGATATTTTTGTTGTACGCCATTCATCTTCGGGCGCTGCACATTTCATTGCTAAAGATGTATGTCCAAAGGTCGCAATTATTAATGCTGGAGATGGACGTCATGCCCATCCAACGCAAGCGATGCTCGATATGCTTACCATTCGCCGTGAAACAAAGAAACCGTTTGAAGAGTTGAGTGTTGCTATTATTGGTGACATTAAACACTCTCGTGTAGCACGTTCGGATGTTGCAGCATTACAAACACTAGGATGTAAAGATATTCGTGTGATTGCACCGAATACATTATTACCAGTGGGCTTTTCCGAATATGGCGAGCATGTCCGTTTGTTTAACAACATGGATGCTGGGATCGCAGATTGTGATGTGATTATTGCTCTACGTATTCAAAATGAGCGTATTGACTCTCCAGCATTATCTTCACAGTCTGAATTTTACAGAATGTATGGCCTAAACAAAGAACGTCTTGGTTTGGCTAAACCTGATTGTATTGTGATGCATCCGGGACCAATGAATCGTGGTGTAGAAATTGATTCAAGTGTGGCGGATGGAGACCAGTCGGTTATTCTGAAACAAGTAACCAACGGTATTGCAGTTCGTATGGCTGTGTTGGCGTTGTCAATGCAAGGCCAACTCCAAGAACAAGGCTTAATTGAAGCGATTACGTTGTAAGGAATGGATCACATGAGTATTGTAAAAATTGAAAATGTACGTGTGTTAGACCCAATCCAGAAAACAGACAACGTACAAACTGTATATATTCAAAATGGCAAGCTGGTTGCTCCAGTAGAACAAGTTGAACAAACCATTGATGGTCAAGGTAAATGGCTAATGCCAACCATGGTTGATTTGTGTGCACGTTTGCGTGAACCTGGTCAACAGCAACACGGGACACTTAAATCTGAAGGGAAGGCGGCACGTGCTAATGGCATTTTGCATGTCATTACTCCACCAGACTCAAAGCCGATTGTACAAGACAACGGTGCCCTCATTCATGGCTTGATTGAAAAGGCATGGCTTGATGGCGGCATTCACATGCATATTATTGGTGCTCAGACGCAAGGCTTAAATGGTAAACAACCTGCAAATATGGCTGGCTTGAAAAAGGGCGGTTGTACTGCTGTTTCAAATGCCAACGCTGCTTTTGAAAATGATGATGTTGTTATTCGTACCTTAGAATATGCAGCAGGTCTTGGCTTAACGGTTGTGTTCTATGCCGAAGAACCACAGATTGCTAAAGATGGATGTACACACGAAGGCTTTATTGCTTCTCGCCAAGGTCTGCCGATGATTCCGGCACTTGCTGAAACTGTAGCGATTGCAAAATATTTGCTTATGATTGAAGCAACTGGCGTAAAAGCTCACTTTGGTTTGTTGTCTTGTGGTGCATCGGTTGAGCTAATTCGTGCTGCAAAAGCAAAAGGCTTACCTGTGACTGCCGATGTTGCAATGCATCAGTTACATTTAACTGAACATTTAACAGACGGTTTCAATTCACTTGCACACGTTCGCCCACCATTGCGTTCTGAGCAAGATAAAGAAATTTTACGTCAAGGTCTAAAAGAAGGCGTAATTGATGCAATTTGTACGCACCATGAGCCTTTAAGCAGTTCGGCAAAAATGGCGCCATTTGCTGAAACTCAGCCGGGCATTACAGCTTTTGATACCTATGTATCGTTAGGGATTCAACTCATTAATGAAGGTTTATTCGAACCTCTAGAATGGGTTGCTAAAGTAACCAGCGTGCCAGCGCAGGTTGCGAATATGACCGCGCGTTGGGAAGATGAAGCAGGATGGGTATTGATAGATCCTGCTTTTAGCTGGACAGTAAGCAAAGACACAATTTTATCGCAAGGGAAAAATACCCCATTACTGGGTCAAAACCTAACGGGTAAAGTGCTTCAAACTTTTGCTAACTGATAAAGTACTTAGTTAAAGTAAATTTAAAATATAAACAGGTAGATCAATAAGATCTACCTGTTTTGTAAATACTAGATGGAAAATTGTATATAAATTATATAAAAAACAATAAAAGATTCTAGGCAGATTAGAATAAAAAACTATCAGCAAAGAAGAACTATTTGAATAATCAAAAGTTGCTGGTTACGACGTATAAATTCGGGAGAATAACCAATGTCGATAAACCCTATAGAATTGCTTAAAGAAAAAGTATCTTCAATATTATTAGATGAACAGGATGGATACCTAGGCGAAAAATCGAATGCTTTATCTAAGTTTTATCCAATTTTACTTTCATTATTAGCTGCTAAACCTGATCTTATTGGACAATTGAAAAATAGTCTGGCTCCATCATTATCCGATCTTTTTTCTCATAATGATCAAATCAAGAATACCGTGCTTACTCATTTAAGCGGTACAGCACCAAATAATGAAATTGAAAGCACACTCAACAGTGCAATTAAACCGAGTCTTAATGCAATTTCAGATGTTGCTGGAAATGATCAGCAAAGTATTGTGAATTACTTGCGCCAGCATGCAGAAACTATTCGTTCGTATTTACCTGCATGGGCAGTGGGTCTATTAGCACCTTTAGGTGTTGGTGCAGGCTTATCTTCGGTTACACATTCAACTTCAACAGCTCCACCATTAGCCGCAGCCAGTGAAAAAACGGGTAAGTCTCGTGGGTTCTTGCCCATTATTGCTCTAATTATTCTGGGTCTTATTATTGCGTGGTTATGGCGTTCTTGCCAGCATAAAGAAGCTGTACCAGCACCAGAACCGTCGGCTGCAAGTGGTGTTGAAGCCGCAGCTGCACCAGCTAGTTTAACTTTAAGTACAGATGATAAAGGAGCAGTTAGTCAGTGTCAGGCTGGGATTGGCGACCAAGGCTTCTTGGCAACGCTACAAACAAACGTTAAAAAGGTTTTTTCGACAACTCAAGATTGTAATGTGGATACAAGCCAAACTTATGCGGCTTCATTTACAGATAAAGATGCTCTTGCAGGTGTATTAGGCGCATTAAAAGGCGTGCCAAATGCATCTTTAGAATGGGTGGGTGATAAAATTACTTTGAAAGCAGCTGATGCAGCAGCATTAGAAACTTTAACTGCAAAAGTAAAAGCATTGGTGCCACATACTGAGGTTGTAGCCGCAGCACCAGCAACACCAGAGCAATCTGTGAGCAATAGTTTGAGTGCATCACAAACTGCTCTAACAGCAATTGATCCAAACAATGTCGATGTAAATGCTTTGGTGAAAGCCCTTAACTTGCAAATTATTAATTTTGCGAGTGGTTCAAGTGAAATCCCTGCGGATAACAAAGCTATTCTTGATCAGGCTGTAACACTTTTAAATAAAGTGTCTGGAGTGAAATTAAATGTTGGCGGTCATACAGACTCAACGGGCAATGCAGCTTCGAATAAAGCTTTGTCTCAACGTCGTGCTCAAGCCGTAGTAGATTATTTAACATCTAAAGGTGTAGACGCTTCTAAATTAGTTGCACAGGGTCATGGTTCTGATCAACCAGTTGCTGAAAATACAACTGACGAAGGACGTTTCAAAAACCGTCGCATCGAGTTTTCAGTAGCTCAATAATGAAATAATTGATGAAAAATTATTGATTTTATTCATTTTGATTTGAAAAAAGCTTCTCATTTTGAGAAGCTTTTTTCATAGAGATAAATATTGTTGGGTTAATATGAAAATCAGTTTGATAGGAAGTGGACGAGTTGCCTTTCATTTGGCACAGGCTTTACTGGCTCAAGGGCATAACATCGTACAAGTCTATGCACGTGATTTTGATAAAACCAAAAAATTTGCAGAGAAAATTCAAGCTAAAGCGTGTCAGTCTTTACAGCAATTTCAGCCAGTTGATTTAATTATTCTGGCAGTTTCGGATAGTGCAATCGCAGAGCTTGTAAAACAGGTTCATGAATTATTTCCTGAAACTCTTATGGTTCACACCTCGGGTAGTACAGATATTGAAGTCATAAGTCATGTGCATGATAAAGCAGGCGTGTTTTATCCATTACAAACATTTAGCTTTGAAAGAGATGTTGACTGGTCTGCAACGCCGTTGTTTGTTGAAGCGTTAGCAGATGTTGACCAGAAACTACTTTCTGATTTAGCAAATAGCCTAAGCAAACGAGTATATCAATATACCTCGAAACAGCGTTTAACTTTACATCTAGCAGCCGTATTTGCCTGTAATTTTAGTAATTATTGTTTTGATATGGCAAAGCAGATAGTGGATGCAGAGCAGGTGGACTTTAGTTTGCTTTATCCATTAATTGTGGAAACAGCAAAAAAAGCCACTGAAAATGATCCAATGCAAATGCAAACAGGGCCTGCAATGCGAGGCGATCAGAACATTTTGGCAATGCATCAAGACTTATTAGCTCAAGCAAATCGAGATGATTTAAAACAGGTGTATCAACTTTTAAGTGATGGCATCGTGAAGCGCCATCACTCGGACTAAAGCTTATTTAAAAATTAAGGTTCGCCGTTATTTCCCCATTTTAAGAAGCCCGCACGTTGATTTAAAAGTTCAAAATATTGGTCGACATGACTAAGCGTTGGATGGTCAAAAGGCGTTGCCTTCCAGCGTTGTACAGACAGACCAATTGGAATATCGGCTAAGCTAAATTGTGAACCTGCAACATAGGCTTGAGTTTTTGCAAGTTGTTGATCAAGCATCTGCATATTACGATTCCACCTATCAATACCTTGTTGTAATAAGTTTGGGTCTTGATGATCTGGTGAATGTCTAAGCAGAGACATAATCGTATAAGTCCAGCTGTTATTCAGCTCTATCGCTTGCCAATCAAGCCACTGGTCTACAAAAAATCTTTCTTCCGCTTGTGTAGGGTAAAGCAGATGCTCTTTGTCATAAGCATTTGCTAGATAACGGATAATACTATTGGACTGCCAAAGTACTAAATCACCATCTAAGACAACAGGAATTTGTCCATTGGGGTTTAATTGTAGAAATTCAGGAGATTGTGTTGAAAGAACGCCTCTTCCCCAATCTTCTCTTTCATATTCAAGATTTAATTCTTCGCAGAGCCACAAGACTTTACGAACATTAATTGAGTTATCACGCCCTAAAATTTTTAACATGTGTTGTCCTTAGCAATTTTTAGTATGGCAAGTACGAGTTTCTATAAATAGCGAGATTTGGCTCGATTGGCAATCATTAATTGGGTGGTAGTGTTTGTTTTTTTGGAAGTGAATGAGGATTCTGTCTTTTAACGAATAAGTTAGCATATAAAATTTTAGACAACTTAATACTTGGGTTAATAAGGGGCTGGAAATATATTCTATAACACAGCGTTTTTATTTTATTTAATACGTAATTATCTGATAATGATATGGATGAAAATTTTTCTCAATATATTAATAAACCTATATCGCATATGAATTTGTTATGAGATCTGGTAACAAGTATAAATTATTAGATAATGATGAAGTAATAATATTGATTATTAAGGAGAAATAAAGATGGCATTTTTAATTGAAGGATATAATTTGGATAATAAAATATCTTTGGATATGTTTTATCCAGAATCCTTCCGATCTTTAGATGAATTAATTGTAATTCATAAGGAGAATCTGATTGTTGTAAAGGAGATTTGGAGTGGAAAGATGTGTGACACCTTTTTTAATTTGCATACTTTAGAAAGGATAGACCCATTTAAAAGATATAATCAAGAGAATGGAAAAGCATTTATAGAAAAAATTGATGATTTAACAGTAGTAACTACAGTCAGCGTTGAGAAAGAAACGATGGCAGAATATTTGTTCGGTGCTATTTTTAAAAATGGCCAACAAATATTTAAATCTTTTGATGTAAGATATTTTTCATTACCAACACTATCTACATATGAAAAATATTTAAATGTTCAGTCCAACTTAAAAGTTATTCAGAAAAATAGAGAAAATTTTTTAAAAGAATTTATTGACTTATCTTTTGAAGAAAAAGTCTCAAAATTAAGACAAATATTTAGAACTAACTTTAGAACGAATTGCGAGATAGGTTACTATCCACCTGAGTATTTTTTACCTCAGGAATTATTTGAATCGCTTGATAATGACAGTGAGTTTAGAACAGCACTTTTGGAAGTTTTAAGACTTGAAGAAAGCGCAACAAATGAACCAGCATCCGTGGTTTTTGACAATTTAATAAAACACTATGTTTATTGTAAAGAGACTTAATTCTAATGTTGACTGAAATTGCTATTGCAGATGCTTATGGTGCAGGTTTTGAATTTTGCAGCGAAGATAAGATTATTTCACAGAATAATTTAGATTTATACAGCAAGCATGAGCTATACGATATTTTAGGCAAGTATACAGATGATACACAGATGTCGATTGCGATAGCGGAGTTCATATTATCTGGTCAAGAGTGGAATAAAGAAAATATAGCTTCAAAATTTATAGAATGCTTTAAAAGAGATGTGAGATTAGGGTATTCAGAAGGTTTCTTCAATTTATTAAGCAAAGTGGAGTCTAGCAAAGAATTACTTGAATTAATAATTCCGACAAGTGAAAGAAATGGAGCTGCAATGCGTTCAGTTCCTATTGGCTTTCTAAAAAATAAAGAAGATGTAATCACCTTAGCAAAATTGCAAGCACAAGTTACACATGATTCACCCATAGGAATTCAATCAAGTTGTGCTGTCGCGTTAGCTGCTCATTTTGGAGTTCATCAAAAAGGTTCTATTAGGGAGTTAAGGAATTTTCTAGAGTCAGAGCAATATGGAAATTGGGATTATAATTGGAAAGGTAGAGTATCTTTAAATGCATATGACACTGTCAGTGCAGCGTTGACGTGTTTATTAAATCATAGTTCTTTAAGTGAGCTTCTAAAGTCATGTATTAATCTTGGTGGAGATACTGATAGCGTTGCAGCGATAGCTGTTGGTTTAGCCACATGTTTTACAGAATACAGAAAAGATTTACCTATTCAGCTTTATAATAATTTAAATGAAGATAAATACGGAATATCTTTTTTACAAGATTTAGAGAAAAAGTTTTTTGTATAAAATTTAATATAATCATGAAGTTATATTGTTAATTTTTAAAATTTAAAGCTATAACTTTAATCAAAAAATACGTTTTTTACTTAATTTTTTGAAGATAAGATCTTTAATTTTATGATCTGATCCAGACTGCGGTGTTCAAACTTAGTCACTGGGCGCCAGTATGGACTTTTCTTTAAAACATTAAGTAGGCTTTGTTGGTTAAGACCCATGTAAATTATGGTCAAAACGTTGAATACTTAACTTATCTAAATGAAAAAAGGTTAATGAAGTGACAATTGATAAAACAGAATTATATTGGTCTTCGCTATGCAGACTAAGAGCAGAATTGCATTGTTGGGTCCATATAGTTCGGGAGCAAGATTCTTCGGTTGAGAAAGCTAGATGGGGGCAAATGTTAACAATCTCTATCGAAAATTATTTAGAAGGGCCTGATGGTTTTGTTTCTTTTAAAGATATAGAGGCAGTAGAGATTTCAATTTATTGTCTTATGGGAGGAATGGCAAATCGACCATTACACATGATTAATATAAAGAATGAAATCTTAGAAGCTTTACAAAAGACTCAGCTGCGTTGGGAAATACGTGAGAGTGCTTGGTCTGTTGGTAGAATTTTCGAAGAGGAGCCTGTAACAGTGATCGCTATCCTAAATCCTTTAAATTATGGTTGAGTTATTGTCTAATTTAATATGTAGTTTTCTTCTGTAAAATTTCATTTGAAAGGTATTACTGAGTTAAAGTAATTATTTTTAAAGATAAGGTCTTTAATTTTATAATCTGATTTAAATCACGATGTTTAAACTCATTTACTGGAGCACAAGGCTAGAATTTTTTAAAATATTAAGTATTCATTTACTGGCTAAGTCAGATATAAATCATGATTCTAGCTGGAATTTAATAGATGCTCTTTTCTAGAGTAAAATATACTTGAAAAGTGGTATTATTAATATTCTTTATAATAATCGAATTCTAACTTTTATATATTGGAGAATATATTGGATAAGAAATTTGTTATAGAAAAAATTAAAGAAGCAGCAATAGAGGCTTTTAACTCTGTAAGACAAGAGCAGCCTGATATAAATTTTTGTGCTTATGGCTTATATTCTGATACAGATGCAATCACAATCTGTCCAGCACAAAATAGCTGTATTCATTTAAATAAAATGATAGAAAATGATCCTGATGATAAAGAATATTATCGATGGAGTCCAAGTGAGTGGAGCCATGAATCTAAAGGTGGTGAGAGTTTTAACGAGATTTCTACATATTTAAGAGCTAAATCTAAATTAATTAAGTCTTCAGATGAATATGATCAGTTTAAGTTCGATGTATATCAATCCTGCGTATTGGCACTCAAGAGTTTGAAAGACGAGGGCTTTTTTTGTGATATGGATAGGAATGGTGTCATAGTCTTTACTATTTCTGATGCGATAAATAGTAACGAGCATGAATGGATAGAATTGTTAAATAATAATGATGCTTCACAGCAATTTAATGAGTGGATAAAGACGTTACAATAACAACATCTATTTCGTCGATTCTACTGTCCAATAATAGTGTTTGTTTACCAAAACAATAGGTTAGTTTTACAATTACTGAGAAGAACACTTTGTACAGCGTAGTGTAGTGGCTGTATCCTAATTCACTAAAACCATTACAGACTAAATTGAAAAGCGAATTAGGAATTCAACTGCAGGGTCTATCATTCCTGTTTTAGAATTAACTGACTTACTCTCATGAGGCACCTCTGAATTTTTTAGATTTTATACTGTCTAGTTGCAAATGATAACAGATTTGATTATAGGAAATTTTATTATAATTAAATACAATTATGATAGATATTCTTCTGCTTTTTTAGTCTTTCTTTCACTATTATTTAGGGGATATGTTAGTGAGTATAAATGATTACTCTGATGAAAATGATTACTACAGTCAGGGATTTGAAAAAGAGGGAACTGTATCAATTTGGGCAGGAATACTTGGTGAAGATATAGATACAGATTTAGATATCTTGCAAGATTTATGTGGTGTCGGATATTATCGTCTTGATGATCAGGAAACTAATAATTTTAATTTTGAGATGGTGAGTTTAAATAAATTACTTGAAGATTTATCTTATTCAAAATCTTTTATTAATGAGGTGGTCAGTGCTGCTTTTGAAAAAGGGATAGTAGATTGTAGGTGGGTTATTGCACAATATGATTTTTCTTATAAACCTTTTAAAGTTAGGAGAAGTATTGCAAAAGATCCTATTTTTTGTAGGTAGCTTTAAATATTCAGTAGAGAGTTGATATGTTAATTTTACTATCAGATATACACAAGGTGTGGTGATTCATTTAGCCGGCTCTTTAATAATGCTCCTCAGCAAATTTATATTAGAAGAATGAAATTATGATTAATGATGATGCAAGTTCACTAGTTGTTGAGATTTAAAAAAAATTTATAACGCTCATGATGGGTGTTGAACCACAGTGGGAAAAAGCATACTTAAGGTTTTCCTGTAATAATTCAGTCGCAGAAATTAAAGCATCATTCGTATCTGAAACTGGCGCAGAAATAATAGATGTCTTGAAGTATAAAGATTTCTTTCATCCTATGAATATGAAAGGTCAAGAATTACTAGCAGCCTTAGGTAAAATTAAAGGAGTATTTCTACTGGTGATAGATGCAAAATTTGACTATGAAATTAATTTTGAATACCAAGATATGAATCGTTGGAAAATTAGTAAATTAGCAGGTGGAACTGGAGTACCTGAAGGCATTATATAGTTGTGCAAAAACATTACCTTTAGCATCAACCTGTAGAAATTGGTTAGGGTGGTGCTTTGGACGATGTTGGTTTCCATTTTATTGTGTGAAGTTTGAGGAAAACTTATCGGCAAGCTCCTTAATAAGTTTATTTAGCACATTAGATAATATTAATTTTTTCGAAAGGTGAATAATTGTTTTTATTTTTAAAATCCCTTTTACATGGCACTAGGTTCATACTTAACGTGCAATGAGTCTGATAGAAGTGAATGGAAGTTTTAGAGCTGGTATCACATCTATGAAGGCGAGACTAGTAAACTATCAGACAAATTTTTAAACTAAATCATAAAGCTATGACTTTGTATCAAGTTTATTCAGAGTATACCAGTGAAGAAAATAGTAGCAGAATTAATTTTATTAAGTAATAAATCTATATATCCAAGAGTCTATTGTATTGATGAAACGGGACATGAAAATGAGGCCATAACCGTGACACTTTGTGATGCTATATGGGAATTGCGTGGTAGACCTCTTTTGGAGTTAAAAGAGCTAATAAATAGTTTTATTTTGGGGAAATATCAGCCGATTGATCAAGAGTTACCGGATATGTCAATTAATGATAAATTTATTTGGGTGAGACCACCATTGGCAAATAAAAGTGAGATTTGTATATCAAATGAGAATATTCCAGAGTATTCCATTGATGATGGATTACCCCAATATTTTAATTTCGAGCAGTTTAATACAGTATGTAATATTGTAGAAGAGTTTGAAAATATAATAATTAAACATGGAAAAGAAAATTTACTTGGTATTAAAATTGAGATTGATTTTCCTTAATTTTGAATCAGGTCTAGTTACTAAAATTATTTGCCGATATTATAGTTTAAGTATGATTAAAAAACTTTTTATAGTTAAAAATAAATGGAACAGGCCAAGGTGAGGGTGTTAGTTATTTTTTAATAAATGATACTTTAGTTGGTGAAATTAGAGTGTTATTAATATTGTTTTACAAGCATTAATAAATCTATTATATAACAGGTCTTACATTGACTAATTAGGTGGATAAACTTGATCAGTTTAAAATTATTCAAGAGATAGTAAATCAGGCGATTTCGGTAGTAGACCCAGGATGGATTGAATTAATACTTACTTATCATGTAGAAGATAATTATAGCGAATTTGGTAATAGTTACTTAATAAATCAAGCTGGAAAGGTTTATGAGAAAGCATTGCCAGTTACAAATGATCTCGATTTTTGGTTTAGAAAGTTGCAATTTGAATTGCTATAAGCAGATAAACACCTTTTCACTTCTTGTAAATTTCATTTGTGGGCTGATGGAAAATTTGAGGCTTCGTATGGATATGGTGCAGTAGAGTGGGATAAGCTAATGAGAGCCGGATGGAATTTTCCTTCAGTTACTTCTCTGCACTAATTAAGTTTTTAAAGATATCAACTAGCTTAAACTATCGATAAGGTAAAATATGATAGTTTAATTCAGAATTTTGTAGAGTTTATCTCAGCTCAATGATATTCCAATTAGTACTGCAATTGGCAAGAAGGAAACGGCATCCACGTCAGATTCTTCCATTACGTTATGTTAGCCCAGCATGAACACAAGTTAAATTCTATTTATATCTAACATAAATTGATTAGCTGGTATCTTGACAAAGATTTTTAAATGAATACATGTCAAACGGTAAATATTTTTTAATGTAAAATATGGACATTTAGGTGGATTCTCAGAAGTTAAAAAACTGAAATAATTGCGGGTGTAGAAAATGGGTTTACAAAGTATAGAACCATTTGGTTTTAGGGATTCTAATCTGAATTTAATCGAGCATAAAAAATATATAATTTTTGGAGAGTCAAAAGAAATTACTTTTACTCTTGCTGGTTACGAAGCTAATGATATTACAAATGCTCAAGAGCGAGCTTACAATGAATTTATTGATAATTCTTTAGACTATATTACGTTAATAGAGCTAAAATATATCAAGATTTACCTGATGATGGAATGGTGCCTTATATCCAAATGGTTTCTGATTTGAGGAAAGTTTTTGATTGGGATCAATTATATTTTTACCTAATGGTGAAATAGTTTTTATGTTTGAAGCAGCTTTCGAACCAGAGCTGGGGATAGGCGTCTTGATAGTTGATAAATGTGTTAAAACTATTAATGTACAAGAATATTTTATCTGAATGATGAGGTTCTGGCGTCTTATCTGTAATGCAAAAGCACCGGCTGAGATGAGTCAGTTTTTCTCTGTTACATAACACTTTTTAAATGATTCGTAAGTGAAGTTATATGCATAAGTCCAATATCATTCGACAAAATCAAGAAAATAATATTTTAATTAGAAATGCTATTAAAAATCATAATTTAATTAATTTAAAAAAGATATTTAACGAATTTCCTAGTTTAATATTTATAGATACACCATTTGGTAGCTGGCTTCATGTAGCTGTTAGTAGTGGAGCATTAGAAATAGTTCAATATCTAATTTCTGAAGGGCTGGACCCTAATAAAAAAGGGGGAACTTTTGGGGGCAATAGTTTAAATACAGCAGCATCAAGTGGACATATTGATATAGTAGAATACTTATTGTCATTAAATGTTGAAATGGATACTACAGAACCAGAAAAAATCCTTTATTTGGTGCCATAATGAAGGGAAGTTTACCGATCGCTGAAAAATTAATTTCTCACGGTATTGATTATAAAATGTCTTATACTGGCAATTATATGAATAATATGGATGCTGAAGCATTTGCTTTAGAGCGTGGAGAAATAGAAATTGCAGACTATTTAAGCTCCTTGAAATGAAAGTCTGATAACTTTAATGAGTATGGTATTCGATAGTTTATGTGTAACTTTGGGAATTAAATAACTTATATGAATTTGAAGCATCTAGATTCAGATATAGATTTCGTAGTAACACCTGCAGCATTTTTAGGTGTTTTTGATATATATGATCGTGAGGAAACATGGGGGGCATATTTAGACCAATTTGATCCGAATAATCCAAAAGAACTAGATGATTTGCTAGAGAAATACTTTTTTAATGACGGTAGAGTTTTGAGGTTTACAGTTGATCATAAAATTGAAATGATAAAAGTTCTTATTAATGCTTTAAATGATAAAAACTTTAACTTTGGTGCATTATTAGTAAATGATGAAGATCCTTATGATACATTTTCTCTTCCATATACTTGGGAATTCAAGCGACCTAGATTCTATTTTGAAGAAGTTTATAAGTTGGCGTATAAATATTGGGGAAATGACATTAAAGAAGCTGGTTTTAATATGCCTTGTTTAAGTGGTTTTTAACTTTTTTCTATATGATTTTTTAAAATAGATAGGATTTCTTAAATGCAGCAAGATAATTATATATCTATTTGGGTGGGGAATTTAGATTCTTCTTGTGACTTAGATAACTATGTCTTAAATCGATATTCATTAGATGGTGATTTTGAAGGGTCTTCTTTTACAGATGAATTCCAGATTGATTTTATTGATGAGGATTTTGTTGAGAAAAGTTTCTTTGATTTTACCAGTAATTTAGAATTAGCTTTAAAGGGATTTTCCTACGATGAACGAATTTTGGAAGAAATAAAATTAAAAGATATGAAATTATTGTCTCCCATTAATTGTATAATTCTAATTTATAATTTTGTATATAAATTAAATCACAAAAGTGTAGGAAAGGTTCAATTTTTGTGTACATTGCCTTATAAATAACCATGATTTATCATAAATTTTTTATTTAATATTGATACTATATTTAGAAGTTCTATTAATTCGATATCAAAATAGATATGGTGTAGTAATTAAAAGTTACTTTTGTATTTGTGCTGAGATATTAATTAATGGATATAAATGGAGTTTTTAAGTGGGAACTTTAAATGATAAAGTTTTTGGAGAGCTGTATAATAAGGAGCTTCTTTGGATGCGTCTATATGAAATAGAAATATTTCATACATTATATTCAATTGAATTAAATGTTTATACATATGAAGATGATGGTAGTGATATCACTCAAAATCAAAGAGATACTTTTATTCATTTTGAGTTAAACAAAAAAAATATTTTGGATAATGTTGAAAAAGAGATCAAAAAGTATTGTTATGAAAACTTTCAGATTGCTGAATTGGAAAGTATAAAAAAAATGGTTATTTTAAAATGTTTGAAAATTATACATACTGAAATAGGGGAGGATAGGCAATTAGGATTTATTTTTGATTCTATATTTGATCCAGAGCTTGGTATAGGTGTCTTAGTTATAAATGAGCAAGTTGTTGAGGTAGGAGTGCAAGATATAGTGCTTTAATATAATTTGGGAAGCAATAGAGTTAAAATGTAAAATAGTAGATGTGACAGCTAATAAAAGAGTTAAGAAATGAATGAATTAAAGATAATTGCTAAGAATATCCATAGTGCCATTAGAGATGGTAATAATGAGTTAGCTATAAAGTTATTAAAAGATCACAGGCATTTAGGAATTTTAAATTTTAAAACTCCTTTCGGTACTTGGCTGCATGACGCTGCTTTACATAATCGTAAAAATATTATTATATACTTGATGCCAGCTGGAATTGATATTGATGAGCAAGGCAGACCTTTCGGCGGCAATGCCCTAAGTGAGGCAGTTAATAAACAAAAATCTTGAAATTATTGAATATCTCTTGAGTTTAAATATAGAGATAATAACATCTGATTCTATAAAAAACCCTTTATTTACTGCAATTTATCGTGGAAATCTTGATATTGTTAAAATTTTGATTAATCATGGTGTAAATTATAAAGTGGCATATACTGGAGATTATGCACAGAATCTTGATGCTTAGGCGTTCGCTTTAGAGCGAGGTGAAAAAGAAATAGCTAACTATTTGCACTCTTTGAAGAAAAAAGATCATTTATTATAATATAGCGTAAATTTTCTATATTTTTTTAAATATTTTAAAGGATATTATGGGGAATACAGTTAAGTTAATTGTTTTTTAAATGTTCTTATTTTTAATAAAAAATAAAATATCTAGTTGTATCTTGTTTTATAATAATATTTAATATACATGTTTTTATATTTTAGATAAGATTCCATTATGAATAAATATGATTATTATGGCGTGAGTTATGATAACGAAGAAAATATGATTTTAAAGTTGAGTGAAATTTTAGGAGTTGTATTTATACCTCATGATAGTTCTTTTTGGGGGGATTATTTTTTAGCAAAAATTGATGGTAAGGCAGAATGTAGGCTTTTTCAAAAATTTTAATCCGTGTGAAGATGAGTGGAACTATCCAGATCATAAGCATGTTGAATGGATTTTGGAGGTAGATGGAATATGTGAAATAGATAATATATTTAATAAATTGTTAAATGAAGCTAAATCTAATGTTTTTTTATTATATCGATCAGAGGTTGAAGCTTTAAACTATTCAAGAAGGTATGAATTTAAAGATGGTGATTTTAAATTGGTCACTGAGGTTTTTTATAAGAAAAAATAATTTTCTTATTTTGATTTGGCAAAAACATCAACTCTAAATAAATTTTTATGATTTCTTCTATTATTCATATTTTATAATTTGTTGCTAGCTTGCCTATAATATTTTGAATGAAATTATTGTTATATTCTAATTGATAGAGAAAGGTAATGGATTGGACTCAGAAAATAGCGAGATTGGCTCTTGTGAAAAATTCTTTGTATGAGGCAGATACTAGGAAAATTTGGCCTTATTATTTACCTGAATTAGCTGCAACAATAGATGATGTTATAAAAACTGAAATTATATTGGATGAGGAAATTGATAAATTTTACAAGAGCTTTCTTTTGTATGCAAATGGATGGAAAGGCTTTTATCAATATGTAGATTTATTTGGTCTGACAGATTTAATAGAAGGAGAAAAAAAGCAATATGCATTGGATTTATTAAATATAATCGATATTACATATCTTTCTAAAAAAGGTATTCGTAGAACTGATTTGATGCCAATAGCAGCTACTTTAATTGATAAAGATATTTTTTTAATAGGTAAACCTAATTCATCAATAGCTGGGGAAGTAATTTGGTATGCTGGAGAGGAAATTGAAATTTTTAAAAATTTTAATGAATTTTTTTTAGCAATGATTGATTATAATATTGAAGAGGTTAATGATCTTAAAAGTGGATTAGTTGATATTTGAACTAAATAATAAGACGATATATTGATGGAGAATAAACTATGAGTTTATCTAAAAGTTGGTCTGATTTTGGTTTAAGTGGACCTAAAAATTTAAATTTAGATGAAATTTTAAAGATTGAATCTATTTTGAATATTGAATTTCCCTTCTTGTATAAAAGTTTAGTTGAATATGCAAACCCTGCATATATCGAGGTTGGTTCTTTTTATTACGGTGATGATGAAACATGTATAAGTGATTTTTTTCCGCTAACTCAATCACATGAGTATGGTTCATTCTTGTGGTATGCAATTGATAATTCTATAATTCCTAAAGGTATTTTACCATTTGCAAGAGATGCTGGAGATTTCTTGATTTGTTTTGATTATCGAGAAACAAAAACATCGCCTAAAATAATTTTACTTGATAGCTTCTTGTCGGAAATATATCCAATTTCAAATAATTTTAAAGATTTTTTGGAGCTTTTACATGAGTGATTGATATATTCATAAATGTTTTAATTACCTTTGTTATTGACTTTTGATATGCTGAAAATCTTAAATTAAATATAAAATTTGAAATTGTTGTAGATGTAATTAAAACTTTAATTTCGAGAAAATAGAGAAATATTTAGTATGTCATTAAAGTATCCGAATAGTACTGTTAATTTTTCAGCAAGTCCAGCACATGCTTTGACTCCCTTTCAGGTGTATGATCGGGATGAATGGGAAAATTACTTATCTAAATATGATCCCAATAATTTTGTAGAAATAGAACCTTTATTTAATGAATATTTTTTAAAGTAAAAAATAAAAAGTATAATGTTCATCATAAAGCAGTAGTTATGTTCTCTTTAGAGAAAGCTTTGCTGACTGAGAATTATAACTTCGCTGAATTATTAGAGTCTGATGATGAAACATGCTTTTATTTTCCTTATAATTGGAAAATTGAGAAACCTAGAGATTTTTTTAAGAGTATTTATGGTTTGATGTTTGAGAACTGGGCTAGTGAAGCAATTAATTCGGGATATAAAATTTTGCCACCAAACGAAATGTTGTAAGTTTTAGATAATTATAATATATTTTATTTAAGAGTTTTATTAACTTTAAACATTTCTTGACATTAATGGTTTTAAATTAACAAGGTTAAATGATGATACACAGAGTTGTTAATCCTTTTTATATCTGCTTTTTTTTATCAAATATACTATTTTATCGAGATTTTCATGAAGTTCAAACTCAGGGTGTTATATTTAATAGTATAGATTTTACTAGTTTTAAACATATTGATATTTTATTGGAAGAATTGGTAAAGCCTGAATTTATGAGATTAGATGATTCGACGAAAGAAAGGCTGATGCATTCGTTGTATTATATGAATATATCAAATAATAAAAAATATATTTCATTTGTATTGGGTTATTTTGATCTTTTAGATTTTTCTGAAGTTGCAGTTGATTATTTTTTGAAAAAATGTGGGAAATACTTTTTGATGGTATTTAGTTGGATTTATTAAAAGAAGATTTTAATGTTTCTTATAGAATTTTGAATGATAATAATATAAATTATATTCTTCAAAGTGAAAGTGAAGATATGAGTGAAGTATTGGATGATGTATATGAAAAAATATTAAATATCCAAAATTGATATAATATTTTTATGTGGTATTTAAAAGCATTGTGTGTTTTATGGAAATCAAAAAATATTAAGACTAATGTTCTACAAGTTTTTTAAAAGGAACCAAAGTGAGTAAGTTGTTAATTTATTTAGAAGAAAATAAAACTTTTGATATTAATCAGGTTGTAGGGGAAATTTCAAGTATTTTAGGGGTTTCAAATTTAAAAGTTGGAGACTTCATTGGTGCTATTTTGGAATGTGAGTATTCATTAAATGGAAGTTCAACTATAGTTAGAATGAGTAAAGATGCTGAAACTTTAACAATAGAAGGCGTTGGAGATGAAGCTATTGATTTTGCTTTAAAAATTCAAAGATTATTGCCTTATCCTTTATTCATGATGGATATGGAGTATAACTTTAATATTAGATTGTTAGATTATAATTCTCTTGCTGAAATTAGAAAAGCGACCTTAATTTAATTTTAATAATATGCTTATAGTCTTGTTTCTTTTATTAAAATTTCTTGATTTAATTAATGAATAATATTTAAGATATAATAATAAAAAATGGAATGCTTAATATGGTAAATTTAATAAAAAATTATACGTTCGTTACTTAAAATTCTTAATATTATAATCTGATTTAATGCTAAGGTGTTCAAACTTAGTCATCGGATGCTAGTTTTAAGTAGGTGTTTTTTGGTTAAGTCCAGATAAATTATGGTTCAAGTGCTAAATACTCAATTCATCTAAATGAGTATTATTGAAAAAATGAAAATAGGTTAATGAAATGACAATTGATAGAACAGAATTATATTGGTCTTCGCTATGTAGACTAAGAGCAGAATTGCGTTGTTGGGTCCATATAGTTCGGAAGCAAGATTCTTCGGGTGAGAAAGATAGGTGGGGGCAAATGTTAATAATCTCTATCGAAAATTATTTAGAAGGGCCTGATGGTTTTGTTTCTTTTAAAGATATAGACGTAGTAGAGATTTCAATAAATTGTCTTAGGGGAGGAATGGCAAATCGACCATTGCAGATGATTGATATAAAAACTGAAATCTTAGAGGCTTTACACGAGACTCAGCTGCGTTGGGAAATACGTGAGAGTGTTTGGTCTGTTGGTAGGTTTTTCGAAGAAAAGTCTGTAACAGTGGTGGCTATCTTAAATCCTTTCGATTATGACTGACTTGCTATCTCATGTAGTAGGTGATTTTCTTCTGAATTATAACTTGCATTTGTAAAATAATATTATTACTCATATCTAAGATCGAGTAATAATAATGAAAATTGATAATAGTACTAGGAGGGGGGTATAGTGATTCAAACTTAATTATTGATGATCCTCATTTATCCTATTTATCAAAGAGGTGTATTGTTTTCATCAGTAGTATTTAAATAAACTTCTAACATGCATATTAATACTTTTAGATTGTAATAATTTTATATTTGTAAATCCAACTTATAAATTAAGTAAATATTAATAGGAGATAACTAAAATGTCTTTAAGAGAAAAATTAGGTGAATTAACAGATTCTCTTGTTAGTGTAGCGCATTGTGCTCCAGATAATTATGATGAGTGGCTGCTTGAGTACTTTCCTACTCAAGCAGCAATTCATGAAGAAGAAATAAAAGAATTAAGAGCATTGTGGTCTGAAATTAGACCAAAGATAAAAAAAGATCTGGTGAAAGCCGATTATGTGGGACTTAAACTTCAAGAAATGATTGATGCTTTTGATAAGGGAGATAAGGTGGAAGGGAAGAAAATTGCTAGAGAGCTTGCTGATTTATACGTTATTACTAAATTGAAATAATATTTTAGAGCTGTTGAGTAAATTCACTTAATGAGAGATATTTATAGATGTTATTGAAAGATGAATTAACATGGATAGAAAATAAATTATCCATAATTTCAAACAATACTCAAGATAATCAGTTATCTGAGAGTGAAAAGAAAGAGTGGCAAGATATTTTTATTGAAATAAAAAGATTGTGGGAAAAAATAGTTAATGAAGTTCAAAAAGACACTGTAAAGGCGTTACAAATTGAAAGGAAAATTATTGAAATGATTGAAGCATTTCATAAAGATGATATTTTAAAAGCAAAAAAAATAGCTTGGGAAATAGCTCATATGTATACCATTACTGAATTGAAATGATTAATTCTTATAAGAGGGTATTTAATATTCATAGTTGTACAGAAAATTTATATTTTTGAGATAAGATTTTATTATGGAAAAATATGATTATTATGGCGTGAGTTATGATAACAAAGAAAATATGATTTTAAAGTTGAGTAAAATTTTAGGAGTTGTATTTATACCTCATGATAGTTCTTTCTGGGGGGATTATTTTTTAGCAAAAATTGATGGTAAGGCAGAATGTAGGCTTTTTCAAAAATTTTAATCCGTGTGAAGATGAGTGGAACTATCCAGATCATAAGCATGTTGAATGGATTTTGGAGGTAGATGGAATATGTGAAATAGATAATATATTTAATAAATTGTTAAATGAAGCTAAATCTAATGTTTTTTTATTATATCGATCAGAGGTTGAAGCTTTAAATTATTCAAGAAGGTATGAATTTAAAGATGGTAATTTTAAGTTGATTAGTGAATTCTTTTTTAAGAAAAATTAATTTTTTGTCTAATTTATTTTAAGTTATATATTTATTTAAGTAATAATTTTTACATTTAATTTAATGAGGATATCATTGAAATATATCTATGTTTAGGAAGGTTTATTGATAAATCTTCAACTTTAAATGAAATTAATATATAATTTTGATGGTAAGCTGATAGTGTTTTGAAGTTGAATATCAAAAAGATGGCTATTAGTTAATAACTTCATATGAAAATAAAGCTGGGGGATAAATTCTGAATTTATTATATCAATCAGAGCTTTTAAATATAATTGTCCAAGAAATTTCTTACGTTGCGCCCAGAAACTGGGAGCAAGTACTTTATTACACGGAGAGATTAGACGATCAAGATATTGGGATAAGGAATAAATCTACTGCTGAATGTTGGATTGGCAAAGAGAAGACACCTTGTGATAATTCGAAAGGTCCCCCATTAAGAGCTTCTATGGAGCTCTTTGAAGCAATAAATAATTTATATAAAGAAGCTCACAACTGTGGAAATCTATGGTGTGGCTTACTTCTGACTATTAATAAAAATGGTAAATACTCTTCTAAGTTTTATTATGAAGGTACACCTCTTCTTGATAATAATGATGAGGAATTAGATGAAAGAATGAATGATTTAAGATCTTAATTAATTAAATTTAGCCTAAATATCTTTTT
>RCUN01000065.1_pt1 | contig 122827 bp, 102 predicted proteins | sample 2166181 | NCBI WGS metagenome assembly RCUN01 (sample SAMN09932603, study PRJNA488358) | compost metagenome | feature: garden; material: soil; isolation source: compost soil in crotononitrile-enriched culture | place: Germany: Experimental Botanical Garden Goettingen | collected 2016-01-27 | reverse complement strand
GCGGCGGATATACGGACCCATCCCCGAGTCCACAAGACAAGAATGACCTTTTTGCGAACTATCTCGCAGAACCGGAGTCAAAACACCCCCCCTCCCCCCGCACCGGACCCACGGTCGCGCGCACGTGTAGAGTGAAGCGAATACGCCGACCACGATCAGCCACGCCGCGCCCGCAAGCCTGCCACGGTGAAATCGTTCACAAGGACGCCAAAAGACCGCAACAGATGCGCCGAACTCGGCGCAATTTGCGCCCTTAAGCACTTTTATTCCACATTTGCGCCATCGCGGGTTGCGTCGCAGCATGGACGCCGGCATAAGAGCGCCCAGTTGAAAGGTTCTTCCGTGTCCCACCGCGCCGCCATTGCTGCGATCCTGAGCCCCGCGAAAGCGGCGGCCGATCTTCGCGTGCTGTCGCTGGGCGTACTCCTTCTTTCGGTAATTCTTATTCCGCTTAGCCGAGCGGTGTGGATGCCTGCGACCTGACCTGACCCCGTCAAAATCGCCCGCTTCACCCCGCTCCCTCCCGGCAGCGGGGTTTTTTATGTGCCCGACACGACCCAATAGGTAGAACCTTCTAAAAATCCGATGACCAACTCGTCCGACAGCAAAAAACAACCCAATGCGCGCAGTTCCGCCGTCACCCAGGGCCCGACCCGGGCCGCGGCGCGCTCCTATCTGCGCGCGGCGGGCATGCAGGACGCCGACTTCGACAAGCCGATGATCGCCATCGTCAACACCTGGTCGACGGTCACACCCTGCAACATGCACCTGGACCGGCTGGCCAAGGACGTGCGCGCCGGCATCATCGCGGCGGGCGGCTACCCCGTCGACTTCAACACCATCGTCGTCACTGACGGGATCTCGATGGGCACGGCGGGCATGAAGGCCTCGCTGATCAGCCGCGAGGTCGTCGCCGACTCCATCGAACTGGCGGTCGAGGGCCATCAGTTGGACGGCGTCGTCTGCATCGTCGGTTGCGACAAGACCATTCCGGCGGCAGCCATGGCCCTGGCGCGGATGGATATCCCCGGCCTGGTCTATTACGGCGGCACCATCCTGCCCGGCCGGATCGGCGAGAAGGAGGTCTCGGTCCAGGAGGTGTTCGAAGCCATCGGCGCCCACGGCGCGGGCGCCTTGTCCGACGAGGGCCTGAAGGCGGTCGAGAGCGCTGTGTGTCCCGGCGCCGGCGCCTGCGGCGGCCAGTTCACCGCCAACACCATGGCCATGGCCCTGTCGATGATGGGCGTCAGCCCCATGGGCGCCAACGACGTCCCCGCCGTCGATCCCGGCAAGGGCGCGGAAGGCGAGCGCTGCGGCCGTCTGATCGTCGAGCGCGTCTTCGCCGGCGACACCGCCCGCAAATACATCACCCGCGCCAGCCTGAAGAACGCCGCCGTCGCCGTCTCGGCCTCGGGCGGCTCAACCAACGCCGTCATGCACCTGACCGCCATCGCGGCCGAAGCCGGCGTCGATTTCGGCATCGAGGACTGCCATCAGGCCTGCATCGAGGCCCCGGTCATCTGCGATCTGAAGCCCGGCGGCCGCTTCCTGGCCTCGCACCTGTTCGCCGCGGGCGGCACGCGGCTGGTCGCCCAGCGTCTGGCCGAAGCCGGGAAGATCATCAACACGCCGACCGTCACCGGCCGCAGCCTGTTCGCCGAAGCCGCTGAAGCCGAAGAGACGCCGGGCCAGCAGGTCGTCACCAGCATGGACGCCCCCGTTATGGCGCGCGGCTCCTACGCCGTCATCTATGGCGACGTGGCCCCTGAGGGCGCGGTCATCAAGCTGACCGGCCACAAGGTCGACCGCTTCGAAGGCCCCGCCGCCGTCTTCGACTGCGAGGAAGACGCCTTCCACGCGGTTCAGGACGGCTCGGTCGGCGAAGGCGACGTCATCATCATCCGCTACGAAGGCCCCAAGGGCGGTCCCGGCATGCGCGAGATGCTGCAAGTCACCGCCGCCCTGAAGGGCCGCAAGATCGAGAACGTCGCCCTGCTGACCGACGGCCGCTTCTCGGGCGCCAGCTACGGCTTCGTGGCCGGCCACGTCTCGCCCGAAGCGGCGGTCGGCGGCCCGATAGCCCTCATTCGCGATGGCGATCCGATCGTCATCGACGTCACCAACCGCCGGATCGATGTGCTCGTCGATCTGGAGGCGCGCCGGGCGGATTTCGCCCCCAACCGTATCCGCCCGGCGCAAGGCGTTTTCGCGAAATACCGCGCCGCCGTCGCCTCCGCTTCGCAAGGGGCCGTGACCATCCCCAATCCGCCGCCGGCCCAAACGCCTGCGACCTATTCCAACGCCCCCATTTCTGAGGACGCCTGAACCATGGCCATCACCATCTACACCAACGACGACATCAAGCCGGGAGCCATCGCCGGTCAGCGCATCGCCGTCATCGGCTATGGCTCGCAGGGTCGCGCCCACGCCCAGAACCTGAAGGACTCGGGCCATGACGTCGTCGTCGGCGTTCGCCAGGGCGGCACGGGCTGGAAGCACGCCACAGCCGACGGCGTCCCCACCGCAGAGCCGGCCGAGGCCGTTCGCGGCGCCGACATCATCGCCATCCTGACCCCGGACATGATCCAGAACGAGGTCTATCGCGACATCATCGAGCCCAACGCCAAGCCGGGCGCCGCCCTGCTGTTCGCCCACGGCTTCTCGATCATCTACGACCGCATCACCCCGCGCGACGACATGGACGTCATCCTGGTCGCCCCTAAGGGCCCCGGCGATCTGGTCCGTCGCGAGTTCGCGCGCGGCCGGGGCGTCCCCTCGCTGTTCGCCATCGAGAAGGACGCGACCGGCAAGGCGCGCGATCGCGCCATGGGGTACGCCAAGGGCATCGGCGGCGCGACCGGCGGCCTGCTGGAGACCTCGTTCCGCGAAGAGACCGAAACCGACCTGTTCGGCGAGCAGGCCGTCCTGTGCGGCGGCGCCAAGGAACTGGTCATGTCGGGCTTCAACACCCTGGTCGAGGCCGGTTATCAGCCCGAGATCGCCTACTTCGAATGCCTGCATGAGCTGAAGCTGATCGTGGACCTGTTCTACGAGGGCGGCATCTCCAAGATGCACCACTTCATCTCGGAAACGGCCAAGTGGGGCGCCGTCGCCTCGGGCCCGCGCGTCATCAACGACGAGACCCGCGCCCGCATGAAGACGGTCCTGACCGAGATCCAGGACGGCACTTTCGCACGCAACTGGATCGCCGAGAACGAGGCCGGCAAGCCCCAGTACGCCGCCTGGCTGAAGGCCGACAGCGAATCCCAGATCGAACAGACCGGCGCCCGCCTGCGCGAGCGTATGGCCTGGCTGCAGACCGCCAAGCCTGAAGCCGCCTGATCCGAAGCCATAGAGTGAGTGTGATGAGCGTCGCCGCCTCGAAAACCGCCCCCGCCCCGGCGACCGTGAACGACACGGCCACCGGCGCGCGCCTGCTCGTCTCCAGCCTGGAGCGGATGGGCGTGGAGGTGGTCTTCGGCTACCCCGGCGGCGCCATCATGCCCATCTACGACGCGCTGACCGGCACGGGCCTGAAGCATATCCTGGTCCGCCACGAACAGGGCGCGGCCTTCGCCGCCGATGCCTATGCCCGCGCCTCGGGCAAGGTCGGGGTCTGCATGGCCACGTCTGGCCCCGGCGCCACCAATCTGATCACCGGGATCGCCAACGCCATGATGGATTCGGTGCCCATGGTCTGCATCACCGGCAACGTCCCCCAGGGCGTCATGGGCACCGACGCCTTCCAGGAGATCGACATCCTGGGCGTCACCCTGCCGATCGTGAAACACTCTATATTGGTGCGCGACGCCGCCGAGATTCCGGCCGCCGTCGAGCAGGCCTTCCACATCGCCGCCTCGGGTCGTCCCGGCCCGGTACTGGTCGACCTGCCCAAGGACGTCCAGTTCGCCACGGCGACCGCCCCGTTCGGCTTCAACATCCCCAATGAAGCCAGCGACGTCGACCACGACGCCGTCGCTGAGGCCGAACGCTTCATCCGCGCGTCCGAGCGCCCGCTGATCTACATCGGCGGCGGGGTGAAGATCGGCCGCGCGACCGAGGCCGTCCGCGCCTTCGCCGAGGCCACCGGCATACCCACGGTCGCCACCCTGAACGCCCTGGGCACGGTCCCCACCGACGCGCCCGGCTATCTGGGCATGTTGGGCATGCACGGCACGCGCGCCGCCAACGAGGCGGTTCAGGCGTCCGACCTGCTGATCGTCCTGGGCGCCCGTTTCGATGATCGCGCCACGGGCAAGCTGGCCGAGTTCGCGCCCCACGCCCGCATCGTCCATTTCGACGTCGACGCCTCCGAGATCGGCAAGCTGCGCGAGACCCATGTCGCGGTCGCCGGCGAGTTGAAGCCCGGCGTCGAGGCCCTGATCGCGCGTATGGCCGCCGCGCCTCTGGCCATCGACCCCTGGGTCATCCGCTGCGCCACGGCGGCCGTGCATCACGCCGCCCGCTATGACGCGCCGGGCGAAGGCGTCTATGCCCCCGCCCTGCTGAAGCAGTTGTCCGAGGCCGCCGGCGACCGTTTCGTCGCCGCCTGCGACGTCGGCCAGCATCAGATGTGGGCGGCCCAGCACTGCCGCTTCTCCAAGCCGGAAGCCCACATCACCTCGGGCGGTCTGGGCGCCATGGGCTTCGGCCTGCCCGCCGGTCTGGGCGCCAAGCTGGCCGATCCGTCGGCCACCGTCGTCACCATCGCCGGCGACGGCGGCTTCATGATGAACATTCAGGAGCTGGCGACCCTGAAACGCTACGGCGTCGCGCTGAAGATCGTCCTGCTGGACAACTCTTCCCTGGGCCTGGTGCGCCAATGGCAGGAGCTGTTCTTCGAGGAGAACTATTCCGAGGTCGATCTGTCCGACAACCCGGACTTCGTGAAGGTGGCCGAGGCCTTCGGCATCGAGGCCTTCCGCATCGACCGCCGCGATCAGGTCCAGAACGGCATCGCCCGCCTGCTGGCCGCCGACGGCCCCTGCCTGGCCCATGTGGTCATCAACCCCAAAGAGAACGTCTGGCCTCTGGTTCCGCCGGGCAAAAGCAACGCTGAAATGATGGAAGGCGCATGAGCATGAGCGACACCATTCACGTCCAGATCGACCGGGCCGACGGCTCGCTTCAGCGTCTCATCGGCCTAGTGGAACGCCGCGGCTTCCACATCGACGGCATGAGCATGGCCGACATCGACGGCGCCTCGCGTCGCATCGCCCTGACCGTGCGCGGCCGCGACGCCGCGCGCTCCATCGACAACCTGGGTTGCCAGATCGACCGCCTGTTCGGCGTGTCCCGCATCGGCGCCCAGTCCTTCCAGTCCGAGGCCGCGTAAAATGTCCCGAGTAGAACGAGTATCCAGAACCGCCGAGATTACGGCGTCGGATCCCAACCGCGTCATCATCTTCGACACTACCCTGCGCGACGGCGAACAGGCGCCCGGCTTCTCCATGTCGGCCGAAGCCAAGCTGAAGATGGCCCACGTCCTGAGCGACCTGGGCGTGGATGTGATCGAGGCCGGCTTCGCCGCCGCCTCGCCGGGCGACGAGGAATGCATCCGACGCGTCTGCGGCGAGATCGAGGGACCGATCTTCGCCTCGCTGAACCGCGCCAACGAGAAGGACATCGATGCCTCGTTCCGGGCTCTGTCGCCGGCGCCGAAATCGCATCGCCGCTGCCACGTCTTCCTGGCCACCAGCCCGATCCACCGCTCGGCCAAGCTGCGGATGAGCACCAACGAGGTGCTGGCCACCATCTCACGCACGGTGGAATACGCCGCCTCGATGTTCGACGACGTCGAGTTCTCGGCCGAGGACGCCTTCCGCACCGAGCCAGAGTTCCTGGCAGAGGCCCTGATGGCCGCCGCCGACGCGGGCGCCCAGACGCTGAACGTGCCCGACACCGTCGGCTACGCCACGCCGGAAGAAGCGCGCCAGCGCTTCGCCTGGCTGGACGGGATCATCCGTCCGCGCCACGCCGACATCATCTTCTCGTCGCACGCGCACAACGACCTGGGTCTGGCCGTGGCCAACTCCCTGGCCGCCGTCGAAGGCGGGGCGCGTCAGATCGAGGGCGCCATCAACGGCATCGGCGAACGGGCCGGCAACGCCTCTATCGAGGAGATCATCATGGCTCTGCGCACCCGCGCGGACCGCTATGGCGTCAGCGTATCCGCCGAGAGCCGCCACCTGGTGCGCGCTTCCGAGACCCTGCGCGACGTGACCGAGACGGTCATCGCCCGAAACAAGGCCATCGTCGGACTGAACGCCTTCGCCCACGAGGCCGGGATCCACCAGCACGGCATGATGGCCGACGCCCGCACCTACGAGATCATGCGTCCCGAGGACGTCGGTTTCGAGGGCAGCTACTTCGTGCTGGGCAAGCATTCCGGCCGCCACGCGGTCGGCAAGCGGGCCGAGGCCTTGGGCCATGTGCTGGAAGGCCAGCGCCTGGCCGACGTCTTCGCCGGCTTCAAACAACGCGCCGACCAGATCGGCGAAATCAACGACGCGGAGCTGACCGCCATCATCGCGGCCGTGACGGCTGCAGGCGCCTCCGCACAAATGGACAAGACCTATGCAACCGCTGGCTAAGAATATCTGGATCAACGGCGACCTGACGCCGTGGGCCGACGCCAAGATCCACGTCATGAGCCACGCCCTGCACTACGGCACCTCGGTGTTCGAGGGCATCCGCGTCTATGACACCCCGAACGGCCCGTGCGGCTTCCGCCTGACCGACCACATCCGCCGCCTGTTCGACAGCGCGCGCATCTATCACTTCCCTCTGCCCTTCACCGAGGACGAGCTGGTTCAGGCCTGCAAGGACGTGGTCCGTTCCGAGGGCCTGCGCTCGGCCTATCTGCGCCCGCTGGCCTTCCTGGGCGAGTGCGGCATGGGCGTGTCGCCGTCGCCGGAGAACATCCGCACCGACGTCATGATTTCGGCCTTTCCCTGGGGCGCCTATCTGGGCGAAGAGGCCCTGGAGAAGGGCGTCGACGCCTGCATCTCCAGCTGGAATCGCGTCGCGCCGAACACCATCCCGGCGGGGGCCAAGGCGGGCGGCAACTATCTGTCCGGCTATCTGATCGGCCGCGAGGCCCGTGTGCGCGGCTTCGGCGAAGGGATCGCCCTGGGCGCCGACGGCCTGCTGTCGGAAGGCGCCGGCGAGAACCTGTTCGTGGTCAAGGACGGGGTGCTGATGACCCCGCCCGCCGCCGCCTCCATCCTGCAAGGCATCACCCGCGACAGCGTCATGAAGCTGGCGCGCGGCCTGGGCTACGAAGCCCGCGAGCAGGTCCTGCCGCGCGAGGCCCTCTACGTCGCCGACGAGGTCTTCATGACCGGCACCGCCGCCGAGATCACCCCGGTCCGCTCCATCGACGGCATCCCGACCCGCGCTAACGGTCCCGGCCCGATCACCAGGGCGGTCAACAAGGCCTTCCGCGGCCTGTTCGATGGCACGACGCCCGACCGCTTCGGCTGGCTGGAACTCATCGGCGAAGCCTCGCCCGCCGCCCCGGCCAAGGAGCGCGTGCATGAGCCGGCATGATCAATCCTCCCCTGTCGCATCGCGACGGGGGAGGGGGACCGCCGCAGGCGGTGGAGGGGGCGAACCCCATCCGTCGCGCTGGGCCTTCGCCCCCACAACCATGCTGCGCATGGTCCCCCTCCCCCGCTGCGCAGGGGAGGATCGCCGATGAGCGCCCGCACCCTGTATGAAAAGGTCTGGGACCGGCACGTCGTCGTCCCGGAAACGGCCGAGACGCCGGGCGTCATGTACGTGGACCTGCATCTGGTCCACGAAGTCACCTCGCCCCAGGCCTTCTCCGAAATCGAGGCGCGCGGCCTGAAAGTCCGCCGCCCCGACCGGACCTTCGCCACCCTGGACCACTCGACCCCGACCCTGCCGGCCCGACCGGACGGCCAGCGCCCCTACTTCACCGCCGCCGCCAGGAATCAGGTCGAGACCCTGGAGACCAACTGCGCCCGCCACGGCGTCGAACTGGCCGGCTGGGACTCGGACCAGCGCGGCGTGGTTCACGTCATGGGACCCGAGCTGGGTCTGACCCAGCCGGGCATGACCGTGGTCTGCGGCGACAGCCATACCGCTACGCACGGCGCCTTCGGGGCCCTGGCCTTCGGCATCGGCACCTCCGAGGTCGGCCACGTCCTGGCCACCCAGTGCCTGTTGCAGCGCCGGGCCAAGTCCATGCGCGTCACCGTCAACGGGGCCCTGCGCCCTGGCGTCTCGGGCAAGGACGTGGCTCTGGCCGTCATCGCCGCCATCGGCTTTGGCGGCGGCACCGGCTACGTCATCGAATATGCCGGCGAGGCCGTGCGTTCGCTGGACATGGAAGGGCGCATGACCCTGTGCAACATGTCCATCGAAGCGGGCGCGCGCGCGGGCATGATCGCCCCTGACCGCGTCACCATCGACTGGCTGCGCGGCCGTCGTCATGTCCCCGCCGACTATGAGACCGCCGCCGCCGACTGGCTGAGCCTGGCCTCCGACCCCGGCGCGACCTTCGACAAGGAGGTGACGCTGGACGGCGCCGCCATCCGCCCCATGGCCACCTGGGGCACCACCCCCGACGCAGGCGCCCCCGTCGGCGCCCCGGTGCCGCAGCCGCGCTCGGAGTCGGACCGCAAGGCCATCGCCTACATGGGTTTCATCGCCGGCGAGGCGACCACCGGCCACAAGGTCGACGTCGTCTTCATCGGCAGTTGCACCAACGGCCGCCTGCCCGACCTGCGCGCCGCCGCCGACGTCTTGCGCGGCCGCAAGGTCCAGCCGGGCGTTCGCATGCTGGTCGTCCCGGGCTCGGAGGCCGTGCGTCGCGACGCCGAGGCCGAAGGACTGGACAAGGTTTTCACCGAGGCGGGCGCCGAATGGCGCATCCCCGGCTGTTCCATGTGCATCGCCATGAACGGCGACGTCGTCGGCGAAGGCCAGTTGGCGGTCTCCACCTCCAACCGCAATTTCGAGGGCCGTCAGGGCAAGGGCGCCCGCACCATCCTGGCCAGCCCGGCCACCGCCGCGGCCAGCGCCATCGCCGGCGTCCTGACCGATCCGCGCGTCTATCTGTCGGAGGCGGCCCTCCTCATGCAGCCGAGCGCCGCGCGCGCGGCGGTAGGAGCAGAATAATGTCTGAACCGTTCAAGACCCTGACGTCGAAGACCCTGACCCTGAGCCAGGCCAATATCGACACCGATCAGATCATCCCGGCCCGCTTCCTGACCACCACCACGCGTGAGGGTCTGGGCGCCCACGCCTTCCACGACTGGCGCTATGAGGCCGACGGTTCGGCCAGGCCCGAGGCGGTGCTGAACCGCATCGACCCGACCGAACAGCGCATCCTGCTGGCCGGCCCCAACTTCGCCTGCGGCTCGTCGCGCGAGCACGCGCCCTGGGCCCTGCTGGACTATGGCTTCCGGGCGGTGATCTCGACCGAGATCGCCGACATCTTCACCTCCAACGCGCTGAAGAACGGCCTCTTGCCCATCGTCGTCGATCAGGCGACCTGGGACGGTCTGGCCGCCCACCCGGAACAGCCCGTCACCATCGACCTCGAAGCCGGCGAAATCCGTCGCGGCAACGTCGCCCCTGTGCCGTTCAAGATCGAGGCCTTCGCCCGCCAGTGCCTGCTCGACGGCGTCGACACTCTCGGCTGGCTGCAAGCCAGACTGCCCTACATCCAGACCTACGAACGCTTCCGTGAACCGGAGACCATCTGATGCCCAACACCCGCACTTTCAACATCGTGGTCCTGCCCGGCGACGGCGTGGGGCCTGAGGTCGCTCTGGCGGCCGAGCGCGTGCTGACCTGCATCGGCGATATCTACGGCCATCGCTTCGAGTTCAGCCAGCACCTGATCGGCGGCGCGGCCATCGATGCGACCGGCGAAGCCCTGCCCGAGGAAACGAAAGCCGCCTGCCTGGCGTCCGACGCCGTCCTGCTGGGCGCGGTCGGCGGGCCCAGATGGGACAACGCCAAGGTCCGCCCGGAACAGGGCCTGCTGGCCATCCGCAAGGCCATGGGCCTGTACGCCAACCTGCGCCCCCTGCAGGTCTCGCCCGTCCTGGCGCACCGCTCGCCGCTGAAGAAGGAGATCGTCGAGGGCGTCGATCTGATCGTCTTCCGCGAACTGACCAGCGGCGTCTATTTCGGCGAAAAGACCCGCACCGAAACCAGCGCCTCGGACCTGTGCGTCTATACGGTCGAGGAGATCGAGCGTGTCGCCCGCGCCGCCTTCCAGGCCGCCGGCCAGCGTCGCGGCAAGGTCACCTCGGTCGACAAGGCCAATGTCATGGAAACCAGCCGTCTGTGGCGCGAGGTCGTGACCCGCATCCACGCCGAGGAATATCCGCAGATCACGCTGGAGCACGCCCTGGTCGACTCCATGGCCATGCATCTGATCCGCAAGCCACGCGAGTACGACGTCATCCTGACCGAGAACATGTTCGGCGACATCCTGTCGGACGAGATTTCGGTGCTGGGCGGCTCCATCGGCCTGCTGCCCTCGGCCTCTCTGGGCGCCGACGGTCCCGGCCTGTTCGAGCCGATCCACGGCTCGGCGCCGGACATCGCCGGCAAGGATCTGGCCAACCCGGTCGGCATGGTCCTGTCGGCGGCCATGATGCTGCGCCACAGCTTTGATCTGGAGGATGAGGCGGACTCGATCGAAGCCGCCGTCGCCGCCGTTCTGGCTTCGGGCGCCGTCACCGCTGATCTGGGCGGCGCCCTGGGCACGGTCGAGGCCACCCGCGCCATCGTCGACGCCATCCGCGCCATTCACTGGGCCGCCGCCCGTCACGTGCCGATGCACTGGGCCTAGGCTCCGTTCCCAGCCATCACAGAGAAAGGGCGGGCCTAACGGTCCGCCCTTTTCATATTCAGTTGTCGATCAGGCCCTGCAACGCCACGGCCATCCGCCGCGCCAACTCGGCCTTCTGCGTCTCGCCCAGCGACGAATAGCCGTCCGACAGCTCGCGTCCGATGGCCATGCCCATGATCAGACCCGCCGCCAGGCGCGCCCGCACCGGCGCGTCCGGCCCGCCGATCCACGCGGCCAGAGGGTCAAAGAAGCGATTGTTGGAGGTGCGCTGCATGACGTCCATCGCCTTGGCCGACCCGACCGACCGCAGCAGGATGAGCAACCCCCGCATCTTGGCGCCCGCCCCGTCGTCCTGGCACGGCATGACCTCGCCATAGACGATCTCGCGCGCCAGCCGCTCGCCGAAATCCTCGCGCGGGCCGTCCATCAGGTCGCGCCCGTTCTTGCAGCTGTCCAGGACGGCGACGAAGAGGTCTTCCTTGGACCCGAAGTAACGGCTGATCAGGGCCGCATCCACGCCGACGTCGCGCGCGACGTCGCGCATGCCGACATCGTCGTAACTATCCGAACAAAAGCGCTCACGCGCCGCCTCCAGGATAGCCTGGCGCGTGGCGTTGGCGTTACGCGGTCGGGGGGCGTCGCACAGGACCAATGGGTCGTACTCCAATAAACCTTAAACCCTATATGGCTTTGTCATCAGGCGTTGACAAGCTGAACCGCGATCATCATTAAGTCACCCGACGTTGACTGGCGACTTCCTCCCCCGAAGAGCGCTGGTCTGTTATGTTTGAATCCCCCTCTCTCAGGAGAATGCGCCGATGCGCACGGTTAAGATCGCGGTTGCGTCCGTTTTGATGTCAGCTGCTCTCTACGGCTGTTCCAAGGGAGGCGAGGCGCCCGCGCCGCAGGCGCCCCCCGTCACGGTCGCCACCCCCCTTGCTCGCAAGGTCGTCGATTGGGACGAAGTCACGGGCCGCTTTGAAGCCACCCGTTCGGTCGATGTCCGCGCCCGCGTCGGCGGTTATATCCAGTCAGTCCACTTCAAGGACGGCGACTTCGTCCGCCAGGGCCAGTTGCTGTTCACGCTTGACGCCCGCCCGGCCCAGGCCGCGCTCGCGTCCGCTCAGGCCCAGTTGGCCCAGGCCCAGGCGCAACTGACCCTTGCCCGCACCGAGTTCGCCCGGTCCGAAGGCCTGCTGGCTTCGCAGGCCGTGTCCCAGGCCGAGGTCGACGCCAAGCGCGGCGCCGTGGCCCAGGCCCAGGCCGCCGTCTCGGCCGCCAATGCCGCCATCCGCGCCCGTCAGCTGGATGTCGAGTTCACTCGCGTCACCGCTCCCATCGCGGGCCGCGTGTCCGACCGTCGCGTCGATCCGGGCAACCTGATCGGCGGCGGCTCCTCGGCCGGCGACATCCTGACCACCATCGTCTCGTCCGCCCCGATCTACTTCGTCTTCGACGGCTCAGAAGCCCTGGCGCTGAAGTATCAGCGCGACGCCCGCACGGGCGGCGCCGCCCCGATCCGCATCCGTTTGCAGGATGAGACCAGCTACGACCGCGTCGGCACGCTGGACTTCACCGACAACGCCATCGACAGCGCCTCGGGCACCATCCGCCTGCGCGCCGTGGTCCAGAACGGCGACGGCTTCCTCAAGCCCGGCATGTTCGGGCAGGCCCAACTGGCCGGCGGCGGCTCCTACGACGCCCTGCTGGTGCCGGACTCGGCCATCGCCACCGACGCTGCGCGCCGCGTGGTCATCGTCGTCAACGCCGACGGCACCACGACCCCGCACGCCGTGCAGACCGGGCCCCTGGTCGACGGCCTGCGTGTGATCCGTTCGGGTTTGAAGCCGACCGACCGCGTCATCATCTCGGGCGGCCAACGCATCCAGATGCCGGGCATGAAGGTCACTCCGAAGACCGGGACCATCGCGCCGGTCGCCGCCAAGGCAGGCGACGCCCCCGTCACCCAGGCGGCTCCGGCCTCCAGCGCCTCCTTCGCCAACGCGGGCTGAGCTAGATGAACATCTCCCGCTTCTTCATCGACCGCCCGATCTTCGCGGGCGTGATTTCGGTGTTCATCACCCTGATCGGCATCTTCGCCTATCCGATGCTGCCCCTGTCGCAGTACCCGGAGATCGCGCCGCCGACGATCACCATCAACGCCGCCTACCCCGGCGCCTCGGCCGAGACCCTGGCCGAGACCGTGGCGGCCCCCATCGAGCAAGAGGTGAACGGCGTCGAAAAGATGCTGTACCTGACCTCCTCGTCCACGTCGGACGGGGCCGTGGCGATCACCGTGACCTTCCAGCCCGGGACGGACCTCGATTCCGCACAGGTGCTGGTCCAGAACCGCGTCGCCCTGGCCGAACCCAAGCTGCCCGAGCAGGTCCGCCAGATCGGCGTGACGGTCAACAAGGCCGAAAGCGGCTTCCTGATGATCGTCGGCCTGACCTCGCCGAACGGCAGCCTGGATAACGACTATGTCGGCAACTTCGCCAACTCGACGCTGCGCGACCGCCTGTTGCGGATCGACGGCGTGGGTCAGGTCCAGGTGTTCGGCGGCGGCAACTATTCCATGCGCGTCTGGATCGACCCGGCCAAGGCGGCCGAGCGCGGTCTGACGGGTCCCGACATCGTCGCCGCCCTGCGCGCCCAGAACGTCCAGGCCGCGGCCGGCTCCATCGGCCAGCCGCCCTTCGCGACCAACGCGGCCGCCTTCCAGTTGCCCGTCCAGGTGCAGGGCCGCCTGTCCGATCCCGATCAGTTCGCCGACGTGGTCATCAAGACCGACGCCCAGGGCCGTGTGACCCGCGTCCGTGACGTCGCCCGCGTCGAACTGGGCGCCCAGGATTATGGCATCCGCGGCTTCTTTGACGGCGAACGCGGCGTCGGCGTCGCCATCGTCCAGCAACCGGGCGCCAATGCTCTCGGCACCGCCAATCGCGTTCTGGCCGAAGTCGACGCCATCAAGGCCGAGCTGCCCGCCGGCATGGACATTTCCATCCCCTACAACCCCACGGAATTCGTCGCCGCCTCGGTCACGGCCGTTCAGCACACCGTGTTTGAAGCCGTCGTCCTGGTGGCTATCGTCGTCCTCATCTTCCTGCAGACCTGGCGCGCGGCGATCATCCCGATCATCGCCATCCCGGTCGCCCTGGTCGCCACCTTCGCGGTGCAGTTGGCCCTGGGCTATTCGATCAACTCCCTGTCGCTGTTCGCCCTGGTTCTGGCCGTCGGCATCGTCGTCGATGACGCCATCATCGTGGTCGAGAACGTCGAGCGATACCTGAGACAGGGATTAACGCCCAAGGAGGCCGCCTATCGTTCGATGCAGGAGGTCTCCGGCGCCCTGATCGCCATCGGCCTGGTGCTGACGGCGGTGTTCGTGCCCACCGCCTTCGTCCCCGGCATCCCCGGCATCTTCTATCGCCAGTTCGCCGTCACCATCGCCTCGGCGACCCTGGTCTCGCTGATCGTTTCCCTGACCCTGTCTCCCGCTCTGGCCGCCCTGTTGCTCAAGCCGCATCAGGAGCATCACGAGCGCAAGCCGGGCCTTTGGGGCACGGTTCTCCACTACCTCGGCTGGGCCGGCGCCAAGTTCAACCAGGGCTTCGACTGGCTGTCGGACAAGTATGGTCGCCTGACCGCCCGCCTGGTGCGTTCTCTGATGGTCGTCATGATCGTCTATGCAGGCCTGCTGGCCCTCACCGGCTGGCGGCTGGTGGACACGCCCTCGGGCTTCATCCCGGAACAGGATCAGGGCTTCCTGATCGGGGTCGTGCAACTGCCCGCCGGCGCCTCGCTGGACCGCACCGAGGCCGTCATGAAGCGCGCCAACGAGATCATCCAGAAGACCGAAGGTGTCGACGGCACCGTGGCCTTCGCCGGTCTCGACGGCTCCAGCTTCTCGTTCGGTTCCAACGCAGCGACCATCTTCGTGCGCCTCGACGCTTTCGAGAACCGCACCAAGGAACAGGCCGCCACGGCCCTGGCCGGCGCCATCACCGGCGCCACCGGCGGCATCGAGGACGCCAACATCTTCGTCATCGCCCCCCCGGCCGTTCAGGGTCTGGGCAACGGCAACGGCTTCAAGATGATGATCCAGGACCGTTCCGGTGCGGGCTACCGCGCGCTGGAAGGCGCCACCTTCGCCATGATGGGCGGCGCGGCCCAGATCCCGAATGAAGTGCAACAGGTCTTCTCGACCTACAACACCGGCTCGCCGCGCATCGCCGCCGACATCGACCGCAACAAGGCCCTGATGATGGGCGTCCAGCCCTCGGCCGTGTTCGACACCCTCGGCGTCTATCTCGGCTCGTCCTACATCAACGACTTCAACCTGCTGGGCCGCACCTTCCGCGTCACCGCCCAGGCTGAACCCGCGTCGCGGGACGACATCGCCGACATCGCCAACCTGAAGACCCGCTCGGCTTCCGGAGCCATGGTGCCGATCGGCGCCGTCGCCAACCTGCGCGAGGACTCCGGTCCGGCCCGCGTCGTCCGCTTCAACCTGTTCCCGGCTTCCGAGCTGCAGGGGCAGGCCGCGCCGGGCGTCTCGTCCGGTCAGGCCCTGACGACGATGGAGAACCTGGCGGCTCAGGCCCTGCCGCAAGGCTTCAGCTACGAGTGGACCGAACTGGCCCTGCAAGAGAAGCAGGCCTCCGGCGGCGCCTCCATGATCTTCGTCATGGCCGTGGTCTTCGTCTTCCTGGTTCTGGCGGCTCAATATGAGGCCTTCACCCTGCCGCTCGCGGTGGTGCTGATCGTCCCCATGTGTCTGCTGGCGGCCATGATCGGCGTGAACATCCGCGGCCTGGACAACAACATCCTGGTCCAGATCGGCCTGGTCGTTCTGATCGCTCTGGCGGCCAAGAACGCCATCCTGATCGTCGAGTTCGCCAAGCAGGCCGAAGAGGAAGAGGGCATGGATCGCTTCGAAGCGGCTATCTACGCCGCCAAGGTGCGCCTGCGTCCGATCCTGATGACCTCCTTCGCCTTCATCTTCGGCGTCATGCCGCTGATGCTGGCGACCGGCCCCGGCGCTGAAATGCGCCAGTCGCTGGGTACGGCGGTCTTCTCCGGCATGCTGGGCGTGACCTTCTTCGGTCTGATCTTCACCCCGGTCTTCTACGTCATGATGCGCTGGCTCGCGGGCAAGCTGCCCAATTCGCCCGAGAAGCCGCGCGAGCTGCCGACCACCTACGGCACGCCGCCTCATGACCCGTACGACCCCACCGACCCCGCGCCGACGGCCCCGACGACGGGCAACCCGCGCCTGGGAGACGCCTGATGAACCGTAAAGCCCTTTCCCTCCTGACCGCCTCCAGCGCCGCGCTTCTGCTCGCCGCCTGCGCGGTCGGGCCCAAGGCGCCGGACCCCGTGGTCCCGGCGCTGGGCCAAGGCGCCTTCATCGGCGCGCAATCCGCCTCGGTTTCGACCGAGGCGGCCCGCGCCGACTGGTGGCGGCTCTACAACGACGCCACGCTGGACGGTCTGATCCAGCAGGCGCTGACCGAGAACAACGAGCTGGAGGCGGCCGCAGCCAATCTGCGCGCCGTCCGGGCCTCGCTGTCCGAAGCTCGCGCCGGCCGCCTGCCTACCACCAACGCCAACGCCGCCTTCAACCGCAGCCGCGCCTCCACGGTCACGGCTCCGACGGCCAACGGCGCCAAGCTGGACGACGTCGACACCTACAGCGTCGGTCTGGACGTCTCCTACGAGGTCGACCTGTTCGGTCGCGTCGAGTCGACCGTCCGCGCCGCCCGCGCCGACGCCGCGGCCGCCGCCGAGGCGTTGGAGGTGGTGCGCATCACCGTCGCCGCCGAAACCGCCAGGGCCTATGCCGACACCTGCTCGGCCAACGCCCAGATCGCGGTGGCCGAACGCACCATCGACCTGCAAGGCAGGACCGTCGACCTGACCCAGCGCCTGCTGGACGGCGGTTCCGGCAATGGTCTGGACGTGGCCCGCGCCCGCGCGGCTTTGGAACAGACGCGCGCCAGCCTGCCGCCGCTGCGGGCCTCGCGCGACGGCGCCCTCTATCGTCTCGCCACCCTGACCGGGCGCACCCCGGCCGAGGCCAGCGAGGCGGCGCGCGGTTGCCAGTCGCCGCCGCAGCTGTCTCAGCCGATCCCGGTCGGCGACGGCGCGGCCCTGCTGGCCCGCCGTCCCGACGTGCGTCAGGCCGAGGCTCGTCTGGCCGCCGCCGCCGCGCGCGTGAACGTGGCCACCGCCAGCCTCTATCCGTCGATCAGCCTGGGGGGTTCGCTAGGCTCGACCGCGCTGGACTCCTCGGATCTGGGCAAGGACGCCAACTTCCGCTTCAGCGTCGGCCCGCTGATCAGCTGGAACTTCCCCAACATCGCCGTGGCCCGCGCCCGCATCAAGCAGGCCGGGGCCCAGAGCGACGCGGCCCTGGCCACCTTCGACCAGACCGTGCTGACGGCGCTGCAGGAAACCGAGACGGCGCTCAGCAGCTACGCCAACGAACTGGACCGTCGCACGGCCCTGACCACGGCGCGGGATCAGGCGGCGACGGCGGCCCGCCTGTCCCGTCTGCGTTTCGACGCCGGCGCCGACAGCTTCCTGACGGTGCTGGATTCGGAACGGACCCTGGCCGGCGCCGACGCCGCCCTCGCCGCTTCGGAAGCCCAGGTCACGACCTACCAGATCGCCCTGTTCAAGGCCCTGGCCGGCGGCTGGGATCAGGCCCCCAACCCCGAAGCCTGATCCTCGGATCATCGCTGAAAACAGAGACGCCCGGCAGGTTCGACCCCGCCGGGCGTTTTCTTTTGGGGCCCTCCGCAAGATTTTGACGCGCCAAGGCGTGACCCCGGCCCGATTGATGCTCTAGGGAGAAGGCATGACCGATCCCGCCGCGCCCTCCCCCGCCGCCGAGATCACCGCCCAGACCGAGGCAGCCCCCTCGCCTGCGACGGCGCTGGCGCACGCCCGCCGCGTGGTGGTCAAGATCGGCTCCTCCCTGCTGGTCGACGCCGCCATCCGCGCCGTCGCCCGCGACTGGCTGGCCTCGCTGGCTCAAGACATCGCCGACCTCCGCGCACAAGGCCGCGAGGTCATCGTCGTCTCCTCCGGCGCCGTGGCCCTGGGGCGCGGACGACTGAACACCGCGCCGGGTCGGTTGCAGGACAAGCAGGCCGCCGCCGCCGTCGGACAGACCCTGTTGATGCACGCCTGGGAGGAGGCGCTCGCCCCCCACGGCCTGATCACCGCCCAGGTCCTGCTGACTCGCGACGATACCGAGCGCCGGCGTCGCTGGCTCAACGCCCGCGCCACAGTCGAGGCCCTGCTGGCCCACGGCGTCGTCCCCGTGGTCAACGAAAACGACACCGTCGCTACCGAGGAAATCCGTTACGGCGACAATGACCGCCTGGCCGCCCGCGCGGCCCAGCTGGCGCGCGGCGACCTGCTGATCCTGCTGTCCGACGTCGATGGCCTCTACACCGCCGACCCGCGCCGCGATCCCGACGCCCGCCACCTGGGCCTGGTCGAGAGCCTCGGCCCCGACATTCTCGGCATGGCGACCGGCGCCAACGCCGAGGCCGGGGTCGGCACCGGCGGCATGGCCACCAAGCTGGCGGCGGCCCAGATCGCCCGTTCCGCCGGCTGCGCCACTGTCATCGCCTCGGGCCTGACGAGCCATCCTTTGCAGGCCGTGGCCGAGGGCGCCCGCGCCACCCTGATCACCGCCCCGGCCACGCCGCTCGCCGCCTGGAAGCAATGGATCGCCGGCAGCATGGCGCCCGGCGGTTCGCTGACGCTGGACGACGGCGCCGTGCGCGCGCTGAGGTCGGGCAAGAGCCTGCTGCCCTCGGGCGTCGTCTCGATCAACGGCGTGTTTGAAAAGGGCGAGAGCCTGCGCCTGCTGGACGCTGGCGGCGCCGTGGTCGGCGTCGGCCTGGCCGCCTATCCCGCCGACGAGATCGCCCTGATCCGGGGCCGCCATTCCGATGAGATCGAAACCTTGCTGGGCTATCGCGGCCCCTCGGTCGTGATCCACCGCGACGACCTGGTGCTGGAGACCCGATGACCAACATCAACGCCCTCATGCTGGACATGGGCCGTCGCGCCCGCGCCGCCGCCGACGCCCTTCGCGCCACCACGCCGGAGGCCCGCACCGAGGCCCTGACCAGCCTCGCCGCCGGTCTGCGCGCCGCCGAGGCCGAGATCCTGGCCGCCAACGCACGTGACATCGACAACGCCCGAGCCTCGGGCCTGTCCGAAGCCCTGATCGACCGTCTGGCCCTGACGCCTGCCCGCGTCGAGGGCATGGCCGTCGCCGTCGAGACCATCGCCGCCCAGCCCGACCCCGTCGGCGCCGAGATGGCCCGCTGGACCCCCGCCAACGGCCTCGACATCGCCCGTGTCCGCACCCCGCTCGGCGTGCTGGGCGTCATCTATGAGAGCCGCCCCAACGTCACCGCCGACGCCGCCGCCCTGTGCCTCCGCTCGGGCAACGCCGCCATCCTGCGCTGCGGTTCGGACTGCCTGGAATCCTCGCGCGCCATCGCCGCCGTGGTCGCCCGCGCCGTCACCGAGGCCGGCCTGCCCGCCGACGCCATCCAGCTGGTCCCCGTCCCGGATCGCGAGGCCGTGGGCGCCATCCTGTCGGGGCTTGAAGGCGCCATCGACCTGATCATCCCGCGCGGCGGCAAGAGCCTGGTCGCCCGTGTTCAGGCCGAAGCGAAAGCCCCTGTGCTGGGCCACCTCGAAGGCCTCTGCCACACCTATCTGGACGGGGCCGCCGACCTCGACGTCGCCCGCCGCGTCGCAGTCAACGCCAAGATGCGCCGCGTCTCGGTCTGCGGCGCCACCGAGACCCTGCTGGTCGATCGCACCGCCGCCGCGCGCCTTCTGCCCGCCGTCGCCGCCGACCTGATCGCCGCCGGTTGCGAACTGCGCGGCGACGCCGAGACCCGCGCCCTGGTTCCCGAAGCCGCCGAAGCGAATGAGGCCGACTGGACCACCGAATATCTCGCCCCCATCCTGTCGGTGCGGGTCGTGGACGGGGTTCAAGGCGCCGTGGATCACATCCGGGCTTACGGCTCGGGCCATACCGAGGCCATCATCACCACCGACGCCGACGCCGCCGAACGCTTCGCCAACGGCGTCGACAGCGCCATCGTCCTGATCAACGCCTCGACCCAGTTCGCCGACGGCGGCGAGTTCGGCTTCGGCGGCGAGATCGGCATCTCGACCTCCAAACTGCACGCCCGCGGCCCCGTCGGCGCCGAGCAGCTGACCACCTACAAATACGTGGTGCGCGGCCAGGGCCAGACTCGCCCCTGAAACAGAAAAGGCCGGAGCCACCGCCCCGACCTCTCCATTTTTCCATGCGGGCCTCAAGTAGCGCGACGCGCGATAGGCCCCAAGTAGGAGTGCTTACGACCTGCCTTCCGGCAGGGCGTAAGCGATCACGTAGTCGCCTTCCGGCGTCTCCATGAAGTGGTGGCCGCCGGCCATGATGACCAGATACTGCCGCCCGTTCTGCTCATAGATCATCGGGTTGGCCTGACCGCCTGCGGGCAGGACGTCGGACCAGACGGTCTTGCCCGTCTCGATGTCGATGGCGCGGATCAGGTCGTCGGTCGCGGCGGCGATGAAGATCAGCCCCCCCGCCGTCACCGCTGAGCCGCCGTTGTTCGGCGTGCCGATCTCAAGCGGCAACATGGAGGGAATGCCGAACGGCCCGTTCTTGCGCGCCGTGCCGAACGGACGATCCCACAGGGTGCGGCCGCTCTTCAGGTCGATGGTGCGGATGCCGCCATAGGGGGGTTGCTTGCATAGCAGGCCGGTGAACTTGACCCGCCAGCCGGCGTTGACGTCGATGGCGTAGGGCACGCCGATCTGCGGATCGCCGGCGCCCTCGGCCTTGGACTTCGACAGGTTGCCACCGCGGTTGGCCGCCTCCTTTTCCCGCTCGATGTAGCGGGGGTCGTCGCGCGGGAACCAGCCCAGACGGTCGGCCTCGGCCCGGGGCACCAGACGGTTGTGATTGGGCATGTCGTTGTAGTTGGCGACGATCACGCCACGCGCCGGGTCCACCGCGACGCCGCCCCAGTCAGAACCGCCATTGTAACCCGGGTACTGGATGAAAGGCCTGTCCGCCGTCGGCGGGGTGAAATAGCCTTCATAGGCCGCCTGATGGAACTGGATGCGGCAGAACATCTGGTCGATCGGCGACATGCCCCACATGTCGCGCTCAGTCAGGTCCGCCTTCCTCAGCGTATGGAACAGCGAGAAGGGCTGGGTCGGACTGCGCTGCGCGGGTTCGACGCCGCCCTGCGGCACGCGACGTTCCTCGACCTTGTGCAGCGGCTGGCCGGTGCGGCGGTCCAGAATATAGAGGTCGCCTTGCTTGGAAGGCAGGACCACCGCAGGCACGCCGCCAGGCATGTCCACCAGAGTCGCCTGCGAGCCCAGGTCATAGTCCCAGACGTCCCTCCGCACTGTCTGGAAATGCCAGCGCGGCTTGCCGGTCGTCACGTCGAGCGCCACCAGCGAGGTCGAGTATTCGTTCTCGGCCGGGCGACGCAGACCGGAATAATAATCCGCCGCCGAATTGCCCATCGGCAGGAAGACCAAGCCCAGGGCCTCGTCCGCCGTAGCAGTGGTCCACATGTTCGGCGTGCCGGGCGTATAGGTCTGACCCGTCGGCGGCAGGGTCGTGATGTCCGGCCGCATCATGTCCCAGGCAAAGCGCAGCTGACCCGTCACCGCGTCAAAACCCTGGATGACTCCCGACGCGTTCCAGCGCTTCTGCCCGTCCAGAACCTGATGTCCCGTCACAATCACGCCGCGCACGATGACCGGCGCCGAGGTGATGGAGACCATGCCGGGATAGGGGTCGCCCATCCCCGTCTTGATGCTGACCGCGCCATTGATTCCGAAACCGGCGCAAGGCACGCCCGTGCGGGCGTCCACCGCAACCAGTCGTCCGTCCAGCGTGCCCTCGATGATCCGCGTGGCGCAGGGCTGGGCCGCATCCACGCCGGCTTGGGCGAACCAGGCCACGCCCCGGCAGGCGGCGGTATAGGGAATCTGGTCGTCGGCGACCTTCGGATCATAGGTCCACTTCTGCTTGCCCGTGGCGGCTTCCAGCGCGAACAGCCGGTTGCGGCCCGTGCACAGATAGAGGGTGTCGCCGATCTTCAGCGGCGTGGTCTCGGCCCCCCAGCGCTCGCCCGGCAGGTCGCCGGTGCGGAAGGTCCAGGCCCGCTTCAGCCCCTTCACATTGGCCTTGGTGATCTGGGTCAGCGGCGAATAGCGCTGGGCGCTGTCGGCCCCGCCATAGGCCGGCCAGTCGGCGCCCGTCTTGATCAGGGCTGGATCGCCGATGCCGCCCTGCCCCATGGCCGGGACCGGGCTCTCCACCCGCGCCTTGTTGGCCTGGGCCACCACGACGCCCGAGATCAGACCCAGCACCACGATCAGGCCGATGCCTCCGAACGCCAGCTTGCCGCCTCCGCCCTCTCGTTTCAAAGCCGGGAAGGACAGGACGACCAGGATCAGCAGCACCAGCGGCGCGATCACGCGTGGGACCAGGGCCCAGCCGTTCAGCCCGACCTCCCACAGCGCCCAGATGACGGTGCCGATGAAGATGAGAATATAGAGCCAAGCGCCCGTCGCCCTCAGCAGGGCCAGCAGTCCCCCGGACAGAATCATCAAGAGGCCGACGATCAGATAATAGGGCGAACCGCCCAGCATGATCAGTTGCGCCCCGCCGATGGTCAGCGTCAGACCGATCAGGGCGATGACCACCCCCAGCAGTCGCACCAGGGCGCTTCCGAATCCGCGTCCGCGTTCAATGGATGACATGGCTGTCGGCTCCTGGGGGTTCAGCTTGGCCTTGCCTCAACACCCCCGAAGCCGCGCCGTTCCAGAATGCGGCAAGAAAGCGGCCAAAGAAAAAGGCGACGCCGCAGCGCCGCCCTCTTCCCTCTGATCAGACCTCCCGTCAGTTGACGGGTCGGCCATCCGTATCGACCACTTGAACCTCGCCCAGATTCAGGGCGCGGATCTTGGGTTCGATGGCGGCCCGGTCGCCGACCACGACCCAGGTCGTCGGCCCGTCGCCGACGATGGCGCGCGCCGCGACCGAGGCCCGTTGCGGATCGGTCGCGTTCACCGAGGCGGCGTAACCGTCGTAGTAGTTCTCCGGCACGCCATAGACGACCATGCTGGTCAGGTCGCCCGCCACGGCGGCGTTGGTCTCCCAGTTGCCGGCCATGCCCAGGACCAGGTTGGAACGCACGGCGGCGATCTCCGCCTCGGTCAGGGGACGCGAACCGACCACGTCGGTCAGCTCCTTGCGGATCTCGACCAGGCTCTCGGCGGTCTTGTCGGACTGCACCCCCGTCGAGACCAGGAACATGCGCTCGCCGCGCGTGGTGCGAATGCCCGACCCGGCGCCATAGGACCAGTGCTTGTCCTCGCGCAGGTTCATGTTGATGCGGCTGGTGAAGGCGCCGCCCAGGGCGGTGTTGGCCACGTCGATGGCCCCTTCGCCGGCGGCGTCGAAGGCCGGGGCCAGACGGCCGGCGGTGATCGACGACTGCGGCCCTGCGCGGTCCACGATCAGAACACGCGGCGCGCCTTGCGACGGCAGGGCCGACACGGCCGGCTTGACCGGCAGCGGGGTCGAGGGCGCCTTCCAGGTGCGGAAGGCCTTTTCCAGCGCCGGGGCCAGCGCGGCCTGGGTCGTGTCGCCGACCACCACCAGGGTGGCGTTGTCCGGGCGGAACCAGGCGGCGTGATAGGCCTCGGCGTCGGCGGGCGTCAGACCCTGGACGCTGGCCTCGCTGCCCGAGGTCGGGCGGCCATAGGGGTTTTCAGGCCCGAAGACATTGGCAGCCAGCACCCGGCTGGCGATGGCGCCGGGGTTGCGGTTCGACTGCTGGATGCCCGACACCTGCTGGGCCTGGGCCCGCTGGAAGTCCTCGGCCCGGAAGGCCGGGTTCTGGATGATGTCAGCATAGAGGGCCAGCGACGGCTCCAGTCGCGAGGCGATCGCGTTCAGCGAGACATTGGTGTAGTCGACCGCCGACCCGGCGCCGATCGAAGCGCCCAGCAGCTGGATCTGGTCGCTGATCTGCAGAGCGTTCAGACGGTCCGTGCCGTTGGTCATGACGGCCGGCGCCAGCTGGGCCACCCCGTTCTTGCCCGCCGGATCCGCCGCCGAACCGGCCTCGACGATCAGGTTCATGCTGACGGTCGGCACGCCGGTGCGCGGCGCCAGCACCACCTTCAGCCCGTTCGACAGGGTGAAGCGCTCGAAGCTGGGGAAGTCGGCCTGGGGCGCAGCGCCCGCCTCCGGCATCGTGGAGCGGTCAGCCCCGGTCGCCGCCGTGGTGAAGTCCGGGAAGGGCAGAACCTCCAGGGCATAGCTGCCGTCGCTCAGCCAATCGCGGCCTGCGGCCGTCAGATTGGCCGAGGTGGCGCCCAGCAGACGGTCGTAGCTGACCTTCCAGGCGCCGGGATCGCCGAGGAAGACCTGACTCTCGGCCAGACGATCGGACTTGCCGCCGAAGCCGCCGATCCGTTCCAGACCCCGCACCAGTCCGGCGCCAGTGACGGTGCGGGCGCGCTCCAACTCCTCGGCACTGGGGCCTTCGCGCAGCAGACGGGCCATCTCCTCATCGACCACGCGCTCGATGGCGGCCAGGTCCTGACCGGGCTTGGCCGTCACCATGACCAGGAACTGGCTGCCGATCTCGCTTTCGGACGTGCCGGCGAAGACGCTGGTCGCCACCTGATCATCGAAGACCAGACGCTTGTGCAGGCGGGAGGTGCGGCCCGACGACAGCACCTGACCCAGCAGCCCCAGATAGTCGGTCGCGGCGTCGCCGGTCGGCGGCACGTTCCACACCTTGTAGAGACGCGGCTGGCCGACGCGGTCGAACATGACCTCGCGCTGTGCCCCATCCATCTTGGCGATCATACGCTGCGGCTGGGTGACGGGCGGCCCCGAAGGAATGTCGCCGAAATAGTGCTCGACCTTGGCGCGGGCCTCTTCGGGCGTGATGTCGCCGGCCAGGACGATGGTCGCGTTGGCGGCGCCGTAATAGTCGCGGAACCAGCCCTTCACGTCGTCGAGGCTGGCGGCGTCCAGATCGGCCATCGAGCCGATGACGGTGTGGCCATAGGGGTGATCGGCCGGATAGGTGGCCTCGGTGATGGCGTCCCAGACGCGGCCATAGGGCTGGTTTTCACCCTGGCGCTTCTCGTTCTGGACGACGCCGCGCTGCTCATCCAGTCGGGCCTGGTCGATGGCGCCCAACAGGTGGCCCATGCGGTCGCTTTCCAGCCACAGGACGCTGTCCAGCGCCGACGTCGGCACGTTCTGGAAATAGTTGGTGCGGTCGGTGTTGGTGGTGCCGTTCTGATCGGTGGCGCCCAGCAGTTCGGTCGCCTTGAAGAAGTCGGTGTTGAAATTTTCCGACCCGTTGAACATCAGGTGCTCGAACAGGTGGGCGAAGCCCGAGCGGCCGACCGGCTCGTTCTTCGAGCCCACATGATACCAGATGTTGACCGCCACGATCGGCGCCTTGTGGTCCTCATGGACGATCAGGGTCAGACCGTTGGGCAGCACCATCCTGGTGAAGGGAATGTCCACGTCCGGCAGGGCCGGCAGGGCCGCCGCGGCGGCCCTGTTCTGGGCGGCGGGCGCGGCGGCGGGCGCCGGAGCGGCGTGGGCGGCGGCGGCCAGCAGGCTGACGGCGGCCCCGCCCAAGAGGGCTAGGCGGCGAGCGGCGATGGTCATGAATTCCCCCAATGCGATATCGCGATGGCGCGACCGTAACGGCGCTACGCCGTCAGAAACCAACCTTTCCGAAATTTAATCCGCCCGGTGGACGCGCACTTGCTTCGGAATGAAGAATTTCATGCTGCGACGCACACCGATAATCGGTCGCAATATGCACCAAGGCAGAAAATAACCTCCATTTCATGCCCCAATCCATCATTCTACGGCTTGGCAGCGAAAAATATTTGCACAAACGCCTCAGGTTTCGCTTAATGAGCAGATGCAAAAAGGTGGACGTTCCAACCCTGGTGGTTTTCTGATCGAACAGCGTCGGCTGGAGAAACAGCCCGCTGAGCTGCGCGTACGCGCCTTCACGGAGATCACACTCAAACCGACCGCTGACAGCGGGACGGTGCAGGCGTCGCGCTGCACAGACTGCGGCGTGCCCTTCTGCCAGAACGCCTGCCCGCTTCAGAACAACATCCCCGACTGGTTGGCCCTGTCAGCGGACGGCGACCTGCGCGAGGCCTGGCGCGTCGCCTCGGCCACCTCGACCATGCCCGAAATCTGCGGCCGCATCTGTCCGCAGGACCGCCTGTGCGAGGGCGCCTGCACCCTGCAACAATCGGGCTGGGACGGCGTCACCATCGGCTCGGTCGAGGCCTGGATCGCCGACACCGCCTTCGACAACGGCTGGGTCGAGCCCATCCGTCCCCTGGCCGAGCGCGGCCAGAGGGTCGCCATCGTCGGCTCAGGTCCCGCCGGCCTGGCCGCCGCCGACCGTCTGCGCAGCGAAGGCTATCAGGTCACCGTCTATGACCGCCACGATCGCGCCGGCGGCCTGCTGACCTATGGCATCCCCGGCTTCAAGCTGGAGAAGCGCATCGTTCAACGCCGCATCGACCGCCTGATCGAGGGCGGGGTCGAGTTCGTGTTGAACACCTCGGTCGGCGTCGATGTCTCGATGGACGAGCTGCGGTCCCGCCATGACGCCGTGCTGCTGGCCATGGGCGTCTATCAAGCCCGCACCCTGGCCGTTCCCGGTCGCGGGTCCGATGATACGGTCGCCGCCCTCGACTTCCTGATCGCCCAGAACCGCGTCGACTGCGGCGACGTCGCCGATGCGGCCGCGCCCCACGCCGCCGGTCGCGACGTGGTCGTCGTCGGCGGCGGCGACACGGCCATGGACTGCGTCCGCACCGCCGTCCGTCAGGGCGCCAATAGCGTCGTCTGCCTGTATCGCCGCGACCGTGAGAACATGCCCGGCTCGGCCCGCGAAGTTCAGAACGCCGAGGAAGAAGGCGTCCGTTTCGAATGGCTGGGGGCGCCCAAGGCCCTGATGTCCAAGGGTGATGCGGTGACGGCCGTCCGCGCCCAGCGCATGGCCCTGACCGAGGCCTCGGCCGGCGGTCGCCGCGACATCGCACCCGTGGCCGGTTCGGACTTCGACCTGCCCGCCGATCTGGTGATCGAGGCCCTGGGCTTCGAGCCTGAAGCCTTCGCCGAGCAACTCGACGCCGGCCTCGGCCTGACCAAATGGAACACCGTGCAGGTGGCGCGTGGCGGTTTCGCCACCACCCTGCCCGGCGTTTTCGCCGCCGGAGACGCCGTGCGCGGCGCCTCCCTCGTCGTCTGGGCCGTGCGCGACGGCCAGGACGCTGCGGCTGAAATCGACCGTTACCTGCGCGCGCGCACCGAGGAAGTCGCGGCATGACCGACGCAACCCAACAGAACTGGCTGGCCCAGTACGAAGAGAACCGCACCCGCCTGATCGAGGGCGGCGCCTATGATCCCTCGTCCGAGCGCGACGCCTGCGGCGTGGGTCTGGTCTGCGCCATCGACGGCAAGCCGCGCCGCGAGATCGTCGAGATGGCCATCCAGTCGCTGAAGGCCGTGGCCCACCGCGGCGCGGTCGACGCCGACGGCCTGTCCGGCGACGGCGCCGGCATCATGATCGAACTGCCCCAGGCCTTCTTCGCGGCCCAGGTGCGCGCGGTCGGCCAGACCCTGCGTCCTGGCCCCATCGCCGTCGGTCAGGTCTTCCTGCCGCGCACCGACCTGGGCGCCCAGGACCACGCCCGCGCCATCGTCGAGACCGAGGCCATCCGTTCTGGCTTCTACATCTACGGCTGGCGCCAGACGCCGATGGACCTGTCCGTCGTCGGCGTCCGCGCCGACGCGACCCGGCCCGAGATCGAGCAGATCATGCTGGCCGCGCCGGAAGGCATGGAGATCGAGGAACTGGAGCGCGAGCTCTTCCTGTGTCGCCGCCGCATCGAAAAGGCGGTGCAGGCGAGCGGCCTGAACGGCTTCTACCTCTGCTCCCTGTCGGCCCGATCCATCGTCTACAAGGGCATGGTCCGCGCCGAGCTGCTGGGCCAGCTGTATCACGACCTGAACGACCCCACCGTCGTCGCCGGCTACGCCGTCTTCCACCAGCGCTACTCGACCAACACCTTCCCCGAGTGGAAGCTGGCCCAGCCCTTCCGCATGCTGGCCCACAACGGCGAGATCAACACGCTTCAGGGCAACCTGAACTGGATGCGCAGCCACGAGATCCGCATGGCGGCCTCGGCCTTCGGCGACCGCGACCATGAGGTCAAGCCGGTGGTTCAGCCGGGCGGCTCGGACTCGGCGGCCCTGGACAATGTGTTCGAGGTTCTGGTCCGCGCCGGGCGCCCCGCCCCCCTGGCCAAGGCCCTGCTGGTGCCCGAGGCCTGGTCCTCCGACGACGTGGTGATGAAGCCCGAGCACCGCGCCCTCTACGCCTATTGCAACGCGGTGATGGAGCCGTGGGACGGCCCCGCCGCCCTGTGCGCCGTCGATGGCCGCTGGGTTGTCGCCGGCAAGGACCGTAACGGCTTGCGGCCCCTGCGCGCCGTCGAGACCGTGGACGGCCTGCTGCTGGCCGGCTCGGAGGCCGGTCTGGTTCCCCTGCCCGAGGGTCGGGTCAAGCGCCGTCTGCACATCGGCCCCGGCAAGCTGATCGCCGTCGATCTGAAGCACGGTCGCCTCTACGACGAGCATGAGGCTGTCGACGCCCTGGCCGCCGCCCAGCCCTATTCCGACTGGCTGGACAACATGGTTGATCTGGAGCCGATCATCGGCCCCGGGCCGGAACCGCGCGCCGCCACCGGCGAGGCCCTGATCCGTCGCCAGATCGCCGCCGGTTTCAGCCGCGAGGATCTGGACCTGCTGCTGGACGCCCTGGTCCGCGACGGCAAGGAGGCCGTGGGCTCGATGGGCGACGACGCCCCGCCCGCCGTCCTGTCCAGCCTGCCGCGCCCGCTGGCGCATTACTTCCGCCAGAACTTCTCGCAGGTGACCAACCCGCCCATCGATCCCCTGCGCGAAGCCGGGGCCATGAGCCTGAAGACCCGCTTCAAGAACCTGGGCAACATCCTGGCCCAGGACGAGGCCCAGACCGAGGTCTTCGTGCTGGACAGCCCGGTCCTGACCACCGGCATGTACCAGCGCCTGCTGGGCGTCATCGCCGACGGCTCGACCACAGTGATCGACTGCACCTATCCCCTGCCGGCTGAGGGCGACCGCTCCGGCGCGGGCCTGCGTCAGGCGCTGGACCGCATCCGCGACGAGGCCGAGACCGCCGCCCGCGATGGCGCCACCCTGATCGTCCTGACCGACGAGCACGCCTCGGCCGAGCGTTTGGCCGCGCCCATGATCCTGGCCACCGCCGGGACCCACGGCCGCCTGATCGAAGCCGGCCTGCGCACCTATTGCTCGCTGGTCGTGCGCTCGGCCGAGACCCTGGACCCGCACGCCTTTGCGGTTCTGGTCGGCGTCGGGGCCACCGCCGTCAATCCTTGGCTGGCGCAGGAGCTGTTCCAGGAACGTCTGGATCGCGGCGCCTATTCGGGCCTGACGCTTCACGACGCCTGCCTGAACTACAAGCACGGCATCGAGGCCGGCCTGCTGAAGGTGCTGGCGCGCAAGGGCATCAGCATCATCTCCGCCTATCGCGGCGGCTGCGAGTTCGAGGTTCTGGGCCTGAGCCGCGCCCTGGCCGCCGAGTTCTTCCCCGGCGCCCCGTCGCGCATCTCGGGCATCGGTCTGGCCGGTCTGGAGCAGGCCGCGCTGAAGCGTCACACCGTGGCCTTCGGCGCGGCGATCCCGTCGCCGTCGATGGGCGGCTTCTTCCGCATCCGTGCGGGCGGCGAGGCCCACGCCCACGACGCGAGGACCATCCACCTGTTGCAGGACGCGGTGAACCGCGGCGACTACAAGCGCTTCAAGCAATACTCAGAGGCCGTGCGCGAGCAGCCCGATCTGGCCCTGCGCGACCTGCTGGACTTCAAGGACGGCCTGACCCCGGTGCAACTGCACGAGGTCGAGAGCGTCTCGGACATCCGCCGCCGCTTCCTGTCCCAGGCCATGTCTCTGGGCGCCCTGTCGCCTGAGGCCCATGAAACCCTGAACATCGCCATGAACCGGATGGGCGCGCGCGCCGTCTCCGGCGAGGGCGGCGAGGACCCGGCGCGCTATGTGCCGCGCCCCAACGGCGACAATGCCAACTCGGCGGTCAAGCAGGTGGCCTCGGGCCGCTTCGGCGTCACCGCCGAATACCTGAACCAGTGCCGCGAGATCGAGATCAAGGTGGCCCAGGGCGCCAAGCCCGGCGAGGGCGGCCAGCTGCCCGGCTTCAAGGTCACCGAGTTCATCGGCCGGATGCGTCACGCCGTTCCCGGAACGACGCTGATCAGCCCGCCGCCCCACCACGACATCTATTCGATCGAAGACCTGGCCCAGCTGATCTACGACCTGAAGGCGATCAACCCCGACGCCAAGGTCACGGTGAAACTGGTCTCCTCGACCGGCATCGGCGCCATTGCCTCAGGCGTGGTCAAGGCCAAGGCCGACGCCATCCTGATCGCCGGCCACAACGGCGGCACGGGCGCCTCGCCGCAGACCTCGGTCAAGCACGCGGGGATGCCGTGGGAGATCGGCCTAGCCGAGGCGCATCAGGTCCTCAGCCTGAACCACCTGCGCTCCTCTGTCAGCCTGCGCGCCGACGGCGGCATCCGCACGGGCCGCGACGTGGTCCTGGCCGCCCTGCTGGGCGCCGAAGAATACGGCATCGGCACCTCGGGCCTGATCGCCATGGGCTGTCTGATGGTGCGTCAGTGCCATTCCAACACCTGCCCGGTCGGCGTCTGCTCGCAGGACGAACGCCTGCGCGCCAAGTTCACCGGCACGCCGGAGAAGGTGGTCAACCTCTTCACCTTCATCGCCGAGGAGGTTCGCGAAATCCTGGCCTCCATCGGCGCGCGCACGATTGACGAGATCGTCGGCCGCACCGACCTGCTGCGTCAGACCCGGCGCGGCGGTTCGCACCTGGACGACCTGGACCTCAACCCCCTGCTGATGAAGGTCGACGTCGACCGGCCGGGCCGCTGGGCCGACAAGGTTCGCCGCCCGATCGCCGACAGTCTGGACGCCCTGGTGCTGAAGGACGCCGCGCCCTTCCTGGAACGCGGCCAGACGCTGGAACTGTCCTATCCGCTGAACAACACCCAGCGCACGGCCGGCGCCGGCGTCTCCTCGGCCATTGTCCGCAAGTTCGGCCCGCAAGGCCCGCAAGGCCGCCTGAAGCTGAAGCTGGAAGGCATCGCCGGTCAGAGCTTCGGCGCCTTTGGGGCCAAGGGCCTGATCCTCGACGTCACCGGCGAGGTCAACGACTACGTCGGCAAGGGTCTGTCGGGCGCCGACATCCACGTCCGCCCCTATGAGTGGCGCGCCGACCAGCAGGTCTGCGGCAACACCACCCTCTATGGCGCCACCTCGGGCCGCCTGTTCGTGGCCGGCGCGGCGGGCGAACGCTTCGCCGTCCGCAACTCGGGTGCCGAGGCCGTGGTCGAGGGTCTGGGCGCGCACGGCTGCGAATACATGACCGGCGGTCGAGTGGTCGTCCTGGGCCCCGTCGGCTGGAACCTGGCGGCGGGCATGAGCGGCGGCGAGCTGTTCGTGCTCGACGCCGACGCTCACGCCGCCCGCGCCTTGAACGGCGACATGGCCGGCATCGGCCGCATCGACGCCGAGGCCGAGGCCCGACTGAAGGCCCTGATCGCGGCCCACGGCAACGCCACGGCCTCACCCTTGGCCGCGCGCATCCTGGCCGACTGGGCGAAGTTTGCGCCGCGCTTCGTGCGCATCGTGCCCAAGACCGTCCTCGCCGCCGAGGCCGCAAACACCGACGTCAGGCTGGCCCAACCGGCCTGACGTCGCCTTCCCTTCCCGCCCACGTCTTCTCCCCGAGACCTTCATGAACTCACCGACGATTTCCAGGGCCGCAGCATTCTGTTGCGGCCTTTTCGCCATGGCCCTTGCGGCGCCCGCCTTCGCCGCCGCCCCGCCTAATCTGCTGGCGCATCAGGTCCCCCTGGCGCTGGACGGCGCTGGCACGGCCTGGATCCTCACCTCGACGGCCCTGGTGCTGATGATGACCCTGCCGGGTCTGGCCCTCTTCTATGGCGGCATGGTCAGGAAGAAGAATCTGATCGCCACCATCGCCCATTCGACGGCGGCCATGGCCATCGTCACCGTCCTCTGGTTCGTCGCCGGCTATACCCTGTCGTTTGGGACCAGCGACGGCCCGGCCAATAGCTTCATCGGCAGTCTTCAGGCCCTGTTCCTCAACGGCGTCGGGGTGAAGACCGCCCACGCCCTGACCCCCGGCCTGCCAGAATTCCTGTGGATCGGCTATCAGCTGACCTTCGCCATCATTACCCCGGCCCTGATCGCGGGCGCCTTCGCCGAACGGATCAAGTTCTCGGCCAGCGTGCTCTTCTTCACCCTGTGGCACCTGATCGTCTATGCGCCGATCTGCCATCAGGTCTGGGGCGGCGGCTGGATGGGCGAGCTGGGCGTGCTCGACTTCGCCGGCGGGGCCGTGGTCCACGTCAACGCGGGCGTGGCCGGTCTGGTCTGCGCCATCGTTCTGGGTCCGCGCCACGGCTGGGGCCGGGACAACATGGCCCCGCACAACCTGGCCTTCACCGCCATCGGCACAGGGTTGCTGTTCGTCGGCTGGATGGGCTTCAACGGCGGCTCGGCCGCGGGCGCCAATGAGATCGCCGCCGTCGCCGTCTTCAACTCCCTGCTGGCCCCCGCCGCCGCCGCCGTCGGCTGGATCGCGGTGGAGTGGACGTTGAAGAAAAAGCCGACCCTGCTGGGCCTGCTGACCGGCGTGGTCGCCGGCCTGGTCGCCATCACTCCCGCCGCCGGCTTCGTCGACCCGAAGGGCGCCTTCCTGATCGGCCTGATCTCGGGTCCCATCGCCTATGTCGGCGCGGTCTGGCTGAAACATAAGCTCAAGTATGACGACAGCCTCGACGCCTTCGGGGTGCACGGCATCGCCGGCATCGCCGGGGCCCTGCTGACCGGCGTCTTCGCCAACGCCGCCATCAACCCCGCCGCCGAAGGGGCCACCCTGTGGAAACAGGCCATCGGCCTGGGCGGCGCCATGGTCTGGAGCGCCGTCGGCACCTTCGTCGTGCTGATGATCTGCAAATACACCGTCGGCCTGCGCGTCGAGAAGGAGGCAGAGATAGAGGGCCTCGACTACAGCCAGCACGGCGAGGCCATGCACTAGGCGATTCCGACAGGGCGGCGGAGGCGTGAAGCTTTCCTCGCCCCTCTGCGTTCCGATGGCATGAGCGCACGCGGCGAACTGGACACCTATCAGGCCAAGCGGAACTTCGGGGTCACGCCCGAGCCGAAGGGCCGCAAGGCGAAGGCCCGCCAGACGGGCCTGCGCTATCTGATCCAGCGCCACGCCGCGTCGCGTCTGCACTACGATTTCCGCCTCGAGCATGACGGGGTGCTCAAGTCGTGGGCCGTCACGAAAGCCCCGTCGCGCGACCCCCACGTCAAACGACTGGCGGTCGAGGTCGAGGACCATCCCCTCGACTACGGCGACTTCGAGGGAACGATTCCCGCCGGCAACTACGGCGCCGGCACGGTGCAGCTCTGGGACGTGGGCGAATGGGCGCCCCAGGAGCCCAATCTCGATGCGGCCTTCAAAAAGGGCGTGGTCAAGCTGACCCTTGAGGGCGAACGGCTGAAGGGCGGTTGGGCCCTGATCCGGCTCAAGTCCGACCGGGGCAAGCCGTCCAAAAGGGCCAACTGGCTGCTGGTCAAGGAGAAGGACGCGCACGCCGTCGACGGCGAGGGCGACGCCCTGGCCGAGATCGACGCCTCGATCACCACCGGCCGCAGCCTGGCGGAAATCGCCGAGGGCGAGACTCAATGGACCGCCTCCAAACCCACCGGCCGCAAGGCCCCGCCGAAGCCCAAACCCTCGAAGGCCGCCCGGCTCGTCGCCCGCCCCCACGCCTTCGTCCCCATCCAGCTGTGCAAGGTCGCCGACCATCCGCCCTCGGCGCCGGGCTGGGCGCATGAGATCAAGTTCGACGGCTACCGCATCCAGATCGCCGTCGGCCATGGCCGCGCGACCTTGCGCACCCGCAAGGGTCTGGACTGGACCGAGCGTTTCCCCGAACTGGCCGCCGACGCCGCCCTCTGGCCCGACGGCGTGCTGGACGGCGAGCTGTGCGCGATTGACGCGCACGACATGCCGGACTTCTCGGCCTTGCAGACCGCCATATCGGACGGGCGGACCGAGCGGCTGGTCTATTTCGCCTTCGACCTCCTGTTCGACGGACCGGAAGATCTGCGCGCCCTGCCCCTGTCCCACCGAAAGGCCAGGCTTCAGGCCCTGATCGACCGCACGCCCAGGGCCGCCGCCACGCGCCTGCGCTACGTCAAGCACTTCGGCGCCAGCGGTCAGGCCATTCTGGAAAGCGCCTGCCGCATGGATCTGGAGGGGGTCATCTCCAAGAAGCTGGACGCCCCCTATCGCGCAGGCCGTTCGACGTCCTGGGTCAAGTCCAAGTGCCGGGGCCGTGACGAGGTGGTCATCGGCGGCTGGTCGTCCGAGGGGGGGACCCGCTTTCGCTCCCTGCTGGTCGGGGTCAAGACAAGAGGCGGCCTGCGCTATCTGGGCCGCGTCGGCACGGGCTATTCCGCGGCCCTGATCAAGACCTTGCTGCCCGCTCTGAAGGCCGCCGCCGTCGACCGCTCGCCCTTCGTCGGCCCCGATGCGCCCGAGGCCGCAAAAGACATTCACTGGACCGCGCCCGCCCTGGTCGCCGAAATCGCGCACGGCGGTTACACCGAAGCGGGATCGCTCCGTCAGGCCGCTTTCAAGGGTCTGCGCGAGGACAAGGCGCCGTCCGACGTGACCGACGCCCCGCGCGCACCGACGCCCCTCAGGACCGCCGCCCCGAAGTCCGGCAAGCTGATCGTCGCCGGGGTCGCCGTCTCCCATCCCGACAAGGTGCTGTGGCCGGACTTTGAAGGCCGCCCGCCGATCACCAAGGGCGATCTGGTCCGCTATTACGAGGCCGCCGCTGCGCGCCTGCTGCCTCATCTGATGGACCGCCCCGTCTCCATCATCCGCGCGCCGGACGGGGTCACCGGCGAAACCTTCTTCCAGCGCCACGCCATGGCCGGCCACAGCCCCCGGCTGAAGCTGATCGACGTGCATGAACGCAAACCCTATGTCGCCGTCGTGGATGTCGGCGGGCTGGTGGCCATCGGTCAGTCGGGCGGGCTGGAGCTGCATCCCTGGGGCTGCAAGCCCGGCGATCCAGAGACCCCGGATCAGATCACCTTCGACCTCGACCCCGATGAGGGGCTCGACTTCGACGACGTCATCGCCGCAGCCCTGTTGCTGAAACCCCGGCTCGAAGCGCTCGGCCTGACGCCCTTCGTCAAGACCACCGGCGGCAAGGGCCTGCATGTCGTGGTCCCGATCAAGGCCGACGCCCGCAGCCGCGTCGAATGGGATGCGGCCAAGGCCTTCGCCAAGGCCGCGTCGGAGGCGATGAAGGCCGACCACCCCGACCGTTTCACCACCACCCTGGCCAAGAAGGCGCGAGGCGGAAAGATCTTCCTCGACTACCTGCGCAACGGCCGCATGGCCACCGCCGTCGCGCCCTGGTCGCCGCGCGCCCGCCCGGGCGCGGGCATCGCCTTCCCCCTGTCATGGGATCAGGTGAAGCCGGGGCTCGACCCCCGGGCCTTCAATCTTTGGACCGCCGCCGAGCTGTTGCAGACGCCCGATCCGTGGACGGATTTTCGCGCCTCGGCGGCCTCGCTCAAGCCTGCGATCCGCAAGCGGGGCTAGGCCCTCAGACGCTCGGCCAGAAAGTCGACGAAGACCCGCACCCGCGCCGGGGTGTTGGCGCCGCCAACGAAGACCGCATGGGTGTTCTCCACGTCGCCGGGATTGAAATCCTCCAACAGGGCAACCAGCCGCCCGGCGGCGATGGCGTCGGCCACGCTGAAGGCCCCGACCCGTGTGACGCCCACCCCGTCCGCCGCCAGCTGGCCCAGGGTTTCGCCGTTGTTGGCCTCGATGCCGCCTTGCACCGTCAGACGGAACTCCTGCCCGTCGCGCACGAAGGGCCAGACCGGCTCGGCCCGACGGAAGTTGAAGTTCAGGCAGTTGTGAGCGTGCAGATCCTCCGGGACCCTCGGTGTTCCCCGGCGCGCCAGATAACCGGGCGAAGCGACGATGACGCGCCGCGTCTGACTGATCTTGCGCGCCGTCAGCCCGCTGTCGTCCAGCGGGCCCGAGCGCACGCCCACGTCCGCCTGACCCGCAGCGATGTCGACCACGGCGTCAGTCAGGTTGATGTCGACCAAGATATGCGGATAGCGCGCGGTGAAGTCGCCCAGCAGGGGCACGACGTGCATTCGCCCGTGCGATTGGGACACGCTGACCCGCAGCCGTCCGCGCGGCGCGCCCTGATCGGCGATGGCCTGCTCGGCGTCGTCCAGATCGGTCAGGATGCGTCGCGCCGCCTGCAGATAGGCCTCGCCTTCGGCTGTCAGGGTCAGGCTGCGCGTGGTGCGGATCATCAGCCGCACCCCCAGCCGCGCCTCGGTCCGCGCCACGGTGCGGCTGACCGCCGACGGCGTCAGGTTCAGTTCCCGCGCCGCGCCCGAAAAACTGCCCGTCCGCGCCGCCGCCTCGAACACCGCCAGTTCGCCCGCGCGATTGACCGCGATCTCACCCACTCGTGCCTCCAGCGCAAAGATGTTTCGCCGGATCCAGCCCTACTCCTTGCGCCCCACCTGCGCCACCTGTTCGCTCGAAACAAGACAGGCCCCTCCCCATGAAGCTCAATCCTCCCCTCCTGGCCCTCGCGGTCGGCGCTTTCGGCATCGGCGTCACCGAGTTTGCGCCCATGGGCATGCTGCCCGTCATCGCCGGCGACCTTGGCGTCTCTATCCCGGCCGCGGGCCTGCTGGTCAGCGCCTACGCCTTCGGCGTGCTGGTCGGCGCGCCGTTGATGACCCTGACCACTGGCCGCGTGCCGCGCCGGACCCTGCTGATCGGCCTGATGGGGATCTTCACTCTGGGCAATCTGCTGTCGGCCATCGCCCCGGAATACTGGAGCCTGATGGCGGCGCGGGTCGTGACCTCGTTCAACCACGGGGCCTTTTTCGGCGTCGGCTCCATCGTCGCGGCCAGCGTGGTCGCGCCGAACAGGCGCGCGGGCGCCGTGGCCGCCATGTTCATGGGCCTGACCATCGCCAACATCACCGGCGTGCCTCTGGCCGCCTGGGCCGGCGAGGCCCTGGGCTGGCGCGCCTCCTTCTGGGGCATTGCGGGGCTGGGCGCCCTGGCCATGATCGCCCTGCGCCTGACCCTGCCGCACGGAAAGGTCGAGGCCTCGACCGACGGCGGCGCCATGAAGGCCGAACTGGCGGTGCTGAAACGCGGCCCGGTGCTGGCGGCCCTCGCCCTGACCGTCATCGGCTCCAGCGCCATGTTCACCGTCTTCACCTACATCGCCCCGATCTTGAAGGCGCAGACCCTGGCCTCCAGCGCCTTCGTCACCGCCATGCTGGTCGTCTATGGCGTCGGTCTGACTGTCGGCAACTGGCTGGGCGGGCGGTTTGCCGACAGGTCGGTGGACCGCACCCTGATCGTCACCCTCGGGGCCCTGGCCGCCCTGCTGGTCCTGTTCGCCGTCGTCATGCCGTGGCAGGCTCCCGCCGCCGTGGTCATCTTCCTGTGGGGCGTGGCCAGCTTCGCCCTGGTGCCGCCGCTACAGATGCGGGTGATGACCGCCGCCAGCGACGCGCCCAACCTGGCCTCAGCCATGAACATCGGCGCCTTCAACCTGGGCAACGCCATCGGCGCAGCCCTGGGCGGCGCGGTCATCGGCCTCAACCTCGGCTATCCGGCCGTGGCCCTGGCCGGGGCGGCGATGGCGGGCTCGGGTCTGATCCTGGTCCTGCTGCTGGTCCGGCGCGAGGGTCGCACGGTGGCGGCGGCCGCACCCACCCGCTGCTAGATCAAAAGACGGTCCCTTCCTCGCCCGAAGAAGGGACCGCTTCACCGCTTTGGTGCTAGGCTTGGTGTTTGCGGATCAAGGACACTTCCATGGCGGGCCTCAAGGACAAGCGCGGCTTCATCGACAAGGACCGTCTGGACCTGTCCGAGCGTCAGGCCGTCGAATACTGGATGAAGCGCTGGGGCGTGACAAAGGACCAGATCACCGCCGCCCACCGCAAGGTCGGCCGCATGACGAAGGACATCGCCGCCGAACTGGGCAAGAAGCGCTGATCAGCCGGCCTTCTTCTTCGGCGCGGCCTTCCTGGCGGCGGCTTTGGCAGGCGGCGCCTTCGAGGCAGATCCCTTCAGGCTGGCCTTCAGCGCCGCCATCAGGTCGATGACATTGGTGTCGTCGGGTTCGGCCACGGCCACCACGCCCTTGCCGCCCGCCTGCTTGGCCTTGATCATTTCCTTCAGGGCTTCGTCATAGCCGTCGTGGAAGCGGGTCGGATCGAACGCCGCCTCCTTCTGGCCGATGATGCGGGCGGCGATCTCGACCATGTCCTTGTCCGCCTTGACCGCCGGAATGTCGTCAAAGAAGTCGTCGGCGTCGCGCACCTCGTCGTGGGCGCGCAGGGTATAGGCGACCAGACCCTTGCCGTGGACCTCCAGCGCCAGTTGCCGCTCCTTGCCGCGCAGCACCAGCTGGCCAAGCGCGATCTTGCCCGCCGTCTTCATGGCTTCGCGGATCACGGCGAAGGCTTCGACCCCGACGCCCTTTTCCGGCACGACATAGAAGGGGTCGTCCCAATAGAGCCGGTCGATGTCCGCCTCGTCGACGAACTGGTCGATGGCGATCGTCTTCGTGCTTTCCAGCCTCACCTTGTCGAAGTCGGCCTCGTCGAACAGGACGTATTCGTCCTCGGCCACCTCATAGCCCTTCACCAGATCGGACCGCTCGACCGGCCCCGTATCCGGGTCCGTCGTCACCATGCGGATGCGGTTGTTCGTCGCCGGATTGATCAGGTGGAAGCGCACGTCGCTCGCGCTGCTTGTCGCCGTATAGAGCGCGACCGGACAGGTCACGAGCGACAGCTTCAGATGTCCCTGCCAGGTAGGTCGCGCAGCCATGGTTCGGTCCTCCAATTCTCCTCAACGAGCCCCTGAGGGATTCGTTCAGACCAGAGCCCGCTGGCTCGTCCGGCAGAAGCGCGTCATCATCATCCAATGCGCTGGATCGCCCGCCTTTATCATCTGCATGCCGCCCTTTGGCTGGGGCTGGCCGCCCTGGTCGCGGGCGTCGCCATGACCCCCGCCGATTGGGACTGGCCGACGCGGATCGCAGCGGGATGGGGCGCGGGCGCCGCAGTCTTCCTGATCCTGACCTTCGTTCGACTCACGCGCGCCCGATCGGTCGAGGACATTCGCAAGCGGGCCGCCGAGATGGATCAGGCGGGCGGCGCGGTCCTGCCGCTCAGCCTGCTGGCAGCCGCGGCCAGCGTCCTCATCATCGTGATGGAGGCGGCGGGCGGCGGCCGGCCGTCAGCGGCTTCGGCCCTCTTCTCCATCGCCGTCATCGCCCTGTCCTGGCTGTTCGTGCACGTCATCTTCACCCTGCACTACGCGCACGAATTCTACGCCCCTGCCGACACAGGAAAACTCGATCGACAGGGCCTGATCTTTCCCGGCGAGGATGACGCCGACTACTGGGACTTTCTGCACTTCGCCCTGATCATCGGCGTCGCCAACCAGACCGCCGACATCCAGATCAGCAGTCAGAAGCTCCGCCGCATCGCCACCCTGCACAGCCTGGTGGCCTTCCTGTTTAATACGGTGATCCTGGCCCTGGCGGTCAATATGGCGGTGAGCCTGCTGGGCTAGCCCGCCGCCTTGCGCTCATCAAAGGCCAGCCGCGCCGCCTCGATGCGATCCAGGTTCTTCTCCGCCCAGGTCCACACCCCGCAGAAGGCCTCGGCCAGGGTTACGCCCAGATCGGTGAGTCGGTATTCGACGCGCGGCGGGATCACCGGGTGCACCGTCCGCACCACCAGGCCGTCGCGCTCCATCTGACGCAGGGTCTGGGTCAGCATCTTCTGGCTGATGCCGCCGACCCGTTCGCCGACACGGCTGAAGCGCTGCTCGCCGTGCTGCTCCAGCACCTCAAGAATCAGCATGGTCCACTTGTCGGCCACGCGGCCGATGACCTCGTTGACCAGGGCCTCGACGCGCGGATCGGCCGGCGCGTCACTATGGGGCGGTGAGATTCTTGCGGGCGGGTAGGCTGTCATATCCAAATCTTCCCGTAAGGTAAGTATGGCGGTTTCTGGTGCCTACTTTCGATTGGAGAGTATAGCTCATAACTGGGCCTCGGCGTGAATGCGCACGCCGAAGGAGCCCGACATGAAGATCACCGGCAACACCATCCTGATCACCGGCGGCGGCAGCGGCATCGGCCGCGCCCTGGCCGAAAGCCTGCACGCCTGCGGCAATCGCGTCATCATCACCGGGCGTCGTGAGGCGCCGCTGAAGGCCGTCTCCGACGCCAACCCCGGCATGGCCTGGGCCACGCTGGACATGGAAGACGCCGCCGCCATCCGCACGTTCGCCGACCGGGTCGTACAGGAGCACCCCGACCTCAACATCGTCGTCAACAACGCCGGGGTCATGAAGCCCGAGGACCTAACCGCCGAGCCCTTCTCGCTGGAGACGGCCGAAACCACCATCGCCACCAACCTGCTGGGTCCGATCCGGCTGACCATGGCCCTGTTGCCGCATCTGCGGGCCCGGCCGGCCTCGACCGTCATCACCGTCACTTCAGGCCTCGCCTTCATCCCTCTGGTCGCCACGCCGACCTACAACGCCACCAAGGCCGCCATCCATTCCTGGACCCAGTCCTTGCGCACCCAGTTGGCCGACACCTCGGTCGAGGTGCTGGAGCTGGCGCCGCCGGCGGTCGCCACCGACCTCATGCCCGGCCATGCGCAGAACCCTGCCTCCATGCCGCTAGCCGACTACACGGCCGAGGTGATCGGCCTGATCGAACGCGGCGAAACCCCGCGCGGCGAGATCCTGGTCGAACGGGCCAAACCCCTGCGCCGCGCCGAGATCGACGGGAACTACGAACAGATTTACGCCGCCCTGAACAGCCTCGCCTGAGTCTGAACAGTCAAGGCGGTGAGCCGGCCGCCTTGACTTGGCCTTTATTGAGGCCCATCTGCGCTGCATCGCACCATGCGATGGCCGGCTTCCTGCAACGCGTGTGGGTCTTCCTCCCCGAAGACCTGATTGCAGACGCAGCCGGCAAGACCTCAGAGTCATTACGTCGTCCGGACACGCGGGGCGACGCCCCGATCCACCCCGACGGCTTCATTCCGAAGCTCTATCGGGACTGGCGGTGCGTCTCTTTCTTGTTGCGTGCGGTCAGAAGGCTTCGCCTTCTCGACCCGACGCACGCGGGGACACGCTTCGCCGCAAGCGAAAGACGCTACGTGAGCAACATCACTTTTGAATCCATGGGCCTGAACAAGGCCCTCCTCCAGGCCCTGGAATCCACCGGCTACACCCAGCCGACGCCGATCCAGGCCAAGGCCATCCCCGACGTCATGGCTGGCAAGGACCTGCTGGGCATCGCCCAGACCGGCACCGGCAAGACCGCGGCCTTCGCCCTGCCGATCCTGCATCGCCTGGCCGAGAACCGCATCGCGCCCAAGCCGCGTACCACGCGCGCCCTGATCCTGTCGCCGACCCGCGAACTGGCCACCCAGATCGCCGACAGCTTCAAGCAGTACGGCGCCCACCTCGGCTTCCGCGTCGCCGTCATCTTCGGCGGCGTCAAATACGGTCCGCAGGAACGCGCCCTGCAACAGGGCCTCGACGTCCTGGTCGCCGCCCCGGGCCGCCTGCTGGACCACCTGCAGCAGAAGACGCTGGACCTGTCGCAAACGGAAATCTTCGTCCTCGACGAAGCCGACCAGATGCTGGACCTTGGCTTCATCAAGCCCATCCGCCAGATCGTCAGCCGCATCCCGGCCAAGCGTCAGAACCTGTTCTTCTCGGCTACCATGCCGTCGGAGATCGGCAAGCTGGCCGGCGAGCTGCTGAAGGACCCGGTCAAGGTCCAGGTCACGCCGCAGGCCACCACGGTCGAGCGCATCAAGCAGTCGGTCATCCACATCGAGCAAGGCCGCAAGCGCGCCCTTCTGACCGAACTGTTCAGCGACCCCGCCTATACGCGCTGCCTGGTCTTCACCAAGACCAAGCACGGCGCCGACAAGGTCGCGGCCTATCTGGAAGCCGGCGGCGTCGAAGCCGGCGCCATCCACGGCAACAAGAGCCAGTCGCAACGCGAACGCGCCCTGGAAGCCTTCAAGCAGGGCAAGCTGCGCGTCCTGGTCGCCACCGACATCGCCGCCCGCGGCATCGACGTGGACAAGGTCACGCACGTCGTGAACTTCGAGCTGCCCTATGTGCCGGAAGCCTATGTCCACCGCATCGGCCGTACGGCCCGCGCCGGCGCTGACGGCACGGCCATCAGCTTCGTCGCCGGCGACGAGATGAAGCTGCTCAAGGACATCGAAAAGGTCACGCGCCAGAAGATCCCGGCCATCGACCGTCGTAACGACAAGGCCCTGGGCATGCTCGACGCTTCGATCATGGCCGCCGGCGTGAAGCAGAAGGCCACCCTGCCCGAGCGTGATGAGCGCGGCGGCCGTGGCGGACGCGGCGGCGGCGAAGGCCGCAGCCGCAACCCCCGTCGCGACGGCGTCAAGCCGGAGGGCGGCGGTCAGCCGCACCGTCAGCGCAAGGGCGGCGCCAATCGCGACCGCACCCACCACGCCGATCGTCCGGCCGCCGTCTATGATCCGATGGCGGGCGAACGTCCGAAATCGTCGCCGCGCGCCAACCCCTCGGCCGAGCCCAAGCCCGTCGGCGAAATGCAGCGCCGCCCGCGTAACCGCCGCCCCTCGAACGGCGGCAAGGGCTACAGCGCCTAAGCCCTGATCCTCGGATCAACGACACGACAGAAACGCCGGGCTCTCCTCAAGAGCCCGGCGTTTTCATTTCCCCTCCCTCTCTCCACGCAGGGCCATGGCGAAAGCTGCGCCATCTTCCTCTGACCTCGCACCGCGCCTCACATGAAAACAACGCCCTAACCCCGATTCCACCCGTTTTGCGCGCCGCAGTTCAGCCCTCGCCTAGACTGAAAGCATGACCGCCCAGACGCCCCGCCCCACCGTCTTCTTCGCTCGGACCCGCGTCCTGGCCGCCGTCCCGGTCGGCGCTCTGGTTACACTTAGGGCCGCCGCCCATTGCACCAATTGCACTGTTTTTTTCTCGGCGCCGTGCAATGCCGCCCATGAAAAACGGCGGCCCCGGTCAGGGAGCCGCCGTTTCCATCTCAACCTTGTGGCCGCCGGGTCAGAAGGCCCAGCGCGCGCCCAGAGAGGCCACCACGCCCGAGCCTTCGGCCGTGCCGCGCAGCTGCGAGGTCGTCTCCGCCGGCGTGCCCGCATAGAAGGTGCGGTCATCGTGGATCTCGCTGTCGCTGAAGGCGATGTAGGTCAGGCCCGCATCAACCTTCAGACCTTCGCGCACTTCGGCGGTGCCGCCCACCGAGAACAGCCAGCGGTCGGCGTCCGGGATGCGGGCCGTGCGCAGGCTGTCGCGGGTCGGGGTCGGGTCATAGCCGACGCCGGCGCGCAGGGTGACCTTGTCGTTCAGGGCGTAGTCGGCCCCGATCGCGCCCGTGGTCACATCCTTGTAGTTCTGCTCGATCGGCGCGCTCTGGCCCGCATACTCGACGTCGATGGCCTGGAACTCGCTCCAGCCGATGCGGTTGACCTGGGCGTTAAGGGTCAGCTTGTCGTTGACCGCGTAGCGGACCGAGGCCGAGGCGAACCACGGCGTATTGAAGCTGGCCGTGCCCTGGGTCGAGACATTGGCCGCGGCCGGCAGGGGCGCCAGCAAGCCGGAGATGACGATGTCGCCGTCCAGTTCGTGCTCGATCTTGGACCGGTAGCTCAGGCCGAAATCCCACGGTCCCTTGTGCACCTGGGCGCCGACGTTCCAGCCATAGTCCCAGCCGTCGCCTTCCAGAGAATTCGAGCCGTCCGGCAGCAAGGGCGACAGGTTCGGCAGGGCCGAGGTCAGCTTGGCCTTGACGTACTGGGCGTCGACGCCGACGCCCAGGTCCAGCCAGTCGGTGACCTGCACGGCACCCGTCAGGCCTGCGTTCACCGTCCGCAGCTCCGACGTCAGGGCGTCATAACGGGCGAAGGAGGTCGGCTGATACTTGGTGGTGAAGTTGTAGGGCGCGGCCATCGAGAAGGCGACGGCGAAGCGGTCGCCGATCGGGGTGGCGATGGCGAAGTTCGGAACCAGGCCGCTCTCGATCGGGTCGATGTTGTGGTTCTGGCCCTGGATCGGCACGGTGGTTCCGCCCGGATAGGTGATGCTCGAGCCGGCGTTGTCGACGGTCGAGTCGATCTTCAGACCGTGCATGCCGACATAGACTTCGCGGCCGCTGCGGGCGATGGCGGCGGGGTTCCACCACAGCGAGGACACGCCGCGGTCAGCCGCCTCGCCCGAGTAGGCCCGGCCCGCGCCGCGCACCGATTGTTCCTGCAGATAGAAGGAGCCGGCGAAGGCCGGCGCAGCCACGGAGGCCATGAGGACCGCCAGACCGCTGATGCGGCCCATGTTCCTGGAGTTCATACTGTTTCACCTATGTAAGTCGGCCCGCCATTACTGATGCGACGCGCCGTTGTTCGGGGAGAGGGCCAAAGCTAGCAGCCACAGCGCTCGTGTCATGAAAGCGTTGCGCCCACGACACCTCTCAGACCGCAAATCGGCAAAACCGTGGCGACAATGTCGCAGAATTTCACACCTTGGTGAGGTTACGTTGCGGCAATTTCAATTCCCAAAGAACGCAGTTCGCGGGAAAGATCGTGTTCCGCAAGGTCAACTTCAACTTCATCGCGACCACGGATCACCAGTTGGGCGCCGATCTCTCCGTCGCCGCCGAAGCCGAAGGGATAGCTGCCGAACGACAGGCCCGGCCGCGCCTCTGCGGCGGCCCTCAGCCCCTCGGCGATGGCGCTTTCGCCGACCCCCACGACCCGCAGGGTGCGGACATGAACCACCGCCCCCGTGCGCAGGCGCGGGGCCACGTCCTGCAACATGGCCTCCATGATCCGGGGCACCCCGGCCATAACGAAGACATTGCCGATCTGGAAGCCCGGCGCATCGGTCACCGGATTGGCGATCAGGGTCCCGCCCTCGGGAATCCGCGCCATGCGCCGCCGCGCGGGGGTGAAGTCGCCGGCCCCATAGCGCCGCTCCAGGATGGCCAGGGCCTCGGGATGCTCGGCCACCGCCACGCCGAAAGCGGTGCCCACGGCGTCGGCGGTGATGTCGTCGTGGGTCGGGCCAATGCCGCCCGTCGTGAACACATAGTCGCAGGTCGCGCGCAGGGCGTTCAGCGCCCCGACGATCTGATCCTGACGGTCGCCGACGGTGCGCGCCTCCATCAGGTCGATCCCCAGGGCCGCCAGAAAGCGGGCGATGGTGTTCAGGTTCGTGTCCCTGGTCCGGCCGGACAGGATTTCGTCGCCGATGATCAGCACAGCGGCGGTCGGAGCAGCTTGAGGGTTCATGCCCTCCACATAGGGAGCGCGCCGCCCCGCGTCACCGGCGCCGCCTGACGGGGTTGAGGTTTTGTGCTAGGTTCGCCATCTGACGTCCCAAGCCCAGCACACAGCCGCTCCCCCCAGTCTTCGCGGCGCGCCCGAAAGCAGATCATGTACGAGACCCCCGACCTGGATACCGACGCCTTCGTCCGCAGCCACGAAATCCGCATCCACGACGCGGACTCCTTCGAGGGCATGCGCAAGGCCGGTCGCCTGGTCGCCGAAGCCTTGGACATGATCGGCGAGCATGTGAAGCCCGGCGTCACCACCGGCGAACTGGACGATCTGGTGCGCGAGTTCACCCTGGCGCGCGGCGGAATTCCCGCCTGCCTCGGCTACAAGGGCTACACCAGGACGATCTGCACCTCGATCAACCACGTCGTCTGCCACGGCATTCCCGGCGACAAGGTTCTGAAGGAAGGCGACATCGTCAACATCGACCACACCGTCATCGTCGACGGTTGGCACGGTGATTCCAGCCGCATGTTCCCGGTCGGCGAGATCAACGCCCGCTCGAAAAAGCTGATCGACGTCACCTATGAGGCGCTGGAACTGGGTCTGGCCCAGGTCAAGCCGGGCGCCACCTTCGGCGACATCGGCTACGCCATCCAGAAATTCGTCGAGGCCCAGCGCATGAGCGTGGTGCGCGACTTCTGCGGCCACGGCATCGGCCGCGTCTTCCACGACAGCCCCAACGTCCTGCACTACGGCCGTCGCGGCGAGGGCGCGGTGCTGAAGCCGGGCATGTTCTTCACCGTCGAGCCGATGGTGAACCTGGGCAAGCCGGCGGTGAAGGTCCTGTCCGACGGCTGGACCGCCGTGACCCGCGACAAGTCCCTGTCGGCCCAGTGCGAACACACCATCGGGGTGACGGAAGACGGGCTGGAAATCTTCTCGGCCTCGCCAAAGGGCCTGTTCCGCCCGAAATTCTGAGCTAGTCTCCCATCCGGGGGATGGCTGATGCTCGATCAACCGCCGGAAAAACCGAAAGCCAAGCCGCACCACGCCGGTCATCGCGAACGGCTGCGCGAGCGTGCGCGCGGGGCCGGCATCCACCACCTGCCCGACTATGAGCTGCTGGAGCTGTTTCTGTTCCGCAGCCAGCCGCAGGGCGACGTCAAGCCGATCGCCAAGGCCCTGCTGACCCGGTTCGGATCGCTGGCGGCGGTCCTGGCCGCCTCGGTCGAGGACCTGATGACCGTCCGCGCCGAAGACTCGCGCGGCCGCTCCAAGGGCGTCGGCGCTGAAACCGCCCTGGACCTGGCCGCCCTGCACGAGGTGTCGCGCCGCGTGGCCAAGGAAGAGGCCAACAAACGCACCGTCATCTCGTCATGGACGGCGCTGCTGGCCTATGTTCGCCTCAGCCTCCAGCATGAGCCGCGCGAGCAGTTCCGCGTCCTCTACCTCGACAAGAAGAACCAGCTGATCCTCGACGAAATCCAGAACCGGGGCACGGTCGATCACGCCCCCGTCTATCCGCGCGAGGTGGTGCGCCGGGCGCTGGAGCTGTCGGCCAGCGCCATGATCATCGTCCACAACCACCCCTCGGGCGACCCGACCCCCAGCCGCGCCGACATCGACATGACCAAGCAGGTGATCGAGGCCGCGCGCTCGCTCAGCCTTCAGGTCCACGACCATCTCATCGTCGGCCGTGAAGGCGTGGCCAGCTTCAAGCAACTGGGTTTGATGTGACCATTCTGACCACCGCGCGCCTGACCCTGACCCCCGTCGCCGTCAGCGACATGGACGACCTCACCGGCCTGTGGGCCGACGCCGACTTCACCCGCCACATCATGGGACGCGGTCTTTCGGAGGAAGAGGTCTGGTTCCGACTGCTGCGCGACCTCGGCCACTGGCAGGCCAAGGGCTACGGCAACTGGTCGATCCGCGAGACCGGCAGCGGCGCCTATGTGGGCAGCGTCGGGGTGCTGGACTATCGCCGCGAGATGACGCCCCCCTTCGACGCGCCGGAACTGGGCTGGGGCGTGGCCCCCGCCTTTCAGGGCCAGGGCCTGGCGCACGAAGCGCTTCAGGCCGCCCTGGCCTGGACCGACGCCTATCGGCTGGAACCACGCACCGTCTGCATGATCTCCCCCGATAACGCACCCTCGGTGAACCTCGCCGAGCGGGTCGGCTACCGCCCCTATGCCGAGGCCGACTACAAGGACTCGCGCGTCACCCTGTTTGAACGCCCCCGCGCGGTTGCGGGCTGACAGACGGCGCATACCTCTTTAGGTTTTACAGTTCAGATCCGATCTTCCGGTTTCGAGAGTAGCTTCATGCCCATGTCCGCCGACGTCCTTCGCGCCCATCTGGTCGAGGCCTTCCCTGATGCGGACATCGCCATCGAGGACCTGGCCGGCGACGGCGACCACTATCGCGCGCGGATCGTCTCCACCGCCTTCAAGGGCCTGCCGCGCGTGCGCCAGCATCAGTTGGTCTATGGCGCGCTGAAGGGCCAGATGGGCGGCGAACTGCACGCCCTGGCGCTGGAGACTTCCGCCCCTGTCGAGGCCGCCTGAGCATGCGGTATCGCCCGTTCGGCGCCACGGGCGCGGCGGTTTCCAATCTGACCTTGAGCCTGGGGCCCGACGCCCTAGGGCGCGGCCGCACCGCCCTCAGCGAACTGATCTTCACCGCGCTCGAGGCGGGGGTGAACTCCTACCACCTCGAAAACGCCGACCCGGTTCTGGCCGAGATCGTCGGCGAGGCCCTGGGTCATGTCGAGCGGCGGCTGGTCTGCGTCGGCGTCACCCTGGGTCTCGGCGACGGCCGCAGGAAGGGCTTCCGCGACTTCTCGGCGGACGGCCTCAGCGGCTCCATCGACCGCGCCCTGCATGCTTCGGGTCTGGGCTGGTTCGACGTAGCCGTGCTGGACGAACCCGCCGACGACGAGCTGCCGCAAGCCTCCCTGATCGCGCTAAAGGCCTTGCGCAAGGCCGGCCACGTCAAGCTGCTGGGCGTGTCCGGCGACTCGCCCGTCATGGACGTCTATGTCTCAACCGGCGCCTTCGACGTTCTCTACACCCCCTTCCACGCCAATGTGGAATGGCGCATCCGCTCTCGGATGCGCGCCGCGCGCGAGCGCGACATGGCCATCTTCACCTACGACTACTTCCCCGAAAGCCTGTCGACCGAGCGCAAGGCCGCCGGCGCCGGCGGCACGATGAAGAAGAGGGGCCTGTTCGGGTTCGGCGCCAAGCCCGTCGAGGAGGGCATGACCAACGCCGGCTCCTTCGCCTTCCTTCACCAGACGCCGAACTGGAACGCGGAGTCGATCTGCCTGGCCTTCACCCTGACCGACCCGGCCATCGCCAGCGTCATGGTCGACGCCATCAATCCTGAACGGATGGAGGCCCTGGCCGCTGTACCGGAACGCGACCTGCCGCCAGGTCTGTCGGCCCAGATCGAAATGGCTCGCGTGGGCTCGGCGGCAGCCTAGAAACTAGCCGCCCATGGCCGTAAACGGGCCGTTGAGGAAGCCCGGCTTGCGATAGGCCAGCCTCTGTCCGTCCGCGCCCAGAACCCGGCCGCCGGCGGCTTCCAGCACCGCCTGCCCCGCCGCCGTATCCCATTCGCTGGTCGGGCCGGTACGCGGATAGGCATCGAAGCGGCCCTCGGCGATCAGGCAGAATTTCAGCGAGGAATCCGTGCCCTGCCACTGGCTGCAGCCATGGCGCGCGGCCAGACGCGCGGCCTCGTCGTTGGTCATGCTATGGCTCAACAGGGCCACGCCCTCAGCTGGACGGTTCCGCACCCTGATCGGTCGCCAGGCCTCGCCAAAGGCGCGGCGCACCGCGCCCTTGCCCGGCGCGGCGGAAGCCCAGGTCATGCGGGTCGCCGGAGCGGTCACCACGCCCGCGACGGGCGCGTCGCCGCGCATCAGGGCGATATTGACGGTGAAGCTCTCGCGGCCCTGAACAAAGCCCTTGGTGCCGTCCAGCGGGTCGATCAGCCAGAACCACTCGCCAACCGAAACGGGGACGCCGTCGGCGGCGGAGGCCTCCTCGGCCACGGCCTCGACCTCGGGCCAGTGCTCGGCCAGGCGCTTCAGGATCAGGGCCTCGGCGGCGCGGTCGGCCTCGGTCACCGGGCTGGCGTCGGACTTGGTTTCGACCGCCGTCCCGGTCCGCCAGTAGGGCAAAATCAGCCGCGCGGCCTCCTCGGCGATGTCGGCGATGGTTTCGGCGAGAGCGCCGGAGGCGAGGTCGGTTTCAAGGGCGTGCGTCATGTCATCGCCTCGATAGCCCATGCGCCCGGTTTCAAGAACCGGCAAATCAGGTCAGCCTTAACCATTCCCGCCAGCAGACCGCTCGAACGATGACCTTCCCTGACCTTTCCGCTCCCTCGGCCGACCTGCCCGCAGCCAGCCTGCCGGCAGGCGGGGCCGAACTGGCCGCCTTCATCGCCGGCAAGCTGTGCCACGACTTCATCAGCCCGGCGGGCGCCATCATGTCGGGCCTCGATCTGCTGGAAGACCCCACCGCCCAGGACATGCGCGACGACGCCATGAGCCTGATCCGCCAGAGCGCCCGGAAGATGGTCGCCCACGTCCATTTCGCCCGTGTCGCCTTCGGCGCCGCCACCACCAGCGAACAGTTCGCTTCCGCCGAGTTGCACGGCTTGGTCGCCAACCTGTCCGAGGGCGGCCGCGCGACGCTGGACTGGCGCATCAACGACGGCGAGACCTTCACCAAGGCCCAGTCACGCATCCTGATCAATCTGGCCTGGATGACTTTGGGCGCCCTGCCCACCGGGGGCGTCGCCACCATCACCGCCCGGCGCGAGGATGACCGCCTTCTGCTGATCGGCTCGGCCGAAGGCGCCCGCGCGCGGCTCAAGCCGGAGGCCCTCACCGGGCTGAAGGGCGAGCGTCTGACGGAGGGTCTGGCCGGGCAGTGGATCCAGCCCTACTGGCTGTGGCTGGCCGTCAATGAAGTTGGCGGTCGTCTGGATGTAGCCTGTGAAGAAGGCCGCGTCGGCATGATCGCCCGGAGCCCGGCCTGACCCCCTCCAACCGTCTGTTAACACCCCTCAACCATCATTGCGCGAAGCTCGACCGGATTTCGCGCGCAACGAGACCACGCCCTTGGACCCCCAGACCTGCCTGATCGTCGACGACAGCCGGATCATCCGCAAGGTCGCGCGTCGCATCGTCGAGGGCCTGGGCTTCGAGGTCGATGAGGCCGCCGACGGGGCCGAAGCCCTGACCTATTGCATGGCCGCCATGCCCCATGTGGTGCTGCTGGACTGGCAGATGCCGGTGATGGACGGGCTGGCCTTCCTGCGTCGCCTGCGCGACCTGCCGGGAGGCCGCGCGCCCAAGGTGCTGTTCTGCACCATCGAGACCCGCGCCGACCGGATCGCCGAAGCCCTGTCCGCAGGAGCCGACGACTATGTTATGAAGCCGTTTGACGGCGAAATCCTTCAATCCAAGTTCGCCGAAGTGGGAGCTGTTCAGTCACCGTCATGACGCCGGAGGATTTCGATCGTCTTCAGACCCTGCTGGCGTCCCGCGCCGGCTTCCGGCTGACCCGCGACCGGATGCATCTGGCCGAGCATCGCCTGGGCCCGGTGGCGCGCCGAGAGGGCTATCATAACGTCGAGGCCATGCTGGCGACCCTGTGGAACAAACCGGTCGCCTCACTGGGCTGGTCGGTGATCGAAGCCCTGCTGAACAGTGAGACCTGGTTCCGCCGCGACCGCGCCGTCTTCGACGTCTTTTCCCGCGAACTGATGCCCGCCCTGACGGCGGCGCGTCCCGGCGGCAAGGTGCGGCTGTGGTCCGTGGGCGCCTCTACCGGCCAGGAAGCCTATTCCCTGGCGATGGCCGCGCTGGAAAGCCGCGCCGACGTCGAGATCGTCGCCACCGACCTTTCCCAGCAGGCGATCGATAAGGCCGCCTCCGGCCTCTACACCTCGTTCGAGATCCAGCGCGGCCTTTCGGCCAGGACCATGTTGCGCTGGTTTGAACAGACCGACGAGCAATGGCGCGCCCGTCCCGAGTTGCGTCAGGCTGTGCGGTTCCAGCGCGCCAACCTGCTGGACGAGCCCGCCGACGACAGGCAGTTCGATGTCATCTTCTGCCGCAATCTCCTCTGTGATCTGGAGCCCGCGCGTCGCGCCCAGGCCCTGGAGCGGCTGGAGCAACGCCTGGTCGATGACGGCTGCCTCTTCCTCGGCCTTGACGAACGCCCCGACGGCGACAGCGTCGCCTTCCGTCCGGTCGCCGGGCGCAAGGGCCTCTACGTCAAGGCGCCGTCAGCCGTGCGCCGCGCCGCCTAGCAGGCCCGCCGCCGCCGTCGCCTTGACCCGCGCCTCGGCGACCTCGCTGAAGACCAGGTCGCTGACGCCGAAATACTCGGCCTGGTTCAAGGCGCACCAGTCGGTCGTGACCAGACGCACGGCGGCCCTGCCCGCGACATCGCTCGCCGCCGCATAGAGGAAGTCGCCGTTGCGCTCGGCCAAGGGCATGGCCCGGTCCTGATTTGCGCGCCCCATGAAGTCCGCCAGACGCTCGGGCGTGACCTCGGCCATCATCAGCTTGCCGTCGAAACGCACCACAGCGTCGAAGGCGTAGCGCGACACCGGCCCCGCCGGCAGGCCCGTCCCCAGGGTGGTGTGGCCAATGAAGCCGGCGTCCGCGCCCGCCGCCCGCGCCATGGCCGCAGCGACCGCCCGCCCCGTCTCGCCCAGGGTCAGAGCGCGCGGGCTGACGCCCAGGACCGCTTTTTCCTCATCGGTCAGGTTCGCCCCCAGCGTCGCCGCGATCAGGTCGGCTATGCGCGGCGACGGCGCAGCGGTCAGATTCACCGCCGTCGTGTCGACCGTGATCCGCCCGTCTGCGAACAGGGTCGCCGTCGTATAGGCGTTGCTCCAGGAGCCGGTATGGGCATAGGCGCTGCGGCCCTGCTCATGCTGGAACAGCAGGTGGTTGTGCCCCCCGATCATCAGGGCGCCGTCGGGCAGCAGAGGGAGGATGTCGCGATCGCCCGCCACCCCGGCATGGCTCATCACCAGCATCAGGTCGGCGCCGTCAAGCAGACGGGTAAGGTTCGCGTTCGCCCATTCACCCGGCTCGGGGATCGACAGCCAGTCGCGGCTGGCCTTGGGATAGGTATTCAGGGAATTCGTCCCCGCCCCGACGATACGCAGCGAGCGCTCGCCGAACGGCAGGGTCACGGCGGCGTCGGCATAGGGGCGCCCGTCGCGCGCATCGACGATGTTGCTGACGACGACGATGCCCAGCGCGCGCATCCGTGCGACCACCTCATGCAGGTCCAGCGTCAGGTCGTTGTCGTGATTGCCCAGATTGACCACCGTCGGCGCCAGCTTCGCCAACTCACCCAGAAAGGCCCAGTCGACGGCCCCGCCCGACCGCACCGAGACGACATTGCCATGCTCAAAGACGTCGCCGTCGATGGCGATCAGGTGCGGAACGTCCAAGCCCGCGACCTCAGCCTCCAGCGCCGCCAGCAATTGGCCGGTCCGCTCATAGGCCGAGTGCAGGTCCGACATGGCCAGAACCCGGCCCAGCACGCGTGCATCCGGCGCGCCGGTCAGCGCGCCCAGCCCCGGCGCAGCAGCGGCCACGGCCATCAACTGGAAGAAACGGCGGCGATGGAAGGGGGTGGTCGTCATGCAGCGTCCCTGTCGGTCGCGCCCGGCGCATTCAGGGAAATCTCACCGAAAACAGGCGGCGCAGCCCCGCCGTTTCGCATGGGACATTGCGCCGCACAATAGGGCTGGGTCCGGGGATTGCTCTCTCGGCCGCGAGTTTTCCGTCACCGTGTCCGTGTCGTGAAAGCTTCATCGAACCGGCGTTCTCGAGACTGGAAAAAGCGTCGCCGCAGACCTAGGCCCTCGCCAGTTTCAATGAGGACCCTCCCCCCATGTCCCCTCGCCTCACCGCCCTCGCCGTCTCGGCCAGCAGCCTCGCCCTGCTCGTCGCCGCCCCCGCCATGGCCCAGACTGCTGACGTCGCCGAACAGGCCGTCAGCGTCGACGAAATCGTCGTCACCGCCCAGCGCCGCAGCGAAAACATCCGCGACGTGCCCTTCGCCGTCACGGCGATGAACACCGAGACCCTGAACACCCTGTCCTCGGGCGGCGGCGACATCCTGCAACTGTCCGGCCGCGTGCCCAGCCTGCAGGTTGAGAGCTCGAACGGCCGCTACGCCCCGCGCTTCTACATCCGCGGCCTCGGCAATGTGGACTTCGACTTCAACGCCTCGCAGCCGGTCTCGGTCGTGCTCGACGACGTGGTGCTGGAGAACGTCTATCTGAAGGGCTTCCCCCTGTTCGACGTGAAGCAGGTCGAGGTTCTGCGCGGCCCGCAAGGCACCCTGTTCGGCCGCAACACCCCGGCGGGCGTGGTCAAGATCGACTCCGTCAAGCCCGGCGACGACTTCACCGGCTTCGGCTCGCTGGCCTATGGCAACTACGGATCGACGCGCGCCGAAGTCGGCGTCACCCTGCCGGCGTCGGACACCCTGTCGGTGCGCGTCGCAGGCCTGTGGAACCACCGCGACGACTGGGTCAACAACGCCTATGACGCCCCCTTCGCCAAGAAGGACGGCAAGGACCTCGGCAACTTCGACGACTTCGCCGGCCGCATCCACGTCGCCTGGACGCCGACCGACCGCCTGTCGACCCTGCTGACCCTGCAGGCGCGCGACTATGAGGGCACGGGCACGATGAACCGCGCCAACGTCCTGACCAAGGGCTCGAACAAGCTGAACGACCGCTTCGACCGCGACACCGTCTATTACGACGGCGGCCGCAACAACTTCCAGAAGCAGCAGACGACCTCGCAATCGTTGCAGGTTGCCTATGACTTCGGCCCCGCCACCCTGACCGGCGTGGTCGGCTCCTACCAGGGCTCCTCGGCCGGCGACGGCGACATCGACGGCGGCGTGCTCGGCACGACGGACGGCAGCGGCTTCATCCCCTTCCGTTCAGAGACCGGCACCCTGTCCAGCGACCTGATCCAGAACACCTATGAATTGCGCCTGTCGTCGAACGGCGACGGTCCGTTCGGCTGGCAGGTCGGCGCATTCTACTGGAACGAACGCTTCAACCTGGTCTCGGCCACGTTTGACGGCGTCGGCGGCCTGGTCCCGACCCACGTGACCGACATCGTGCAGAAGTCGGATTCCTGGTCGATCTTCGGTCAGGGCCGTTATCAGGTGACTGAGGCCCTGAAGCTGACGGCGGGCGTGCGCTACACCGACGACAGCCGCGACTTCCACGGTCAACGCATCAAGTCGCCCGTTTCCCTGCTGGACGTGACCAGGTCGGTCGGCGACGAGCAGGTCAGTTGGGACGTCAGCGCCCTCTATGAAGTCAACGACAGCTTCAACCTGTTCGCTCGCGTGGCCAACGGCTACCGCGGCCCGTCGATCCAGGGCCGCATCGCCACCTCGGACGTCGTCACGACCGCCGACTCTGAGACCGTCATGTCCTATGAGGCCGGCTTCAAGGCTCGCCTGTGGGACGGCCGCGCCCGTCTGAACGCCACGGCCTACTATTACGAGGTCTCCGACCCGCAGTTCACCGCCATCGGCGGCGAAGGCAACTTCAACCAGCTGATTAACGCCGACAAGGGCGTGGGCAAGGGCGTGGAAGTGGACGGCGACGTCTATCTGGGCGCCGGCTTCAGCCTGGCTGGCGGCCTTGCCTGGAACCACACCGAGATCAAGGACAAGGACCTGCTGGTAGCCTTCTGCGGAGCGGTGGTGAACTGCACCGTGCTCGATCCGATCGTCGCCGTCGGCGCCACCCAGCGCGCCAACATCGACGGCAATCCCTTCCCGCAGGCGCCCGAATGGACCGCCAACCTGACGCTGAACTACGTCCGGCCCATCGGCGACGACCAGGAACTGTTCGCCTCGACCGACTGGGTCCTGCGCCAGGACTTCAACCTCTTCCTCTATGATGCGGTCGAGTTCCATCAGGACAGCCAGTTCGAGGGCGGCCTGCGCGCAGGCTGGCGCGACCTGAGCCGTGGCCTGGAGGCGGCCGCCTATGTCCGCAACATCACGGACGAGGCCAACGTCATCGGCGCCATCGACTTCAACAACCTGACGGCCTTCGTCAACGAACCGCGCATGTACGGCGTGGAGCTGTCCAAGCGCTTCTAGGCCTTCACGGCCTAGACGAGGCGGAGGGCGGCAGCGGGGCGACCTGCCGTCGCCCTCTTGCCTTCCGACGCCAGCTTGGCCTTACTGTCTCCCGGATCGGGGAGGATCTTCTACAATGCGGCTGGCCTTGCTGTTCGGATCGTTGACGCTCGCCTTCTTGCTGGCGGTCTGGACCACTCAGGTTCCCCAGCCCCGTCCCCTGGATGCCCCCGTCGCCGCCTTCTCGGCCGCGCGGGCCATGACCGACATCAAGCAGATCGCCCGCGCCCCGCACCCGGTCGGCTCGGCCGAGCACGCCCGCGTCCGCGCCTACCTGAGCGCCCGCATGACCCAGCTTGGCCTGTCGCCGGAGGAGCAAAGCGGGCCGCTGTCGCCCGGTTCGATCCAGCGCCTGAAGAAGGAAGGCGGCGATCCTCAGGCCGCGAACAATCAGGCGATCAATCTGATCGGCGTCCTGCCCGGCAAGGACCGCAGCCAGCCCGCCGTCATGCTGATGGCCCACTATGACACCGTGGTCGGCTCGCCCGGCGCGGCCGACGATTCCACCGGGGTCGGCGCCGTGCTGGAAGCCGTCCGCGCCATCCAGGCGCGCGGTCCGATAGAGCGCGACCTCGTTGTTCTGTTCACTGACGCCGAGGAACTGAACCTCGACGGCGCCCGCATCTTCTTCGGCGGCCATCCCTTGCGTGACCGTATCGGCGCCGTCGTCAATCTGGAGGCGCGCGGCGGCGGCGGCCGCGCCGCCATGTTCGAGACCGGGCGCGAGGCCGGCCCCACCGTCGACCTGTTTCGCCGCGCCGCCGCCCGCGCCGACGGCGGGACCACCGCCACCTCGCTGGCCGTCTTCATGTACGAACAGATGCCCAACGGCACCGACTTCACCGTGCCCAAGGATCGCGGAATCGGCGGGCTGAACTTCGCCTTCATCGGCCGTCCGGCTCAGTATCACGCGGCCGACTCCACTCCCGAGAATCTCGATCAGGGCGCCCTGCAGCATCTCGGCTCCCAGGCGCTGGAGGCCGCCGACGCCCTGCTGCGCGCGCCTGCCCTGCCCGCCAAAGGCCCCAACACCGTCTATGCCGACGTCTTCGGCCGCCTGATGCTCGGCCATTCGACGGCCATGGGCTGGGGCCTGCTGGGCCTGACCGCCCTGCTCGGCGGCATCGCCGCCTGGCGCGCCCGACGCGCGACCGGCCTGACCGCCGCACAGGTCGGTCGCGGCCTGCTCGATGGTCTGTGGTTCCTCTCCGCCGGACTGATCCTGGCCCAAGCCGTGCGCCTGCTGGCCGGGCCGACAGCCAGCCGCGCAACATCATCAGAGACCTACTACGTCCTGCTGCGTCGCCTGCCGTGGATGGAGGCGGGCGCCGTCCTGACCATCCTGGCCCTGGCCCTGCTGTTCCTGACCGGCGCGCGCCGCCAGCGCCCACGCGCGGTGGCCGGGGTCGTCGCCGTCCTGACCCTTCTGGTCCTGCTGATCGGCGGATTCAGCCCCGTCATGCTCGGTGCGGGCGTCATTGCCGCCGGCCTGTCGCTGTGGCCGATCAAGGCGCCGATCTCGACCACGATCTCGACCTGGTGCGGTTGGCTGGGCCTGATCGCCCTCGTCTTCCTGCTTGGCTGCGCGGTTCAGGGCGCGGCGCCCGAGGCCGCCCTGCTGTTCGTTTGGCCGGCCCTGCTGGCGGCGACGGCCGCCGCGCTCGCCGCCCTGATCAGCCCCGACCTGACCCGCCGCGCCAGCTTGATCCCCGCCTCCGTGGCGGGCGTTCTCGGCGGGGCCTGGCTGATGGGGCTGGGCCATTTCGTCTTCCTCGGCGTCGGCATGGACCTGCCCGGCGCCCTGGCCCTGATCGGTCTGCTGGCTCTGCTCTTCCTGCGCCCGCTCAGCCCGCCCGTCGGCGCCGTCCGCCTCGTGCTGATCGGCGCCGCCGCCTGCCTGATCCTGGCCTGCGGCCTCAGCCTCGCCGCCCGCTTCGCCGAGCCGACCCCCGCCGTAGCCGAGGCCCTGCCATAACCGCGTCCCGCTGGCGAAACCGCGTCCAACCGTCTATCGCAGCCCGATGTCCACTGATCCCGTTCTCGTCACCGGCTCCGCCGGCTTCATCGGCTTCCACACCGCGCGTCGGCTGCTGGAGCGCGGCGAGACGGTCATCGGCCTGGACAACCTCAACGCCTACTACGACCCAGCGCTCAAACACGCCCGTCTGACCCAGCTTCAGGCCTATCCCGCCTATCGCCACCACACCCTCGACCTGGCCGACCGCGAAGGCGTCGCCGCCCTGTTCGCCGAGCACAAGCCGCGCCGCGTCGTCCACCTCGCCGCCCAGGCCGGGGTCCGCTACAGCCTCGAAGCGCCCGAGACCTATGTCGATTCCAACGTCGTCGGCTTCCTCAGCATCCTCGAGGGCTGCCGCGCGGTGAAAGCCGCCAACCTCGTGTTCGCCTCGACCAGCTCGGTCTTCGGCGCCAACGCCGCCCTGCCGTTCTCGGTGCGCGACCCGGCCGACCATCCGCTGACCGTCTATGCGGCGACCAAGCTGGCCAATGAGGCCATGGCCCATTCCTACGCCCACCTGTTCGGCTTCCCGGCCACAGGCCTGCGCTTCTTCACCGTCTATGGACCGTGGGGCCGCCCGGACATGGCCCTGTTCAAATTCACCCGCGCCATCCTCAAGGACGAACCCATCGACGTTTACGGCGAAGGCAGGATGAGCCGTGACTTCACCTATGTGGACGACATCGTCACCGGCGTGATCGCGGCCCTGGACCGCCCCGCCGCCATCGACCCGACCTGGGACGCCAAAGCCCCCAACCCCGCCACCAGCGGCGTCGCCCCGTGGCGCATCCTCAACTTGGGCGCCGGCCGCCCGGTCGCCCTGATGCGCTACATCGAGGTGCTGGAGGAAAAACTGGGTCGCAAGGCGAAGCTCAACCTCATGCCCATGCAGGACGGCGACGTCGCCAATACCGAGGCAGACGTGAGCGAAACGCTCGAAGCCCTCGACTACGCCCCCTCGACCCCGGTCGAAGACGGCGTCGGCCATTTCGTCGACTGGTACTGCAACTTCTATCGCGAGAACTGACGCGCAAGCGCGCGCCGCCGTTCTCGATCGGATTTCAGGAAATGCCCTGGTGGAGCCGAGGGGAGTCGAACCCCTGACCTCGTCATTGCGAACGACGCGCTCTACCAACTGAGCTACGGCCCCGACCGACAGGCAGGAGGCGAGATAAGCGGCGGGCCGAGGGGGTGTCAACGGGTCGCGGAGGAATCCTTGGCGTTCGGCGACGGCGCCGCTAGAAGCAGGCTGGTTCACAAGGAATTCGCTCATGGGCATCGGCGCCGGCGTTGTTGGCTTCATCTTCTTTATCCTGGGTGCGCTGCTGCAATTGCTGCTGTTCGCCATCATCGCCAATGCGATCCTGAGCTGGCTGTTCGCCTTCGACGTCATCAACTACCGCAACCGCTTCGTAGCCCAGGCGGCCGAGTTTCTGGACCGGTTCACCTCGCCCGTTCTGGCGCCCCTGCGTCGCTTCATTCCGCCGCTGGGCGGCATGGATCTGACGCCGATCGTGGCCTTGCTGATTATTCAGGGCGTGCAGGGTTATCTGCTGCCCCCGCTGCACGTCGCGGCCCTGGGCCTCGTCGGCGCCTATTGACGCGCCCGACGATCCAGCGAGCGTTGAGGCGCGGACACGGGCAGCCAGGAATCTTAATCGCGCCTCATTCCGCCCCTTGCGCGCGGCGGGCGGGCTCCTAAGGTGCCCGCGATTGGTCCCTGCGGGACCGCAGCTTGCGCGTATCTATGACCACGATCAGGACAGTCGCCATTATCGGCGCCGGACAAATGGGTTCAGGCATCGCTCAGGCGGTGGCCTCCGGCGGCTATGAGGTGCGGCTCTACGACCTGTCAGCCGATCGGATACCTCTGGCCCAGGGCGAGATCGCGTCCAGTCTGGCGCGCCGCGCCGCGCGCGGCCTGACGACCTCGGCCGAGGCCGACGCCGCCCTGGCCCGCATCAAATCGGTCGCCACCCTGGCCGAAGCGGCCCAGGCCGACCTGGTCATCGAAGCGGCGTCCGAGGACGAAGCGGTCAAGAAGGCGGTCTTCGTCGAACTGCTGCCCCACCTGCGTCCCGACACCCTCCTGGCGTCGAACACCTCCTCCATCTCCATCACCCGCCTGGCCTCGGTCAGCGATCGGCCCGACCGCTTCATAGGCCTGCACTTCATGAAGCCCGCGCCGACGATGAAGCTGGTCGAGATCGTGCGCGGCATCGCCACCTCGGCCGCCACCTACGAGGCCGCCGTCGCCTTCGCCGAGAGCCTGGGCAAGATCACCACCGAATCCGAGGACTTCCCCGCCTTCATCGTCAACCGCATCCTGGTGCCGATGATGAACGAGGCCATCTATGTCCTCTATGAAGGCGTCGGCAACGTCGCCTCGATCGACAAGGCGCTGAAGCTGGGCGCCAACCACCCGATGGGCCCGCTGGAGTTGGCCGACTTCATGGGCCTGGACGTGGTCCTGGCTATCATGAACGTGCTCTACGACGGCCTGGCCGACAGCAAATATCGCCCCTGCCCGCTGCTTGTGAAGTATGTCGAGGCCGGCTGGCTGGGCAAGAAGAGCGGCCGCGGATTCTACGACTATTCCGGCGCAACGCCGGTCCCGACCCGCTGATGTCGCGTCTCGACCGGATCGAGGACCTTCCTGGCCTCAAGCGCGTCGCGCCGCGCCCGTCGACGCAGAGGTTCATGCTGGCGGCTCTGGCCGCCGCCGCCTGGCCGCCGTTGATAGCCACCCTGGTCATCTGGCCCCCGGAGAACTGGGCCTCGGGCGTCGATACGGACTGGCGGCTGGTGTTGCTGGTGCTCGGCCTGATCGCCGCCCCCGTCGGCCTGTGGATCCTGCGCCAGACCCATGCCCGCACGGGCCGGCCTTCGACGCGCCTGGGCGTGATCTGCCGCTTCATGGTCTTTGGCGGACTCCTGGCCGCCGTCGTCCAGATTCTCATCGCCGTGGTCATGTCCCTGCTGTCAGTGGTCGCCTCGCAGAGCGTGGTTCAGGGCTTGGGCGCCCTTGAGACGACGCTGCTGATCTTTGGTGTCGCCGGCCTGCCCCTGGCGGTGCTGGTGGGCGTCAGCTACGCCCTGTGGGCCGGTCTGTGCGTGGCCTTCATCGCTTTTGCTCCCGCGCCGGTCGTCAAGAACCGCATGGGCCTGATGTCGAACGGTCAGCCCTGACCTTACTTCGTTTCGAGGTGTCCCGACCGCGCCGGGAAGGCATGAGCAACCCGCTCGCCCGGGGAAGGCCTACGCCGTGACCGACCAATTCTCTCTTCGCCCGGTAGAGGCCGGCGCGCGCATCCAGACGCTGGACGTGCTGCGCGGCGTCGCGGTGCTGGGCATCCTCGCGGTCAACGCCGCCGCCTTCGCGCTGCCCATGGACGCGGCCATGGCGCCGGAGCAATCGCCCTTTCCTGTGGTCGGCGCTTCGGCCGTGGCTCACTGGCTGGTCGAGGTCTTCTTCCATCAGAAATTCGTCACCCTGTTTTCCATGCTGTTCGGCGTGTCGATCTTTCTGGTCGGCGGCGAACGCGGCGATGAGACACGCGAGCGGGTGCTGCGTCGTCGCCTGCTGTGGCTGGCCCTGTTCGGCCTGATTCACGGCCTAGCCTTCTGGTACGGCGACATCCTGCTGCTCTACGCCTGGTCCGGCCTGTTCGTCATGCTGATGCGCTCGATGTCGGCGCGGTCGCTGATCCTGTTCGGCGCCGCCTCCACACTGGCCCTGGCCACGCTTCAGGCCGCAACCATGTGGATGACCGTCAATGGCCCCGCCCTTCTGGTCGACGCCCTGAGCGACGAGTCCCTGAGCCTCGCCGAAGGGGCCGTCTCGGCCAGCATCGCCGCCTATCACAGCGGCTGGCCCGCCGGCCTGATCGAGAACCTCAAGGCCTGGGGCATTCTGCAAAGCGCCAGCCTGTTCGGCTACGTCTTCGCCACCATCTCGCTGATGATGCTGGGCCTGGGCCTGTTCAAGGCGGGTTTCTTCCACGGTCGTCTGCCGACGCGCGTCTATCTGATCCTGATCGCCGTCGGCGGCGCGGTGCTGGCGCTTCTGGGCGTGCTGGAATGGCGCGAGATCACGGCAGGCCCCGGCGTTGAAGCCACGCAGGGCTGGGCCAAGGTCGTCGCCTCCTATCCGATCTTCATCACCCTGGCCTACGCCAGCGGCCTGATCCTGCTGACCTCGCGCGGGGTCGGCTGGGTGCGCCGCCTCTTCGCGCCAGTGGGGCAGATGGCTTTCACCAACTATCTGACCCAGACCCTGATCATGACGAGCCTCTTCTACATGCCCTGGGGGCCGCGCCTGATGGGACAGGTCGACTATCCGGGCCAGTGGGCCATCGTCGTCGCCGTGTGGGCGCTACAGCTGATCTGGTCGCCGCTGTGGCTGAGCTGGTTCCGCATGGGGCCGCTGGAGTGGCTGTGGCGCCGCCTCAGCTATGGTCACGACCTGCCCTTGCGCCGCGAGGCCTGACCCCACGGTTCGGGAAGTTGCAGCCGGTCCGCCGATGGCTTAATCGCGCGGCATGACCGACGAAGCCCCCATCCGCCCCGAAGCCCGCGCCCCCCGGGGCTTTGCCGACCGTCGCGGCCGCGACCTGACCGCCGAGCGCCGCATCGTCGCGCGCGTGTCCGAGGTCTATGAGCGCTGGGGCTTCGAGCCGCTGGAAACCCCGGCGTTTGAATACGCCGACGCCCTGGGCAAGTTCCTGCCTGACGCCGACCGTCCCAACGAGGGCGTCTTCGCGCTTCAGGACGACGCCGGGTCGGAGGAGCCGGGCGAGTGGATGGCCTTGCGCTATGACCACACCGCCCCCCTGGCCCGTTTCGCCGCCCAGAACTGGGAGACCCTGCCCAAGCCCTTCCGCCGCTACGCCTATGGTCCGGTCTGGCGCAACGAGAAGCCCGGCCCCGGCCGCTTCCGCGAGTTCTGGCAGTGCGACGCCGACACCGTCGGCTCGGACCGCCCCGAGGCCGACGCCGAGATCATCGCCATGGGCTGCGAGGGCCTGCGCGCCGCCGGTCTGGGCGACGGCCAGTCGGTGATCCGCGTCTCCAACCGCAAGCTGTTCGACGGCCTGTTCGACGCCGGCGGCGTGACCGATGCGGTCCAGCGCCTGACCGCGCTTCGCGCCGTCGACAAATACGACCGTCTGGGCCTGGAGGGCGTGCGCGCCCTGCTGGGCGAGGGCCGTCTGGACGAATCCGGCGACTACACCAAGGGCGCCCGACTGCCGGCCGCCGTCATCGGCGCGGTTGAGGCCTTCCTCGTCTCGGCGGAGACCCCCGGTCTCAGCCGCGCGGGCGTGCTGGACGCGGTGGCGAACGCGGGAGCCGCCCTGGGCGCGGCGGGCGAAGCGGCCCTGGCCGAACTGTCCGCCATCGACCGCGCCCTGACCGCCATGCGCGTCGGCGAGGCCGAGGTGACGTTCGACCCGACCATCGTGCGCGGCCTGGAATACTACACCGGCGCTGTGTTCGAGGCCGAACTACTGCTGGACACCAAGGACGACAAGGGCCGGGCCGTTCGCTTCGGCTCCATCGGCGGCGGCGGTCGCTATGACGATCTGGTGGCGCGGTTCACCGGCCAGTCCGTGCCCGCCACCGGCTTCTCCTTCGGCGTCTCGCGTCTGGCCTCGGCCCTGCGCGCCGCCGGTCGCGGCGCCGACGACGCTGTGCGCGGCCCGGTCGTGGTCATCGTCTTCTCCGAGAACGATATGCAGCACTACCTCGACGCCGTGTCCGAACTGCGCGCCGCCGGCATCGCCGCCGAGCTCTATCTGGGTCGCGCCGGCATGAAGGCGCAGATGAAATACGCCGACCGTCGCGGCTCGCCCGCCGTGGTCATCCTCGGCGGCGACGAGTTGGCCGCCGGTGAAGTCACCATCAAGGATCTGGACGCCGGCCGCGCCCGCGCCGCCGCCATCGCCGACAACGAGGCCTGGAAGGCCGAGCGCCCGGGACAGCAGAAGGTGGCCCGCAGCGAACTGATCGCAGCCGTCCGCGCCATTATCGAATAAGTTTCGAGTAAATCCACGTCGCAGACATGGGTTATCGATGTTTAGTCATAAATGGCTGCTTTTTGACGTTGGCGTTGATTGACTTGGCCCCCGTGTTCGCGTCAATTGGCCTCACTCAAGAGGCGCAGCGATCAAACGCAGCGACAACTTGAAGGCGTTTCGGGGAGGAAACGTCCGCTCCTTAGAGAGCGATAAAGCCCGCTGCGATGTATCCCCCGCAGCGGGCTTTTTCATGCCTGCAATCCTGAAAACGACCGTCCGCCTCCTTCGCTTGGCTTAACCATCGAAGGCTATTCGATAATTCGCGTGAGACATAAAAAGGGCCGGAACGTCGCCGCCCCGGCCCCCTTTCATTTCGTCAGATGTCGCGCTTACCAGATGCGAACGCGGTCTTCCGGCGCGAGGTAGTACTTGTCGCCCGGCTTGACGCCGAAGGCTTCATACCAGGCATCGACGTTGCGGACCGGACCGATGACGCGGAACTCGGCCGGGCTGTGCGGATCGGTGGCGATCTGCTGCTTCAGAGCCTCCTCGCGATACTTCGACTGCCAGACCTGGGCCCAGCCGTAGAAGAAGCGTTGATCGCCGGTCACGCCGTCGATCACCGGAGCCGGTTGGCCGTTCAGCGACAGGTGATAGGCCTCCAGACCGACCGCCGTGCCGGCGGCGTCGCCGATGTTCTCGCCCATGGTCAGGCCGCCCTGGACGTGGAAGCCGGGCAGGGGCTCGAAGGCGTCGTATTGCGCGCCCAGGCGCTTGGTCAGGCCCTCGAAATTGGCCTTGTCCTCGTCGGTCCACCAGTTGCGCAGCACGCCGTCGCCGTCGGACTTGGAGCCCTGGTCGTCGAAGCCGTGGCCGATCTCGTGACCAATCACGCCGCCGATGCCGCCATAGTTGACGGCCGGGTCCGCGTCCGGATCGAAGAAGGGCGGCTGAAGAATGGCCGCCGGGAAGACGATCTCGTTGTTGGCCGAGTTGTAGTAGGCGTTGACCGTCTGGGGGGTCATGCCCCACTCGGCCTTGTCGACCGGGTCGTTCAGACGGTTGAGTTGATAGTTCCACTGGAACTGGCCCAGACGCTGGCTGTTGCCGAACAGGTCGTCGGCGCGGATTTCCAGAGCGGAATAGTCACGCCACTTGTCCGGATAGCCGATCTTGACGGTGAACTTGCGCAGCTTCTCCTGCGCCGCCGCCTTGGTCTCCGTGCCCATCCAGGTCAGGTTGTCGATGCGGTGCGACAGGGCGACGCGAAGATTGGCGACCAGTTCTTCCATCTTGGCCTTGGATTCGGCGGGGAAGTATTCCGCGACATACAGACGACCTGCGGCTTCGCCCAGCGAACCTTCAGCAAAGCTGATGGCGCGCTTCTCGCGGCTGCGCTGCTCGGGCTGGCCCGACAAGTCGCGCGAACGGAATTCCCACTGTGCGTCCGAGAAGCGCTTCGACAGGGTCGAGGCGGCGTCGTCGGTTGTGTGGAAGGCCTGCCAGGCCTGCAGGGTGTCGATCGGCGCCTCGGCGAAGATGGCGGCGATCTTGGGCATGGCGGTGTTCTGGCGCACGATCAGACGGTCGATCGAGCCCAGACCGGCGGCGTTGAAATAGCCGTTCCAGTCAAAGCCGGGCGCCTCGGCCGCCAGAGTCTGGATGGTGTAGGCGTTGTAGGTCTTGTCGCGGTTGCGGTTCTCGATCGGGGTCCAGTGGGCCTCGGCGATCTTCGTCTCCAGCGCGACGATGGCGGCGGCGTGACCGGCGGGATCAGCCCAGCCGATATTGGTCAGCATCCGCTCGACATAGGCTTGGTACTTCTCCTTCTTGTCCGCGAAACGGGCGTCCAGATAGTAGTCGCGGTTCGGCAGGCCGATCCCCGACTGGCCCGTCGTGACGGCGTAGCGGGTCGGGTTCTTCTGGTCGATGGTGATGCCGGTGCCGAAGAAGGAGGCGCCGACCCGGCCCTGGGTCTGACCCATGTAGGCGGCGATCTTCTCATGGGTGTCGGCGGCGCGGATAGCGGCCAGGAAGGGTTGCAGCGGCTGGGCGTCCAGCGCCTCGATGCGCGCCTCGTCAATATAGCTGCGATAGGCGTCGGCAACCTTGGCCTCGTCCGAACCCGGAGCCAGGTCGTTGCGCGACGCCAGCCCCTGAACCAGGTCCTTCATGCGATTGTCCGACAGTTCGCGCAGCAGGGCGAACGAACCATACGAGGTGCGGTCCGACGGAATCTCCAGCTTGTCGAAAGCCGCGCCGTTAGCGTGGCGGAAGAAGCTGTCGCCCGGCGCCACCGAGGTGTCGCGACCCGACAGGTCGAAGCCCCACGTCCCGTACTTGGGCGCTTCCGTGCCGGCCCAGCCGGCAGGCGCGGCGCCGCCTTCGGGCGCCGAGGCGCCGTGGAACAGCTCCACGACCGTGCAGCTCTCGTCCACGCAGGCATGGTCGTGGCCGTCTTGCGCCGCCGCCATTCCGGCGGGCAGCAACAGGGCGCTGACAGCGGCCCCGATCAGCAGTGTCTTCATAAGCAATTTCCTCGACTGACCCGTGCTCAGGTTCGGCCGGGACCCTAATCCCGCAGTGAGCGTCGCCGCGTCTTAAAAAAAGTTCATGAAAGACGCGAGCGCTATCGCCAGAACGTGATCGCCTGCGTCACAGTGCAACGCTACGGAGGATGGATGGGCCAGGCGCACGGCGGCGAGTATCGGGATCTGGTGGTCTTCCTGGCCGCTGCGGGGGTCGTCGTCCCCCTGTTCAACCGTCTCAAGATCAGCCCCGTGCTGGGCTTTCTGGCGGCCGGCGTCCTCCTGGGACCCGACGGCCTGGGCCGGTTCGCCCAGAGCCACGGCTGGCTCAGTTGGCTGACCATCGGCGACCAGGCCCAGATTCGGCAGCTCTCCGAACTGGGCGTCGCCTTCCTGCTGTTCATGATCGGGCTGGAATTGTCGTGGGAGCGGCTGAAGGCCATGCGCCGCCTGGTCTTCGGCCTGGGCATGCTTCAGATCGCCGCTTGCGCCGTGGTCATCGCCGTCGCCTTCATGGCCTTGGGCCAGCCGCTGGCGGGCGCCGCCGTTCTGGGCATGGGACTGGCCCTGTCCTCTACCGCTGTGGTCATGCCGGTGCTGGCGGCTCAGGGGCGGATCAACAGCGAGACCGGGCGCGCCACCTTCGCCGTCCTGCTGGCTCAGGACGTTGCGGTCGCCCCCATCCTGATCACCGTCACAGTGCTGGCGACCCTGGCTCAAGGCAGTATGAGCGGCGGTGTGATCGAGCCGGCCGCGCTGGGACGCGCCCTCTTCACCCTGCTGCCCGCGGCGGGCGGTCTCTTCCTGATGGTGCTGCTCGGGCGCCTGGTGCTGCGCCCCATGTTTCGCTCCGTCGCGCGCGCCCAGCACCGGGGCGAGGGCCGCGAACTGTTCGTCGCCGCCAGCCTGCTGGTCGTGGTGGTCGCCGGGCTGACGGCCCAGGCGGTCGGCCTGTCGATGAGCCTGGGGGCTTTGGTGGCCGGCGTGCTGCTGGCCGAAACCGAGTTCCGGCGCGAGGTCGAGGTGGCCATCGACCCGTTCAAGGGCCTGTTGCTCGGCGTCTTCTTCATCGGCGTCGGCATAGGGCTGGACCTGGACGCCGTGGCGGCGGACCCCGCCATTGTTCTGGGGCTGGCGGGAGGGCTGATCCTGCTGAAAGCTCTGATCATCTTCATCCTGGCCCGCGCCTGGGGCCTGGCCTCGCGCTCGGCCATCGAGACGGCCCTGGTGCTGGGCCCGGCCGGAGAGTTCGCCTTCGTCATCCTGTCCACCGGCCTGGTCGAGGGCCTGGCGACACCGGACCTGACCCGCAAGGCGATGCTGGCCGCCACTCTCAGCATGTTCGCCGTCCCCCTGCTGGCCGTTCTGGCCCGCGCCCTGACCCGGCGGGCAGCGCCGATCGCCGATCCCGAGGCCGAAGGCCTCTCGCCCGACACCGCTACGCCGGAGCACGATGGTGCGGTGTTGATCGTCGGTTTCGGACGGGTCGGGCGGCTGGTGGGCGAGCTTCTGGCCGAGCACCAGCAAAGCTTCATCGCCCTGGACGCAGACCCCGCCTCGGTCCGCTCCGGCCGCGCGGAAGGCTACGAGGTCTATTATGGCGACGCCGCTCGGCCGGACATGCTGACCGCCTGCGGTCTCGCATCGGCTCGCGCGCTGATCGTCACGATGGATAGTCCGACTAAAGTCGATGAGGTGGTGAAAACCGCCCGCGCCCTGCGCCCCGACCTGATCCTGATCGCGCGAGCGCGCGACGACCGCCACGCCGCCCGCCTCTACGCCCTGGGCGTCACCGACGCGGTGCCCGAAACCACCGAGGCCAGCCTGCAACTGGCCGAGAACACCCTGGTCGATCTCGGCGTTCCCATGGGGCTTGTTCTGGCCTCGATCCACGAACGTCGCGACGGCTTCCGCAGAACCTTCCAGGCGGCGGCGCCAGAGGGTCGGCACGCGCGGCCCACGCGGGCTTTCCGTACTGCCCGGTCGCCACTCCCGCCGCCGAACGACAATACGCAAACTACGTAAAAACCCTTACGCCGATTGACCTTAAGGCCAAGCTTAAGCAAGATTCGAGATCGGTTCGCGACCCATTTTGGTCAATGTTCGGTGATGAAAGTTCACCTCCCCCCCACGGGACGTCTGCTGTCGTCTTATCGTGGTCCACGCCGAGGCGCGCCGGATCATGTCTGATGCTGCTGGCGGCCCTTCACGACCGGCGGGCGTTAAGCCCTTACCGAGCCAGAGTATTTTACTGATGCGTGAGACTAGCCTGTCTGCCCCGGAAACTGTCGAAACCGAGGGCCAGCCCCGCCTGAACCGTCGTCAGGCCGCCAAGATCCGCACCCGCCAGAAGGTGCTGGATGCCGCACGCGCCCTGTTCGCCGAGCGCGGATACGACGCCGCCACCATCCGCGACATCGCCAAGGGCGCCGGAATGTCGACCGGCGCGGTCTTCGCCAACTTCCAGGACAAGGCCGAACTGTTCGAGTGCGTCTTCGCCGAGGAAATGGCCGGGCTGCTGCAAGACATCCAGACCGCCGCCGGGCATGAGGGCCGCGTCGCCGAGCGTCTGGCCGAGGGCCTGACCGCCGGCTACCACCGCTCGCTGGAGCACCTGCCGCTGATGCAGGCCATGATCGCTCGCTCCTGGTTCCAGCCGGAAGCCGCCGACGAGCGTTCGCGCACCTTCGTCAAGCCGATCATCGAAGCCGTTATCGCCGTGCTGCAAGCCGGCATCCGCGAGGGCGAACTGCGTCAGGACCTGGACCAGCTGGTGCTGGGCCGGATGATCTGGGACACCTTCATCGCCAACTTCCGCTACGCCGCCTACGACAACTGGGGCATCGAGGAACTGACGCCGCACATCCGCAAGCAGCTGGACCTGATCCTCTCCAGCCAGCTGGCGCGGCAGTAAGAACTGTCGCATTCTTGGAGGGCTGCGGTCGTCGGCCCTCCGGGACCTCCCGACCCGACGCGGCCTGGCGCTTCGCGCGCCACTACTTATCGCAGCGCAGCTCAAAGAGCCGAAGCGCGCTCAAGCAGCGAGCCGCCGCGCGGCGAGCGATAGCGCCTCCGGCTGGATGAGCTTCAGCTCTTCCAGCGAAGCACCACTTCCTTGATCGGATTGACGAAGGCGCGGCCTTCGGCGCGGCTCTTGATCCATTCGCGCTTCAACTGCTGATACCACTTGGCCTGTTTGTCGGCGTCGTCGATCCAGATCAGGGCCGGGTCGTACTTCAGCCCCTCGTTCTGCAGGTTCACCATGCCGCCGTCCTGCTTCAGGAAGGCGACCACGCCCATCCGCAGGAAGGGCTTGGCGACATTGAACACCCAGTGGTCGGACCAGAAGATCTGGGTGATGCGCGTCTTCGTTTCCGTCACCGGCGTCAGGCAGGTCAGGGCCAGCACCTGCTTGGCTCCCACCTGGATATGCTCCCAGCGATAGCCGGGCAGGCGGAAGGTGATCTCGGTCGCCGGCGCCCCGCCCAGGATCTTGTACAAGCGGCTGTTCGACGACGGGGCGTGGCGCACCATGGCCCAGCCATAGTCGCGCGGCGCAAAGGTCTTGGCCTTTTCGTGCATCGAATGCTCAGAGCGCCACCACCACTGCTGGTGCACGAAGGGTCCATGCGCCGGGTCCATCAGGCCGATGACCGCGTGGTCGATATGGCTGTCGAAATCCATGGCCTCGACCAGCTTCACCTCGCCCTCGGCGCCGGGGAAGAGCGGCGGCTCGTGGTCGGGCTCGGACGGGACGCGGGCGTCCGCGGCCATCCAGACGAAGATCAGACCCTGGCTCTCGCGCACCGGATAGGACCGCACGCGGATGCGGTTGGCCTCAAACGCCTGATCCTCGACCAGGGACGGAATGGCGGCGCAGACGCCGTCGGGACGGAAGCGCCAGCCGTGATAGGGGCACTCGATCGTCTCGCCCTCGCCCGGCTTGTCCACCAGGCGCCCGGCCGACAGGGGCGCGGCGCGGTGCGGGCAGATGTCGCGCATGGCATAGACCGCGCCGGCGCGCGTCCGGCCGATCAGGACCGGCTCGTCCATCACCTCGTAGCGCTTCAGACTGGCGACCGGCACGTCGCGCGCCAGAGCGACGAAATACCAGGCGTCACGCACGAAGCCCTTGCCGAAGGCGGTCGGCGGCGCCTTGGCCTCGGGGGCGGTCGCGGAGGAGGAAGCAGCGTCAGCGGTCATGGCCGCTATCTAGCAGCAGGGACCGCCGCCCGTCCAAAGCCCATTCCCTTCTGCAACCGATGAATTAATCTGGGTCAAAATCTCCGGGGAGAGACGCCATGATCCGAACCGCCTGCATCGCCTTGTCCGCCGCCCTGTTGCTGGGCGCACCCGCCCTGGCCCAGGACGGTCACGTCAACCACGCCGAGGGCCATGCCCACGCCGCCTTCGCGTCCGACCGCATCCATGTCGCGGTCGACGGCGACACGGATGGTCGCGACATCATCCTTATTCCCGGCCTCAGCTCCTCGCCCGAGATCTGGCAGGGAACCGTGGATCACCTGATCGCGCAGGACGGCGTGGGCTGGCGGGTCCACCGCATCCATGTTCAGGGCTTCGCCGGCGCCCCGGCCAAGGCCAATGCGACCGGCCCCGTCGCCGCCCCGGTGGCCGAAGAAATCGCCCGCTACATCCGCGAAAACGGCCTGAACAAGCCCGCCGTCGTCGGCCACTCGATGGGCGGGACCATGGGCATGATGCTGGCCGCCCGGCATCCCGATCTGGTCGGCAAGCTGATGGTCGTGGACATGATCCCCTTCATGGGCGCCATGTTCGGCCCGCCCGGAACCACGGCGGAAAGCGTCATCCCCGTCGCCGATCAGGTCTATGCCGCCCAGTCGACCGCACCCCGCGACCAGTACCTGACCCAGGCCAAGGCCGCCGTCACAGGCATGATCAAGACGGAGGCCGCCCGCTCCGGCCCGTTGCAGGACACAGAAACCAGCGACCAGCAGGTCTCGGCCTCCGCCTTCCGCGAACTGATCGTCACCGACCTTCGCCCCGAACTGTCCAAGATCACCGCCCCGGTCGAAGTCCTCTATGTGAAGTTCAACGACCCGCGCATGACCGACGCCATCACCGACGCCGTTTATCAGATGTCGTTCGCGACCCTGCCGGGGGCGAAACTGACGCGCATCGACGACAGCGCTCACTTCATCATGCTGGACCAACCGAGGGCCTTCTATGGCGAGCTGGACGCCTTTCTTTCGGCGAAATAGGTCCTCACGCTCCTGTGATTAGAACGACGGCGTTTTCTGCGGCGGCCTGACGGGCTAGAGTCATGCCGCTGCAAGAGGGACTTTCATGGCGCGTAAAGACGGCGGACCGGACCGCAATGAGCAGGGCGGCGGCAAGAAGCCGCGCCGGTCCTTCCTCGGCAACCTCTTTTACTGGGGCGCGGTGCTGGCCGTCTGGGGCCTGATTTTCGCGGTCGTCTTCTTCGCCGTCTTTGCACGCGACCTGCCCGACACCTCGACCCTCTATGACGTCGATCGCCAGCCCTCGATCACCTATCTGGACCGGTCGGGCGCCCTGATCGCGGTGCGCGGCACCCAGATGGCCCCGCCGGTCGATCTGGACGCCCTGCCCGACTATGTCCCGGCCGCCTTCATCGCCATCGAGGACCGGCGCTTCTATCACCATCCCGGTTTCGATCCCATCGGCATGAGCCGGGCCATGGCCCTGAACCTCAAGGCCGGGCGCGTGGTGCAGGGCGGCTCGACCATCACCCAGCAACTGGCCAAGAACCTGTTCCTGACGCCGGACCAGAATCTGAAGCGCAAGGTTCAGGAGCTGATGCTGGCCGTCTGGCTGGAGATGAAGTTCACCAAGAAGGAAATCCTCGCCCTCTATCTGAACCGGGTCTATTTCGGCGCCGGCGCCTATGGCATCGAGGCGGCCTCGCAGCGCTATTTCGACAAGAGCGCGGACAAGCTGACGGTGGGCGAATCCGCCCTGCTGGCCGGCCTGCTGAAGGCCCCGTCGCGCTATTCTCCGGTGTCCGAGAGCGAGCGCGCCGCCACCCGCGCCACCGTCGTCCTGAACGAAATGGTCGAGGCCGGCGTCATCACCCCGGCCCAGCGCGACGCCGCCGTGGCCGAGCCGGTCCGCGTCTCGCGCACCCTGGCCAGCCAGCACGCCCAGTACTTCATCGACTGGCTGGACAAGCAGATCCGCGGCCTGGTCGGCGAACCGACCGAGGACATGGTGGTCGAGACCACCCTCGACCTGACGTTGCAGACCGACGCCGAGCGCGCCGTGCGCCGCATCCTCGACCGCGACAAGGGCCGGGGCGTCGAACAGGCGGCCCTGGTCGCTCTGGACGGCGAGGGTCGGGTCCGCGCCATGATCGGCGGCGGCTCCTATGCCGACAGCCAGTTCAACCGCGCCGTCGACGCCCGCCGTCAGGCCGGCTCGGCGTGGAAGCCCTTCGTCTATCTGGCCGCGGTTGAGGCCGGCTACACCCCGACCACCCCGGTCGTGGACCAGCCCGTGACCATCGGCGGATGGTCGCCGCGCAACTATTCCGGCAACTTCTCGGGTCAGATGACCCTGGCGCAAGCTGTGGCCCAGTCGACCAATACGGTGGCCGCCTATGTCGCCGATCAGGTCGGCCGCGACTCCGTGGCCCGCGCCGCGCGGCGTCTGGGCGTCACCAGCGAAATCGGCCTGCAACCGTCGATGGCCCTGGGGGCCGTCGAGGTCAGCCCGCTGGAGATGGCGCAGGCCTATGACGCCTTCGCCAACGGCGGCAAGCGGGTCGAGGCCTATGGCATCAGTCGCATCCGCACTCCCTCGGGTCGCGTCATCTATCAGCACGGCACGGGCGAGAACGGCCAGGCGATCAACAACCCGTCGCTCTACTACATGAACCAGATGCTGCGCGGCGTGATCACCTCGGGTAGCGGGCGTTCCGCCGCCATCGGCGGGCGCGACATCGCCGGCAAGACCGGCACCACCTCGGACTACAAGGACGCCTGGTTCGTCGGCTACACCGGCGGCTTCGTCGCCGCCGTCTGGGTCGGCAAGGACGACAACAAGGCCATGCGCGGCGTGACCGGCGGCTCCTCGCCCGCCGCCATCTGGCGCGGCTTCATGGAGGCCGCCCTGCCCAAGCTGGCGGTCCAGCCCATCCCCAACGGCCCGCCCCTGCCCGAGGGCTGGGTCGCCCCCGATCCGGTCGGCGACATGATGGGTCAGGTCGAGGACCCTTATGCCCAGCCGCTGGAGGGCGAGCCTGGCCCGGCCATCGTCGACGGCCAGCCGCTGCCGGCGCCCGCGCCCCTGCCCAATGATCAGCCGATCATCCGCCCGACCTCGCCGCAGCCGGCGAAGGAGGCCCCGCGCAGCGAGAAGAAGCCCGAGGCGGTGTTCTTCTAGGGGAAGAGCAAACAGCTGTTGTTTTCGTCATTCTCCGACGAAGCGAAGCGGAGATCAGGGAACCCAGCGGCGCCGAAGACGAACTTTCACCGACGCGCGTGGTTTTTCGCCCTCCGGGGGGGGGCCCGCTAGGTCCCCCGGTCTGCGCGGCTGCGCCGCTTGCCGGAGGATGACGGAAAAGGAAGGGCCGCCCTATCGCCCCACGGCGTGCAGGGCCGCGCCGTGGTCGCGCAGCCATTGGCGATAAGGGCGATGGTCGCCGACCAGCCGGTGCACCACCGCCCAGTAGGCCGGGCTATGGTCGGCATGGACCAGATGGGCGACCTCGTGCGCGGCCAGATAGTCGGCCACCTCGGACGGGGCCATGATCACCCGCCAACTGTAGCGGATCGAGCGGTTGTGCGGGCTGCACGAGCCCCAGCGCGAGCGGGTGTCGACGATGGACACCCTGACAGGCCTCTGGCCCAAGGCCTTCAAGTGAACCTCGGTGCGCTCGACCAGAAAGGCGCGCGCCGCGCGCTTGAACCAGTTCTCGACCCGGCGCGAGAAGGCCTCCCCCTCGCCGCCCGAGCGGATCACCGGGCCGTCCGACGTCTCGACCAGCCGCGCCGCACCGGCCCCGCCGACGGCCTCCAGCCGCACGCTGCGTCCCAGCCAGAAAACGCTCGCGCCGGGCTCCAGCGGCGAACCCGCGACCCTTGCGGCCAGCCGGTCAGCGATCCATTCCGACTTGGTGCGGGCGAAGGCCACGACCTCGCTTAACCGCCGCTCGGACGGCGCCACGGCCACGGCTTCGCCGGCGCGCGCGTCAATGCGGATCGACAGCCTTCGGGCGCGCGGGTTCACCGAGAGGCGAAGGGCGCCTCCGCCCTCAAGCGGCAGCCGCTGGCCGTTCCGGTACTGCACACAAGGACTCGTTCTGGGCGATGAAGTCGCGCACGCGCGGATAGATCTCGTCACGGAAGCGGCGGCCGTTGAAGACCCCGTAGTGGCCCACGCCCGGCTGGACGTAGAGCAGGCGGCGCTCGTCAGGAATGTTGAGCGTCAGGCCGTGCGCGGCCTGGGTCTGACCCACGCCGGAAATGTCGTCCTTCTCGCCCTCGACCGTGGCCAGGCCGATGTCGGTGATGGCGGACAGATCGACGCGCTTGCCCCTGTGCTCCAGCAGGCCGCGCGCCAGCAGATGCTGCTGGAAGACGATGTCGATGGTCTGAAGATAGAATTCCTCGGTCAGGTCCAGCACCGACAGATACTCGTCATAGAACTGCTCGTGCTTGTCGACCCCGTCGCCGTCGCCGCTGACCAGGTCCTCGAAATAGCGGCGATGGGCGTCGACGTGCTTGTCCTCGTTCATCGACATGAAGCTGTAGAGCTGGACGAAGCCCGGATAGACCCGCCGTCCAAAGCCCGGATAGGGCCAGGGCACGGTGTGGATCATGTTCGACTTGAACCAGGCGAAGGGCTTGGCCTCAGCCAGTTGGTTCGTCACCGTCGGTGACAGGCGGGCGTCGATGGGCGAGCCCATGAAGGTCATGGAGGCGGGCCGGTTCGGGTCGTTCTCGGCGGCCATGACGGCGCAGGCCGCCAACACCGGCGGTCCCGGCTGGCAAACGCCGACGACGTGGGCGCGTGGGCCGATGGCCGTCAGCATGGCCCGGACATGGTCGATGTAGTCGTAGAAGTCGAAGCGGCCTTCCAGCACCGGCACCTGACGAGCGTTCTCCCAGTCGGCGACATAGACGTCGTGGTCCTGCAGGAAGCCCTCGACCGTGCCACGCAGCAGGGTGGCGTAGTGACCCGACAGAGGCGCGACGATCAGGACGGCGGGCGCCTCAAGCGCCTTGCCCGCCTTCTTCAGGTCGCCTGCGTCGCGCTTGAACCGGACCAAGCGACACCAGGGGGATGACCAGACGGCCTGCTCCGTCGTGCGCACGACATGGCCGTCGATGTCGATGGTCTCCAGGCCCCAGGCGGGCTTGCCGTAGCGCCGCGTCAGGCTCTCGAACACCTCGGCCGAGGCGTAGGCCGTGCGACCGATGGCCGTGTCCGAGGCCGGATTGAAAGGCGACGTCCAGAACGACCGGGCCATCTGGGCCCCGATCCGAAACGGCGTCGCCGAATGATAGGCGAGCTCGTGAAATGCGTAGAGCATGAAACCCCGACTGCGGCCCCCGCCGATGTGGCAGTGCAGCATATAACGCATCTCGGTGCAAAGTAGACCAAGGCCGCGCCCGATCAGGGAAAGGTGATCAGCCCCGCTCCATCGCCCGCTCGATCAGTTTGGCGGTCTTGTCCGGCCCCAGATCATGGGCCACGGCGCTGCGGAACTGGCCGTCCGGCCCCATCAGATAGACGGTCAGGCTGTGGTTCATCGTATAGCCCTCGCCCTCGCCGACCTTCTGGTAGAAGGCGCGGTAGGCCTTGGCCGCCTGGGCCGTCTGCTCCGGCGTGCCGGTCAGGCCGATGACGCCGCCCGGGAAGCCGTCCGACGACAAATAGTCCTTCAGCAGCTTGGGCGTGTCGCGCTCGGGATCGATGCTGATGAAGACGATCTGCAGGTCCTTGGCCTTGTCCCCCATCCGCTCCTGCACCGCATTCAGAACGCCCAGCGTCGTCGGGCAGTAGTCGGGGCAGTAGGTGAAGCCGAAGAAGACCAGGGTCCACTTGTCCTTCAGGATCGACTGATCCACCACCTGTCCGTCCTGATTGGTCAGGGTGAAGGGACCGCCAACGGTCGGCTGGCCGGTGCCGGTCTCAGCTGCAATCTGAGCGGACTGCTCGCGTCCCTTGACCACGACCATGGTGATCAGGCCCAGGGCCAGGGCGATGACCGCACAGGCGGCGGCGAACAGAACGACGGGACGACGCGGCATCGACTTCTCCTCAAGGTCTGGCGACGGGTGTGCAGCCGCCAGCGTCGCGGTCTATAGAAGAGGCGTGAGCAGCACAGAAGCCCCCTCCCTGTCGCAGGCCGTGAAGGTCGCGGGCCATCCCGGCGCCATGGAGGCCCTGCGCGAGCGGCCCCGGCGCGGGCGCGGCCTGTCGCTGCGCACCCTGATCGTGCTGCGATGGCTGGCCGTCTTCGGACAGACCTGCGCCATCCTGACCGCCTATTTCGCCCTGCACTTCCCGCTGCCGCTGTGGGAATGCCTGCTGACCATCGGGGCCGGGGTGGCGATGAACCTGGCCACCATGGCGCGCGCGCGACGCGTCGACGGCAGCCTGCCGAACGGCCTGCAGACGGCGACGCAGCTGGGCTTCGACATCCTGCAACTCGCCACCCTGCTGGCCCTGACCGGGGGCCTCGACAATCCCTTCTGCCTGCTGCTGGTCGCGCCCGTGACCATCGCGGCGGCCTCCCTGCCCTCGCGCCAGGCCCTGGTGCTGGGGGTCATGGCCCTGATCGCCCTTGCGGTGCTCTTCTCCTGGTCCCTGCCTCTGCCCTGGCGGATGCATGAGCATCTGGTCCTGCCGCCCCTCTATCGCTTCGGCATGGGCCTGGCCCTGGCCACCGGCGTCCTGTTCACCTCGGGCTATGCCTGGAAGGTGGCCGCCGACGCCGAGAAGCTGGAGCTGGCCCTGGCCACCACCCAGGACGTGCTGCAACGCGAACAGAGGCTGGCGGCCCTGGGCGGCCTGGCCGCCGCCGCCGCGCACGAACTGGGCACGCCGCTGGCGACCATCCAGGTGGTGGCCAAGGAACTGCTGCGCGCCTCGCCGCCCGACAGCCCGGTCGCCGAGGACGCGGCCCTGATGCTGCAACAGGCCGAACGTTGCCGCGACATCCTGAAACAGTTGTCGGCCCAACCCGAGGAGGGCGACGCCCTCTACGCCGACATCGACCTCAAGGCCCTGTTGGAAGAGGTGGTCGAGCCGCACCGGGGCTTTGATCTGGACTTCCAGACCGCGATCAAGGCCCCGCCCGGCCAGCCCGTGCCGCGCGTCCACCGTCTGCCCGAGGTCATCCACGGCCTATCGACCCTGATCGAGAACGCCGCCGACTTCGCCCATAGCCGGGTGCGCGTCACCGCCATCGTCGACGCCGGCTGGATCGAGATCGACATTGTCGACGACGGACCCGGCTTCGCCTCGGAGATCCTGCCGCGTCTGGGCGAACCCTATGTGACCAGCCGCCCCCAGACCAAGGCCCGCCGCGCCCTGGCGGCCCAGATCGCCGCCGCCTCGAACGCGCCGCGCAAGGCGGGCCGCAAGGCCGCCGCGCCGCCGCCGATCACCGCCCCCATCGCCCCCAGCCAGGGCGGCATGGGCCTGGGCTTCTTCATCGCCCGCACCCTGCTGGAGCGCAGCGGCGGCAAGGTCTCGGTCGGCGCCGGCGACGGCGAGAAGGGTCAACCCAAGGGCGCGCGCGTCACCATCCGCTGGCCGCGACAGGCCCTCGAAGTCGCCGATCCGGCGCTGGAGCCCCGCGTGGCGGATGGAACCTGATGTCGCAGTCAGGAGCTAAAACCTTGACCATGCGGCGCAGACGCACGACCTGAGCGTCAGGAGAACCGAATGTCCGAACTCGAAGCCCGTATCGCCACCCTGGCCGACAAGACCCTGCTGCTGCTGGACGACGACGCGGCCCTGCGCACCCGCCTCGGTCGGGCGCTGGAAGCCCGCGGCTTCGATGTGACCCTGGCGGGTTCGGTGGCCGAGGCCGGCGACGCCCTGCGCGTCTCGGTCCCCGCCTTCGCCGTGCTGGACATGCGGCTGGAGGACGGCAACGGCCTGAAGGTGGTCGAAGCCATCCGCGAGCGCCGCGAGGACGCCCGTATCGTCATGCTGACCGGATACGGCGCCATCGCCACCGCCGTCGCGGCGGTCAAGGCCGGCGCCGTGGATTACATGCAAAAGCCCGCCGACGCCGACGACGTGGTCAAGGCCCTGCTCTCGGTCGGCGAAGCGCCTGAGCCGCCGGAAAACCCGATGAGCGCCGACCGGGTGCGCTGGGAACACATCCAGCGCGTCTATGAACTGTGCGACCACAATGTCTCGGAAACCGCCCGTCGCCTGGGCATGCACCGCCGGACCTTGCAGCGGATTTTGGCGAAACGCGCCCCTCGCTAAACCTTTCCTCCCCACTCAGTGGGGAGGGGGACCACGAAGTGGTGGAGGGGGCGGCGCAGACGGTTAACGTAGAGTCGCCCCCTCCGTCTCGTCGGCTGCGCCGCCGATCCACCTCCCCATCGCTGCGCGATAGGGAGGAAAGTCACTCACGCATGGTTCTGAGCGCGCCCAGTCGCGCAAAGGCCAACGTCAGCGCCTTCCTCCGCGCGGGGGCCAGCGGGGTGACGGGCGCGTCCCGGACCACCGCCCCGCCGAAGCCGTCAGCAACGATCAGCCCAGGCTCGTCCGGCAGAACGCCTTGCGGAAACTCGGGCGCCACGGCGAAGTAGAAGGCGTCGCAGAAGGGCCCGTACTCCTGCCATTTGCGGTCCACGCGATAGTCGTCGATCCCAGACTTCACCTCGCAGATGACGATATCGCCCTTCGGCCCCAAAGCCATGACGTCGGCGCGCCGACCGTTGGGCAGACAGACCTCCAGCAGGGGCGCATAGCCCAGGTCCCGCATCAGCCGCGCCGCACCACGCGTCACCGACAGGGTGGTTTCGGGGCGACTGAAGACCAGTTCGAGATGCAGGGCGGAGGCGGGCATCCCCCTTTATGTTCCGCCTATGTTCTTATCGCAAGCGGCGCCGTCAACGGCCGGTGTGAACCGGCTGGCCGCTGAAGCCCAGCTCCCGCGCCCGTGCGATCAGCCGCGTCCGCGTGGCCTCGGACGGGCTCTGGCTGCGGTGCCAGATCCACCAGTTCGACTTGTTCGGCAGGCCCATGATGACCCAGCTGTAGTCCGGCGCGTGATCCCAGACCCAATAGTTCTGACCCGCCAGACCGCCGAAACTGAGCAGGCCCGTCAGGGTGAAGCGGAACTTGGCGTTGGTCGATGCGTCGGTGACGCGGGCGGCGGCGCGCAGGATTTCGATCTGTCCGCCCGGGCGCCGGGTGCAGGTCACGGCGATGGCGTAACGCCCGGCCCGGTTCTGCGGCGTGAAGTCGATCTGGGCGCGGCTACAGTCCTTCTGGACATCGTTGGGATTGCGCACGATCTCAAACCAGCGCCCGTCGAAGCGGTTCAGATCCACCGCCTCGGCCTGGGCCAGGGCGGGGCCGGCGACCAGACTGAGGCCAACGACCAGCGGCGCCAGGGGGCTCAAGGTGCGGTGTCTCATGTGGCGTCCTCCGAAAGTCCCGACGAGGTCCTTACGCGTGACGCCGGGCTTCGGATGACCTGTCTGCTACAGACGCTCGCGGTTGATCCGCCATTCTTCGCGCGTCTGGCCCCACAGGTTGACGGGGTGATGCTGGAAAGGCGGCGGCATGGCGCCCAGCCCGCGGTTGGTCGAGCCGAGCCGCCGGGCCACCTTTTCCGAGCCCCGGTTGTCCGGGTCGATGCAGTGGATCACATCGGGCCATTCCAGCACATCGAAGGCGTAGTCCATGGTCGCGGCCGCAGCCTCGACCGCATAGCCCTTGCCTGTGGCGTCACGGTGCAGGCTCCAGCCCACCTCGCGGCCCGGCCAGTCATAGGGATGCAGCGGCCCGATCCGGCCCATCCAGTCGCCGGTCGTCTTCTCGATCAGCGAGAACATGCCCTCGCCGTGCAGAGCCCACATGCCGGCGACCGAGGCCATGCCGCGCCAGACCTCGTGCTTGGACTGCACGCCGCCGATGAAGCGGGTCGTCTCCGGGTCGCTCATGAAGTCGGCCCAGCGCGGAAAATCCTCCAGCGTCGGCGGGCGCAGGAACAGGCGTTCCGTCTCCAGCGTCGGTCCCAAGGGCGATATTGGACGCGCGATCACAACAGATACTCCCGCTCCAGGGTATAGACGCTGCCGTCGCCGGTCAGGACGCTGGAATAGAGACCGAAGCGGTCCACCCGGATCGGCGGCGACTTCAGCAGGTTGTGGCCGCTGATCCAGGCCGCGATGCGATCCGGGTTCGCCTGGGGCTTCAGATAGGCCAGGGTGACGTGGGGCCGATATTCGCGCTTCTCCGGCGGCGCGCCCGCGCGCTCGCCCGCCGCGCGGCAACGCCCGGCCAGGACGCTCAGCGGCTCCGACCGCTCCAGCCCGGCCCACAGGGTATGGGTGCGGTGAGCGTCGCCGAAGGCCCCGACGCCGTTCAACGTCAGTTCAAACGCCCCGCCGCCCTCGGCCCGGCTCAGTTCCGAGGCCAAGTCGTCGGCCGTCCGCTCGGACGCCTCGCCGTAGAAGGCCAGGGTGACGTGCAGGGCGTCCAGCGGTCGCCAGCGCGCGCCGGGCAGGCCGGACTGACGGCGTTGAAGCGTCTCGGCGACGTCTTCCGGGATCGAAATGGCGGTGAACAGGCGCAACATGCGACCCTTGGTAGCGGGCGGAACGTCAGTCCGGAAGACGGGTTTTCCTTGCAAGGCGGCCCGTCCGTCACGATATTTCCAGCCAAGGTCGGCGCTTGCCGTCCAAATGGGAGACTTCTTTCGCGATGAGCGACTTCAACAACGGTTATGCGCGCCCGCTTCCGCAGTCGGCGGACATGTCCGTCGACGCCGGTCTGCGCGCCTTCATGCTGGGCGTTTACAACAAGCTGGCCCTCGGCCTCGTGGTCGCCGGCGCCCTGGCCTACATCACCGGCAACGTGCCCGCCGTTCAGCAGCTGCTGTTCGCCCGCACCGATGACGGCCGCATCGGCCTGACCCTGCTGGGCATAATCATCCAGTTCTCGCCCCTGGTCATGCTGTTCGGTTCGATGTTCTTCATGAAGAACCCGACGGCCAAGGGCGTGAACATGCTCTACTGGGCCGTGGTTTCGACCATCGGCGCGGGCCTGGGCGTCCTGTTCCTGCGCTACACCGGCGGTTCGCTGGCCTCGACCTTCTTCGTCACGGCGGCGGCCTTCGCGGGTCTCAGCCTGGTCGGCTACACGACCAAGAAGGATCTGACCGCCATGGGCAGCTTCCTGATCATGGGCGTGATCGGCCTGATCATCGCCTCGATCGTCAACATCTTCATGCAGTCGGGCGTGATGTACCTGATCATCTCGGGCCTCGGCGTCCTGATCTTCTCGGGTCTGATCGCCTATGACACCCAGCGTCTGAAGATGACCTACTATGCGCTCGGCGGTAATCAGGAAGCCATGGGCGTGGCCACGGGCTTCGGAGCCCTGAGCCTGTTCATCAACTTCGTGAACCTGTTCCAGTTCCTGCTGGCCTTCATGGGCGGCAGCCGGGAATAGAGGGCATCTGAGTGCGCTATGGCCGTGACACGGTCACGGCCGACTTGAGCGCGAACGGCCTCAAGTAGCCTGAAGGGCGATAGGCCCAAAAAGAATGAAGGCCCCGGCGGAAACGTCGGGGCCTTTTTCTACTCCACCACGCTGAACCGGCGGCTGTCGAACACCCGCAGCACCTGGGCCAGGTCCCGCCCGCGTTTCAGCACATGGCCGCCCTCCCCGATCACGGCCCACTGGCCTTGTTTCAAACGCAGGGCCGGGCGCTTTTCGATCCGATACAGAGGCGCGTCGCCCGAGCGGCGGAAGACGGCGAACTCGGCCACCTCCTTGTGGCCGATCATGGCGTAGTCGCGCCATTCGCCAGCGGCGACCATCCGGCCATAGACCCGCAGGACCAGCCCCAGTTCCTGACGATCAAAGAAGACCGGACCAGGCTGCGCGGCGTCTGAACTGTGCGGATCAAGGCTCATCGTCTTTCAACTTAAGCAGGCTCGCGCCGAACGCCAGCGGCGCCGCGACTTGTCACCCGCCCGCCACGCGTCCAAAAGGCGGTTCAAGTTCTAGATACGGAGACGAACCCATGGCGACGAGCGAAGGCTGGGATATGCCCACCGGCGACCTGATGAAGGGCAAGAAGGGCCTGATCATGGGGGTCGCGAACTCCAGTTCCATCGCCTGGGGCATCGCCTCGCAACTGGCCGCCCAGGGCGCCGAGCTGGCCTTCACCTACCTCGGCGAAGGCCTTGAGCGCCGCGTGCGTCCTCTGGCCGAAAGCGTCGGCGCCAAGCTGCTGATCCAGGCCGACGTCACCGACGACGCCTCGATGGACAAGGCCTTCGAAGAGCTGGAAAAAGAGTTCGGCACGATCGATTTCGTCGTCCACTCGGTGGCCTTCGCCAACAAGGACGAGCTGAAGGGCTCCTTCGTCGACAACACCACCCGCGACAGCTTCCTGCTGGCCATGAACATCTCGGCCTTCAGCTTCGTCGACGTGGCCAAGCGCTCGGCGAAACTGATGCCCAACGGCGGCTCGATGATCACCCTGACCTATCTGGGTTCGGAACGCGTCATCCCCAACTACAACACCATGGGCGTGGCCAAGGCCGCTCTAGAAGCCGCGACCCGCTACATCGCGCGCGACCTGGGTCCGAAGAACATCCGCGTCAACGCCATCTCGGCGGGCGCGATGCGCACCCTCAGCCTGGCCGGGATCTCGGGCGGGCGCGGCCTGCACTCCAAGTCGGCGCAGTTCTCGCTGATCAAGGAAGAGACCTCGATGGAAGGCGTCGCCGGCGCCGCCCTGTGGCTGTGCTCGGACCTGGGCCGCTCGACCACGGGCGAAGTCGTCCACGTCGACGCCGGCTTCCACGCCGTCGGCCTGCCGGACGACATGGAGGGCTGAACCCGACAGGGTTCAGAATAGAAAGGGCCGCCGGGAAACCGGCGGCTTTTTTGTTGGCTGACAAGTAGCACCTCCCATTCCCGCTCATCCCGGCGGACGCCGGGACCCAGTGCTTTGGCCCCATCCGCGTCGTTGAGACAGGGGCGTGAAAATGACGGCGGCTTTTGTGGCTCTTGCTGGATCCCGGCGTCCGCCGGGATGAGCGGAGATGAGAGGTTTCCTCTTTCGACGCGTCGTCGCCCGGCCTAGCTTGACCGCATGAGCCCGTTCCGTCTGCCGCCCCCCGCCAGCTTCTCCGCCGCCGCCGTGGCGATGGTCGTCGGTTTCGGCGGCACAGTCGCCCTGATCGTTCAGGCGGGTCAGGCCCTGGGCGCCTCGCCCGCGCAGATCATCTCCATGGTCACGGCGCTTTGCCTCGGCATCGGCCTGCCGGGCGCGGTGCTGAGCTGGCGACTGAAGATGCCGGTCGTCCTGGCCTGGTCGACGCCCGGCGCGGCCCTGCTGGCGGCCTCCACGCTCGGCCTCGGATGGAGCACCGCCGTCGGCGCCTTCGTCATCGCCGGGCTGCTGATGGTGCTGACCGGCTTGGTTCCAGCCCTGGGACGGCTAGCCGAGCGCATTCCCGCCGCCATCGCCTCGGCCATGCTGGCGGGGGTGCTGCTGCCCTTCTGCCTGAAGCTGTTTCTGGTCTTCCCGACCGACATGGCGCTGGCGGCGGGCCTGCTGGCGGTCTTCCTGATCATGCGTCGCGTCGCCGCCGCCTGGGCCCTGCCCGCCGTTCTGGTCGCGGCCTTTGCGGTTCTCGCTCTGAGGGGCCAGGTCGGCCTGCCCGCCGGGATCGGCCTGTTCGGCGAGCTGTCGCCGGTCATGCCCGCCTTCGACTGGAAGGCGGCGATCAGCCTTGCCCTGCCGCTCTATCTGGTGACGCTGGCCTCGCAGAACCTGCCCGGTCTGGTGGTGCTGCGGGCCGCAGGCTACGCCCCGCCCGCCGGAAAGCTGATCTTCTGGGGCGGAATGACCAGCACGATCCTCGCCCCCTTCGGCGCCCACGGCGTCAATCTGGCCGCCATCACCGCCGCCCTCTGCACCGGACCCGAGGCCCACCCTGACCCCGAGCGCCGCTGGACCGTCGGCGTCCTCTACGGCCTGATCTATCTGGTGGTCGCCCTGTTCGCCGCGCCGCTGGCCGGGCTGTTCATCGCCATGCCGACGGGCGCCCTGGCCGTCATCACCGGCCTGGCCCTGATCGCGCCGCTGACCGGGTCGCTGAGCGCCATGATGAGCGTGGCCGAGGATCGCGAGGCGGCGGTGCTGACCTTTGCCGCCACGGCGTCGGGCGTGGCCCTGCTTGGGGTCGGCTCGGCCTTCTGGGGTCTGGCGGTCGGTTTCCTGGCCCTGGCGGCGCGGCGCTGGATCAAGCCGCGCGCCTGATCCGGCCTGACCCGGTTTTACATTTCGCGGGCTTCCGTCCCCAGCGTGACTGTGAGAGCCTGACGCCCGGCCGATTGGCGGCCGTCTGAGCGAGGCGATCATGGCGCACAAGTTCGAAGTCTATCAGGACAAGGCCGGCGAGTTCCGTGTCCGGTTCAAATACAATTCCGAGATCATTTTCTCGACCGAGGGCTACTCCGACAAGTCGGGCGCCAAGCGCGCCATCGAGTCGATCAAGAAGCACGTCGGCGACGCCCCGACCGAAGAAGTCTGAGTTCAGCGGGGGCGCGGCGTAGAGCCCGCCCCCGCCACCCTCTCTTAAGGCCGCGCCGGGATGTTCAGACCGCGCTGCACCGCCGGTCGCGCCAGCCCCCGCTCCAGCCAGGCGGCGACGCGCGGGAAGTCGGCGAAACCGACCAGATCGCCCGCCTCGTAGAAGCCGATCAGGTTGCGCACCCAGCCCAGGCTGGCGATGTCGGCGATGGTGTAGTTCTCGCCCATGATCCAGTCACGCCCCTCTAACCGCCCTTCCAGCACCCCCAGCAGACGCCGGGACTCGGCGACGTAGCGGTCGCGCGGGCGCTTGTCCTCGAACTCCCGCCCGGCGAACTTGTGGAAGAAGCCGACCTGGCCGAACATCGGACCGATCGCCGCCATCTGGAAGAAGACCCACTGGAGGGTCTCGTAACGCGCCGCCGGATCGGCAGGCAGGAAGCGGCCGGTCTTCTCGGCCAGATAGACCAGGATGGCGCCGGATTCGAACAGAGGCAGCGGCTTTCCGCCGGGACCGTCGGGATCGATGATGGCCGGGATCTTGCCGTTGGGGTTCAGCGACAGATAGTCGGGCGTCCAGGTCTCGTTCTTACCGATGTCCACCAGATGCGGCTCATAGGCCAGACCCAGCTCCTCCAGCAGGATGGAGACCTTCACGCCATTGGGCGTCGGCAGGGAATAGAGCTGCAGCCGGTCGGGATGGAGCGGCGGATACTGGCGGGTGATCGGAAAGACGGACAGGTCGGCCATGAGGCGCTCCGGGCGGGTTGAACCTTCCATGTTGGAAGCCTGACCGTCCACCGCAATAGCCACCGCGTCGGTGGCGGTCGATCAGCCCTCGTCGCGCTCGTCCACCTCGGTCGGGCGCACGATGCGCAGCCAGCCCTCGGCGATGCGCAGGTCCGGCGCCGCCTCGCGGGTGAAGGGTAGGTACCAGGTCGGACCACCTTCCTTGGGTGCGATCTCCAGCATATCCGAGGCGCCGAAATTCTGCACCGACTTGACCGTGCCGACCGCCGTGTCGTCCAGGTCGCGGGCTTGCAACCCCACCAGATCGGTCAGGTAGAACTCGTCGTCTTCCGGTTCGGGCAGGCGGTCGCGCGGCACGAACAGCTTCTGACCGCGCATGGCGTCGGCCTGTTCCTTGGTGGCGATCTCCTTGACCCTGGCCACCACGCCCGCCTTGTCGGGCCGCGCTGACAGCAGGGTCAGGGCCGGCGTGCCGTCCGCTTTCAGCAGGGGCTGATAGGCCATTAGAGCCATGGGGTCGGCGGTGAAGGCGGTGATCCGCACCTCGCCCTTCACGCCAAAGGCGCCGCCGATCTGGGCGACGAGGATCATCTTGTTTTCGTCGCTCATCGACAGGCTCCGTTTCTCAATTCCAAGCGCCAGATAGCAGAAAAGCAGCGCCCGGGATCGGACGCTGCTTTCCATTTTGCATCCCGGTCGAAACCGGGAAGCCGAAGGGTTTAGCCTTCAGCCTTTTCTTCGGTCGCTTCAGCAGCGGCTTCAGCCGGAGCTTCTTCAGCAGCAGCTTCAGCCGGCGCTTCTTCGACAGCCGGAGCGTTCTTGGCGGCTTCAGCAGCGGCAGCGGCTTCTTCCTTGGCGCGAGCAGCGGCTTCAGCAGCTTCGACCTTGGCGGCGGCTTCAGCTTCCAGACGGTCGGCTTCGCGCTGGGCGCGCTCGGCGGCGCGTTCCTGGGCCTTCTTGCCCGGAGCGCCCTTGTTCGGGTTGTTCGACTGGGTCCAGGCGACCTTGCCGACCAGAGCTTCGTCTTGCGACTGGCTGATGAAGCGCGCGACGCGGTCGGTCGGCTGAGCGCCCTTGGCCAGCCATTCCGAGATACGGTCGGCCTTCAGGGTGACGCGCGGTTGAGCGCTGTCCTTGGGCAGCATCGGGTTGTAGCTGCCGACGCGCTCAATGAACTTGCCGTCGCGCGGAGCGTGCGAGTCAGCAACGACGATGTAGTAGTAGGGGCGCTTCTTGGCGCCACCGCGGGCCAGACGAATCTTCAGCATTTTCAGTCTCTTTCTAGAAGGTCGAAATCAGTTCTTTTTCGGGAAGCCCGGCAGGCCCGGGAGGCCCCCCGGAAGTTGTCCGCCGCCCAGTCCGGCGAGCCGGTCCTGAATGGCTTTCATTTCGTCGGCGCTGGGTTCGGCCATCTTGCCACCGCCCAGAGCCTTGAGGCGGGCCATGTCGGGGCCGCCCATACCGGGAAGGCCGGGCATGCCGCCGCCGCCTCCGCCGAGACCGCCCATCATGGCGGCCATCTTCTGCAAGTTCTTGCCGCCGCCCTTGGACAGCGACTTGACCATGTCGGCCATCTGCCGGTGCTGTTTCAGCAGGCGGTTGATGTCCTGAACCTCGACGCCGGCGCCGGCGGCGACGCGCTTCTTGCGGCTGGCGTTGAGCAGGTCGGGCTTCTTGCGCTCGGCCTTGGTCATGGAGCTGATGATGGCTTCCTGACGGGCGATCATCTTGTCGTTGACGTTGCTGTCGGCCATCTGGGCCTTCAGCTTGGCCACGCCGGGCAGCATGCCCATGATGCCCTGAAGTCCGCCCATCTTCTTCATCTGCTGGAGTTGGGCGGCCAGATCGTCCAGATCGAACTGACCCTTGGCCAGCTTGCGGGCCATCTTCTCGGCCTTGGCCTGGTCCAGCTCGCCTGCGGCCTTTTCGACCAGGGCGACGATGTCGCCCTGACCCAGGATGCGGCCGGCGACGCGGCGGGCGTCGAAGACGTCGAGGGCGTCGACCTTTTCGCCGGCGCCCAGATACTTGATCGGCAGGCCGGTGACGGCGCGCATCGACAGCATGGCGCCGCCGCGGCCGTCGCCGTCGGCGCGGGTCAGCACCAGGCCGGTCAGCGGCAGGCGTTCGTGGAAGGCGGCGGCGGTGCGGACCGCGTCCTGACCCGTCAGGCTGTCGGCGACCAGCAGGGTCTCAACCGGATTGGCGACGCGGGCGACCTCGGCCACCTCGGCCATCAGAGCCTCGTCCAGCGTGATGCGGCCGGCGGTGTCGAGGATCAGGACATCGAAGCCCTGAAGCTTGGCGGATTGCAGCGCCCGCTTGGCGATCTCGACCGCCGACTGGCCCGCCACGATGGGCAGGGTCGCGACCTCGATCTGCTGACCCAGGGTCGCCAGCTGCTCCATGGCCGCCGGACGACGCGTGTCCAGCGAGGCCATCATGACCTTCTTCTTGTCGAACTTGGTCAGGCGCAGGGCCAGCTTGGCCGAGGTCGTGGTCTTGCCCGAGCCCTGCAGGCCGGCCATCAGGATCACGGCGGGCGGCGTCGCATTGATGTTGATCGGGGTCGGCTCTTCGCCGCCCAACATCTCGACCAGGCCGTCATAGACGATCTTGACCACCTGATCGGCCGGCTTGACCGAACGGATGACCTCTTCGCCCGTCGCCTGTTCCTTGGCGCGGCTGATGAAGTCCTTGACCACCGGCAGGGCGACGTCGGCCTCGAGCAGGGCGACGCGGACTTCGCGCAGCGCTTCCTCGACATCCTTTTCGGACAGGGCGCCGCGGCCGGTGATCCGGTCGAATACGCCTGTCAGTCGCTCGTTCAGAGCCTCGAACATTCAAAACCTTTCATGCGCGAACCCTGACCTCCATAGAGAAACGGCCTCTGGCGACGATCACGTCGGCAGAGGGTCCTCGCCGGGCTCGTCCACCTAAAAGGCGGGGTCGTACCGGAGGAGGCGCAGGTTCAATTGCGCCGGAAGCCGCGGCTTATGGAGCATCTGTAGGCAAATGTCGACTCTCGCGTCAGAGCCTCGACAACCACACAAAGGGTTTCAGCGTTGACCTTGGGGACTAGGCGGTTCGGATTCCGCTGATACGGTTCCGCTTCCAGCCTCCCCGCTGAAGGATGATGCGATGATTCAGGCCGCCGACGATCGACTGCGCGACGAGGTCCGCCTGCTGGGCGCCCTGCTCGGCGAGGTGATCCGCGACGAGGGCGGCCAGGAACTCTACGACCGGATCGAAGCGGTGCGTCAGGCCTCGGTGGCCTATCACCGCGACCCGGCCTCGCATGACGCCTCACGGCTGGAGGCCCTGCTCAAGGACCTGTCGCTGGATCAGGCCATCGGCCTGACCCACGGCTTCGCCGCCTTCTCTCTGCTGGCCAATGTGGCCGAGGACCGGGCGGGCAAGCGCCGCGCACGCGAACAGGCTGTAGCTGGCGAACGCGCCGACACGCCAGAGGGCGCGCTGAAGCGGCTGGATGCGGCGGGCGTGGACCGGGCGGTGGTGCGCGAGCTGCTGTCCCATGCCCTCATCTCGCCCGTCCTGACCGCCCACCCGTCCGAGGTGCGGCGCAAGAGCGTCATCGATCGCATCGGCGCCGTCGGGGGCCTGCTGGACGGCTGCGACCGAGACGGGATCGCCTGCTCGCCCACGGCGCTGAAGGCGGCTCTGCGCCGCCAGATCGTCATCCTGTGGGCCACGCGCCTGACCCGCGCCTCGGGTCTGGTCGTGCAGGACGAGATCAACACCGTCACCGACTGGCTGCAGCGCATCTTCCTGCATGTCGCCCCGGCCCAGCTGGCCGAGTGGCGCACCCTTCTGGACGCCCCCGACTTGGCGCCCTTCCTGCGCATCGGCACCTGGGTCGGCGGCGACCGTGACGGCAATCCCAATGTCGACGCCACGGTTCTGGCCGCCGCCTTCCGCACCCAGTCGCGCGCCGTGCTGCGCTTCTATCTGGAAGAGGCCAACGCCCTCGGCGAAGAGCTCAGCCTCTCCGCCGACCTGACCACCGTGACGCCCGAACTGGCCGCTCTGGCCGACAGCTCCGGCGACGCCTCGATCCAGCGCGCGGACGAGCCCTATCGCCGCGCGCTGAGCCAGATCTACGCCCGCCTGTCGGCCACCCATCTGGCCCTGACCGGCGGCCCCGCCCCCCTGCCCGCCCAGTTCGAGGCCCCGGCCTATGACGGTCCCGACGCCTTCCGCGCCGACCTGGCCGTGCTGCACGACAGCCTGGTCCGCACCCACGGTTCCGTTTTCGCCGACGACCGGCTGACGCGGCTGATCACGGCGGCGGACATCTTCGGCTTCCACATGGCGACGCTGGACCTGCGCCAGAACTCGGATGTGCACGAGCGGATCGTGGCCGACCTGCTGAAGGTCGCGGGCGTCTGTCCCGACTATGCGGCGCTGGACGAAGAGACCCGTCTGACCCTGCTGGCGCGCGAACTGGCCAATCCCCGCCCGCTGTTCTCGCCCTATGCCGACTATGCGCCCGAGACCCTGAAAGAGCGCGCCATCCTTCAAGCGGCGGCCCAGGCCCTGACCGCCTTCGGCCCCCAGGCCATCCGCACCCACATCGTCTCCAAGACCGACGCGGCGTCCGACATGCTGGAGGTCTATCTGTTGCTGAAGGAGGTCGGCCTCTATGACCCGGCCGACCCCGCCGCCTGCCCTATCCAGGCCGCGCCCCTGTTCGAGACCATCGAGGACCTGCGCGCCTCGCAGCCGACGCTGGAGCGGGTGCTGGCCGAGCCGTCCGCCCGCGCCGTGGCGACCGCGCGCGGGGTGCAGGAGGTCATGATCGGCTATTCCGATAGCAACAAGGACGGCTCCTACCTGACCTCTGGCTGGGAACTGCATGAGGCCTCGCGCGCCCTGCTGGACGTGACCCGCGCGGCGGGGGTCCGTCTGCAACTGTTCCACGGCCGCGGCGGCGCGGTCGGGCGCGGCGGCGGGTCATCCTTCTCGGCGGTTCTGGGCCAGCCGGCGGGGACGGTGGCGGGGCGCATCCGCGTCACCGAACAGGGCGAGGTCATCGCCAACAAGTACGGCGAGCCGGAGGTGGCGCAGAGGAACCTGGACGCCCTGACCTGCGGGACCCTGCTGGCCTCGCTAGGCCCACAGACGGACGGCGGCTACAGCGCCCAGCACGGCGCCACGGCGGCGCGCCTGTCGGCGGCCTCGATGAAGGCCTATCGCGCCCTGGTCTACGAGACACCCGGCTTCGTCGACTATTTCCGCGCCGCCACCCCCATCGCCGAGATCGCCGACCTGAAGATCGGTTCGCGTCCGGCCTCGCGCTCGACCTCGACCGCCATCGAAGACCTGCGCGCCATTCCCTGGGTCTTCAGCTGGTCGCAGTCGCGGGTCATGCTGCCCGGCTGGTACGGCTTCGGCTCGGCGGTCCAAGGCGAGGACCCAGACGAACTGCGCGACATGGCCGCCGCCTGGCCCTTCTTCCGCACCGTGGTCCAGAACATGGAGATGGTGATGGCCAAGGCCGACATGGCCATCGCCCGCCGCTACTCGAAGCTGGTGCCCGACGCCGCCCTGGCCGAGCGCATCTACGGCGCCATCCGCGAGGAATGGCAGCGCACCCGCGACGCCGTCCTGTCGATCACCGGCCACGACGACCTGCTGGGCGGCCAGCCCGAGCTGGACCGGCTGATCCGCCAGCGCATGCCCTATGTCGAGCCGCTGAACCATGTGCAGATCGAGCTGATCCGCCGACGTCGCGCCGGCGACGACGACCCGCGCGTCAGGAACGGCATCCTTCTGGCCATCAACGGCGTGGCGGCGGGCCTCAGGAACAGCGGCTGATCACAGCCACTTGGTCCGCTTGAAGGTGATGTAGAGGCCGAGGCAGACGGCGAAGATCAGCCCCATCACTGCCGGATAGCCATAGGTCCAGCGCAGCTCCGGCATGTGCTCGAAATTCATGCCGTAGATGCCGGCCACCGCCGTCGGGGTGGCCAGGATGGCGGCCCAGGCGGCCAGCTTGCGGGTGATAACGCCCTGACGTTGCTGCTCCAGCAAGTTGGAGACCTCGAACACCGACGACAGGATGTCGCGCAAGCTCGCCGCCCGGCTGGAGACGCGGCGGACATGATCGGCCACGTCGCGGAAATAGGGGCGGACCTCACGGTCGATGCAGGGCAGGTCCAGCGACTGAAGCTTGTTGGCCACCTCCTCCATCGGGCCGAGCACGCGGCTGAACTTCAGCAACTCGCGGCGCAGCTGGAACAGGCGCTTGATGTCGGCCCGCGACAGGAAGCTGTCCAGCGCCCGCTGCTCCATCTCCAGAACGCTGTCCTCGATGTCGTCGACGATGGGGACATAGCCGTCGACGATGAAGTCCAGCACCCCGTGCAGGATGAAGTCGGCGCCGTGTTTCAGCTGCAGCGGCGAGGCCTCCAGCTGGGCGCGCAGCTGGGTGTGGGCGCGAGCTGACCCATGGCGGATGGTGATGACGTAACGCGGCCCGACGAAGACGTGGGTCTCGCCGTAGAGGATGGCGTCGTCCACGGCCTGGGCTGTGCGAGCGACGATGAAGAGCTCGGAGCCATAGACCTCGATCTTGGGCATCTGGTGGGCCGACAGCGCATCCTCGACGGCCAGGGGGTGCAGGCGGAAACGCCGCACCAGCCCCTCGAACTCCTCGTCCGTCGGTTCGTAAAGGCCGATCCACAGATACTCGCCCGGCTTGAGCCGCAGTCCCGCATCGGTCAGCGGCGCCTCACGCACGCGCTTGCCGTCCTTGTAAACGTAGGAGGCGACGACCGACATCCGAACCTCATTCCTGTGGGGCCGCGATCAGAAGGCTCCGCCTTCTCGACCCGACGCAGACTTCATTCTTGTTGGGCCGCGGTCAGAAGGCTCCGCCCTCTCGACCCGACGCGGCCCGTAACACAGCCAAGGCTTACGCCACCTCAGCGCGAATAGAAAAGGGCCCGGCGGATTGCTCTGCCGGGCCCTTTCCAAATCTAGCGCCCAACGGCCTCAAGTAGGCCGAAGGCCGATAGGCCCCTTAAGAAGTCGGGAACCCACGCACCTTGAGCAGGGCCGCCACGTCGGGGTTGCGGCCGCGGAACTGGCGATAGGCGTCGCCGCGATCCGTGGTGTTGCCGGGCGCCAGGATGATCGACTTGAAGCGGCCGCCGATCTCCGGGTTGAAGACGTCGCCCGACTCCTCGAAGTAGGCCCAGGTGTCGGCGTCCATCACTTCCGACCAGAGGTAGGAATAGTAGCCGGCCGAGTAGGCGTCCGAGGTGAAGAGGTGGTTGAACTGCGGCAGGCGGTGCCGCATCACGATCTCCCTGGGCATGCCCAGACGGTCCAGCGAGGCCTTCTCGAAGGCGGCGATGTCGGTCGGGGGCGTGGCCTGCGTATGCAGGTCCATGTCGACCAGGGCCGAGGACAGGTAGCTGACGGTGGCGTAGCCCTGGTTGAAGGTCGAGGAGGCCTCGATCTTGTCCACCAGCGCCTGCGGCATCGGCTGCTTGGTCTCGACGTGCTTCATGTAGCCGTCGAGGATCGGACGGCTCAGCACCCAGTGCTCATGCACCTGCGACGGGTATTCCACGAAGTCGCGCGGCGTGTTGCCGAACGACGGATAGGTCACCACCGACGAGAAGTAGTGCAGGGCGTGGCCGAATTCGTGGAACAGGGTCTCGGCGTCGTCCAGCGAGATCAGCAGGGGCTGACCGGCCTCGGCCTTGACGAAGTTGTTGTTGTTCGAGGCCAGGATCGGCTTGGCGCCGGTCAGGGTCGAGAAGGACCGATAGGTGGTCATCCAGGCGCCCGAACGCTTGCCCGGACGGGCGAAGTCGTCGGCGTAGTAGAGACCGATCAGCTTGCCGGTGGCCTTGTCAGTGACCTCATAGGTGGTCACGTCCGGCTCGAAGGTCGAGACCGTGCCCTTGGCCAGGGGCTTGAAGACGAAGCCGTACAGGCGCTCGGCCATGTAGAAGGAGGCCGCGCGGACGGCATGCAGTTCGAAGTAGGGCTTCAGCTCGTTCTGATCGAGGTCGTACTTGGCCTTGCGGACCTTCTCGGCGAAGTAGAGGTAGTCCCAGGGCTCGATGTCGTAGCCGGCGATCGCCTTCATGTCGGCGACCTCCTCGGCCACGCGGGCCTTGGCCGGGGTCCAGACGCGCTGCATCAGCTCCATGGCCGCGGCCGGGGTCTTGGCCATGGTGTCCTGCATGCGCCATTCGGCGTGGTTGCCGAAGCCGAGCAGCTTGGCGCGCTGCTGACGCAGGGCGACGATCTGGGCGATGGTCGACTTGGTGTCGTTGGCGTCGCCGTTGTCGCCGCGCTTGACGAACTTCTTCCACACCTGCTCGCGCAGGGCGCGGTCGTCGGCGAAGGTCAGGAAGGGATCGACGCTGGAGCGGGTGTTGACGATGGCCCAGCCCTGGACGTTGCGCGAACGCGCAGCGGCGGCGGCGGCGGCCTTGTTGGATTCAGGCAGACCCTTCAGGCCGGCCTCGTTGGTGATGACGGTCCAGGTGTTTTCATCGGCCACCACCTTCTGACCGAAGCCGGTGAAGGCGTTCGACAGGGCGGTGTTGATGCGGCCCAGCTCGGCCTTGCCGGCGGCGTCCAGGGCGGCGCCGTTGCGGATGAAGCTGTCGCGGCTGCGCTCGGCCAGACGCTTCTGCTGGGCGTTCAGGCCTGCGGCGTCAGCGCCGTCGGCCACGGCCTTGATGCGGGCGAACAGCTTCTCGTTGAAGATGATCTCGTCGCCGGCGGCCGACAGGATCGGCGACAGCTCGGTCTCCAGCACGTCCCATTCGTCGCCGCCGATGTTCGACGTCATGACGCTGAAGACGTTTATGGCGCGGTCCAGCGGCTCGCCGACCAGCTCCATGGCCACCAGGGTGTTGGCGAAGGTCGGGGTGTCGGGGTTGTTCGCGATCGCGGCCACGTCGGCGCGTTGCAGCTCGATGCCTTCCAGGATGGCTTCGCGCATCTTGGGCGCGGTCACCTTGTCCCACGGGGGCACGCCTTCATAGGGGCCGGTCCAGGGCTGCAGCAGCTCGGCGCGCGGCGCGGTCGTCGGCAAGACGGCGCGGGCGATGCGCGCCTCGTCGGCGGTCGAGAGGGCCGTGGCCGATCCGGTCATTCCGTTCTCCAGGGCGCCGGCGGAGGCGCAGCCCGTCAGGGCGAAGAGGCTCGCGCCCCCGATGAGAAGATGGCGTCTGTGCATCCAGGTCTCCCAACCATAGCTGTTTCTGACCCTCCCGGACGTGCTCGTCCGGGAGGGCTTATGCCTTGATGTAATCCTAACCATTGGACGACGGAACCCCACGGGTCTAAAGGCCGCGTCATGGCGATAGGCGTTTTTGACTCCGGCGTGGGCGGACTGACGGTCCACCGCGAACTCGTGGCCCGCTTTCCGACGCGGGACTTCATCTACCTGGGCGACCAGGGGCACGCCCCCTATGGCGGTCGCGGCGGCGAGGACATCGTCGAGCTGACGCGGGCCGGCTGCGAGCGCCTGTTCGAGGCGGGCGCCTCGGTCGTGGTCCTGGCCTGCAACACGGCATCGGCCATCGCGCTGCGCCGGCTGCAGCAGACCTGGATTCCGGGGATGCGCGAAAAGCTGGGCCGCCCGGTCAACGTCCTGGGCATCATCGTCCCGACCATCGAGGCGGCCACCGGCCTGCCCTGGTCCTATGAGGCCGAGCGCAACGGCCGCAACGAGGGCCAGAAGAAGGAGGCGATCGACATCACCGGCGTCTTCTGCACCGCCGCCACGGCCATGAGCCGGGTCTATGAGATCGAGATCGACAAGCGCCGCGAGGACCTGGCCGTCTTCACCGAGGCCTGTCCCGGCCTGGCCGGCCTGATCGAACTGGGCGCCCCGGCCGAGGAGCTGAAGGTGGTGGTCGACGACCACGTCGACGCCCTGCGCCGCCGCATCGGCCGTCACCCGGACAAGGCCATCCTGGGCTGCACCCACTACGAGATCGTGGCCGATCTGTTCGCCGCCGCCCTGCCCGCCGGGGTCCAGGTGATCAGCCAGCCGACCGCCGTGGCCGACTCGCTGGAACGCTATTTCGCGCGCCACCCCGAATACGACCTGGGCTCGTCGGCGCGTCGCGACTTCCTGACCACCGGCACGCCCGGCCCGCAGTCCGACCTGATCGCCCGCTTCTGGGGCGCGCCGCTGACGTTTGACGCCGCCTGATTATTCGGACGATGCAGCGCGGCGCTGGCCAAAGGTCGGCGCCCGCTCCTTCTGCTGCGCCCAGTAGGTCGGGCCGTCGTCGGGCTTGAACATGGTGCGGGGCACGCCGTTGCGGTCCACTACGGCGAAGGTGTTGGTCGCGGCCTGATAGTAGAGCGTGTCGCCGTTTGGCCGCTTGACCGTCTCGGTCCCCTTCGGCGTCGTTTCGGTGAAGGCCCGCACCTTGGCCAGATAGTCGTCGGCGGACCTGGCCCCGAAGGCTGCGCCGTTGCGCTCAAACAGGCGTTGCACCTTGGCGTCGGCGGTTTCGCGTCGGTTGGCCGTGACCGGCGGCTTGGCCTCTGGCGCCGCCTCCATCGCGGGGTCAGGGGCCGCCGCCGAGCTCAGGGCGACGGGTTCGGACGCCGTCCGGTCCCGCGTCTCGACCGCCGAGCCGCCGTTGTCGCAAGCCCCCAGAGCCAGCGCCAGCAGCGCCGCCGTCGTCACCTGAATCCGCATGGTCCGCCCTTCCCTGACCGTTCGACAACCACAGATATGCACGTCACAACCGTTCCGGCAATGTTCCTATTCACATTCATGTTTGAATAGGGCCTGTCTCGACGCCGTCATGCGGCCCCGCTAGAGATTCCCTATGACCGCATCCTCGCTATCCGGCCGCAAGGTCCTGCTGATCGTCGGCGGCGGCATCGCCGCCTACAAGGCGCTGGAGCTGACGCGCCTGCTGAAAAAGGCCGGGGCCGAGGTGATGAGCCTGCTGACCGCGGCGGGGGCCGAGTTCGTCACCCCCATGTCGCTGGCGGCCCTGACCGGCCATCCGGTGCGGCAGGCCCTGTTCATGCCGGAAGACGAGACGGCCATGGGCCATATCGAGCTGTCCCGCTGGGCCGATCTGGTGGTGGTGGCGCCGGCCACGGCGGGCCTGATCGCCAAGGCGGCCAACGGCATGGCAGACGACCTGGCCTCGACCACGCTTCTGGCCACCGACAAGAAGGTGCTGCTGGCCCCGGCCATGAACGTGCGCATGTGGCTGCACCCGGCGGTTCAGGCCAATGTCGAGCGGTTGAAGCGCTTTGACGGCTTCCACGGCGCAGCCGTCATCGGGCCTGATGAGGGCGAGATGGCCTGCGGCGAGTTCGGGCCGGGACGCATGGCCGAGCCCGCCGTCATCTTCAACGAAATCGCCCGCCTGCTGGCCGGGCCGGATGGCCGCCCCCTGACCGGCAAGACCGCCGTCGTCACCGCCGGGCCGACGTTCGAGCCCATCGATCCGGTGCGCGGCCTGACCAATCGCTCCAGCGGCAAGCAGGGCTACGCCGTCGCCGCCGCCCTGGCCGAACTGGGGGCGGATGTGACCCTGATCTCCGGTCCCGTGGCGCTGGATGCACCAGTCGGCGTGACCCGCGTCTGGGTCGAGGCTGCTGTCGAGATGAAGGCCGCCGTCGAGGCGCATCTTCCCGCAGACATCGCGGTCATGAGCGCCGCCGTCGCCGACTGGCGCGTGGACGGCGTCGCCTCGGGCAAGATCAAGAAGAAGCCGGGCGGCCCGCCGTCGCTGGCCCTGATCGAGAACCCCGACATTCTGGCAGGGGTTTCCGCCCCCGGACCGAAGCGTCCGAAACTGGTGGTCGGATTCGCCGCCGAGACCAGCGATCTGGAGGCCAACGCCCGCGCCAAGCTGTCGCGAAAGGGCTGCGACTGGATCGTCGGCAACGACGTGTCCGACGAGGTCTTTGGTTCCGACGGCAACGCCGTGACCCTTTTCACCCGTGACGGCGCCGAGCCCTGGCCGCGCCAGTCAAAGACCGAGGTGGCGCGCAAGATCGCCCAACGCATCGCCGATCATTTCAAGGCCTGAGAGACTTCCCCATGACCACCGTCCGCGTCGAACGCCTGCCCCACGCCGAGGGCCTGGCCCTGCCCGCCTATGAGACGACGGGATCGGCGGGCATGGACCTGCGCGCCGCCGTGGCCGAGTTCGAGCCGGTCGTGCTGCACCCCGGCGAGCGCAAGCTGATCCCCACCGGCCTGAAGATCGCGCTGGAGCCCGGCTATGAGGCCCAGGTCCGCCCCCGTTCGGGTCTGGCCCTGAAGCACGGCGTCACCTGCCTGAACTCGCCCGGCACCATCGACAGCGACTATCGCGGCGAGGTCGGGGTCATCCTGATCAACCACGGCCAGATTCCCTTCGAGATCAACCGCGGCGAGCGCATCGCCCAGATGGTGATTGCGCCCTACGCCCAGGCCGTCATGGCCGAGGTCGAGGCCCTGGATGAAACTGCGCGCGGCGCCGGCGGCTTCGGCTCGACAGGCAAGTAGGCGTCAGACCGCTGAACCGGCCGGCGGGGTGATCTCGCGCCTCAGCACATGCTCGCGCCAGGCGGTGTAAAGGCCGCTGCCCACGATCAGGGCGGCCCCCGCCAGGGTCGCCACGGTCGGCGCGTCGCGCAGCAACAGCCAGCCCAGAACCACCGCCCCGACCATTTGCAGATAGTCCAGCGGCGCCAGCACCGAGACCGGGGCATGCTGCAGCGAGCTGGTCATCAGCAGTTGCGCCAGCCCGCCCGCCAGCCCGCCCGCCGCAAGGATGGCCAGCACAGGCCAACTGTGACTATGCCCGTCGATCAGGGCCAGGGCGCCGCCGACGCAGGCGCAGGCGACAAAGAACCAGAAGACGATGGCGGTGGCGGATTCCGTCTTGCCCAGCTGGCGCAGGGTGACGGTGACGGAAGCGGCCACGAACGCTCCGCCCAGAGCGAACATCAGCCCGGCCAGCGGCGGCGCTCCCTCGGCGCCGGGGCGCACCATGACCAACACCCCGAGGAAACCGAGAACCACCGCCGTCCAGCGATGGCGCCCCACCTTCTCCTTCAGGAATAGGATGGACAGCAGGGTGGCGAAAATCGGCGCGGTGAAGCCTATGGTCGTGGCGTCGGCGAGCGGCAGCAGCCGCAGCCCCTGGAAGATGAGCAGGATGCCCGACACCCCCAGGCCGCAGCGCCAGAGATGGACCAGAGGGCGGCGGGTCGAGAGCGAGGCCAGTCCGCCCTTGAGGCTCAGCACCCAGAACAGGACCACCGGCAAGCCGAAAATCGAGCGGTAGAAAACCATCTCGCCGGCCGAAACCGGCTCCAGCGTCGCCGCCCACTTCATCAGGGCGTACATTAGGGAGAAGCTGAAGGCCGATGCGACCCGCAGGGTCATGCCGTAACTGGCGCCGTGCCGGGTCATCCGCCTCAGGCCTGACGGAAGCCGAGCACGTCCTGCATGTCGTAGAGGCCGGGGCGGCGGTTGCGCACCCAGGCGGCGGCGGCCACGGCGCCCTTGGCGAACAGGGAGCGGTCGATGGCCGAGTGCGACAGGGTCAGCAGTTCATCGTCCGAGCCGAACAGGACCGTATGCTCGCCGATGACGCCACCGGCGCGCAGGGAGGCGAAGCCGATCTTGCCCGGCTCGCGCGGGCCGGTGATGCCGTCGTATGGGGGCGTCTTCAGGTCTTCCAGATCGCGGCCCCGCCCGTTGGCGGCGGCCTCGCCCAGCATCAGGGCGGTGCCCGAGGGGGCGTCCACCTTGCGCCGGTGATGGGTCTCCAGCACCTCGATGTCCCAGTCGCGGCCGTCCAGACGCTGGGCCGCGTGCTCGACCAGACCGATCAGGATGTTGAGGCCCAGCGAAAAATTGCCGCTGCGGACGATGGCGATCTTTTCCGCCGCCGCCTCTATCAGGGCGTCCTGTTCCGGCGACAGGCCGGTGGAGCCGATGACCAGAGCCGGGCCGCCGCGATCGGCGCAAGCCTTGGCCAGATCGACCGAGGCCTCGGGCGTCGAGAAGTCAATGATGACGTCGCATAGGTTCAGGTCGGGCGTCTCGCCGCGATCGAAACGGGCGGCGACCACCACGTCCTCGCGGGCGTCCAGAACCTGTGAAACGGCGCGGCCCATACGGCCCCGGGCGCCGGAGATGCCGGCGTGGAAGATGTCGCTCACACAGTCTCTTTCGGATTGTCAGCGTCGCCGCCCAGGATGTCGGCCCAGAAGCGCTTGGCCTTGCCGGCGAAGCTGGAGTTGCGCGGATTCTGGCTCTCTCCGAACGAGGCGGCCAGTTCCTGCATCAGTTCCTTCTGACGCGCAGTCAGATCGGTCGGGGTCTCGACGAAGAGTTCGACCACCAGATCGCCGCGCTGGCGGCCGTTCAGGTGGGGCATGCCCTTGCCCTTGATGCGGATGGTCTTGCCGGTCTGGGCGCCGGCCGGCACCTCGACCGTGGCCTTGCACTTGCCGTCGCAGGCCTCGGACACCAGGCAGGGGGCGTCGACGACGCCGCCGAGCGCCGCCACCGTCATCGGCACGGGAACCGTGACCAGCAGGTCCAGATTGTCGCGCTCGAACAGTTCATGGTCGTGGACCGACAGGAAGACATAGAGGTCGCCGCGCGGACCGCCGCGCTGGCCGGCCTCGCCCTCGCCCGACAGGCGGATGCGCGAGCCGTCGTCGACGCCGGCGGGAATTTTCAGGCTGAGCTGGCGGTTCTTGCGAACTTGGCCGTGGCCGTGACAGGTCCCGCAGGGGTCCGCGATCATCTCGCCCGAGCCGCCGCAGCGGGGGCAGGTGCGCTCGACCTGGAAGAAGCCGTTGGCCTGACGCACGCGCCCGGCGCCGCCGCAGGTGGAGCAGATGGTCGGCTTGGTCCCGGCCTTGGCGCCCGAACCGTCGCAGACCTCGCAGGTCATGGTGGTGGGGACCGAAATCTCGACCTCGGCGCCCTTGTAGGCCTGCTCAAGGGTGATCTCGAGGTCATAGCGCAGGTCCGAGCCGCGACGCGGCCCGCCCTGCTGCTGACGCCCGCCGCCCCGGCCGCCGAAGGCATCGCCGAATGCGTCGCCGAAGACCTGGGAGAAGATGTCGTTGATGTCGTGGAAGCCCTGGCCGCCGCCGCGTCCGAACGGGTCGCCGCCGCCGGCGCCGCCGTTCACGCCCGCATGACCGTAACGGTCATAGGCCGCGCGCTTCTGTTCGTCCGACAGGACCGTATAGGCCTCGGAAATTTCCTTGAACTTGGCGAGGGAGTCTTCCGAGCCGCCGTTGCGGTCCGGGTGGTGAACCATGGCCAGCTTGCGATAGGCCGACTTCAGGCCCGGCGCGTCGATCGTGCGCTCGACCCCCAGGATTTCGTAATAGTCACGCTGCGCCATCAGGCGTTCGTCCTCTTACTTTTCTCGGCGCCCGCCGTCCGTGTTGAGCCTCGGATCGTGCGGTTGCGAATGACCCAAAGACCATGCCTGCTGACATGGGCGCCCGGTCGAATGATGCAAGTTTTATGAAACGGCCCCGCGTCGTGACGCCGTAATCCTCCCCTGCTCAAGCGGGGGAGGGGGACCACAAAGTGGTGGAGGGGGCGAGCCCCCAGGCGACTACGCCCGAAGCCGCCCCCTCCACCGCCTGCGGCAGTCCCCCTCCCCCGTCAAAAACGGGGGAGGATCGGGTTTTACGCGTTCTTCTTGTCGTCGTCCGCGTCCGAGACTTCCTCGAACTCGGCGTCGACCACGCCGTCGTCAGCCGGAGCGGCTTCCGCAGCGCCGTCTTCACCGGCGCCCTGCTGCGCGGCGTACATGGCCTCGCCCAGCTTCATCGAGGCCTGGGCCAGGGTGTTGGTCTTCTCGCGGATGGCCTCGGGATCCGAACCGTCCTTGGCCGACTTCAGATCGTCCAGAGCCGACTGGATGGTCGCCTTGGTGGCGTCGTCAACCTTGTCGCCGTGTTCCGACAGGGCCTTCTCGGTCGAGTGGATCAGGCTGTCGGCGCCGTTGACGGCCTCGACCAGCTCCTTGCGGACCTTGTCGGCGGCGGCGTTGGCTTCGGCTTCCTTGACCATCTTGTCGATGTCGGCGTCCGACAGGCCGCCGTTGGCCTGGATGCGGATCGACTGCTCCTTGTTGGTCGCCTTGTCCTTGGCGGTGACGTGGACGATGCCGTTGGCGTCGATGTCGAAGGCGACCTCGATCTGCGGCATGCCGCGCGGCGCCGGCGGAATGCCCATCAGGTCGAACTGACCCAGGACCTTGTTGTCGGCGGCCATCGGGCGCTCGCCCTGGAAGACCCGGATCGTCACGGCCGACTGGTTGTCGTCGGCGGTCGAGAAGACCTGGCTCTTCTTGGTCGGGATGGTGGTGTTGCGCTCGATCAGCGGGGTGAAGACGCCGCCCAGGGTTTCGATGCCCAGGGTCAGCGGGGTCACGTCCAGCAGCAGCACGTCCTTGACGTCGCCTTGCAGAACGCCGGCCTGAACGGCGGCGCCCAGGGCCACGACCTCGTCAGGGTTCACGCCCTTGTGCGGTTCCTTGCCGAAGAAGGCCTTCACGGCTTCCACGACCTTGGGCATGCGGGTCATGCCGCCGACCAGGACGACTTCGTCGATGTCGCCGGCCTTCAGACCGGCGTCGGCCAGGGCCTTCTTGCAGGGCTCGATCGTGCGCTGGATCAGGTCGTCGACCAAGGCTTCCAGCTTGGCGCGCGACAGCTTGATGTTCAGGTGCAGCGGGCCCGAGGCGTTCATGGTGATGAACGGCAGGTTGACCTCGTACTGCGACGTCGAGGACAGCTCCTTCTTGGCCTTCTCGGCTTCTTCCTTCAGGCGCTGCAGGGCCAGCTTGTCGGTCCGCAGATCGACGCCCTGCTCCTTCTTGAACTCGTCGGCCAGGTAGTCGACCAGACGCAGGTCGAAGTCCTCGCCGCCCAGGAAGGTGTCGCCGTTGGTCGACTTCACCTCGAAGACGCCGTCGCCGATCTCCAGGATCGAGACGTCGAAGGTGCCGCCGCCCAGGTCATAGACGGCGATCTTCTGGCCTTCGTGCTTCTCCAGGCCATAGGCCAGAGCAGCCGCGGTAGGCTCGTTGATGATGCGCAGGACTTCCAGGCCGGCGATCTTGCCGGCGTCCTTGGTCGCCTGACGCTGGGCGTCGTTGAAGTAGGCCGGGACGGTGATGACGGCCTGGGTCACGGTCTCGCCGAGGTAGGCCTCTGCGGCCTCCTTCATCTTGCCGAGAGTGAAGGCCGAAACCTGTTGCGGCGAATAGTCCTTGCCGTGGGCGCGCACCCAGGCGTCGCCCGTCGGACCCTTGACGATCTCATAGGGCACCATGCCCTTGTCCTTGGCCACCACCGGGTCATCGAAATTGCGGCCGATCAGGCGCTTGATGGCGAAGAAGGTGTTGGTCGGGTTGGTCACCGCCTGGCGACGCGCAGGCTGGCCTACGAGGACCTCGCCGCTGTCCTGGATCGCCACGACCGACGGGGTCGTGCGGTTGCCTTCGGCGTTCTCGATGACCTTGGGGTTCTTGCCGTCCATGACGGCCACGCACGAGTTGGTCGTGCCGAGGTCGATGCCGATAATCTTGGCCATGAGCTTGTCTTTTCACTCCTTGCGGCGGGCGATGCGGCGGCCTTCGAAAAGCGCCGCGCGTGACCGCCCCCAGTTGGGCTGAAAGCCGTCCCGGACATCCGGTCGGGCGGGTTGAATGGTTTCGGTCGAAAGCCCCAAGAATTTCGGGGTTTCTTCCGGACAGGCCCGGATATGGGAAAGACCGCAGGGGCTGCAAGGGTTTCGTGCGGTTCGGGACGGATTCGGTGGAGTTTCCGCACATGAACCCTCTCCCGATGGGAGAGGGAGGGGCCCGCCGCTGGCGGCGGGAGGGTGAGGGTCGATGGCGTCAGTCGGCGAAAGCCGTGGCGACGATCCCTGCGACGGCTCACGCCGACAGCGAGCGACGCCCCTCATCCGGCCCGTCGGGCCACCTTCTCCCATCGGGAGAAGGGTCTTAGAGAGGAAGCATGCCTCCACCCCGCGAAACCCCGACCGGCCTGCCCGGCTTTCGCCTGTGGCCGGGCGCGCTGGACGCGGCGGCGCAGAAAGCTCTGCTCGATCAGGTGATGGCGGCGACGCAAACCGCGCCCTTCTATCGTCCCGTCACCCCCGGCGGCCGGCTCTTTTCCGTCGAGATGACCGGCATGGGGCCGCTGGCCTGGGTCTCGGATCGGGCGGGTTATCGCTATCAGGCGACCCACCCGGTCACCGGCCAGACCTGGCCGCCGATGCCGCAGGCCCTGCTCGACCTGTGGGACGCCCTGACCGGCTGGCCCGCCCCGCCCGACGCCTGTCTGGTCAACCTCTATCGCGGCGAGGCGAAGATGGGCCTGCATCAGGATCGGGACGAGGCCGACCTGTCGGCGCCGGTCCTGTCGGTCTCGCTGGGCGATACGGCGATGTTCCGCATCGGCCCGGCCGAGAGCGGCAGGACCCGCAGCCTGAAGCTGGCCTCGGGCGACGTCTGCGCCCTGACGGGGCCGGCAAGGCTGGCGCGCCACGGGATCGATCGCCTGCTGGCGGGGTCGTCGCAGTTGGTCCCCGGCGGCGGGCGCATCAATCTGACGCTGCGGCGGGCCCGCTGAAGGGACTCGACGGCGGCGTCAAAGCCGGGCCACAGTCCCTGCCTCATTTTGACGCCGCACCGGAGACCCGCGATGACCCTGATCACCCGGCCCGAGGGCCTGAGCGCCGACCAGATCGCCCCCAGCCGCCGCAGCCTGGGGGTCGCAACCCTCGGCGGCGTCGCCTTCGCCGCCTATGCCCCCGCCGCGCTGAGCCAGGCGGCCAGCCCGATCACCACCGACAGCGCGGGCCTGACCACCGCCAACATCTCCTTTGCCGCGCCCGACGGTTTCGACCTGCCGGCCTTCGTCGCCCGGCCCGAGGGCAAAGGCCCATTCCCCGTCGTCATCGTCGTGTCCGAGATCTTCGGCGTGCACGAATACATCCGCGACATCTGCCGTCGCCTGGCCAAGGCCGGCTACGCCGCCGTCGCCCCCGCCTTCTTCGTGCGCAAGGCCGATCCCGCCCCGCTCAGCGATATGTCGGCCGTCATGGCCATCGTGGCCGCCGCTGGATACGAGCAGGTCATGGGCGACGTGGCCGCCACGCTGGGCTGGATCGGTCTTCAGTCCTGGGCCCGGTCAGACCGGGTCGGGATCACCGGCTACTGCTGGGGCGGCAAGGTGGTGTGGCAGGCCTGCGCCCGCTTCCCGATGCTGGACGCCGGGGTCGCCTGGTACGGCCGCCTGGCCCCCGCCGCCAACGCCACCGATGAGCAGAAGACGGCGGGCCGCCCATGGCCGGTCGATCTGGCGGGCGAGCTCAAGGCCCCGGTGCTGGGCCTCTATGGCGGGCAGGACAGCGGCATTCCCAATGACACGGTCAAGGCGATGAACGACGCCCTGGCCGCCGCCGGCAAGACCGACAGCCAGATCATCCTCTACGACGACGCCCCGCACGGCTTCCACGCCGACTATCGCGCCAGCTACCGCGAGGCGGACGCCAAGGACGGCTGGACAAGGTTGCTGGCCTTGTTCGAGCAGAAGCTGCAGCACTGACCTCTAGCGCTCATCCCGGCGGACGCCGGGATCCAGTGAGAGCCACGCACACAGACTGAAGCCAAAGAACTGGACCCCGGCGTCCGCCGGGGTGAGCGGGATTTGGGAACCGCCCAAATAAAAAAGGCCCGGAGCGTCTGCTCCGGGCCTTTCCCGTTCTCAATCAGCCGAAACTCACGCCTTGGCGTCGAAATTCCCGCCGGTCGTGTTGGCTTCCGAATAGGCGCCGCCCGAGGCCGGGCCCGAGCCCTTGGCCGCGACCGCCACCATGGCGGCGCGCACGGTGCGGCCGAACAGGGCGTAGCCGGGTTGCAGGGTCTGGATCACCGTGCCGCCCGGCACGCTGTCCGAGGGCTGCTCCATCACGGCCTGATGAAGGTGGGGGTCGAAGGCCTCGCCCGGCTCGGGCGCGACGCGCGTCAGGCCGTTGGATTCAAAGGCCGACAGCAGGGACTTCTGCGTCAGCTCCAGACCCGTGACCATGGCGGCGACCGGGCTGTCGGCCTCGACGCCCTCCAGCACCTTGGGCGCCGACAGCAGGCCGCGCTCCAGGGTGTCGGCCACGCTGAGCAGGTCCTTGGCGAAGCGCTGGATGGCGTAGGCGCGGGCGTCGTTGGCCTGGGTCTCGGCGCGGCGCTTGGTGTTCTCGGCGTCGGCCACGGCGCGCAGGGCGCGATCCTTCCACTGGTCGCGCTCGGCGATCAGGGCGTCGACCACGGCCATGTCGCCGTCGTCCGCGCCTTCGGCGGCGGCGTCGATGGCGGCTTCTCCCATGTCCTGCTCGAGTTGGTCCCGGGTCTCGTCGTTGATGTCGTTCACGTCTCTTGTCCGTCCAGAATCCGGCCCAGCACCCGGGCGGTATAGTCCACCAACGGTATGACACGGGCATAGTTCAGTCTTGCAGGGCCGATGACGCCGATGGCGCCCAGCATCCGCTGCCGACCCGTCATATAGGGCGCCGCGATCACGGCGGAACCCGAAAGCGAAAACAACCGCGTTTCGGCCCCGATGAAGATGCGCACCCCCTGGGCCGCGCCGACCCCGTCGAGCAGGCCGATCAGCTGTTCCTTCTGCTCCAGGTCGTCGAACAGGACGCGGACCCGCTCCAGATCCTCGACCGCCTGGGAGTCCTGCAACAGGTTGGCGCGGCCCCGCACGATCAGCGCCCGGTCGCGCTCGCCCCCGCCGGACCAGGCGGCCAGACCGTCCTCGACCAAACGGGCGGCGGCAGCGTCCAGCTCGCGCCGGGCGGCCGCCAGTTCAGCGCTCATCTCTGTGCGCGCCTCGGCCAGGGGTCGCCCCTTCAGTCGGGCGTTGAGAAAGTTGGAGGCCTCGGTCAGGGTCGAGGGCGTCACCCCCGCCGACAGGGGCATCAGCCGGTTCTCGATGGTGCCGTCGTCGCCGACCAGAACCGCCAGGGCCTGATCATGGCCCAGAGCCACGAACTCGACGTGCTTGACCCCGGCGTCTCGCACCGGGCTGGCGACGATGCCCGCCCCCCCGGCCAGGCCGGACAGCAGGTTGGTGGCGGCGTCCAGCGCCTCTTCAAAATTGCGGCCCTTCCCCGCCAGACGCGCGTCGATCTCGCGTCGCTCGTCCTGGCCGATGTCGCCGACCTCCAGCAGGCCGTCGACGAACAGGCGTAACCCCGCATGGGTCGGCACCCGGCCCGCCGAGGTGTGGGGCGAGGCCAGCAGTCCCGCCAGGGTCAGATCCTGCATGGTGTTGCGGATTGAGGCGGGCGACAGGGCCAGGCCGCCGCGCGAAATGGTGCGCGACCCGACCGGCTCGCCCGTCTCCAGATAGGTCTCGACGATGCGGCGGAAGATGTCGCGCGCACGGGCGTCCAGCGTCCCCAACCCGGCGGGGGCGCTTCCGAACGGAGACGGGTGGGGGGCATACAGGCTCACGCTTTCAGGATAAGCACGCCGCACTCAGGTTCCAAGGAAATCCCATGCGCCCGTCTGAACGCACCCCCGAACAACTCCGCACCGTCACGCTGGAAACCGGCGTCAACCGCTACGCCGAGGGCTCGTGCCTGGTGTCGTTCGGTCACACCAGGGTGCTGTGCACCGCCTCCATCGAGGAAAAGGTGCCGGGCTGGATGCGCAACACCGGTCAGGGCTGGGTCACGGCCGAATACGGTATGCTGCCCCGCGCCACCCACACGCGCGGCCGTCGTGAAGCCGCCGCCGGCAAGCAGTCGGGCCGCACCCAGGAAATCCAGCGCCTGATCGGCCGCTCCTTGCGCGCCGTCGTCGACCTGAAAGCGCTCGGCGAGCGTCAGGTCCTGATCGACTGCGACGTCATCCAGGCCGACGGCGGCACCCGCACCGCCTCGATCACCGGCGCCTGGGTCGCCATGGCGACGGCGTTGAACTACCTCAAGGACGAGGGCGTGCTGAAGAGCGACCCCATCATCGATCAGGTCGCGGCCGTGTCCTGCGGCATCTTCAACGACCTGCCGGTTCTGGACCTCGACTATGAAGAAGACTCCACCGCCGAGGCCGACAGCAACTTCGTCCTGACCGGCGCCGGCGGCATCGTCGAAATCCAGGCCACCGGCGAGAAGCGCGGCTTCTCGCGCCCCGAGTTCGACCGCCTGTTCCAACTGGCCGAGATCGGCTGCACCGACTTGTTCGCCCTGCAACGCGCGGCTCTGGCCAAGTAGGCTGGGCCGCTAATATCGAAGACTAGGCCGCGAGGGCCGATCAAGGCATGGTGGGGTCTTCTGCGAACGGAGATCCCCGCCCCATGCCGTCCATGATGCGTCCCGCCCTCGCCGCCTCTCTTCTGGCCCTGTCGCTCGCTCTGACCGGATGCGGCCAGCCGCAGCCCGCCCCCGCCGAGACGCCGACCTCGGGCGTCGATACGAAGCTGTCGCAGGAACCGATCGACGCCGTGCCGATCGCGGCCGAGCCAGCGCCCGCCCCCGTCGCACCACCCAAGCTCAAAGTCGAACCCAAGCCTGAACCGACGCCGGTCGTCACGCCCGCCGTCACGCCTGCCGGCGAACCGGGCTCCTGTCTGGCCGAGATGGGCGAGGCTCGCTCGAAACGTCTGGTCGAACGCTGCATCCAGGTCAGCCCCGCGACCCGCCCGCCCTGCAACAGCGCCAACCCCTGCGCCATGATCCAGGGCGAGATCGACCGCTCCTGCGCCATGTACGGCCCGGATGAAGTCAAGCCGAAGGAATGCGCGGCCTAGGCTGAGCCGGGCGTCAGACCCGCCAGGTCTCGGCGAACACGCGCTGGAAGTTGGCGCCCAGCACCTTTTCGACGACTCGGACAGGCTGGCCGCGATCCAGCAGGGCGCGGGCGATGACCTCGGGCCGGTCGGCCCGGTTCAGGCCGGTGACGAAGGGCGGGCGGCCTTCGCCCGGCGCGGACACCCCGGCGGCCTTGCGGGCGGCGATCGAGGCGTCCCATTCGGCCATGCTCTCGGGCGAGGTGTCGAACGGGGTCAGGATTGCGTCGCTGCCGATGCCGACGTGGTCCTCGCCGCACACCGACAGGGCGTGCAGCATGTGGGCCATATAGTCATCCAGCGACTGCTGTTCGGGGCCGGCGCTGATGTAGCTGAGCCCATAGATGCCGACCACGCCGCCGCTGTCCGCCACGGCGCGCAGGACCGCATCGCTCTTGTTGCGGGGATGGGCGTAGGCCGAGTAACAACCGGCGTGGGTGATGGCCGCCGGGCGGGTCGAGGCGGCCACGGCCTCCAGGCTGGAGCGTTCGTCGGCATGGCTGAGGTCCAGCGTCACGCCGCAGGCGTTCATCCGGGCCACCGCTTCATGCCCCAGGGCGGTCAGACCGGCCGAGGGCTGCGGCGCCATGACCCCCGAGGCGAAGGGCGAGACGGTGTTGTAGCTGAGTTGCATGACCCGCACGCCGAGCGCGCTGAAGTGGTCGATATTGGCCGGCTTGCCGTCCAGCATGCCCGCGTCCTCGAACGAATAGATGACGCCGACCCGCCGGGCGCGCTTGGCCGCCAGCAGGTCGTCGGCCGTCCGGATCTTCATATAGACGTCGGGGCTGAGCGCGATGGCCTTGTCGAAGGCGGCGATGTCGGTGTTGACCGCGTCGTACGTGCCGACCGCTCCGCCGATGGTCATCTTGAAGGCGGTCAGGCCCGAACCCAGCACCTGATCCGCCATGGCGCGATCCAGCGGCGCCGCATCGTCAAACGGGCCAAGCAGATTGCCGTCGATGACCATGGCGCTGCGATACAGGCGCGCGATCGCGTCATCTCCAGTCGGAGCGGTCTGCGCGACGCGCGCGGCGCCGGGGGCCAGGGTCGCAGCGGCGGAGGCCGCAAGGAAGGCGCGTCGGTGGGTGGTCCAAGTCATGAAGCTCGCCTCAGTCACACGCGGTTCGTCTGCGCGAACACCATGTAGGCAACTACATATTTCGTCAACTACTGCTGGAAGAGCCGCCCTGGATGCGCTCGCTGATGCGGTCGAATAGGGATTTGCGCGCCAGGGCGTCGTCGAGCCGGTCGAGCGCCGCCACCACATTACCCGCCTCGTCGTTAAGCTCGGCGGCCACGTCCTTGAGCGACTGCCACAGGGGAGCCAACCGCTCGACCAGGGCCTCGCCCGCCGGGGTCAGGACCAGGGTGCGCCGCCGGGCGTCCGCCGGGTCGGGCGCCGAGCGGATGATCCCCGCCTTTTCCAGCGAGCGGCACGACTGGCTGACCGAGACATGGGTGATCCGCATGGCCGCCGCGATCTCGCCGACCGAGGTGGGGCCTTGAAGGATCATCTGGTTCAACACGCCGAACCAACGCTGCTCGAACGCCAGGCCCTGCGCGACGTAGATGCGGCCGACCTCGCCGTCGATCCGCTCCGACAGGCGGCGCAGCCGCGCGCCCAGGGCCTGACCGCCCTCGCCCCGGCTGTAGTCGTCCGATCCGGCGCCGCGCCCGTCTTCATCCTGCATCATGCGCCACAGATACCGGCAGAACCCGCAAACGACAAAGGCCCCGCTGTTTCCAGCGGGGCCTTCTTCCAGTTCAACCGTGAGGCCTAGTCGCGACGGCGACGGCCGCGATCGCCGCCGTTGCGGTCGCCTTCACGCTTGGGACGGCCGCCGGTGTCGTCGGACAGCGGGGCTTCACCGCGTTCAGCGCGCTCGGCGTTGATCTTGTCGGTGATGTCTTCGCCGGTTTCCTGATCGACGACCTTCATCGACAGCTTGGTCTTGCCGCGATCGTCGAAGCCCAGGAACTTGACCTTGACCTCCTGGCCTTCCGACAGGACGTCGGCCGGGTTGGCGACGCGTTCCAGAGCGATCTGGGACACGTGGACCAGGCCGTCCTTGGCGCCGAAGAAGTTCACGAAGGCGCCGAAATCGACGACCTTCACGACCTTGCCGGAGTAGATCATGCCCAGCTCGGGTTCCGAGGCGATGGACTGGATCCAGGCCTTGGCGGCGTCGATCTTCTCCTGGTCGTTGGCGGCGACCTTGATGGTGCCGTCATCGCCGATGTCGATCTTGGCGCCGGTCTTCTCGACGATCTCGCGGATGACCTTGCCGCCCGAACCGATCACTTCACGGATCTTGTCGACCGGGATCTTGATGGTTTCGATCTTGGGAGCGTGCTCGCCCAGCTCGGCGCGCGGGGCGTCCATGGCCTTCGACATTTCGTCGAGGATGTGCAGACGACCGGCCGAGGCCTGCGTCAGGGCCTGCTCCATGATCTCCTTGGTGATGCCGGCGACCTTGATGTCCATCTGAAGGCTGGTGATGCCTTCCGAGGTGCCCGCGACCTTGAAGTCCATGTCGCCCAGGTGATCTTCGTCACCCAGGATGTCCGACAGGATGGCGAACTCGCCCGACGGCTCCAGGATCAGACCCATGGCGATGCCCGAGACCGGACGGACCAGCGGCACGCCGGCGTCCATCAGGGCCAGCGACGAACCGCAGACCGTGGCCATCGAGGACGAGCCGTTGGACTCGGTGATCTCCGACACCAGACGGATGGTGTAGGGGAAGTCTTCCTTGGTCGGCAGCATCGGACGGATCGCGCGCCAGGCCAGCTTGCCGTGACCGATTTCGCGACGGCCCGGCGAACCCATGCGGCCGGCTTCACCCACCGAATAGGGGGGGAAGTTGTAGTGCAGCAGGAAGGACTCCTTGTAGGTGCCCGACAGGCTGTCGATGTACTGCTCGTCCTCGCCGGTGCCGAGCGTGGCGACGACCAGGGCCTGGGTTTCGCCGCGCGTGAACAGCGACGAACCGTGGGTGCGCGGCAGGACGCCGACTTCCGAGACGATGGCGCGGACCTTGTCGAGGGCGCGGCCGTCAACGCGGTGAGCGTTCTCGATGATGTCGCGACGCAGGACGTCGGCTTCGCATTCCTTGAAGGCGGCCGAGAACTTGGACGAGTCGACGCCCTCGGGGTTCTCGTCGGTCTTCACCAGCTTGGCGGCGGCGACCTTCTTGGCGGCGTCAACGCCCGAACGGCGCTCATACTTGCCCGGGTGGGCGTAGGCGGCCTTGATGTCGTTACCGACCAGCGACTTGATCGAGGCGACCACGTCGGAGTGGTCTTCGGCCTGGAAGTCGAAGGGCTCCTTGGCGGCGTGCTCGGCCAGTTCGATGATGGCGTCGATGACCGGCTGCATGCCCGCGTGCGCGAACATCAGGGCCTCGAGCATCTTCTCTTCCGACAGCTCCTTGGCTTCGGATTCGACCATCATCAGGGCGTCTTGCGTGCCGGCGACGACCAGGTCGAGAGAGGATTCACCCATGGTGTCGATGGCGGGGTTCAGCACCAGCTCGCCGTCGATCAGGCCGACGCGTGCGGCGCCGATCGGGCCCATGAAGGGCACGCCCGAGATGGTCAAAGCGGCCGAGGCGGCGACCATGCCCAGGACGTCCGGGTCGTTCTCCATGTCGTGCTGCAGCACGGTGATGACGACCTGGGTCTCGTTCTTGAAGCCCTTGACGAACAGGGGGCGGATCGGACGGTCGATCAGGCGCGAGACCAGGGTCTCTTTTTCCGACGGACGGCCTTCACGCTTGAAGTAGCCGCCCGGGATCTTGCCGGCGGCGAACGTCTTCTCTTGGTAGTTGACGGTCAGCGGGAAGAAATCCAGGCCCGGCTTGGGGGCGCGGCCATAGACGACGGTGGCCAGAACCACGGTCTCGCCGTAGGTCGCCAGAACGGCGCCGTCAGCCTGACGGGCGATGCGGCCGGTTTCCAGCGTCAGCGGGCGGCCGGCCCACTCGATCGTCTTGCGTTTGATATCGAACATTTTTCTTCTTTCGTCTCCCGCGGGCGTATTCCCGACGGGGGTGTGTGGAGCCTCGGGCTGTTCAGTCCCTCGGTCCCCGAAAACCCGGTCGCGCCATCGCGTCCGGAGGGTGGTGCAAGGACCGTCCTGGCCCTCGCGTCTGCGCCGTTAAAGACCTGCGGCGCGCAGGAAGCTTGCGGTATTCACACTCCCGAAGCGAACGACAATCCGCTTCACAGGGAAGTGCTCTAGGTGCGGAACGAGGCGCGGACGTGTCCGCCCGCGCCTCGAGAAATCTATCCGCTGCCGGTCGGCCGCCTTAGCGACGCAGGCCCAGCTTGGTGATCAGAGCGGTGTAGCGCTCGCGATCGACCTTGGTCAGGTGGTCAAGAAGACGACGACGCTGCGAGACCATCTTCAGAAGGCCGCGACGCGAGTGGTTGTCTTTCTTGTGGGTCTTGAAGTGCTCGGTCAGGTTGGCGATGCGTTCCGAAAGGATCGCGACCTGGACCTCGGCCGAGCCGGTGTCTGCAGCCGAACGAGCGTTGTCAGCGATGACTTCGCCCTTGCGTTGAGCCGTAATCGACATCGAGAGTCTCCATGTTGGAGCCCTGTCGCGCCGCCCGAAAACGAACGCTAGGGGAGATTGAAAACACGGTCGGGTTCTAGCCGTCCGGCCCGCATGGTGCAGAGCGCGACCAGGGTCTCTCCCACGAAGGCCGACACCGTGCGGGAACCGGCGCGAAGCTGGCTCTTCAAGGTCTCAACCTGACGGGGGAGCAGAACGATCGGCCGTCCCTGCCTCAGCGAGAAGGCGTCCTGTTCCGTAACGGCCAGATCCGGGATGTCGTCCAGAGCGGTCGAAACGGGCAGCAAGCCTTCCAAGGCGGCGCCCTTATGCGCCAGATCGACGAGAAAATCCAGAGTGACGGCGTTCTCGGTCGAGAACGGCCCCACCCGCTCGCGCCGCAGGGCCGAAACATGCCCCTCGGTGCCGAGCACGGCGGCCAGGTCGCGCGCCAGCGAACGCACATAGACGCCCTTGCCCGTTCGCATGGTGATTTCGACGTGGTCGGCGTCCGGGGCGTCGGTCACCGCCGCCTCGTGGATCGTGACCCGGCGGGCGTCCAGCTCGAACTCGGCGCCGTCGCGGGCCAGGTCATAGGCCCGCTCGCCGTTGACGCGGATGGCCGAGAACTGGGGCGGCACCTGATCGATCTCGCCGACGAAGGCCGGCAGGGCCGCCTTCACCGCCTCGACCGAGGGCCGCACGTCGGAGCGACCGATGATCTCGCCCTCGCGGTCGATGCTGTCGGTGGAGATGCCCCAGTGGATGGTGAAGCGATAGACCTTCTCGGCGTCCATCATGAAGGGCACGGTCTTGGTCGCCTCGCCCAGCGCAATGGGCAGTATGCCCGAGGCCAGCGGGTCCAGCGTCCCGGCGTGACCGGCCTTCTGGGCGTCGAACAGGCGGCGGACCTTGGTCACCGCCTCGGTCGAGCCCATCTCATAGGCCTTGTCGAGGCAGACCCAGCCGTTGACGATCTCGCCCTTCTTGCGGCGCGCCATCAAGCTTGGCCTTCGTCGTCGCTTTCCGGGCGTTCGAGATCAGCGCGGATGCGCGGATCGTCCATTAGCCGGTCCATATAGCTGGCCGCCTCGAAGCTCTCGTCATGGCGGAACTTCAGATCCGGGGTATATTTCATGTCGATCAGGCGGCCCAGCTGGCCGCGCAGGAACTTGGCGTGGGTGTTCAAGGCCTTGATGATCACCGACTCCTGGCCCGCCGTCTCCGCCGTCTTGACCCCGGCGCCCAGGGGCTCGACGAAACAGGTCGCATGGCGCAGGTCCGGCGACAGTCGCACCTCGGTCACGGTGATCGACACGCCCAGCAGGGCCTCGTCGTGGATCGCGTTCTCGCGCAGGACGTCGACCAGGGCGTGGCGGATCAGCTCGCCGGCGCGCAGCTGGCGCTGCGACGGGCCCTGGGGACCGGTGGCGTTGCGGGTATGTTGTTTGCGGCTCATGGCGCGCCCTCCTTGGTCGCTCGCCGGGGATCGGACGCCGGCTGAAAAAGCGAAGGGCGCGGTCTAGTCGCGGACGGGCGGCAAGTCCAGCTTGGCCGCGTCTGCCCTGCCCGCAACGGTCTGGCCCGCATCGGTCTGGCCCCTCGCCGCCGTGCGCATCACCTCGCCCGAGGTCAGGGTTCGCCAGGGCCGGATCGGCAGGCCGGCCGCCGACAGCAGGTCCGCCGTCCAGTGGTTGCACAGGTGACCGACCCAGAAGATCTCGCGGCTTTCAAAGAAACGCGCGTCGTCGCCCGGACGCGCCGCCGCCGTGATCGGACGCCCCGCCGCATCGGTCGCCAGCGAAGCCTGAATCCGCGCCCGCAACGCCGCCATCCCCGCAGACGACAGGATCAGCGCTCGACGATCCTCGGGCCGGAACCGCCTTGCCGGATCGGTCGCGACCGGGTCCAGCATGACGACCGAGGGGTTGCCAGGCCGCAGGAAGGCCCGCGCTCCATCCAGAAGCCGGCCCTGGATCGGGCTCTGATCAACATAGAAGGTCGCGTCGCCCCAGCCGACCAGAACCCAGTCGCCCGGCGCCAGTCCCGCCGTCGCCGCAGCCAGCGGCCCGCCCCCTTCAATCAGGGCGCCACGGGGCGCCGCCAGATCGGTGTGGAAACCGTTGTCGAGCAGATAGACCATCACGCCCGTCTCGCCCGGCGCAGCGGGATAGAGGGCCGGATCGCCGGGTCGGGTCAGGGTCCACAGGGCCGCGACCAAGCCGATCAGGGCGGCGATCAGAAACCGGCCCGGCATTCAAACCTCAGTTCGGACCGTAGGCCAGGGGGGCGTCCTTGGCCGGTCCCGCCCCCTGCTGCGTCGCCCATTCGCCGCGATAGTCGTAGTTCAACTGGACGCAGTGGCGGTACTGGCCGTCGCTCCAGCGACCCACGGCGTGCATGGTCATGGGCCGGCCCGCCTTGACCCGACCGATCACCAGCCAGGTCTCGTCGGCGCTCGGGCACAGGGCGCGCGCCAGCCCCCGACCGTCGCCTTCCTGCACGACGGCATAGACCCCGCTCTCGCTGGCGCCCGCCGGCAGGGCGCGGCGCACCGCGTCGGGGCCGCCGCGCTCGAACCGGGCCGAGCCGCGCGAGGTGCTGGAAAAGAGATGACGCACCGCCACCGCGCCGAACAGGCCGCGCTCGACCTCCAGGGTCACGCCGCGCGTCAGGGCCTGGGTCGTGCGGTCGCGCGCGTCAAAAGCCAGAAAGCGCGTGTCGGCGGCGGCCGAACCGGCCGCGGCGGAAACGGCGACCAGGATCAGAGGCAGGATATGGCGGCGCATGGCGACCCTTCGATGAACGCCCCCCGGCGCAACCCGGACCCTAGAGCCCCGAAAGCTCAAGGTGAAGCCTCGATGCGGCGCGCCCAAAGACAAAGGGCGCGGTCCCTTGCGAGACCGCGCCCTGAAGCCTTGATCGAGTCCAGACGTCCTAGTCGAGGGTGCGCTTGACCGCTTCCACGGTGAAGCACTCGATGTAGTCGCCTTCCTTGATGTCCTGGAAGCCCTGGAACTGCATGCCGCACTCCTGGCCCGAGGGGACTTCGTTGACCTCGTCCTTGAAACGCTTGAGCGTATTGAGGACGCCCAGTTCCAGCACCACGACGTCGTCGCGGATGATGCGGACGCGCGCGCCCTTGCGGACCACGCCTTCGGACACCCGGCAGCCGGCGATCTTGCCGACCTTGGTGATGTCGAAGACCTGCAGCACCTTGGCGTTGCCGAGGAAGGTTTCGCGCTGGAGCGGCGGAAGCATGCCCGAGAGCACGCCCTTCATGTCGTCCAGCAGATCGTAGATGATCGAGTAGTAGCGGATCTCGACACCTTCACGCTCAGCCAGGTCGCGCGCCTGTTTGGAAGCGCGAACGTTGAAGCCGAGGATCGGCGCGCCGGCCGACTTGGCCAGGTTGACGTCGCTCTCGGTGATGCCGCCGGCGCCCGAATAGACGGTGCGGGCGCGAACCTCGTCGTTGCCCATCTTTTCCAGCGAGCCGACGATGGCTTCGGCCGAACCCTGCACGTCCGCCTTGATGACGACCGGCAGTTCGTTGACTTTCTTGGACTGCAGCTTCGACATCATGTCGACCAGCGAGACCGAGCCGCCCGAAACCTGATTCTTCTCGCGGCGCGCACGCTCGCGATACTCGGTCAGTTCGCGGGCGCGGGCCTCGTTCTCCACCACGGCGAAGACGTCGCCCGGCGAGGGCGCTTCCGAGAGGCCGAGGATTTCGACCGGAACGGAGGGACCGGCTTCGGTCAGCTGGGCGTTGCGTTCGTCCAGCAGGGCGCGCGCCTTGCCCCAGGCGGAGCCGGCCACGACGATGTCGCCCCGCTTCAGCGTGCCGCGCTTGACCAGGACGGTGGCGACGGGGCCGCGGCCCTTGTCCAGCTTGGCCTCGATGACCACGCCTTCGGCCGAACGGTCCGGGTTGGCCCGCAGGTCCATGACCTCGGCCTGCAGCAGGATGGCGTTGATCAGACCGTCGAGGTTGATGCGGTTCTTGGCCGACACCTCGATGATCTGGGTGTCGCCGCCCAGGCTTTCCGCGATGACTTCGTGCTGCAGCAGCTCGTTGACGATCTTCTGCGCGTTGGCGTCCGGCTTGTCGATCTTGTTGACCGCGACGATCAGGGGCGCGTTCGCGGCCTTGGCGTGACGGATGGCTTCGATCGTCTGCGGCATGACGCCGTCGTCGGCGGCCACGACCAGGACCACGATGTCGGTGACGTTGGCGCCGCGCGCCCGCATCGCCGAGAAGGCGGCGTGGCCCGGGGTGTCGAGGAAGGTGACGCGTTGGCCGTCTTCCAGACGCACCTGATAGGCGCCGATGTGCTGGGTGATGCCGCCGGCTTCGCCGCCGGCGACGTCGGTCGTGCGCAGGGCGTCGAGCAGCGAGGTCTTGCCATGGTCGACGTGGCCCATGATGGCCACGACCGGCGCGCGCAGGGTGGTGGCGCCTTCGTCGTCGGCCTCGGCGATGAAGCCTTCCTCGACGTCGGATTCCGACACGCGCTTGACGGCCATGCCGAACTCTTCGGCCACCAGTTCGGCGGTGTCGGAGTCGATCACGTCGTTGATCTTCATCATCAGACCCTGACGCATCAGGAATTTGATGATGTCGACGCCGCGGACCGCCATCCGGTTGGACAGCTCCTGCACGGTGATGACGTCGGGGATGACGACTTCACGCGGCCGGTTCGGCGCGTCCGTCGAGCCGCCCTTGCGCTTTTCCTTTTCACGTTCGCGGGCCCGGCGAACCGAGGCCAGCGAGCGCATGCGCTCGGCGGTGTCGCCGTCGCCGGCGACCGACTGGATGGTCAGGCGACCTTCGCGACGCTTGGGCTCGCCGCGGGTGCGCGACACAGCCTTGCCGGCGTCCGAGAAACGCTTGTCGCGATCATCGTCGCGACCGACCGGACGGCCGAAGCCGACGCCCGGCGCACGGCTGGGACGGGCCACGTCGGGCGTGGCCGGCGGCGCGTTCGGGGCGGGACGACCGCCGGGGCCGGTGCGGGCGGCGCCCGGACGGGCGGCGCCGGGGGCCGGTTTCGGGTTCAGGGCCGAATAGCGGACGGTCTGGCTGGCGGCTGGACGGGCGCCCTGCGGACGATCGCCTTGCGGGCGAGCGCCTTGTGGACGGTCCGAAACCTGGGGCCGGTCGGACGCGGGGCGGTCGCCCTCGCCCATGGCCTGTTCGCGGGCCGAGCGGCCGCCGAAGGCCGGACGCTCGATCGGCGCGCGGCCGGTCGGGATCTTGGGGGTGCGCTGGCCGAAGTTGACCACCGGACGCGCCGGCGGGGCCGGACGCGGAGCCGGGGCGGCCGGCGCGGCGGCGACCGGAGCCGGCGTCGGCGCCGGGACGAGCGGCTTGGGCAGCTCGACCTTGGGCAGTTCCACCTTGGGGGCGGCCGGCTTGGCCGGAGCGGCGGGCGGCGCGGCGGCCGTCAGCTTGGCGGCCTCGGCGCGGGCGGCGTCGGCGGCGGCCTGGGCGGCGGCGGCTTCAGCACGGGCGGCGTTGGCGGCCTGCTCGGCTGCGGCGGCCTGGTCGCGTTGCGCGGCTTCGCGGGCGGCCTTCTCGGCGTCGGCGGCGCGGGCGCGCTCGGCCTGCGCCTGGGTGGCCAGGGCGATGGCGCGGCGACGCGCTTCCTGTTCCTCGAGCGACAGACCGCCGCCGGCCGGACGCGGCGCGGTGCCGCGCGGGGCGCTGGACCCGGCCTGATCGGCGCGCGGACGCGAGACGTCGAAGCCCTGCGGACGCTGATGTCCGGGGACTGCGCCGGCGCGGCGCTTCGTCTCGACGACCACGGTCTTGGAACGTCCGTGGCTGAAGCTCTGCTTCACGGTGCCGGTCGAGACCGATCCCGCCGCGCGCGGCTTCAGGCTCAGCGGAGCGCGCGGCCCCGTTTGAGAAGGCGCGTTGGCAGGGGTCTTACCGTCTTCGGTCTTGTCGTTTTCGTCGCTCATCCGGTCGCTTTACTCGGGGCGGAGAATTCCGCCATCGTCTCGTCAAACACCCATAGCCGGGCGTGGTCCCGCTTCCCGGTCAGGAAGCAGGGCCTCGTCCGCCAAAAGCCTCAGGCTCTCGTTCCGGGGTCTCGCCCCGGTCGCCCTCGGCGCCGTCGCCGGGGCCATTCCGGCGCCAGCTCTCTGGACGCAGAGGCCGAAATCCCGCCAGTCGCTCGACCTCAATGGTCCAGCGATCAGCTCGCCCGCCTTTCAGCAGGACGGCGTGTATCGCATTTTCCAGCCCAAGGGCCAAACTCAAATCGTCCGCGTTGAAGGCGCCGCAGATTTTGGGCGCCGGAGACGGGTGTTTCGCCAGGGCCAGAAGCTTGCCGCGACCGTCGGCGGAACCGTCCGCCGCCTCGATGACCCAAGCCGCCCGCCCGCCGCGTATGGCGGCGGCGCTCTTTTCGAAGCCAGAGATAAGCACGCCTTCGCGCCGGGCAAGACCCAGCTGATCAAGACAGCGCCGAACCAGCAGCTTCTCGACCATGTCGGCCAGGTCCGCCGCCGGCTTCAGCTGCGCCTTGGCCGAGCGCGCGAACAGGTTTTTCTTGACCGCCGTCTCGATCGAAGCGCGGTCGGCGGCGACCCAGAGGCCGCGGCCGGGCAGTTTTCGGGCGAGGTCAGGGGCCACCGAGCCGTCCGGCGCCGGCACGAAGCGGATCAGGCGAGATTCATCGAGAACCTGGCGGGTCACCAGGTCCTGACGGTCTCTATCGATCAGCGCCTCGGTCGGTTGCATGGACGGCTGCGGCTCCCATCAGTCTTGCGACGGCTCGAGGTCTTCGGCGAAGACCTCCGCATCGACATCAACGGCTTCAGCCTCGTATTCGGCGGCCTCTTCACCGGCTTCGGCGAAGATTTCTTCCTCATACTCGGGCTCTTCGACCTGCGGCAGTTCCGAGGCGTCGATCCAGCCGGCGGCCACGCGGGCCTGCAGGATCAGCAGCTCGGCGTCCTGTTGCGACAGGCCGAAGCTTTCCAGCACGCCCGGAACCTTCACGCGCTCGCCGTTGCGGACTTCATAGCCGCCGCGGATTTCGTCGGTGGCCAGGTCGGCCAGGTCTTCGACCGTCTTGACCCCGCCTTCGCCCAGGGCGACGGCGATGGCGCCGGTGACGCCCGGAACGTTCAGGACGTCGTCCTCGACGCCCAGGGCCACGCGCCTGGCGTCCAGCTCGGCGGCCTTGCGGTCCAGGAACTCACGGGCGCGGGTCTGCAGCTCTTCGGCGGTGTCCTCGTCGAAGCCTTCGATCTCGGCGACTTCGTAGGATTCCACGAAGGCCAGGTCTTCGATGGTGGCGAAGCCTTCAGTGACCAGCAGCTGGGCGATGGTCTCGTCGACGTCCAGGGCTTCCTGGAACAGGGCGGTCCGCTCGGCGAACTCCTTCTGACGACGCTCGGAGTCCTGCGACTCGGTGATGATGTCGATCTGCCAGCCGGTCAGCTGCGAGGCCAGACGCACGTTCTGGCCGCGACGGCCGATGGCCAGCGACAACTGCTCGTCCGGCACCACGACTTCGACGCGGTCGGCGTCTTCATCCATGACCACCTTGGCCACTTCGGCCGGGGCCAGGGCGTTGACGATGAAGGTCGGCTCGTCGTCGTTCCACTGGATGATGTCGATCTTCTCGCCCTGCAGTTCGGCGACGACCGCCTGAACGCGGCTGCCGCGCATGCCGACGCAAGCGCCCACAGGATCAATCGAGCTGTCGTTCGACAGGACGGCCATCTTGGCGCGCGAACCGGCGTCGCGGGCGGCGGCGCGGATCTCGATCACGCCGTCATAGACTTCCGGCACTTCCTGGGCGAACAGCTTGGCCATGAAGCCGGGGTGGGCGCGGCTCAGCATGACCTGCGGACCCTTGGCCTCGGGACGGACGTCATAGATGTAGGTGCGGACGCGGTCGCCGACGTTGAAGACCTCGCGCGGAATCGACTGATCGCGGCGCATGATGCCTTCGCCACGGCCCAGGTCGACGATGGTGTTGCCGTACTCGACGCGCTTGACCGTGCCGTTGACGATTTCGCCGACGCGATCCTTGAACTCTTCGTACTGGTTGGCGCGCTCGGCCTCGCGGACCTTCCCGGTCACGACCTGGCGCGCCATCTGGGTCTGAACGCGACCGAATTCGAACGGCGGCAGGACCTCGACATATTCCTTGCCGACCTCGGCTTCCGGGTCGCGCTTCTGGGCGTCGCGCAGACGCACCATGGCGCTGTCGTTGAACTCTTCCAGCTCGTCTTCCGGCTGCCAGTCGTCCGGCACGATGGTGACGTGGCGGGTCAGGGCCAGCTCACCGGTCTTGTGGTCGATCTTGGCGCGAATGTCGTGATGGGCGCCGTAACGCGACTTGGCGCCCTTCTGGATCGCCTCCTCGATCGCCTCGATGACGACTTCCTTGTCGATGTTCTTCTCACGCGCGACGGCGTCGGCGATCGAGAGGAGTTCGAGACGGTTGGCGGAAATACCGGTGACGGCCATCAGGCTTTGTCCTTGGTCGGGGTGGTGGTCGTGTCGTCAGTATCGTCGGCCTCGCCTTCCGGCAGGCCGTCGTCTTCGGGTTCGCCGCGCGCCGCGCGCAGGGCCGCGCCCCGCTTCAGCAGCTCGTCGGTCAGCACCAGCTTGGCGTCCGAAACCCATTCAAACGGGATCAGGGCGGTGTCGTCCTCGCCGTCCAGATCGATGGCGACGTTGTCGCCCTCGATCCCGGCCAGAATGCCCTTGAAGCGCTTGCGGCCCTCGACCATGCGGTCGGTTTCCAGACGCGCCTCGAAGCCTTCAAACAGTTGGAAGTCCAGCAGGCGGGTCAGCGGCCGGTCGATGCCGGGCGACGAGACTTCCAGCAGGTATTCGCCCGAGATCGGGTCGGCGGCGTCGAACACTTCCGACACGGCGCGCGACAGGCGGGCGCATTCCTCGACCGAGATGTCGTTGTCGACGACGCGCTCGGCCATGATCTGCAGGCGGCGGCGCAGGGTCCCGCCCATCAGGCGCACGCGCACGACGGCCAGCCCCAGGCTCTCGGCCACGGGGTCGATCATCTCCAGCAGGGCGCGGTCTTCAGCGGTCTTGGCGCGCAAAGGCTTCACTCTTTGTCCGGCCGCCACGCAGGCGCCGGATGGATCCAGAAAACAAAAGCGGCGGTCCGTCCGGGCCGCCGCTTGAAACGACGCCGTTGGACGCCGGTCTAACGATGTGAGCGGTCATATAGGCGAAAGCGGGGGCCGTGTCAGCCCCCGCCGTCGTCGGACCCGATTCAGAACTCCTCCCAGCCGTCCGTGACCACCGCCAGGGTCGGCTTGCGCGCAGCGCCGCCCGGACTACGCAGCGCGGCGACGGTGTGGGCGACGGGTTGCGGCGTGCGGGCGGGAGCGGCGGGCTTGGGTGCGGCGACGGGTGCGGCGGCGTGACCGGTGCGGAAGCGCGACACCGAGGCGGCCA
>RCUN01000064.1_pt1 | contig 123754 bp, 104 predicted proteins | sample 2166181 | NCBI WGS metagenome assembly RCUN01 (sample SAMN09932603, study PRJNA488358) | compost metagenome | feature: garden; material: soil; isolation source: compost soil in crotononitrile-enriched culture | place: Germany: Experimental Botanical Garden Goettingen | collected 2016-01-27 | reverse complement strand
TCAGGATTATTTCTTCTGAGGAATAGTTTTGTGTGCACATCTCGTTCCCTCCCGTAGCGGTAGGACGGGAGAGGGACACCCTCGGGTGTGCTGGATGTCTTAACCAGTCTGCGAACCCTCTTCCGTTCTGCCACCATAATTCTAATGTTTTGGCAGAACTCCATATATAAGGAGTTGGCTTTGCACATTCATTATTTCTTGGCAGCCATTGCCAAAAGCTATAACAACACAGCTTAAAACATTTAACGCAGCTTGATCGCCGTAAGGCTATTTCAGGCTTTAGCTCGTTATTACTTAAAACTTAGACAATTAAAACTTGAGATGTGCTGGGCACAGTCTTTACGGCTTTGCTATGCCTTTTTTATCTCATTTATATACAACAATAATTTTTTTATAACGGTAAAACTATGCCACATTCAGATCTTCCATTTCGTGCTTTAGGCGTACTTCATTCAGCAAGATATTTATTTAACAAATACGGCTTTCATAATGTTGGGATAGACCGAATTATTGAGTCGGCAAACATCCCTAAAGCCACGTTTTATAATTACTTCCACTCAAAAGAACGCCTCATTGAAATGAGCTTAACCTTCCAAAAAGATGGCCTTAAACATGAGGTCATTTCGATTATCCATGTTCAAAAAGAATTAACTCTAGTTGAAAAACTGCGCAAAATTTATTACTTACACGCCGACCTAGAAGGGCTTTATCATTTGCCATTTAAGGCTATTTTTGAGATTGCTAAAACATATCCCAAGGCTTATGGGGCCGTAGTTGACTATCGTAATTGGCTGATTAATGAAATCTATAATTTGCTTTTAAAAAGTAATGAGAATGCTTTAAAACAAGATGCACATATGTTTTTGTTTGTGATTGATGGGGCAATGGTTCAGCTTTTAGATCCAAACAAACCAGATGAACGGAAGAGATTGCTTGAGTATTTTTTGTTGGGGTTTGGGTGAGGTGCAAATAATTTTGAGTAAACGATCTTAAAACAGCTAGTGTCGTTGGGCAGCCTATTGTTATCTATGGCGTAGCCAGTTCCTATTTATTCCCAACGCTCAATGTAGAAAAAGACTCCTCAAACCATATAATGATAAAAAGGATATTTAGTTGACAAAAAATAAAAATAGTCTCAAATCTTAGTTGACAAACTCTATATTTAGTCATAACTTGTTTTTAACCCACATCTCAATTTTTTTGGACTAATAATTTTATGAATGACGGTAATAAATTACATCCTCCCTCAGCTTTTGAGCCTCAGTTAACGGAAGAAGTGTTGAGATACTTCGCAACACCAATGCTTGAAATTTATCATGATGTTCACGATATTTTAAATAGTGACAATGATAATAATTATACTCGGGGCACTGCTATATTTGGTCGTACTTATGAGCAATTCAAGAAGCTGATCGTAGCTAAAGATTGCCCTGTAGAGGTACATTTAAAAGATGGTACTTTCCGATTTGTTTTTCAAATTGGTTACGCGCAAATAGGTTTCTGTAAAGGTGATTTCACTGATCCAAAGTCATTGAAGTTAAGAAAATACACACCTTCAAATTATGACTTATTCCAAACAGATGATAACCAACCAGTGATATGGAAATTTATCCTAAACGAACCTAAAACTGAGGAAGACGAAGCATTTGTTGAATTTGTTGGTTTTAATTTAGCCACTGTACCAGTTGCTTATTGGCGATCTAATGACAACTTAGATGGTAATAAGCTACATTTGTTAGACCCAATTACTCCTGAATCTGTTGAGCTTGATGCTCCATTTATTGAAGATCCTGATGAAGATGATCTTTTAGATGAAGATTTAGACACTAAATTCAAATAGTCGTAACAAGCAATGTCATTATGAACACGCCATTTAATGGATTAGAACTAAAACTTCTTAGACAGTTTAATCAACTGTCTTTAGAAGAATTAGGTCAGCACCTTGAGTGCACACGGCAGTATGTTCACAAAGTTGAAACTGGGCAGACCATACCTAGTATTCAATTTATTCAACAAGCTGCCAATTTTTTCAATGTTCCTGAAGAACTTTTTACTAATGTAAAGTCAGTATTACAAGAGGAGCAAATCCATTTTAGAAGCCTTAGATCAACGAAAATAGCAACTAAACAAGTTGTTATTGCACGTGGTGAGTACATTAAGCGCTTAACGGAATATTTAGACTCTAAACTTCGTTTGCCTAAATACGATATTCAAGATTCGAATCGTACTGGTTCTATAGAAACGATTGCTGAACAGTGTCGCGCTGATTGGGGGCTTGGTTTAGGCCCGATTAGTAGCATGATTCGCTTATGTGAATCACATGGTGTAGTCGTCACTACTTTTCAATCATTATCGACAGAAGTAGATGCACTTTCGTTAGCAACTGCACGTCCAATCTTTGTTCGTAATGAAGCGAAGGAGAGTGAGTGTCGACAACGTTTTGATCTAGCTCATGAGCTTGGTCATTTGGTACTCCATGATGGTATGGTTACTGGTGATCGTATAACTGAATCAGAAGCAAATCAGTTTGCTTCGGCTCTACTGATTCCACAGACAATGATGCGTACTCATTTTCCAACTTGGTTTCGAAGTGGGCGTTATGATTGGGATAAACTCAGTGAGTTTAAACAAACTTGGAAAGTGAGTAAGGCTGCAATTCTTTATAGAGCTAAATCTTTAGGCTTACTTACTCAAGAGCAATACACGAGTGGTGTAGTTACTTTGAGAAAACGAAGTGAGGCTATTACCGAGAAAGAAGACCACTTAATTCCAAAAGAAAGACCTGAACTTCTTCAAGCATGCTTTGCTATGCTTGCTAAGAAGAAAATTTATGCTGAAGATATTTCTGCTGAGTTGAATGTAAACGCAGATTTTCTTGAAAATTTAGTCGGCTTACAAATTCCAAGAAAACCTAAGTTAAGAATTATAGAAGAAAGCGCCTAAGGGCGCTTATTAAATTTTCAATTAAAATCAGGATTTATACAATGTTAAAAAAATCAATACTTGAAAAAATCCGCTGGTTTTTTTTACTGTTGCTATTCTTTATTATGCCTAAAGTATTTTCATTAATTTTTTATAGTCAAAATTCGACTAACTTTTTCTATTATATTAATGATTTAGAGAATTTTTTTAAATTCTTATTTGTATGGGGTACATTTATTGTTTGTAATATTGGGTTAGGAAGTATTTTAGTTAATAAAAATTCTTCTAATTTAGATAAAATTTTAATAATAATTTCATTACCGTTAATTAATTTTTTTGCTCTTACTTCATCCGAAATTCTTAAAGGGGTGGATATCATGTTTTTTGCAGATGCAAAATCATATAAAGATATTATTTTATTTTTATTTTTTTATCACATTGCTATTTATGTAATGCTTTATCTCAACTATCAAACTGATAAATTAAATATAGAACCAAAAATTGTTAAATTTAATAGTTTTTTGAAACGTCAACATATAATTTTAAAAAATATCTTTTGGTTAAAAAAAGCACCTTGAGGTGCTTTTAAATATCATCTGGTAGCTTTGGGTAGGAGGTTATTTGTGCAAAATAAGTTGGCATAAACCATTCCCTAACTAACTCTTCATACATGTTTGCTAAGTTTGTTAGTCTACTCCAAATATATTCTGAGCAATATATTAAAAAATTTTGATAATCTTCTTCTTTTACTCCATTTTTAATTTTATTTTTTAAATCAGTTAATTCTTTGAAACTCCATTCAATTGGCTTCCAGAACTCATGACTGCTCCAAATATCTTGTCTTAAAGCAATTTCTGTAAATGTAAGTATCATATCTACTCCCTGTTCAAAAGATACTTTAGGAGTAAAATTAGTTAGCCCTTGTAATCGCTGAATTTCTTTAAGTTGATAATTGAATAAATTAAATGCACCATACATTTTTGATCTTTTACCATATGCTCTTAATGGAACCAAATATTCTTCAATATTTCTAATTTCATTTTGAAGGGGGATAGAAATAACTTTTGATTTTTTATTAAAGTATTTACTATCTTCAGGTATGATAATTTTATCTATATAGTCATTAAGACAAACAAAATAAATTTTCTCTAAATTTGTATCTACTAAAATTAATAATATCGGAATAGCAGTACCAATTGACTGAACTGTCATAATATCAGTCATATCTAATTGAAAGTTAGCAACAGGGATATCTATATATTCTTTCTTGTTTTGTATTAGTCCTCCTTTCGCTACATTGCCTCTAGAATAAGCTCTACGTTTTGTATATTTTATACAATCAGAAGCCTTTAATTGAACAAAAAAGTTTTCACCTAATGTCTCAACTATTTTCTTTTTTTCATCAATAAAGTCAAAAAGCTCTACAACACAATCTATCCCATAATCTGATCCATAGGAGTGAATAACCCATTCTTGTGGCAATTTTTCTCTCAATAGTCTAATTGAAATATCTTCTTTAATTTGATTCAAAGAACGTTGTTTACGTACAGAATTTACCATTATTTCACCATCATCAATACTTGTTTTTTGAAGATTATAGTTTGGCTATAAGCCATATATAAAGAGAATCTAGATTTACCCAAAAAAATAAATTTAGTTTCTTCAAAAAAGATTTGATATTTCTATCTAAGTCATTGCTTTAATCATTAGTTATTATTGTATGCGGTTCAAAGTATGTTTTAAAAGAGTTGGAAGTGTTCTTGATAGGCAAACATGTCGTCTTAAATCCCTATAAAATTCTGCTTGGTGATTTTATAATACACAGCAATAACGAAAGTTTAAGCGCTGTGCCAATAAGTAAGATTCAATAGGTACAGCGGTTTTTTAGACAATAAACATAGAAAATTGAGTATTGGATGCCAAATCAATTTGAAACGCATACTTCAGATGCTGGAACTACTATTCATTTAAAAATGAATGGTGAGCATTTAGAAAATCTAATAATTTGGGATCGTGTAATAGTAACTATATATGACATTTTCTTTGTATGTATTGCTTATGGAGCATATACAGAAAATGAAGGGATTCAAACATTTATTGTACTACTCTTATTTTTACTATTTCTTTTCTATAAACACTATGAATATAGAAAAAATAAACGATGGGCTAAGAATGCCGAGGAAACATTTTTTATTTCTAAAAATAATCTTCGCATTTCCAAAGATTGCCTTGGGAAAAATTTGTTAACAAAGGATATTAATACTCAGAAGATTATAGAGATTGTCTACAGACCTTGGAGTGGTGGAGCGTATCCACCTTTTTTGCCAGAGTTCCACAAAGGCACTATTCATTTACTTGGTTATGATGATGGTTGTTCATTTGGTATTAATCTTAACAAAGAAGAAGCAGAGGCATTAATTACCGAATTGCGTTCATTAATTATGCAATACCAAGAACCTAGACACTTTATTTTTGCACCACATTTGCATTTAGCAAAAGATTGAATAGTAAATAAGTGAATTTTCTTACTATTGAAAAGCAATAAATTCTATGGGTACATGTTTACTCAACCAAACACCATTTTCAGCTTGGAAAAATTCGAATCCACTATCGTGCATTTTTAAGGCATCAATAACAAGAATTTCAGGCTTACCATAGCGAGCACCAACGGTTAGAGCCGTATCTTTATTTTCAGTTAGATGGACATATTGACGATCTTTCGAAATTAAACCTTGCTCTTTTATGGAATCTATAAACCTTTGAGCCGTACCATGATAAAGGTAAGATGGTGGTACAAGCTTTTTAAGTGTGATATTTACGCTTGCAGTTGAATGGCCTTGTACAGCACGAATTTTCATCCCATCATCAGAAATTTGAAAACGTTTCTTATCACTATTTCTAACGACATCTTCAATAACATCTTTTTTTAATATAACATTTTCAATAGGTTGTGATTTTAAAATTAATTCGTGAATATCAGCCCAACCTTCGTTGTCTAATGTTAGATCAATTTCTTCAGGCTTGTGTCTCAGGATAAAACTTAAATATTGGCTAATTGCTTTTTCGTTCATTGTTTTAGATAAATATTAGAGTTAATTATATTTTAGTGAATTTATTAGTTTAAGGATAGCAGTATAAAGACAAGTAGAAATTTTAAAGAAATATTATTTCTTAAATCAAACTTGTTTTAATAGATAATAATGTAGATATAAAATATAAGTTCATTATAAATTGAGAAAAGAATGAATCACTTAGTGCCTGACTTGAGTAAAGATATACTTCCATCAAAAGAAGCAGCAGGAATTTCTTTAGGAATGGATTTTGATGAGTTCCGAAATTCGGCACTATTCCGAGATGTGAGAATGGAGGAATACGAATCTGCTCAAGAGAAAAATATTTGGTTAGTTTTTTATAGATATGAATTATTGCCGTGGCAGGAGTGGATTAACGAAATTTATTGTTCATGGGAAAGTAGTGTTACGTTAACATTTGATGGAAATTCAAAGAAATTAATACGAATTTTTCTTGGTGAAGGATATAATGGAAAACTATTAGGTCTTTTGGGGATAGGTGATCGCTTAGATTTAGTTAAAGATGATTTTAATTTCTATTTTTCATGTGATGCGCACTATTTAGAATATAAACAAGATAGCGATATGTTTGGTGAAATTATTCCAGCAGAAATATCAACAAATTATAGGACTGCTTATTCAGAAGAATATTCTGACCAAATTATTGAAGGGTTTATGATATATACAATTTCTCATTAATTAAATGTTTAAGATGCATTAGGATATGAGTAAATTAAAGAATGTTTCTCATTTATCGCTTAATTTCCATATTCAAAGTATTTTCCAAAAATGAATCACTTTTAGTTTTCCACACATTAGCAGGCACAGGATGTTTAGCATCTTGAATAAGGTCTAAGGTGTTTGGAATACCTTTAAGGTCGAGTAATTGATGTAGCTGAATACTTTGCTTTGGGTCAACAATTGGGTCTTTGCTGCCAACTAATATAAGAGTAGGTGGATATTGAGACGAGATCGGTAGCGATGATCTTGCAGTGGATGCAATTTCTATGTTTTTTTCAGTAGTAATGGATTTATTTATCTCTTTCATTACATTTGGCGGTAGTGTTCTAGTGTTAGAACTCCACTGAGCATACATACCTTTAAAATCATAAAACCCCGATACAAGAATCAAAGCATTTATCTTTCCAGTGTTAGCTACAACATTTGCTATAGACGCACCACAACTAATACCAACTACCGCAACTTTATTTGGGTCAACATGAGGCTGTGATCGAGTGAAATTAATGGCTTGTACAAGATTATTTTGTGAGGCTTTACCACAAAAATCTGATTTACCAGAAGACTCACCATACCCACTCATAGATACAGCAACACTAAAAAAGTTCTTTTTACTATATTCATTTAATAAGCCAGAGTGTACAAAGGCTTTAGCACCTTGTTTATCCTTCTGAATACCATGTAAAAAGATAATTGCAGGATATTTTTTATCGATTAAGAGGTCTGGCTCTTTCCAATAAGTTTCAGTTGTTTGATTGTTTATTGTTAAAAGTTGATGCTGTGCTTGCTTGATATAAATATAAGGAAGAATAGATACACGAAAAAAGGCATAGAAGCCAATAACTAAAATTAAAGGAAGGATGTAGTACAGGGCTATATTCTTTTTCTTCTTAGGAAGCATATAGAACTCTATTGTAGCTATTTATGATTGCGAGTGATTTTCTATCTGTTGAAATTTAAAATCAATATATAAGTTTATTAATTGTTTTTGCTAAATTGGATTCCCTCCGAATGCGGAAAGGCTTCGATAGATTTTTGATTTATGTCGAAAATGAGATCTTAAATTTGTCATGAGGACACCTGTAAATTAGCAGGGAATATCGCCTATGGATTGCTATTTAAGAAGTAAGGATTGGGCAGCTATATTTTTTAGGTATTTCGGTACTCTAGATATAGTAAGTTTATTAATAGCTAACAATAAATCTTGATCAATGCTATTGAAGCCATATGTGTGACAAATATTCGTACAAAGATAGTTGAATAATTGAGCCGTAACTTCAGCATCTGCTTCTGCACGATGAGCTGTGCCATTAAACTTAATATTGAATAAGTCTGCCATTGCCCCAAGTCGATAACTGGGTTGATGAGGTAAAATACGGCGAGCAAGTTTCAAAGAACAAATGAGTCCATTGTGTGATGGATTTAACTCCTGTCGAATACTTTCTGCTTTTAGGAATTTCTCATCAAATCCTGCATTGTGAGCAAGTAAAGGATCTGTTCCAATAAAGTCCAATAGAGAAGGAATGACTTCTTCCACTAAAGGAGCATGATTAACCATATCTTGAGTAATACCAGTCAACTTTGTGATGTAGTATGGAATATTTACACCACAGTTTATTAGTGAAACAAAACGTTCTGTGATTTCACCTTCTACAATACGTAAAGCCGCAACTTCTGTAATACGATCGCCAGCCTCAGGGCTGACTCCTGTGGTCTCGAAATCAAGTACAATGATTGGCGAAACATTCATAAAACGCTTTCTCTATTAGAAATTAGGTATTAAAAGCACAATACTTTTCATCATAATAGCTTTAAGTCAAAGATAGCACTAAGTTAACTTATCTTAATATTGAAATTATATTAGTAAGTGATATGTTTAGCTGTTAGGTTATGCCGAGCACAGCCCATTTACATGGGCTTATAAAGAGTGGTCGGGTAAAACGCCACAACAAGCCCGAGAGGAAATGAATAACTGAGGGTAGAACCTCTTAAAATAAGATGTGCATATGTTTTGAGTGTTTATTCATCATTTAACGCACATTCAAAATTACTTGGATTTTCTTTACATCTCACTTTTTTCAAAAAGTTCATCATTTTAGGGTCATAGATACCTGCCTTGGTTAGCTGTATTCGTGCTTCGCGCATCATTTTCATATAGTTTAATTGTTCATTTTTAGGAATATCCATCCAATATTTTGTAGGAATATCACTTTCATATTTGGCAATAATGCCAAACGTTCTATTTAATTGGCTAGCTACCCAAGTTCGCGACTTTTGTCCAAAACCTGCTGGAAACTGGTCTTTACGAATAATGAAGTTTGCCGAAATTTGAGTCAAAGGAAAACGAATGATTGCTCCTTTCTCACCTAAACCTTTGTGTAGTTCAAAAGGTTTAAATGCAACAATAGGAGCAGGGACAATATCAATTTCATGGTTATTAAACTTCCCACCAGCATTGGTGACGTCTACAGATACAGCCTGACCTCCGACATGTTGAACAAGCTTTGGTTGCGCTTCGTCGTATTTAAATACACCAATTTTTTTACCGGCAGCTTTAGCGAGTGTGTTTATACTTCTATCATTTACAAATAAATATGCAGGGCCAATTGTGCCTAAGCCTGCAATTTCGTAAGGACCTACAACCATGTTTTTTGCTGCCATAGGTGAGGACAACAGCTTATAGGCATTAATTGCCGTTTTCATATTTGTTAATGCACCAACAGCATCTAAAGATCCTGTATATTTATTAAATTGACGCCCACGCAAGCCACTAATAATAGCGCCATCACATTTTCCAACTTTTAAATCTTCAGCCGCAATTCGTTCATCAACATATGCTTTTAAAGATATATCAGCTCCCCATTTTTTGGCTTCAAGTGCATAATCTTTGGCTAAAGCGAAAGCATCTCCCGACTTACCAATTGGGTCAGACACACAGACGACTTGTTGCTTTGCATAAAGAGTTGTTGTTAAACATGTGCTTGTAATAAATAAAATAATTTTAAAACGATCCATATTTAGTTATCCATTATTTAAATTATAAAAATTATTTTATAAGTCGTGGTCAGATTAGATATGACATTTAAACAAAAATTTTAAAGGAAAAAGTCAAAAGACAGCTTTGACTCAGGAAGCCATTCTAGTTCATCACTATAAAACCAGAATAACGATTATTTTTAGAATATTTTTTGTCCGATTTGCGGACGAAAATCTCATAAATCGGTATTTTCTCTATTCTTTTTATATCCTTAAATAAACTTAAAAATTAGTTTATCCATTACCGAATGGAGATTAATTTATGGAAATCTTAAAAACAAAAATTGCAATTATGGGCTCAGGGCTAAAGGGTCTATCAAACAGTGAAATAGAGATCTTTGTGAGTAGCGTAAAGCATCGTATAGACCTGTCTAAGTGTTGCAAGAGTAACAAAACTATAGGCAATGGATAGAACTCAGTACTCAACACTTGATGCAAACAGATCAACAAGAAGATTGGAAAACGATTATTAGAATTTAAATTATTTTTTGGAGTTAAATATGAGATTTAAAAAAGGATTTTTAGCACTCAGCCTAGGTTTGCTTTTTATAAACTTGGGATGCACAGACAATGATAGTGCCGACAATATTGGTGCTGAAAGTATTTATGTTAATGGAAAAATTTATACCGCTAAAGATAAAGACTCTTTTCAGCAAGCCATCGCAATTGCCCATGATGGAACAATTATAAAAGTGGGGAGTAACGAAGAAATTAAAAAAATTGCAGATAGCAATACACAAGTTTTTGATCTTGATAACAAGGTTTTAATGCCAGGTTTAATTGATAGTCATATTCATGCTTTAGCTTCTGGCGTAGAGGCTGTATTAGCAACCATGGATAGTGACGATACAACAATAGATATTTCTAAGGTGGAAGCAAAACTTAGACAATCGAGTCTGGATGGTACGGGTGTTGCTGGAGATGTTCTATTTTTAAATGGTCTGTCGTCAGAATATTGGGAATTAGCTGATCAACTATCCAATGTCTTTAACAATAATGAATGGAAAGATCGTCCAATTGCGTTAGTGGGTAGCGACCATCATACGGCATGGGCAAACCAAGCACTCTTAAAAAAGGTGGGTATAGATGCAAACTTCGTTCAGCAATTAACCCCAGAGGATCAGCAAAACATTGCACATAATGAAAAATTTGAGCCAACTGGATTTGTGGTCGATTCAGGCTGGGATATGGTGAGTGATAAAATTCCATCTGTATCACATGATCTGCTTTATAAAGGTTCTAAAGAAGCGATCAAATACTATAACAGTTTAGGCATTACAGCATGGATGGATATTGCTGCGAATGCCAGTCCCAATAAGGGAATTACCAATATTAAAAATACAGAGGAAACACTAGGGATGATTCCAATGTATAAAGAGTTATCTCAGAAAGGAGAGTTAACAGCACGAGTTTCTGGTTTGCATGTAATCAACTCAAAAAGTACACCTCAAGTTTTTAACATCATTGAGTCAATCAATAGTAAATATAAAAACATAGATAACTTTAATCTAATTGGTGTAAAGGTATTTGCGGATGGCGTATTAGAGTTTCCAGCCCAATCAGCTGCACTACTTGGCCGATATTCTAATAGTAACAAGCAAGGGACTTTGTTATTTGACCCAAATACCTTTAAGTTAGTTGTTGATGAAGCTGACAAGCGAAATATGCTGGTTCATATCCATGCTGTTGGGGATAGAGCTGTACAGGAATCTTTAAATGCAATTGAATATGCTCGTTCAAACCGTCAGAGCAATGTCCCACATAGTATTACTCATCTCCAGCTCGTAGACCCTAAAGACTATAAGCGCTTTAAACAAAACAATGTGATCGCTTCTATGCAACTAGCATGGGCCTATGAAGACAGCTTTAACAAAGAACTGGTAAAACCTTATATTGATGCAGCTTCTTATAACGGGATGTATCCTGCACATTCGTTGTTGGTTAACGGCGCAACCATTGCGGGCGCAAGCGATGCCCCAGTTTCAACCGCCAATCCTTTTGTTGCTATGGCTACTGCAATTACAAGAAAAGGAATTGAAGGAGATGCTTTAAACCCAGCGGAAGCGATTGATCGAGATACCGTATTTAAGGCTTATACGATTAATTCGGCTAAGGCACTTTATTTAGATAAAAGTATAGGCACACTCGAACCGGGCAAAAAAGCCGATATGATTTTAGTAGATCGAGATATTTTTAAGGTTTCACCTGAACAGTTGGCTGAAACAAAGGTGGTATGGACTATTTTTAATGGGAAGAAAGTCTATCAACAGTAATCAGGCTATTTAGGTTTTAAAGTGGGCTGAAGAAAAATCAGCTCACTCACTGGGCTGCCTTATAAAGCAGTATTTCTAAGTTTTGGTTCATATTACAAATAAGTATTGTGCAAAATTTTGCTCAAAATTAACATGGTTTAAATAATATTGCGCAAATATATTCACAAAATCTCTTTTTTATAGTATTTTTGAGAAAATATTTGCTCATTTACTTCAATGAAAAAATTAACAATACAAGCACTACTTGATGCAAACTGGTTAGATATAGCAGAACTAAAATTATTAGAGTCTAAACAGGGCTCGGCGAGTGCAAGTGAATTAGAGTATGAATTGGATTATGCAATTCAATATTTAGACAGGCGGGATGAGCACGCCTGTAGTCTATCACTTCCTGTACAAATACTTGTAAAACATGAATCGAGCACATGGTTTGGTTTTTTAGATGATATAGTGCCTTCTGGTGCTGCACGACGTTATTGGGTGAATTATCTAGATTTACAACGTTTAACCCATGCCGAGCAAGATAGTATCTTATTAGAAAAAGGGGGAATTGCTCCTGTTGGTAATTTACGAATTAAAGAGGCGCTTCCACCTATAAATCCTGAATCAACTTTACACTTACGTTATTTTAGTAAGGAAGATGTGGCTGAGCGGAATATTGATTTTCTTGAATATGCTCAGCAAATGGGTGCGATTAGTGGTGGTGCAACTGGTGCAGGTGGTGAAGCGCCCAAATTACTTATTCGTGTTTCACCAGATCAAAAAGTTTGGATTGATACGTATCAAGAAAATTTTGATCAACCAGATCAACATTATTTAGTGAAATTTCCAAGAAATAAACGCAGTGAAATTGATTGTGACATTCTTAGGGCTGAATATTGTTACTACCAGATACTCAATGAGTTAGGTTTCAATACGATTGAAACAACCCAAATGAAGCTTATTGAAGGTACAAAATATCCATCTTTGTGGCTACCACGGTTTGATACAGAATGGCGTAATCAACAATGGCATCGCCATGGCTTAGAATCTGTTTATTCGGTACTAAATAAATCTTCAGGTAGTCATCTTAACCATTTTGAAGTAATTGAAGATCTATGTAGATTACTGACTAGCATTGATTCAGATTTTGATGCTTCACAATTTATCTGCGAATGGTTACAAAGAGACTTACTCAATATTATTTTCGGTAATTCAGACAATCATGGTCGCAATACATCATTTCTAAAAAAATCTGGAAAAATTTCTCTTTCTCCTATTTACGATTTTGCCCCTATGAAAGCCGATCCAGAAGTAGTGATTAGATCGACGACTTGGGGAAGTCCGTATGAAGAAGGAGGTGAATACCGTTGGGCTCAAATTACTCAAAAACTTGCGCCTTGGTGTGATTCTGATTTATCTCTAGGAACATTAAAGTCTTTGGCAATTAATCTGCTTGGGCTAAAACAGCGATTAGTTGATAAAGGAGTACCAGAAAAAATTATTGAAATGCCAGCGCTATCATTTGATTACATAGAAGCTAAATTGAAAAGATGGGAACTGCTATGAATATAAAAAATCAGACCCAAGACCGTCAGCAAGTTCTTATCGATTTATATAAACAATATTTATTGAGTGAGATTACGCTGGGACAATTGCTGTCGCATTTGCGAAAGAATGTACTAGGTTTGTCGCAAGAACAATATGCTGCTTTAGTCGGGATAAGTCGTCGAACATTAACTGATATTGAGCAGGACAAAGGTAAACTTACTCAATCAGTGTTAGATAAGGTGTTTAAGCCACTGGGTTTAAAAGCAGGTCTTGTACCTACGCATGAACATGTTGTTGGCAAAATTATAAAGCCATCAGAGTAAGAAACTAAAGTATTCTTAATCGGCATTCATCTAGTCTGGAAGCGCGATGAAATTTTATTGCTGTGAAATTTATAATACACAGCAATAAAGTCAGATTATTACAGTTCTAGATATTTTTTCAAATAGTGACCTGTTAAAGATTTTTCTGCTGAGAGCAGGTTACCGACTGTTCCAGAGAACACTAATTCACCACCTTTGTCACCAGCCAATGGACCAATATCAATAATCCAATCTGCTTGACTAATAATGTCTAAATTATGTTCAACAACAATGATCGTGTTGCCTTTTTCAACTAAGTTATTTAATAAACCAATCAATTTTTCAGTATCAGAAGGGTGTAAGCCTGTACTTGGTTCATCTAACACAAAAATATTATCTGTTTCATTGAGTTGTTTTGTGAGTTTTAATCTTTGACGCTCACCACCAGAGAACGTATTTAAGCGTTGACCAATTGCAATATAGTCCAAGCCTAAGCTCACCAGAGAATTAAATTGCTGCTGTAAAGTTCGATCTTCAAAAAATTGACTTGCTTCTGCAACCGTCATTTTCAGAATTTCAGCAATATTTTTATCTTTATAAAGATACTTTAACACCTCAGGTGCATATCCTGAGCCATGACAAAGGTCGCATGTCATTTCAACATCATCTAAAAATGCAAGTTCAATTCTCTCAATGCCTGATCCTTTACATTGAGGGCAAGCACCCTCACTATTAAAACTAAAGAGCTTGGCACTCACTTTATTGGCTTTTGCAAATAGTTGACGAATCGGATCAAGCAGGTCTAGATAGGTCAGTAAGTTTGATCGAATACTTGCAGTAATTGCAGATTGATCAATGACTTTTGTTTCAGGATATTGTTGCGGTAAGACTTTACTGATTAATGTACTTTTTCCAGAACCTGCAACTCCTGTAATAACGGTGAGGCAGTTTTTGGGAATATCGACATTAATATTTTTCAGATTAAATAAATGGGCATTTTTAATTGAAATCCATTCACAACGAATGCGTGGTGTTTTCTTATATACGTTTGGTCTTCTAAAAAACTGGCCTGTTAAACCTGATGAGTTCTTTAACTCTTCGAAGGTCCCTTGGTAAATAATTTGACCGCCGTAGATACCAGAAAGAGGGCCCATATCAATTACATGGTCAGCTGTTCTAATAAGATCAGGGTCATGTTCAACCAGTAAAACACTATTTCCTTTATCTCTAATCTTTTGAATGATTTTAATAATATTATCTAAATCTTTTGGGTGAAGACCAATACTTGGCTCGTCAAAGATGTAGAGCAGGTCAACTAAACTATTACCCAAATGTTTAACCATCTTGATTCGTTGTGACTCACCACCCGATAATGTATTACTCACCCGATTAAGATTTAAATAACTGAGACCAACCAAGTTTAAGTTGCTCAGCTTATTAATGATTTCATGCAGAACAGTTTCAAATTTTTCACTTTTTATCGATTCTATAAACTCTAAAAGCATTGATACAGATAGGGCTGTGCATTCAGCAATATTTTTACCGTTAATCTTACAAGATAAAGATTTTTGATTAAGTCGTTGCCCCTTACATAAAGAACATTCCTTGGTTGTAATAATCTCCTCAAGTTTATTACGATAACGATTTCTTTCCTGCGCTTCACCCTTTAAAAAGTTACGTTCAAATCGAGTAATCAGTCCTTCATAAAGTGCAGTTTTTCTCCATTTACTTGTTGGATTTAAAGGCTTGTGCTGAGGGGCATGCAAAAACAAGTCCCATTCTTTTTCACTATAATCTTTTAATTTTTTATCTAAATCGAAATAACCTGAATCTGCATATCGCGTCCAACGCCATGCAGTAGGTTGATAGGTAGGGAAATTGATAGCACCTTCTTCATTTAAGGATTTATCTAAGTCTAATATTTTATAAATATCAATTGTTTGTTCTAAGCCAATGCCTTCACATTGTGGACACATGCCATTGGGATGATTAAAAGAAAAAACATTGGAATATCCAACAAATGGTTCACCCATACGTGAAAATAATAAGCGAAGATTGGCGTAAATATCTGTAATGGTTGCAACGGTTGAGCGGATGTTACCCGTTAAAGGCTTTTGATTAATAATGACAGGTACATTTAAATTCTCAATTTTATCAACATCAGCCACCCCAAAATGCTGTAAACGATTGCGTACAAAGCTATCTTGAGTTTCATTAATTTGTCTTTGAGCTTCTGCACCAATAGTCTCAAATACTAAAGATGATTTACCTGAACCAGACACTCCAGTAAAAACGACGATTTCATGTTTAGGAATCTTCAATGAAATATTTTTAAGATTATTTTGTCTCGCTCCATAAATATTTATTGTTCTTTTAGTCATGTGTAATCACTTGAAATTAAAGATTTATGGTAAAGGTAAAACAAAATTTATGAAAAGGATGTATAGGTTTATTAAGTAAATAGTTTAAATATTAAACTGATAAGCGTTTTCATACGATACTAACCAATGGAATAAGAGGGAAAGATTCACGAGCTTTGTAATCACGAATACGGTGTATAAATCTCTTATTGTCAGATGTCGGCATACATCATATTTTTGGTAATTCATCAGAGAGCTATAGAAAGGTTCTTATTGAGCTATGCTTCATAAGAGTAGATCGATAGGGTTATGTGGATTTAAAAACTTAGAGAGTCGCATAAGCTTGTTGAGATGCAAATTGAGTGACGGCGTTATTTATTATCTTAAGTCTAGTAAGTAGATACCAAGCTCAAGCTAAGAATTCACCGTAGTAAAGAATTAAGTGCCGTAGCAACAACACAGAGTAGCCAGAGCTTTCTAACTAAATTTTTCTAGGAGAGTGGTGGCAGTCCACCACTAATTAAAAGGTGTCTACAAAATCAGTAGCTATTCAATAAGTGTAGTTTACTATTTGGTATAAAATATTATGCTGAGGCTAGGCTTCTGACAGCTACGATTTCTGTTTGGCTTTTTGGCGTAAGACATACAAATATAAGCTTTCTACTTTTTCACGTGCCCATGGTGTTGTACGTAAGAATCGTAATGATGACTTAACACTTGGATCTATGCAAAAACATCTAATTTCAATTTTACGACTTAAGCCTTCAAAGCCACCGTAGTAATCCAATAATTCATCCAAAATGTCAGCAAGTTTTTTGCCGTGTAGAGGGTCATTGGAGGCGTTCATAATAGATCAACCATATTTTGGGAGACCATCATTATAACCTGAGCTAGTTGAAAAATGAGAGGGTTGGAATTTAAACCTAATTAACATAGAAAGAAGTCATCTCGATTATCTATGTTCAGAAAGACTTATCACTCGTTGAAAGGCTTCGCAAGATTTACTTTCTACATGCAGAACTTTCAATAGGATATGAAATAATCAATGTGTTCGAATTTAGCCTAAGCAAAATAATAATATTGATGTTCAAAAGGCGATTTAGAAAAAGAAATCTATATGGCAGCCAGTAGTAGTCACAAAATACAGCTCGTAAAGGTGATGTATAGGTCACTAGGGTAAATATAAAAATGTAATTACAAATTTAGGTGGCTGTGTAGAGAATTACTCTGGCGAAGATTAGAATAGGGTTAAGTCAGTTTAAGTAGTTAAGAATGCCACGGCTTAGTAAGTTGCTTGAGCAACAGATGCAGTCGAGCAAGCTTTTAATAATTCAGTGTAATGAAGCATAAACGGCGTAGTAACAACGTAGAGTAGCCAGAGCTTTATATATGGTAGGTTTCCAAATCTTTTATTTAACTTATGTTTATATCTAATCAGGTTCATAATTTTATTATTATAAAAGTTAAATTATTTCAATTACATATTTTAAGTTTTCCTAAGATTTAAAATATTTGGTTCATGAACTAAACAAAAAGGAGACTTAAATAAAGTAGAAGATTTACCAATAAGATGTTCCTTTAATTCACAATGCGTTTGAATGGGCTTCACCGTTAAATAATAAAAAATATGCAAAAATTCTAGTCAGGCAAATCACTAATTTGAATGAAATTAGTAATAGGACTGCCATTTATTTTTTTAATTTAAAGGATTGAAGTAGCCATGACTAGCTTTTCAAATATTGAGTCTCAGTCACAGCAAGTTGTGCAGAAAGACATAAAAAAATCCTTAATTGCAAGTGGCGTAGGCAATTTATTGGAATGGTATGATTGGACAATTTATGCTGTCGCTTCCGTATATATTGCTTCCGCATTATTTGATAAAACCGACCCAACATCAGCATTGTTAAATACATTAGCTGTCTTTGCTGTTGGCTTTGTTTCTAGGCCAATAGGTGGATTTGTATTTGGTCCACTTGCAAATAAATATGGCCGAAAAAATATTATGCTGGTCACCATGGTAATGATGGCTTTAGCAAGCTTAATGATCGCTTTTATTCCATCTTATGAAGAGATTGGAGCATGGGCCTCAGGTCTATTACTCATTGCTAGATTGGTTCAAGGTTTCGCTCATGGTGGAGAAACCGCAACCTCATATGCATATATTGCAGAAATTGCTCCACCCAAAAGACGTGGTTTATGGTCTAGCATGTCATTTTTTGCAGTGGGTGCTGGGTCATTATTAGCAACACTTTTTTTAGCATTACTCAATGTGACCTATACAGATCAACAAATGCACGAGTGGGCATGGCGAATTCCTTTTGCTATTGGTGGTGGGCTTGCATTTTTTGCAATTTATCTCCGTAGAAATATGATCGAAACACATATTGAAAAAAATAATGATCAAATGTCAGATGATGTAAATTGGCCTTTTTCTAAAATTATGAAAGTCGGTATTAAGCTTTTCTTTTATGAGGCAGGTTCAACTTTAACCTTTTATACATGGGTCACTTGTGCGGCTATTTATGCAATCGGCATACAAAAAATGCCTGCAAAAGATGCTTTTATGATGAGCTGTATTGCACAAGTAATTTATCTGATTTGTCTACCATTTCAAGGGCGGTTATCTGATTACATTGGAAGAAACAATAACTCTTTAATCACTTACATTGGTTCATCTTTATTGCTATTCCCGTTGTGGTCATTAATTAGTAATGAGCCTTGGACTTTGTTAGTTGCTCAAAGCATTGGGCTATTTACAATGGGTTTCTTGATGTCTTGCAAACCAGCAGCTATGTCAGAACAAATTCCAACAAAATATCGAACTAATTTTCTAGGCTTCTTCATGTCTTTGGCAGTGACCATTTTTGGTGGTACGGCTTCCTATGTGAATACTTGGCTTTACTCAATAGATAAAGGTTGGATTTTTAATGTTTATCTAATCGTGGTATCCATAATCGCTTCAATTGCAGTATTAACTTGGAAGAATAATAAAGGCATTGATTTAGATCAGGTTAAGTAAAAAATTAAAAGCAAAGACCGAAATATAGATCTTTGCTTTTTTTATGGAAATTTAAAAATATTTAACGGAGTTATAATGCAAAAATTATTTAAGGATAGAAAAGTCTTAATTACAGGTGCTGGTAACGGTATTGGTGCCGCAATTGCAGAGCATCTTGCCCAGTTAGGCGCGACAGTTGCGCTAATAGATTTTAATTGCGATCTATTGGTCGCTAAGCATCAGGAGTTGGCAGATAAAGGCTATCACGTCAGTTCATTTTGTGTTGATATTGCTAATTATGAAGCTTGTCAGGCTGCCTATGAATATTTTTATAACGAAATAGGCTTTATTGATACTTTAGTAAATAATGCTGGGATTTCACCAAAGCATCAAGGATATGCCCATAAAATCTGGCAATTATCTCCAGAAGAATGGCAACGGGTAGTAGATGTTAACTTAAATGGATCTTTTAATTTGATTCGTATTTTAGTCCCCCAGATGATTAAACATAAGTTTGGAAAAATTATTAATACATCCTCAGTTGCTGCAAATGCATATCTTCCTGTGGTTGCTTGCCACTACAGTGCAACAAAAGCTGCAATTATTGGCTTAACTCGACACTTGGCTGGAGAGTTGGGTGCTCACAACATTCATGTAAACGCAATTGCACCTGGACGCATAGAAACGCCTATGGTTTTAGAAGTGGGTAATCAAGTGAACCAACATGTGATTGATGATACGCCTTTAGGCCGATTAGGTTCCCCGACGGAAGTCGCAAAAGTTGTAGAATTTTTAGCTTCAAATGACAGTAGTTTTGTCACTGGACAAGTGATTGATATAGCAGGTGGTTGGCTCATGCGATAAAAAAGGGAGAAGTCTCCCTTTTTTCTTTAGCAATAATGATTGGTTTTTATTATTGCCTGTTTCAGGTTTTCTTTATTCAGAGGAGGTTCAAAGTTTTTACTATAGTCATTTTGCAGTGTATGCATAATGATCGTTTCTAACATAGAATCACTGATCTCTTGATGATATCCCAGTTCAGCAATTGTGGTCGGTAAATCAACAGATTTAAGAAAATTAATCAGCTCAATAATAAAAATATGCTCTCTATTTTCTAATACAGCTTGAACAACGGTACCATAAGCCACTAACTCTCCATGTAAATTGGTAGCCAGTTCTGGAATGGCTGTTAAACCCCTTATAAGAGCATGTGCTAAAGATAAGCCGCCACTTTCAAAGCCTAAACCACTTAAAAGTACTGTCGACTCAACGACTCGTTCAACTGAAGGGGTAATATGGTGCTGTTTGACATCTTCATACGCTATTTTTCCCCATGTGATGAGATTACTATAAGTATTATTTGCTAATAATAATGCTGTTTCTAAAGGTGGTGTCGAAAATGAATTCAGGCCATGTGAATTTTTACATTGGTTTACTTCAAACATTTTACTAATAGCATCCCCAATACCCGCAGCAAAAAAGCGAGCAGGCGCCTGCACAATAGTATCTAGATCAACTAATACAATATCTGGGTTTCGCTTTGTTTTTTCTACACCTTGAACCTTATGATTCGCATCATAAACAATTATGAGCCTACTTGTAGGGGCATCGCTAGACGCGACTGTAGGGCAAATAATAATGGCTATATTTAATTTTTTTGAAATACCTTTAGTGGTATCCATTGCTTTACCGCCACCTAGTGCAATGATGGAATCGATATCGTGTTGTTCCATAATATGACTAAGTCGCTCAATAGTTTCATAGGTACATTCGCCAGGAAACTTATAGCTAATAAAATCTAAATTTGACTGCTTAAGCGATATAGTGACTTTATCTAAAATAGGTCCCTCAATAGCTGGATCATAAATAATTCCAATTTTTTTAAATTGGTGTCTTGTTGCAATATCACCAATATTTCTTAGAGCATGTTCACCTTGAATATATTCACCAGGAAATCCCATTATTTTTAACATATCTAATCCTTTAATAAACTTGGTTAATTTTCAGTAGTAGAAAAGACAAAATGCCAATCACTTTACGAATTGGCATTTCTTTATAAAAGGCAGTTACTATCGGATGATTTTTTCTAATTCACTTTCAGGAATGCCAATATTTTTATAATGTTCTCGTGTGGCTTCTAATTTAGTAAACACATCTTCATAACCTACAGCTTTTCCAAATGGGTCTACATATGTATAGCCGCCATGCACGATAAATAGCGTAATCATTTCAGTAACATCTTCAGGTACGAAAAGAGTATGGGTTTCGCCAGGTGGTTCGTAAGCAAATGATTTTTCTTCTGCAATCCAGTCATGCTCAAGATAATACCAACAACCTTTAAGTACGAATGCATGTACTGCTCCGGTATGACGGTGTCTAGATAACACACCACTTTTTCGAACACGTAATAAGTTTATGTAGTAACCAGAACTAGTATTTAAAAGCAGAGGTTTAAAACTTACAGAATCAGAAGTAGGTACCCATAAATTATCGTCTTTCAAAGCCGCATCTAAAACGCCTGGAATTACAAGATCAGGCGACATATAGGGAACTTGTGGTAACTGAAAAGGCATAAGTTCTTCATTGGCTGAGTAATCCGGATTTCTTTGCTGTAGCATCACTTTCTCCTTGAAATAAAGCATTCCGATTGAGTTAGATACTAGCAAAAGCAATTTGATCGTAGATTGCATCAAATTCAAACTACATGTGAATAACAGGCAAAGTTTATGTAAATTAAAAGCTGTTATATTCAAATTTACTCTAATGATGTTTGAGAAAAATATTATGGACAATTATCGACAACTGATGGCCTTTATCTGGGCATACGAGCATGGAAGTTTTTCAGCAGCAGCAAGAGCAAATGATTTAACGCCATCTGCAATTAGCAAGTTAATTAACCGGCTAGAAAATCGTTTAGGTGTGCGTCTTATTCAAAGAGGAGCCAGACAACTCACATTGACCGAAGAAGGTGTTGCATATTTAAAGAGTGCACGAAATGTTGTAGCTGCAATGAATGAGGCTGACTCTTTAGCTGAAGCATTTCCAACCCGTGTGAGTGGTGTTTTAAAAATTAGAACGATGCCAACTTTTGCACAACACCAAATTTTACCTTGGTTACCTGAGTTTCTAGATAATTATCCATCCTTAAGTGTAGATTTTGAGTTGAATGCGGTATATCAGGATGATTTTGATCGTGGTGTTGATATCGCAATCTATGGAGGAATACTTCCATCTTCATCAAGAATTGCAACTCGAATTGGAGATAGTGAGTGGATAACCTGTGCTTCACCTCAATATCTCGAAAAATATGGAACACCTAAACACCCTCAAGAATTGTTACAGCATCGTTGTTTTCATTTTAATTTTTCAAGTAGTTGGAATAATTGGGATTTTGTTGAAAATAATGAAAGTTTTATTGTTCCTGTCAAACCGATCGCATCCTTTTCTCAAGGGACTTTTTTGAGAGATCTTGCATTAAGAGGAGAAGGGATAGTAAGACTAGCAGATTACCATATTGGTGAAGACATAAAACTTGGAAGACTGACACCAATTCTGGGGAATTTTCGCTCTGGAATAACTGAACCTCAGTATATTATTTATGCAAATCGAAAACTTCAAAGCCCTAGAATTAAATGTTTTATTCAATTTCTACAACAAAAAACCAAAAATAAACCGTGGCGAATTCACTAATATAAGTAGTAAAAGTTTTGATAGCTACGGTTTCTGTTTGGCTTTTTGGCGTAAGACATACAAATATAAGCTTTCTACTTTTTCACGTGCCCATGGTGTTGTACGTAAGAATCGTAATGATGACTTAACACTTGGATCTATGCAAAAACATCTAATTTCAATTTTACGACTTAAGCCTTCAAAGCCACCGTAGTAATCCAATAATTCATCCAAAATGTCAGCAAGTTTTTTGCCGTGTAAAGGGTCATTGGAGGTGTTCATAATAGATCAACAATATTTTGGGAGGCTATTATTATAACCTGAGCTAGTTGGTAAATGAGAGGGTTAGATTGATCTAAACAAGCCATAGAGATTTGCTTAAATTTGTTGTGAAGAAATTGAGTAGAGGTTTGATTTACACATAACACATATTTAGTTCGAACATACATCTGATCAAACTATTGTGGATTCAGTGAAGGTCAAATGTAGCCTTAGCAACAACATAGAGTAGCGAAGCGTTATATATGGTATAGTTCCTCACATATCTTATTTAACATAATATACATTATACGAACAATAACATAATTTCTTATTAAGTGTTTAGTTCTATCAAGCTTTAGCTACATTTTCTTCTTGCTGTTGCCTTACCATCACCACTAGTATGATAAAAATATTGTTGTTCATTGATGACAACATCACTGGAATAAAGATTTCCTTATTCAAATAACACTTATAAAACTCAACTAAAAATGATGATGTTGCTCATCAAGTTTAACTGCCTGCGAACATAGCACCATTTGCTCAAGCCCATGATCGAATTTCTCTGATTGCAAAATTAGACGAATATTCTGTGCCTTTATCTCCAGCACGCGCATCTACCTTGAGTAATTTGCCCTTAAAGATATTGTATTTGAATACTATTATGCTTTTCTCTAGTCTATATTTCTACTTGATGTAATTTAATCTTAAAAATATCGCGTATGTTTATACTGTGAAAAGAATTTTAAGAACCCTGAAAAGTTAAAATAACCTTTTGTGCCTCAATATATTTAAAATGTGTGATGAATTTCAACTTATTGGTGGAGTGATAATTGTATTTAATAAATAAAGTGAATTTATTTTTTAATTTATAAATAAAAAGTTAAATAAATCACATTTTAAATAAAATTAGTATCTTTTTTCTCTGTAATTATCTTGCAATGTAAATACTAAAATCACAAAAAAATAAATTACATATTTATTAAATGTTTAATTGTATATTATTAATTATTTTAATTTTATTCTGTTTGTCAGTTGAAGTTAATCTTATAAATTTACATAAATATCAATAACTTAAATTAATATAAATAATTTTTAAAGTGTTATAATTATTATGTTTCTTAATATGTTTTTAAAATTCTAACTATTGCATTATTTAAAACGGTTAATGTGATTTTCGTCACGTCAAAATCAATATTTTTTCTTCATTTAAACTTAATGATTGTTTTTGAATTAAAAATATTGTATCAAATAGATATAAACTATTTTATAAATAGGCATATAAAATGAAAAATAATATTTTAAAACTTCTTATTCTGATGGTGTTTTCCACTTCCCCACTATTTTGTTATGCAAATAACACAATAATGATAAGAGGAAATATTGTTGAAGATACATGTTCAACAGAACATAGCGAGATAGAATGTGTTGAGGTAAATAATTTAAATATTAAACTTGATAGTGAATATTTAAACAAAAATAGTCTTTCTAACTTAGCTCAACATACTGAGAAAATGGACACTAGCATTGAAAGCATAGGTTCTAATCACAAAATCGTGGTTATCAACTATCATTAACTTATTAGGCATAGCATTTGAGGCTATTGCTACAATAAGCTTAATTAAAGAGTGATTTGTCGAACTCATCGCATATTTTGATGAAATAATAGATAAATCACTCTTTTTATATATAAAAGTGACTTTTTTTATGTTTTTTCTGTATACATATGCATAATTTATTCTATATAATTGTATTGTAAGAATTTAAGCTTCTTTTTCACATAAATTGTTTAATTCTTTTCTATTTACATAGTGTTCTTATGTAACTTGCTTATCTCTGCGGTTCCGCTTTTTGAAAAAATAAAAAAATATTAATAAACAGATATATAGACTGTAAAAGGTAGCTTTCAAGCATTTGTTTCTAGTGTGATTTAATTAAAATTATGAAAAAATAATGTGATGTAGTTTGCATTTTGTTTAAGAAGTGTTAATATCGCCGCATTACTTTTCAAGATGTCAAACACTGGAAAAGTAAGGAAATAAACTTTTATCCAGACTTTTGAGAAAACACTATGAAAAAACTTGCTTTGATCGCTGCTCTTTCGGTTGTAGGGATTGCGAATGCTCAAGCTGCTGATGGTACAATTACAATTAATGGTTTAGTTACAGACAAAACTTGTGACATCGTTACCCCAGCTGGTAAAGACTTCACAGTTACTCTTCCAACTGTTTCTAAACAAACTTTAGCTGTTGCTGGGGATGTTGCTGGCCGTACTCCTTTCCAAATCAACTTAGCTAACTGTTCACAAGGTAAAGTAGCTACTTACTTTGAACCAGGTGCAACTGTTGACTTTAATACTGGTCGTTTACTTAACCAAGACGCTACTGGTGCTAAAAACGTTAACGTTCAACTTTTAGGTAACAACAACAACTTCATCCCAGTACTTGCTGCGGGTGCAAATGGTGCTCAAGCTAACTCTCAATGGGTTGACGTAGCTGAAGGCGCAAGTGCTGACCTTAACTACTATGCTGAATATTATGCAACTGGCGCTTCTACTGCTGGTAAAGTAACTACTTCTGTTCAATACACAATTATCTATCAATAATTAATTGATAGCGGGGTTTCTATGTTCGCATGGAAGCCCTGTTTTGTGTAACACCTTCCCGAATCTTTCTTGGTTGAGAATTCTGAAATGAAATTGAACAGTTATAATTTTTTGTTAGGTCTGGCATTTGCTTCAGCGGTTGTCGCACCTGCTACTCAAGCAGAAATTGTAATTCATGGCACCCGTGTAATTTATCCGTCGGATGCTAGAGAAGTTACGCTACAAGTTAGCAATAACGGTTCAAAGCCAGCACTTGTCCAAGCTTGGATTGATGAAGGTGACCCAAAAAGTACACCGGACCAATCAAAAGTTCCTTTTATGATTGCTCCTCCAATTTCTCGTGTTGAAGCAACGAAAAGTCAGACACTTCGTATTACCGCTTTGCCAAATGCTTCTCAATTAAATCAGAAGCAAGAAACGGTTTTGTGGTTGAATATTTTAGATATTCCACCTAGACCTACTTCAAAAAGTGAAGATACGACACCTGATAATTTCCTGCAACTTGCTATTCGTTCACGCATTAAATTCTTCTATCGTCCTTCATCGATTAAAGAAGATGCGAATTTAGCAGCTGATAAGCTTCAATGGGTTAAATCTGGTCAAAATTTAACGGTAAAAAATCCTACCCCTTTTCATATCACACTGACTTCTGTTTACCAAAAGGCAGGTGATAAAAAAGTTGATTTACTACCTCAAGGTCTAATGATTAAGCCTTTTTCTGAAGCGTCAGTTCAGCTTAAAAATGGCAATCTTCAAGATATGAGTTTTATTAATGTCAATGACTACGGTGGTCGAATTGAACACCCAATAAAACTTTAGTAATCAGATTTATCTTTTTAATAAATTTAAGCACCTATATGTGTAGGCGGACTTAGCTATGCCAAAAAAAAGGCAAGAATCTTATAAATTATTAAAACGCCATATTTGTTACTACTTGGCTTCTGGCGTTGTCACAATGACAATGCCTGTATTCGTGCATGCTGAAGAAACAGCTACGAGTGCTCCCGTAGAGGCTGAATTCGATTCTGCTTTTTTAATTGGGGATGCACAAAAAGTCGATATTTCTCGTTTTAAATACGGCAACCCTGTTTTACCTGGTGAATATAACGTTGATCTATATGTAAATGGTCAATGGTTTGGTAAACGTCGTATGGTCTTTAAAGCATTAGACCCTAATAAAAATGCTGTAACTTGCTTTACTGGCATGAACCTCCTTGAGTACGGCGTTAAACAAGACGTTTTGTCTAAGCATACTACCCTTCAAAAAGAAAATAATAGTTGTTATAAAATTGAAGAGTGGGTTGAAAATGCATTTTATGAATTTGATACATCTCGTTTACGTGTAGATATTTCGATTCCGCAAGTTGCTTTGCAAAAAAATGCGCAAGGCTATGTCGATCCAAGTGTATGGGATCGAGGCATTAATGCTGGTTTTCTATCTTATAGTGGTAGTGCCTATAAAACATTTAGTCAGTCTGGTGACCGAAGCGAAACAACAAACGCATTTATGGGCGTGACTGCTGGACTAAATGTAGCAGGTTGGCAATTACGTCATAATGGCCAATGGCAATGGCAAGATACCCCTGCTGAAAATCAATCTAAATCTGATTATCAAGAAACAAGTACATATTTACAAAGAGCCTTTCCTAAATACCGCGGTGTTTTAACGCTAGGTGATAGTTTTACAAACGGCGAAGTATTTGACTCTATTGGTTATCGTGGTATTGATTTCTCAAGCGATGATCGAATGTTACCAAATAGTATGTTGGGCTATGCCCCTCGTATTCGTGGTAATGCAAAAACCAATGCAAAAGTTGAAGTTCGTCAACAAGGCCAACTTATCTATCAAACAACTGTTGCACCAGGTAACTTTGAAATTAACGACCTTTACCCTACTGGTTTTGGTGGCGAGATTGAAGTTTCTATTATTGAAGCAAATGGCCAAATACAAAAATTCTCGGTTCCGTATGCTTCAGTTGTACAAATGTTGCGTCCAGGTGTAAACCGCTACTCTTTAACTGTGGGTCAGTTCCGCGATCAAGACATTGATATTAATCCTTGGGTTGTTCAGGGTAAATATCAGCAAGGGATTAACAACTATCTAACAGGTTATACAGGCATCCAAGCAACGGAAAACTATGCCGCTGTGTTATTAGGTGCTGCTTTTGCTACACCAATTGGTGCTGTTGCGTTAGATGTTACCCACTCTGAAGCCGACTTTGAAAAGCAGTCATCACAATCTGGGCAAAGTTTCCGTTTAAGTTATAGTAAATTAATTACTCCGACCAATACAAACTTAACCCTTGCTGCATATCGTTACTCAACAGAAAACTTCTATAAATTACGTGATGCTTTGCTTATTCGTGATTTAGAAGAAAAAGGCGTAAATACCTATGCTGCTGCGGGTCATCAGCGCAGTGAATTCCAAATTACTTTAAACCAAGGGCTACCTGAAGGTTGGGGTAATTTCTATGTAGTTGGCTCATGGGTTGACTACTGGAACCGTAGCGAAAGTACTAAACAGTACCAAATTGGTTATAGCAATAACTACCATGGTTTAACTTATGGTTTATCTGCAATTAACCGTAAAGTTGAGTACGGTTCAAATGATACGTCGCATGATACTGAATATTTAATGACGCTTTCATTCCCGATTAACTTTAAAAAGAATTCAGTCAACGTCAATGTTACTGCGTCTGAAGACAGCCGTACTGTTGGCGCAAGCGGGATGGTTGGTGATCGCTTTAGTTATGGTGCTTCTGTGTCGCATCAAGACTATGCAAACCCAACATTTAACGCAAATGGCCGTTACCGTACTAACTATGCAACTGTTGGTGGGTCTTATAGTGTGGCCGATTCTTACCAACAAGCAATGGTTAGCTTAAGTGGTAGTGTGGTTGCACATTCAGAAGGCATTTTATTTGGACCTGAACAAGGCCAAACGATGGTACTTGTGCATGCACCAGAGGCCGCTGGAGCAAAAGTTAATAATACCGTTGGTTTAAGTGTGAATAAGGCAGGTTATGCGGTTATTCCGTATGTGACTCCTTATCGCCTTAATGACATTACCCTTGACCCACAAGAGATGTCGAGCCAAGTAGAACTTGAAGAAACAAGTCAACGTATTGCACCTTTTGCTGGCGCAATTGCTAAAGTAGATTTTACGACCAAGACAGGTTATGCAGTCTACATTAATAGTAAAACAGCTGATGGCAACAGTTTACCGTTTGCAGCTCAAGTCTTTAATCAGAAAGATGAAGCTGTTGGTATTGTTGCACAAGGTAGTATGATTTACTTACGTACTCCACTTGCTCAAGATCGTCTTTATGTTAAATGGGGTGACGAAAGCAATGAGCGTTGTTCGGTTGAGTACAACATCAGTAATCAGTTGCAAAATAAGCAACAAAGCATGGTAATGACTGAGGCTGTCTGCAAATGAAAAAATTACTCTTAAATAGTGGTGCTTTAGTTGTACTAGGTTTTTGTATTAATACAGGGGCTCAAGCAGCATGTACGACTAGCCCCAGTTTCAGAACAATTGATATTCCGATGCAGGTTGGACGAGTTGTAGTACGACCAAGCGATCCTGTAGGTAAAGTTTTGGTTAAATCACTTTTTGAGATTAGACCAGATAAGTATACTACATATACCTGTAGTCGTTCAGATATGATGGTAGCGCGGCTATTACAAAATTACCCAATTAGTTCACTTGGGGATAGTATCTATTCAACAAATATCTCAGGTATTGGTATTCGCCTCTATCGTGAAGCGTTTAATGCTGGAAATTTCTCTGGTTACTATCCTTATACACGTAGTGTTCCAGGGACTCTCATTAACCTTGCGGAAGGTTATTTTGTTGTAGAAATTGTGAAAACAGCTGAAAATACTGGATCTGGCACTTTAGTCCCTGGTACTTATAGTACTTATTATGCTGGAAACCGAAGTGATCGCCCATTTTTAACAAGTAGTGTATATGGTAACGCAATTACTATTGCCTCTTCATCTTGTGAATGGCGTGGTGCTATTAATAAACAGGTACAGCTGCCAACAGTTACAAAAGCTGGGTTTAAAGGTGTTGGTTCAACTCAAGGAGATCAATCCTTCGAACTAAATATTCTGTGTAATGGTGGTATAAACCCAACGGGTTATGAAGAGAAAAACCTCATCAGCTTGAGTTTTGATTATCAACAAGACGGCACTAATACCCAAGTTTTAAAAAATCTTGAACCAAATTCAACTAAAGCAAATGGTGTTGGGGTTCAACTTGTATGGAATTATCAAAATAAAAATCAAGTTATTGGCTTAGGCAATAAACTAGAATTGGGAACAGTGAAATCAAATCAAACTATACAATATGATGTTCCTTTAACAGCTCGTTACTATCAAACTGCAGCAAATGTTACGCCTGGTAAAGTTCGTGCAATGGCTACTGTAACTATTGAATATGATTAATCATATTCAATAGTTTATAAACCTAATAATTTCAAATATTTAAAAATTAATAATAAGTTTTACTTTATCAATATTTTTCTCAAAATTTAATACTTAACGCGATAGGAATATTTTATGAAAAAAATAGGCATAGTTGCTGTTAGTGCAGTGACATTATGTTGGGCTATGTATGAGGTATACCCTGATAATACCAATACAGTAACGCATAATGAGTCAAGCCAAAAAGTCGCATCTAAAAACATTTCATCATCTGTAAAGAATGAAAAATTAGCGTCTCAAACCCTCTTGGCTCAAACGAATTCCCTTAATTCTTCTGCCCCAGTCTGTCAATACAATTTTGACGCGACTCAAGAAGATTTCGATCTATGGAACAGTGAACACCCTGAATATTTTCCTATGAATATATTTCCGTTGATAAATGGTCAAAAATTTGGTTTTAAAGTGGAGCCTGTCACAGAAGATAATTATGGTTATCTTGATTATAACGCAAAAAGTAAGGAAAAAATGAATTCAACCAATTATGAGGGGGATTTTTTATTACCTAATAAAGGTGTTATTGCTTTTGAGATGGAGCTTAAAGTACCTACACTTTCTTCAAGCACCTCCTCTTATTCAGCTGACATCAGTTTTAATGGTATAACAGATAATAACTATACGATTAGATCATCTTATCATTTTGATATTGGTGTTCATGATTTTGAATTTGGTGAGAATCCACCTCGTTTATATCATAGCTTATCATCAGAGGTGGGAGATTATAAACTTATTGATCATTACTTTAAAAACAAAAAAATGACAGATAATACAAATGAATATCAACGCTTAGGTGTTTACATTAATCAGGATACTAAGCAAGTCGGATTTATTTCTAATGGTATTGATGAAGGATATCAATTTAAATTACCTGGTGCACTACAGAAAATAGCTTTCTCAATGAATGGAAATATAAATATTCTTTCTACAAATTTATTTGGATACGAATTTTCTAATGAACTCATTACTGACCGTAATGCTCTACAGTTTAGCTATCCTCAGGGTACAACTGACATGTGCGGTAATGCCATTTAAGATATAAAACTATTAATCGTAAAAAAGGGCTGAATCACAGCCCTTTTTTCTTTCATTTAGAAATGAATAACAGTACGAATTGACTTACCTTCGTGCATTAAATCAAAAGCTGTATTAATGTCTTGTAAAGGCATGGTGTGAGTGACAAAAGGTTCAAGTTGAATCTCACCTTTCATGGCATCTTCAACCATTTGGGGAAGTTGAGAACGGCCTTTAACACCACCAAAAGCAGTACCTAACCATTTACGACCTGTAACCAATTGGAATGGACGAGTCGAAATTTCTTGACCTGCACCAGCAACACCAATAATGACTGATTGACCCCAACCACGATGTGCACACTCTAGAGCCGAACGCATAACATTGACGTTACCAATACATTCAAACGAATGATCTACACCCCAGCCTGTCATTTCTACAATAACTTGTTGAATTGGTTTATCGTAATCTTTAGGGTTTAAGAAATCTGTAGCACCAAACTGCTTGGCAAGTTCAAATTTATCTGGGTTTGTGTCTACCACAATAATTTGTCCTGCTTTGGCTTGACGTGCACCTTGTACAACAGCCAAACCAATACCGCCTAGGCCAAATACTGCAACAGAATCACCTTCTTGTACTTTAGCTGTATTATGCACGGCGCCAATACCTGTAGTTACGCCACAACCTAGTAAGCAAACTTGCTCGTGATTCGCTTCAGGATTAATTTTTGCTAAAGAGACTTCAGCAACTACCGTATATTCACTAAATGTTGAACATCCCATGTAATGGTAAATCGGTTCACCATTATATGAAAAACGTGTGGTTCCATCCGGCATTACACCTTTACCTTGCGTTGCACGTACTGCAATACACAAGTTGGTTTTTCCAGATTTACAGAACAAGCATTCTTTACATTCCGCGGTATAAAGTGGAATAACATGATCACCCGGTTGAACGCTCGTTACGCCCTCACCGACTTCAACCACAACACCGGCACCTTCATGACCTAAAATTGCAGGGAAAACACCTTCTGGGTCATCGCCTGATAGAGTGAAAGCATCGGTATGACATACCCCTGTATGGGTAATTTTTATTAAAACTTCACCCGCTTGAGGTGGTGCAACATCAACTTCAACAATTTCTAAAGGTTTTCCTGGGGCAAAGGCGACAGCTGCACGAGATTTCATCTTTGGGTTTCCTTTAAATCATTCGGTATTTATAGTCGAGCAAAATAGATTATGTAACGCTAATACAAGAGTTTAATTTTGCTTAAATTAAAATTGGCTTTCATGACAATCCATCACAGCATAGCCAGTCAGGTAAGCCTAAGCAAGCCTATGTTTCAAAAAGAAGAAAACCTCTTACTTGAAGAGGTTTTCTATCAAATCACTTATCTTATAAACGGTTTATGTTTACTTATAGGTAAATATCTAGTGGATATGGTGTGTTATCACTAATTGGTGAATAAAGCGTATTTTCAACAAAGAAGCCATTTGGGGCTTGAGTGGTATCGATCGTAATCGAATCAAACATGACTTGTGGATATGCCCAGATAAATTGCTTCATTAAACCCAGAGAAACATTGTTTTTCATGTCACCAAAAATTCGTTGCCAGATGGGTGTTCGATATGGTTTGTTTTTATCGAAGCCATAAATATAGGCAATAGAGGCATCCGGAACAAATCCTGATAAATAAATGACCTTATTTGCAGGATAACCCAAACCTTGTATAGGTATTTGAGAAACTGCCTGATGTGCCAAGTCTAAACGAGCTTCTAAAAGCCAATCATAAGCTTCGGTCATCATGTAATCAAAATTAGGATATGAATAGTGTGTGCTTGGATAGTTAATATAAGTGGCTAAAGTCTGAATTGGGGACTGAATAGAAGGAAAGAAAATAAGTGGGCTAACTTTGGCTGTTGAATATTTTGCTTTGATAACGGTACGAATGTTTTGACAGGTTTGTCCTAATTTATTTCTAAGCCATGTTTTAAACTCATCATAAGGAGTTCCTGTTTTATTCATGGCCTCATAAATTGTACCTAAATCTGGTGCATATAAACCTGTATCTGCATTAAAAGCCAGTTTTGTTGGATAGTCATACACACAAGGTAGATTCGTGTCAGTGTTGTACCACCACCAAGGTTCACCAATCTGCATGTTTACATCACATCCCCCGACAACCATTGCATCTGCAAACTCAATAAAGACTTTATGTAGATATGCCAAAGCATTTTGGTCACTTAAACTAAAAAAATAACTCGGTGGTTGGTAGCCTGTTTTACCCAAATTACTATTCCAGTCACGCTGTGCCCAATACTCATTGGCCCCCAAGGAATACATTTCAAAGCTGACCCCAAAGATAGGCTGCATACTGGCGTTATGCAAAGCCTGAGCATATTTCTCATGCCATTTACGGGTACATGAGTTAACAACAGCCTCGCCCGTCACCAACGTATCTGGTATTTGCCATTTATTAATATCGCTTTTCCATTTCATTTCAGGATAATGCGACATTCCACAATAATGGTTAACCAAACCTTGATATCCCAAAGTGACCATATTGTTGACTAGGCGCTGCGGGTTTAAATCGTAATGGTCGTCATAGCTGGTACAGATGCCATAATTGTGCTGAGGTACAACAACACGGCTCAAATTTAACTTCGCATTTGTTCCTATAACAACCGAGTTGGTCAGTCGAATATAACCATCTTGGGGCTGACTTAAAGGTGTAGCTGATTGGCCATTATATTGACTGGTAAAACCAGAAAATGAAATTCGCTGAATATTGGTGACGGGAAAGCTATCTGTCGCAGAAAAACCAGCTTTCACCGTATCCCAGTTAATATGAATATGCGCCGTACGAGATGAAGGATTATTTGCGTAGTTAAACAAGACAACATATGCAATTTTATCTATGCCATTGTCATTATAGTACACCGTTAAAGTCGGTGTTAAACTCGCATTGTTAAGTACAGGCATAGAAGCCGACAATTCAATATCGAAGTCCCAAATTACCCCTGCATAGCTGTATTTGGTTTCATAAGCTAAAAATTTATGATCTTTAGAGTCATAAGAGTCCCATGTAATTCCTACCAAATCATTTGCCATGCGCGACCTAAAAGATGCTTCAAAACCATTTCCATAATTAGTAATGGCAAAAGACATGGTTTGCGGGCCGTCTATTCTCCAATAAATAGGGCTAAATCGATCAATAAGTGTATTTTGAGTGATTGGATGAGGTGATGAATTAGAATTATTTTGCACATTTTGTCGATTAGTTATCATGTCGTGATTCTCTTAATGTATTAAGAAGATTTATATTAAATAATAATTCTTATTTTATTGTTCAGATAAGTAACAATGACGTTTAAATTATTTACAGTTAATATTTTTTATAAAGCTCAAAATAAACTTAAACAAGAACACTTAATATTGTCCTAAAATATTTTTGCGCTGAGGAGATAATAAATGTCAAATTTTATGCAACCTATACATTTTAGGGTGTTGTTTGTATTTACTCCTCTTGTGTTTGCACTAACAGGTTGTAGTGACACTTTACATTCCCAAAGAACCATACCAATAAAGACATCTTCAGAAAGTATCGTTTATCCCGAAGTTGATACCGTTTTAGGGGAAAAGCTACAGCCTAATGAGGAAGTGGTAGCCCAGAACATAGCTCAAGTCATTGAAAAGTCAATTCGTGAACAATATACGGCGGGAAATGCTTTACGTGATGCCCATCCTAAAGCACATGGATGTGTTCGAGCTGAATTTCATGTCTCAAAAAATATACCGGCTCAGTTTGCTAAAGGAGTTTTTATACCAGACCAAAGTTATCAAGCATGGATTCGCTTTTCCAATGCTTCTAATGACGCCTCTAGTGCTGACATTGACAAAGATGCACGTGGCATAGCGATAAAACTTTTAGGTGTAGCTGGAGAGAAAATTTTAGAAAGTGAAAAGCAAGCAACTACCCAAGATTTTATTATGATTAATCACCCTGTCTTTTTTGCGAATGATGCTAAACGATATCTTTCTTTTATAAATGATGTGAATAGCCATAATATGATTAGAAAACTTCATATTCCGTTTGCCTTAGGTTTTAAAGGAACAATGAATGCACTCGGAGCACGTAATTCACAAATTGCAAATCCACTCTATGCGCGTTACTGGTCTATGGTTCCCTATCAGTTAGGGCTTGGTAATGATCGACAAGCGGTTAAATATTCGGTACGTGCTTGCTCAGTGACAGCAAATAATCTACCTAAAAATCCTAGTCATGATTTTTTAAGAGAAGCTTTAAAAAATACTTTACAGCAAACAGATGCCTGCATGGAGTTCCTTATTCAGCCCCGAACTTCAAATAAAATGTTAGTAGAAGATTCGATGACAGAATGGGATGAGAAAGCAGCTCCTTTTTATCAAGTAGCAACTATTCATATTCCAAAGCAGAATTTTGATACGCCCGAGCAAAATAAGTTTTGTGAAAATCTGTCTTTTACGCCGTGGCATGCCTTACCTGCACATAAGCCACTAGGTGCAGTAAATCGAATGCGTAAAGTCATTTATGAAAATATAAGCAGGATTCGACATGATATGAATTCAGCGTCTAGACAAGAACCTTAAGAACGTTGCCCCTCTCTGCTTAGCATTTAAAGGAGAACCTTACTTATTTAATGACTTCTTTACTGGTGTCTATGGTGATTCGATCAATGAAATCTGCCAGCCATAAAATAAATTCATCTTCATTTTTATGTTTTGGAATCAAGCTCATATCTACTTGAATGAGTAATTCAATTTGCACGCTAACAACAGCACCTTCGAAGTTCACAAAGTTATATAAAAATTTTAATTCTGTGCCTGAAATGGCTTTTTCAATTTCTATAATTAAATTATTTAAGTTTTTAAAGTAATTTTTTGAATGTTTATTTTTAATATTTTTATTAATTTTCTCTGCTAATAATAAGTATTTTGGCATTTTTATCTCCTTATTAATTATTTATAAAATATAAGTATAAGATTGTAGTTATAAAAATAAATTTCTAATTTTTATTAAGATTGTTGCTGTTTTTTAATTTTAATTGATAAATTGTGAATGTCATAACTATTTATTGTTTTAATAAAGTGATCTGGTTTAAATTTTATTCCGATTAAATTGATAGGTATTTTAGCAGCCAGCTAAAAATTTATATTTTAAAAGCTCTATATTATTTTAAATATTGAATATTTTAAAAATCGCTATTAAAAAACCGCCCCAGAAGGCGGTTGCTGAATTTACAGCGATATATAGAAGTGTAGTGGACGATCACTTCTATATTTTTTTTAAACTTATTTTTCTTCTTTTATAATTTTTGTAAAGGCATCTGACTTGAAATAATTAATAATCATCTCTCCATCATCACCTATAGGTGTGGACACTTTAGGAGGTTCTTCATAGCTAAACTTAAAATCTGGAGGGATAAATTGTGAGATCGGTGGAAGCTTGGCCTCTCCTCCTGTTGTAATTCTTTCAATAAAACCTGCGAGCCAAAGAATATATTCATCTTTATTTTTATGGTTGGGCATGAGGCTCACATCCAACTTAATCGCACAGTCTTCTAACGGCTTGGTTAAGCACTCATCAAAATCTATAAAATTATATTTAAGTTTAAACTTGGTTCCTTTAATTTCCTTACGAATTACACCAACCAAATGATTTAAGGTCTCTGCTGAGCTTTCTGAAAATAAATTTTTGTCCTCAATCTTTTTGTACACATTCTCAGCGATGATTAAATATTGTGGCATCTCTATTTTCTCCCTTTTATTGTCGAGCTACTCACTCAGCCTTTTAAGGAAGTATGATAGATATTATGTTTCCCAATGTAATTGTTATGCTTCTAATTGTAATTAATGTGTTTTTGTGAAAATCGTAAGCATAACCATCCGTAAAAATTAAAGATAACGCAAACTAAATCTCATTTTTATAGGAAAATTTATTCTAATCAAAAAATATGTTTAGCTCATCTAAACTTGGAAGCTGGTTATAAGATTCATCTGCCTCTATTGTGTTCGCCCAGTTTGACTTTGAAAACACGCAAAAATTAAGTTTTTTTAGCACAACAATGTCTTTATCTAATAAGCCTAATGGTATCCACATAAAATGTGTATTTCCAACTAGATTGGGTACTGGCGATCCACATTTACTACAAAATGAAGATGTGAAACCTGTTTCCTTTTTATAAGTACGAATAAGTTCTAAACCTGATAACCATTTAAATTTGTCTTTGCCGACTAAAGTAGCCGCGTTTGATCCCGTTCCCGATTGTCTTCGGCAGAGACTACAGTGGCAGTGATAGATAGTCTCTATCTCGTTGGTAATTGAAAATTTGACTTCATTACATAGACAAGAACCCATATGACTCATCTCGAGCATCCTTAAAAAATAATATTGAATATAGCATTAGGTTTAAAACGGTTAAATTTAACTTTATATTTTTAAAAGGCTATTTTTTCTTAGAAATACCTATAAAAATAAGGAATTGCTAGAGTTGAGGCTTGGCAGAATGCATTTATACCGTTTAATATGAATTTTGACATATAAATTGAATATAAAAATGCTGAGATGTGGTTATCTTGGATGCGACTTTAAAAGCTTACATGATTAATCAACTCTATCAGCAGTACAGTAGTATGGCGTTAAATGCTTGGGGCTTCACAAATAAACCTTCATATACAGATACATACAACCCTGATGAGAATGACACAGTGATTAATAGCGTTAATTGGTTGAATGATGAACAAGCTATAGAAAAAACAAGACAGGGATTAACCGCTTTTGTGGCATTAGATGATGCCTTTATTAGCATAGCTTCTCGCATGTATCTCATTAGAAATGCAAAAGAAAAAATAGACTTACAATATTATATTTGGACAAATGATTTTGTTGGAAACTTAATGCTGCATGAGTTGTTAACGGCGGCAGATCGTGGCGTAAAAATCCGCTTACTCATCGATGATCAAAATGGAGTAAAGCTTGATGGAGTTCTCAGAAGCCTCTTGCAGCATCCTAATTTTGAGATCCGTTTATTTAATCCATATAAATTTAGATACTTAAGAATTTTAGACTATATTTTTCGGTTTAAAAAAGTAAACCATCGCATGCATAATAAATTAATTATTGCCGATGACGTAATTGCAGTAACAGGTGGAAGAAATATTAGCAGTGAGTATTTCGACGCAAGCAGTAAGTTTCAATTTACTGATTTAGATATTTTATTTTATGGACATGCAGTACAGCATGCTCAATCTGTTTTTAATGATTTCTGGCAAAGTGATTTAAGTCAGGATGCGGTCGAGCTGGTGGGTACTTGCTCTGCACATCATTTGGAATCCCTTAGACAGCATTATGAAGAATTACTTCACGAAAATGAAAAGCATAATCAAACTGAAGACAAGCTTTACGATGCCCAAAGCTATTTAAAAGAACTTCTTGAGCACTATCCAATTCAGTGGGCAAAAGCGTATTTTGTTGCGGACTCACCCAAAAAAATCTTGGGAACAGCCTCTAAACAAGACATGCTTTATGGACAAGTTCTAGCCATTATGGGTGAACCGAAGCAGCATATAGAATTAGCTTCTGCTTATTTTGTTCCTACACAACAGGGCGCGTATTATTTAAAACAGCTAAAAGTACAAGGAGTTAAAGTCAGGGTTTTAACCAATTCTTTTGCTGCAAATGACGTGGCGATTGTGCATGCATTTTATAGTCAATATCGAGTTGAAATGCTAAAAAGTGGTGTTGAACTATTTGAATTTAAGCCATTTTTAGAACGCAGACGTAGAACTTGGTATGAAGTGGTGACTGGAAGCGTCATTCCCGCTAAAGGCAAAAATAAATCGAGTTTACACGCCAAATTTTTTGATGTAGACGGTAAAGTATTTATTGGTTCATTTAATTTTGATCCGCGTTCGACTTACTTAAATACTGAAGTGGGTCTTGTTATTGAGTCGAGTCAATTACAGGCTCAAGTTTCGGTGATGCTTGATCAGCATTTACCACAAGTTGCTTATCAGCTTAAGTTAAATAGTGAAGGAAAAATTATTTGGTTAGATTATCAATCTAATGGAAAAGTTATTGAATATGAAAAAGACCCAGATACGAGCCTTTTCCAACGCACAATGATTAAAGCCGTTTCATATTTGCCAGTTGAATGGATGATGTAACAGCACTTCAATTTTATTTATAAGATATCAATCTCTTTAAAGAATTTTTGATAAGCCTCTGCTTTTTTCTCTAATGCCAATGGATAAGCTCTAGAAGAGGATGGTAAGCGGTATAAACTAATATCCCGCCCTACAAAGCGAGTTGATGTAGATGTTCCTATAAGTGGTTTTTCAGTGTGCTCTGGTAAAACAGAAATTAAAGTATCAGTCGCTTTATCACCTGTGGTCATGATGGTCTGACATAACGGAATCTGCTGAAGTAACACAGCAAGATCTGTCGGCGTTACTATTTCAAGAAACTTATCTGCGGCATTCCCCTTCAATCGCTTAATTTGGTAAGCCGTGTCAAAGATTGCAATACCTGTTTCAATCAAGAAATTTCGAATACGTTCTTCATTAAAATTTTTCTGTTTTTCACTTAAAAAGTAGGTTTTATCTTGGAAAAAGATCAAACCGAAAATACGCCACATGTCATTTTGGAAATTTGGATAGTAAAAATCCATCTTCCATTTATTACGTGGTGGTGGAAAGCTACCTAACATTAATAAACGGGCATTTTCGGGTAAAAATGGTTCAAGTGGATGTGTTTCTATCTCAATTATCATAAAAAATCAGTATTTACTTAAAAATTTTATAAATAAATTAACCTATTTTCGAGTTAATCACGAGTCAAAAAATGCAATTTCTCTTCATTAAAGCGTTAAGGGATGCCACTAAGGAGATCATTCTTGAGGAATGCTTATTTTAAAAATGCTATGTGAATGTTGATTGAGATAATCGACCTGACCTTTATGGGCAATGACTAGCGCTTGTACAACTGAAAGACCTAAGCCAGTACCGCCTAACTCTTTATTTCTTGATTCTTCTAACCTAAAGAAAGGATTAAATAAATCTTTGCGATGCTCCGCTGAAATGCCTGGCCCTTCATCTTCTATTTCAAGAATCCAGTTAGATTGGTCTTGTTTTGTTGAAACAAGTAGCTTCCCCGGATTTGCATATCGGGTAGCATTATCAAGTAAAGCAATTAAAACTTGTTCTATACGCCTTTGATCACACTTAACTTCTGGCGCTTGAATGTCAAAAATGACTTTAAGCTGAGCTTTTTCTAATTTTTCTTGAAACATGTGCACGACTTTATGTGCTGTCTCATTAAAATGAATCGTTTCGAGATGAAGCCTGAGTTGTTGGTTTTCAAAAAGGCTTAATGTACGTAAGTCTTCAACTAGATTTGATAGTCCTTCGACTTGGTTAAGCAAATTTTTAAACAAGATGGGATCGGCTTCAAAAACACCATCAATAATCCCCTGTAACCTACCCTGCAAAATAGTGACTGGAGTTCGTAACTCATGTGCAATTGCAGCATTCCAGACATGAGCATTTTCAACTGAGGTTTCGAGCTTTTGAGCCATATCATTAAAATTATCCATGAGCTCAGCAATTTCAGAAGAATGGTGGGTCGGTTTTTCTACTCGTGCGCTTAAATCTCCATGACTAATTTTTTTTGCAGCATCTGCTAATAGATTAATAGGCACAATAAACCGTTGAGCAAGTTTTATGCCTAAAATAATTGATAATGCTGTACCAAACAGAAGCACGGCAAATAACCATATGCCATCTAAATAGTGGAAAAACTCATCACTTTCTTTGAGTTTTTCGAGAGAAATAAGACCCACTTCAATTGCAATATAATAGGTGCCGTAGCCTAAAATGAGCGAACTCAGCGTAACACTTAGACTGGTAAAGCTCAGTGCAATAATAAGTTGTTTACTAATGCCCGTTTTATTTTTCATGAGGATTATCCAGCCTGTAACCTACGCCACGAACATTAATGAGCATATTGCGTAAGCCCAGATCTTCTATTTTCTTTCGTAGCTTGCTGACATGGCTATCGACCGTGCGTTCTAATGCATCTCTATCTGGTAAGCACTGATTCATCAGTTCAGAGCGGGTAAAAACTTTATGGGGATGAGGTAACATCAACAACAAAATTTTGTACTCAGTCAGAGTTAAATTAAGTGCTTGTTGTTTGGCATCCGAATAAATATAGGCTGTATGAATTTCTGTATTCACTTCAATATTTTTATAAATCAGATTTCGGTTAGCCGTTAGCTGATTTTGTTGAGTACGTCGTAATACCGCTTGTACACGTGCGACCACTTCATTTGGGTTAAATGGTTTTACCACAAAGTCATCCGCACCAATTCGTAAAGCCATGACTTTATCGATTTCTTGATCTAAAGCAGTCAGCATAATTACAGGTGTAGCTGCTTTTTGCCGAATTTTATTCAGGACTTCCCACCCACTCAATTCGGGCATTTTTATATCGAGTATGACCAGATCAATGGGCTGCGTTGCATGTATTTCAATCGCCTGCTTACCATTCATGGCCCGTACAACACGCATGCCTTCGCGTTTAAGATAATGTTCAATAATATCACCAATATCATATTCATCTTCTACGACAAGAATAAGCTTATCCTGACAGTTGAACGTAAAGGTTGACTCGAACATATGAATAAAACGCGAGAAAAATTTGATTTATCATACGCGTATTTTTTGATAAATCTCCACACTTTTTCCACATATTCGTGATTTTCGTTACACACATTTCGAAAATAATGCCAGCATCTAGAAGTCCATTAGGTGTTATAAAAGTGCAAAAGCATTTTTTAGTTCCATTCGTTTTATCTTTCAGTCTTGTGTTACATGGCTGTGGTACAGAACAAGCAAGTGATCAAACGCAAGTCTCTGCGGCAAAAGTTACCGTTATTTCAGTTCAACCGCAGCCGATTAATTTTAGCGAAAACTTACCTGCACGCGTTCAAGCTTTCAGGACTGCCGAAATTCGCCCTCAAGTTGGTGGCATTATCGAAAAAGTTTTATTTGCTCAAGGTAGTGAAGTTAAAGCTGGGCAACCGCTATATAAAATAAACTCAGAGACATTTGAGGCAGATGTAAATAGTAATCGAGCTGGGCTAAATAAAGCTGAAGCTGAAGTTAATCGTTTAAAAATACAACTCGAACGCTATCAGCAACTTTTACCAAGTAACGCAATTAGTAAGCAAGAAATGAGTAATGCCGAAGCGCAATATCGACAAGCGATTGCAGATGTTGCCCAAATGAAAGCTTTGTTGGCTCGCCAAAATCTTAATTTACGGTACGCGACAGTACGAGCACCCATTTCAGGACGTATTGGTAAATCATTTGTGACTGAAGGTGCATTAGTTAGCCAAGGTGATAGCAATACTATGGCTACAATTCAACAAATTGATCGTGTGTATGTCGATGTAAAACAGTCTATTGGTGAATATGAGCGTTTACAGGCAGCTTTACAAAGTGGAGAGCTATCTGCCAACAATCAAAAAGATGTGCAGATTCTAAATAGTTTAGGACAACCCTATAACGTCTCGGCAAAAATGCTTTTTGAAGACATTAATGTTGACCCTGAAACTGGCGATGTCACCATCCGTATTGAAGTAAATAACTCTGAAAGAAAATTACTCCCGGGTATGTATGTGCGCGTCACTATTGAACGTGCTTCGGTTCCTCAGGCTTTACTCGTTCCAGAGCAAGCAATTCAGCGCAATATGAACGGCGACCCGCAAGTCTACGTGGTAAATGCTAAAGGTGGCGCAGATATTCGCCCTGTAGAATTGGGGCAACAATATGAGCAATTTTATCTCATCAATAAAGGGCTCAAAGCAGGCGACAAAGTTGTTGTTGAAGGTATAGAACGTATTCAGCCAAACCAGAAGCTGGCGATTTCCGTATGGAAAGCAGCTTCAGCAGAAAATACGGCGAAGCAAGGAGACACGAAATGATGTCTCAATTCTTTATTCGCCGTCCTATTTTTGCATGGGTCATTGCGATTTTTATTATTTTATTTGGTGTACTCAGTATTCCAAAGTTACCGATTGCCCGCTTTCCGAGTGTTGCACCACCTGAGGTTAACATTACAGCAAGTTATCCGGGCGCTACTCCAAAAACTATTAATGATAGTGTGATTACCCTCATTGAACGAGAAATGTCAGGGGTAAAAAACCTACTCTATTATAGTGCGACAACCGATTCATCTGGTACTGCTGAAATTACCGCGACTTTTAAACCCGGTACTGATGTCGATATGGCTCAAGTCGATGTACAGAATAAAATTAAGGCTGTTGAAGCACGATTACCACAAGTCGTCCGCCAACAAGGTTTATCTGTAGAAGCATCTTCATCAGGCTTTTTAATGCTTGTAGGTCTAAACTCACCTAACCACCGCTATTCAGAAGTAGATTTAAGTGATTATCTGGTACGCAATGTAGTTGAAGAGCTTAAACGTGTTGAAGGTGTTGGAAAAATTCAATCCTTCGGTGCTGAGAAAGCAATGCGGATTTGGGTAGATCCAAACAAGTTAGTCTCTTATGGACTCTCAATAAGCGATGTAAACAATGCAATTCGGAATAATAATATTGATATTGCACCAGGTCGGCTTGGTGATAGGCCTTTAATTAACGGTCAACTAATTACCGTACCTTTGTCAGCTCAAGGACAGCTTGAAAATGTTGAGCAGTTCAAAAATATTAGTCTAAAGAGCAACATTAGTGGTGCCAATATTAAGTTGTCTGATGTAGCCGATGTAGAAATGGGTGCTCAGTCATATAACTTCGCCATTTTAGAAAATGGTAAACCTGCAACTGCTGCGGCAGTTCAGCTTAGCCCTGGTGCAAATGCGGTAAAAACAGCGGAAGGTGTCAAACAGAAACTCGAAGAATTAAAATTAAATTTACCCGAAGGTATGCAATTTAGTGTTCCATACGATACTGCGCCTTTTGTTAAAATTTCGATAGAAAAAGTAGTTCATACATTAATTGAAGCCATGGTTTTGGTTTTTATTGTGATGTATCTATTTCTTCATAATGTTCGCTATACATTAATTCCTGCGATTGTGGCTCCAATTGCCCTGCTTGGCACCTTTACCATCATGCTTTTAACAGGTTACTCAATTAATGTGTTAACCATGTTTGGTATGGTGCTCGCGATCGGGATTATTGTTGATGACGCGATTGTAGTTGTTGAGAATGTTGAACGGATTATGGCAACTGAGGGTTTAGCGCCTAAAGAAGCGACTTCAAAGGCCATGACCGAAATTACTAGCCCGATTATTGGTATTACTTTGGTGTTGGCAGCAGTGTTTTTACCCATGGCTTTGGCGAGTGGTTCGGTCGGCATTATCTATCGCCAGTTTACTATTACCATGTCGGTTTCAATTTTATTCTCGGCATTTTTAGCGCTCACTCTCACACCCGCCCTTTGCGCAACCTTATTAAAACCGATTGATGCACATCATCAAAAGAAAGGATTTTATGCATGGTTTGATCGTAGCTTTGACAAAGTCACAAAAAAATATGAAGTTCTTCTACTTAAAGTCGTTAAACATACTATTCCGACTTTAATCATTTTTGTGGTGATTACGGGGCTAACTTTTGCAGGAATGAAATATTGGCCAACTGCTTTTATGCCTGAAGAAGATCAGGGCTGGTTTTTGACTTCATTCCAGTTACCTTCGGATGCAACAGCTGAACGAACTCAAAAAATCGTCAAAGAATTTGAAGACCATTTAAACGAGCGGTCAGATGTAAAAAGTAATATTTCAATTATGGGCTGGGGATTTAGTGGCGCTGGACAAAACGTAGCACTCGCTTTTACGACCTTAAAAGATTTTAGTGAACGTGATAAATCCACGACTGATTATACTAACTTCATTAATGCAGAAATGGCGAACAGTAAGGAAGGTACAACGATGTCGGTACTTCCTCCTGCCATTGATGAATTAGGTACATCTTCAGGCTTTAGTTTGCGCTTACAAGACAAAGCAAATTTAGGAATGCCTGCCTTAATTTCTGCACAAGAAAAACTTATGGAAATGGCTGCTCAAAACAAAAAGTTTTATATGGTTTATCCTGAAGGTTTGCCCGAAGGTGACAATATTAGCTTGAAAATAGACCGTGAGAAGTTAAGTGCTCTAGGTGTAAGTTTTGCTTCAGTTTCAGATATTATTTCGACTTCAATGGGGTCAATGTATATCAATGATTTTCCGAACCAAGGACGAATGCAGCAAGTTATTGTTCAAGCCAATGCAAAATCACGAATGCACTTAAAAGATATTTTAAGTTTGAAGGTTGCGGGCGCAAACGGACAACTGGTTTCTCTATCTGAGGTTGTAACTCCTCAGTGGAACAAGTTGCCTCAGCAATATAATCGCTACAATGGCCGTCCTTCATTAAGTATCGCTGGTGTTCCTAACATGGGGGTATCTTCTGGCGATGCGATGCGAGAAATGGAAAAACTGATTGCCAAGCTTCCTCAAGGAATCGGTTATGAGTGGACAGGTATTTCTTTACAGGAAAAACAGTCTGAATCTCAAATGGTATTTCTTATTGCGTTATCAATGTTGGTCGTGTTTTTAGTGTTAGCTGCACTTTATGAAAGTTGGTCAATTCCGTTATCAGTTATGCTGGTTGTTCCTTTAGGAATCTTTGGTGCAATTTTAGCCATTATTCTAAGAGGAATGCCAAATGATATTTTCTTCAAAATTGGTCTGATTACCATTATTGGTCTATCTGCCAAAAATGCGATCTTAATTGTTGAGTTCGCAAAAATGCTCAAAGAAGAAGGAATGAGTTTAGTTGAAGCAGCCGTTGCAGCAGCGAAGTTACGCTTACGCCCAATTCTAATGACTTCCCTTGCCTTTACTTGTGGTGTGATTCCATTAGTGATTGCAAGTGGAGCGAGTTCAGAAACTCAACATGCGCTAGGTACAGGCGTATTTGGAGGGATGATATCTGCCACTATTCTGGCAATCTTTTTTGTCCCGGTATTCTTTATATTTGTGTTGGGAGCAGCAGAAAAATTCTTCTCTAAGAAGAAAATTAGCTCTTAGTTAAATGCATTGAGGCGAAACTTATCTGTGTTTCGCCTCAATAACTTAGAAATATAAAACTGTACTAGAAAAGTAAGAATCGATTAAGAGTTAAGGACTTTAAAGACCTTGCCTGTTCTTGGATGAGCAAAGGTATTATCTTGATCTAAATTAATGACCTTATCAGAAATCACAATTTTAGAAAGTGGCAACCAGTTTTGCTCTATTTCAGCTTCGACAAAGCTTTTCTCATCAATATTTTCATAAATTTGTTCAACCACAATTTCCATACCACACATACTTTTGGCATTTACTTCTTTTAAAATATGGCGCTTTGACATTCTAGTCTCCATTTTTATTATTCGCATCGATAATAATAAAGACTCCTCTGATACAATATGTAAATTTTAATAATGAAAGTGTTTTTTTATTTTAATCATGCTTTTGCAATAATTAAATGAATAGTTGAGTGATTATTTAATTTAAATATTATATTTAAGTTAATCTATTCAAAATAATTATTACTTTTTATTTTTAATAAAAATTAAAGGGTTCATTATCTGAACCCTTTTTATTTAACTCTAAACTTTTACAGCGTTATCAAGCTGGCCATCATCTTGATTTTTAGCACTGTCTTTACTAATCACTGAGTCAGTATCGCTATCCGTGTTAAAACTCTTACTATTTTTTTGCTTTTTCTTGTACACACACATCCCAATCGCAATACCTGTTCCCAATACTATAATTGACTTTAACATTTTGCACCTCTTCGATTAACGGAGTATTTTTTGAAAAATCAACTTAAATTAATAGCACATAATTTGTTATTTAACGGCTTTCATTTGCTCCGCTTTTGTAAGGTATTTAATTTTTATGTTAATTGAATAGTGCAATAGTTAAAAAAATAAATTTTGATACAAAGTAAAAAGCCTATTCTGTTTTTGAATAGGCTTTTACTGTATTTCAGGATTAAGCAGTATTATGAATTGCTTTAAAACAATCTTATTATCTTTAAATACACTACAAATGTATTTAATGCTGAACTTTTAGTCAAGATGGGATTGAAGGGTTTTACCAATAATTAGTGGTTATTGTGATGGAAATCACGTTTATATAATTTAGATAAGAAAAAACCCATTTCTACTTCTCATGAAGAAATGGGTAATGTGAAAACCACAAAAGACCTGAAATACTAAATGTTCTTACATTCAGTAAGGTTGAGTTTAGTGAATTTACCGAATGGTTGACAATTAAACCATTTGTATTTTTTTTAGTCATTTCAGCCAATCAAAAAATGCAAATAATTAGTTATGTTCAATATGTTTAGCTCTAAAACTATTCACCCAGAATCCGATAAAGCACGTTTATCCAATTCGTAAAACATAGTTTTTCAATGAGTTCGTTTGAGTAGGCTCGCTGTTGCATGCGATGAATAAGTTTATGTAAGCCCATAACATCTTCAAGCTCAGTCCCGATGAGTGCGCCGTCAAAATCAGAACCAAAAGCTACATGCTCTTCGCCAAGTCGATCTATTAAATAATCTAGATGGTCTAAAATTACATCTATAGATGTATTTGCATTACGTTGTCCATCTGAGCGTAAAAAAGCAACATCGAAATTCACCCCGACTATACCTTTACTGTCTGAAATAGCTTTAAGCTGCTGGTCAGTTAAATTACGGGCTTGAGGACATAAAGCATGTGCATTAGAGTGTGTGGCTACGATTGGCTGTTGCAATAGATCTACAGTATCCCAAAAAGCCTGTTCATTCATATGGGAAACATCAATCACCATTTTTTTATCAGCACATCGCTTTATAAAGGCTTTGCCGTCTTGGGTAAGACCAGCTCCTGTGTCAGGTGAGTGAGGAAACTTAGCATTCAAACCATGTCCAAACCGACTGGGCCTATTCCAAAGCGGGCCGATACTACGCAGACCTTTATCATAAAATACATCTAGTAAATCGGGGTTTTGTTGTAAAGCTTCTGCACCTTCCATATGCAGTACAATGCCCAGTTTTTGCGTGTTTACACAACTCTGAATATCCTGAACGGATGTGCAAATTTGAATGTCCGTAGAACGCTGCGCGAGTTGGTGTGCTATATCGAGTTGCTCTAAGCAAATCTGTTCAATTTGCTGCTGGGTAAAATCATCAGCATGACTATTAAAAAGCTTATCTGGATGATGTTGTTGCACATAGCTAAATGGAGGTAAAAAAATGGCAAACATTCCACCAACAAAGCCAGCTTGCTGGCAGCGTTTTAGGTCAAGATGGCCTGCTAAGCGTTCGTGCAGAAAAGCATGTACAGGATCTGCATGATCACTTAGCCATAAACGCGTTAATGCATCATTATGTCCATCAAAAACTGGAATATGGCTAGGCTTCATGAGATTCCCGCTGCTCGCTATTTATCTGTAATCGTGTGGACTGGAATATTTTGTGTAGCACTTAAAGATTTAGAATTTCTACTGTTCCGAAACACAAGTTGTTGTAGTGGAGCTGCTACATGACTTTCTGTACGTGCTTGCTCAATCATTTGATGATACGGCGATTTCCCACATACAGGATCGGCATTAGCAGCATCGCCGGTCAACATATACGCCTGACAGCGACATCCGCCAAAGTCACGATCTTTATCGGGGCAACTGCGGCAGCCTTCTGGCATCCATGCATCGCCACGGAAATGATTGAATCCAGTTGATTTGTACCAGATATCTGACAATTTATGTTCACGGACGTTTGGAAACGAAATTGGTAATTGCCGTGCTGCATGGCAAGGCAGCGCCATACCATCTGGAGCAACTGTAAAGAAGATTTTACCCCAGCCATTCATACAGGCTTTTGGTCTTTCTTCATAATAATCAGGCACTACAAAAATGAGTTTGCAGGGATGATTTTGCGCTTTTAATTTTTCTCGATATTCATTAGTAATACGTTCGGCACGTATTAATTGTTCTTGTGTTGGTAGCAAACCTTGGCGGTTTAAAAAAGCCCAACCGTAAAACTGACAAATTGCTAACTCGACTGTATCTGCATTCAGCTCTAGGCAAAGTTCAATAATTTGTTCAATCTGGTCAATGTTATGCCTATGGATTACAAAATTGAGTACCATCGGATAATCATATTTTTTAACCAGTCGGCACATTTCATACTTTTGTTCAAAAGCATGCTTTGAACCTGCCAAGGCATCATTCACCACAGGGTCACTAGCTTGAAAGCTCACTTGAATGTGGTCTAAACCTGCTTGTTTTAGATCAGCAATACGTTGTTCGGTAAGGCCCATACCAGAGGTAATCAGGTTGGTATAAAACCCTTGTTGGTGAGCATGTGCAACCAGCTCTTCTAAATCTTGGCGTACCAGTGGTTCACCACCAGAAAAACCAAGTTGAACGGCGCCCATCTGGCGGGCCTGATCAAAAACGTCAAACCACTCTTGAGTGGTCAGTTCATTTTTATGCTGAGCGTAGTCCAATGGGTTTGAGCAATATGGGCATTGTAGCGGACAACGATAAGTGAGTTCCGCTAGTAACCATAAAGGTAGGCCAACACCTTCTGTCATACTAAATCGATCCAGTGTTGCTGCTTTGCGACCAGTATGTAATCCACTACATCTTGATCAATCTCAGCAATATCACCAAATTTTTGCTTTAACTGGGCAATAATTGCGGAAACATTTTGCTGCCCATCAATATATTGTCCGATTGCCCCTGCACTTTCATTTAACTTGATCATGCCTTCCGGATATAAAATCACAAAACCATTTTGAGCTGGTTCGAACTGAAAACGGTAACCTTGTCGCCACGTCGGCACAAGGTTTAAATCAAACTGCTCTTTATTCATTTAAATAGTCCTTTGTGCCAAACCCGTTTACTAGTCACAGTGTGATACGGTGCTTCATTGTGAACATATGCAAGTGTTAAAGCATCTAAAATGCTCCATAAAATATCCAGCTTAAACTGCAATATTTCAAGCATTCGTTCTTGTTGCTCAAGAGTCGTAAATGAATCAAGCGTGATGGTTAAACCATGTTCAACGTCACGGCGGGCCTGACTTAAACGTGAACGGAAATACTCATAGCCTTTATCATCAATCCATGGGTAGTGCTGTGGCCACGACTCTAGACGTGATTGATGAATTTTCGGGGCAAACAACTCAGTTAAAGAACTACTTGCCGCTTCACGCCATGAGGCACGGCGTGCAAAGTTCACATAGGCATCTACAGCAAATCGAACCCCTGGTAATACCAGTTCTTCAGAAATCACTTGTTCACGACTCAAACCCACAGCTTCGGCTAACCGTAACCATGCTTCTCGACCACCACCATCAGGATATTCACCATCTTGATCGATCATGCGTTGAATCCATTCTTGACGAACGCGTTGGTCTGGGCAATTCGCCATAATGGCTGCATCTTTGAGCGGAATATTAATTTGATAGTAATAGCGGTTTGCAACCCAAGCCTGAATTTGTTGTTGAGTTGCTCGACCTTCATACATCATCACGTGAAATGGATGATAGATATGATAATACTGGCCTTTATCAATAATCGCTTGTTTAAATTGCTCTGTTGTTAAAGCTTCAGGTGTTTGAGTCATGTTTCACCTTAGAGTTCAATCTGCATGCCATCATAGGCAACTTCTACATTGTTTGCTTTAAGTTCAGCAAATTGAGCAGAATTTTCATTTAAAATTGGATTGGTATTGTTAATGTGAATAAGTACTTTTTTAGGTGTACTCAGCTGATTTAAATAAGACAGCGAACCGCCTTCGCCACTAATGTATAAATGCCCCATTTCACGACCAGTTTTTTTACCAACCCCTGTTTGTTGCATTTCATCATCTGTCCAGAGCGTTCCATCAATCAAGACGCAGTCTGAACTCTGCATAATCTGCATGATATGATCATCAATTTTTCCAAGACCCGGCGCATAGAACAACTGTTTTTGTGTTTTATGGTCTTTGATAATTAAGGCAATGTTGTCGCCGTCATGTGGGTCATTTCGATGTGGTGAATATGGTGGTGCAGCACTTTTAATGATGAGTGGAATAAATTCTAAATTTTCAAAACCATCAATTTTAAAAGCTTGTTTAGGGTTAATCTCGTGATATTGAAGACCACCATTCCAATGTTTTAGCATATTGAAAACTGGGAAGCCGCTCGTTAAATCTTGGTGGACCATTTCTGTACACCACACATTCATTGGGCAACCTTCACGTAAGGTCAAAAGTCCAGTCGTATGGTCTAACTGACTGTCCATTAAAATGACGCTCGTTATTCCTGTATCACGCAATTTACGGGCTGGTTGAGCTGCTTTAAATTCGAAAAGCTGCTGACGAATATCAGGTGATGCGTTTAATAAAACCCAGTCTGTTCCATTTTCTGAAACCGCAATTGATGATTGAGTACGGGGTTTGGCATTAATCGTACCTGTACGGACACCATGACAATTCGGGCAATTACAATTCCACTGCGGGAACCCGCCTCCGGCAGCTGAACCTAAAACATAAATATACATAAAATTAATATCTTATTAGAAAGAGATAAGCCCTAGAACAAGACTAGGGCTTATGACATATTTGGATGAAGCTGATTAACGTGCTTCGAAGTACATTGTAACTTCAAAACCAATGCGTAAATCAGTAAAAGCAGGTTTAGTCCATTGCATAAATTATCTCCGGTTAATATTAATCTTATGAAATTAATCACTTGATTAAATTTGATAAGGCAATTAAAAATTTATTCTAAATAAAAAATTGGGATTTGTAGACAGCCTCTAGCTAAGATATTGTTCGATAATTGTGTTTTTTGTCCAAATTTTAATATTTCGAACATATTCAAATAAACTTCTAAAAAAACACAACAGTTTAAAATACTGTTGTGTCTACTGTTTTACCCAGACAAATTCATTAAATGTTGTTGTGCAATATAAAGTTGCTGTCCACGTTTAGGCTGGCATTGCACCCATGTACCATCTGCTTGTAATTCCCAAGCTTGACGATTGTCTTTTAGATAATTATTTAAACCATCTTCTATGATTTGTTTCTTTAATTTTTTATCTTCAATAGGGAAACACGTTTCTATACGAGAGAACAAGTTACGACCCATCCAGTCAGCACTCGCACAATAAACTTTTGTATTACCATCATTATAAAAATAATAAACGCGAGTATGTTCTAAATAACGACCAACAATTGAGCGTACACGAATATTTTCGGATAAACCCGCAACTTGTGGTCTTAAGCAGCAAATCGAACGAATAATTAAATCAATTTCTACGCCTGCTTGTGATGCCTTATAAAGTGCACTGATTAGCTGTGGTTCAGTGAGTGCATTCACTTTAATTATAATGTAGGCTTTTTTGCCTGCGAGGCTGTTTTTAGTTTCTTGATCAATTAACTCAAGCAATTGTGAATGTAAGGTAAAAGGTGCATGGAATAGTTTTTTAAGCTTTGCCATTTTGCCCATACCAGTGAGTTCTTGGAAAATTTTATGTACATCTTCACAGATTTCAACATCACTCGTAAGTAAACCAAAATCTGTATAAATCTTGGCATTCACGGCATGGTAATTGCCTGTACCTAGGTGTACATATCTTTTGATTTTATCTTGTTCACGACGAACAACTAAAATCATCTTGGCGTGAGTTTTATAACCCACAATTCCATAAACGACGACAGCACCAGCTTCTTGTAGTACGTTAGCAACTTCAATATTGGACTCTTCATCAAAGCGTGCGCGTAACTCAATAACAGCAGTAACTTCTTTTCCGTTGCGAGCAGCTTCTGCAAGAAGTTGAACTATTTCAGAATTTGCGCCACTCCGATACAGCGTTTGTTTAATTGCCAATATATTTGGATCTTGTGCCGCTTCTCTAAGAAACTTAATAACAGGTGCAAAAGAGTCAAATGGATGATGTAGTAAAACATCCCCTGCTTTTAATACACTAAAAATCGGTTTCTTATTATAAAGAAGCTGAGGTAAAACCTGTTGGTAGGGTTTATAGCGTAGATCTGGCAAATCAAAATTTGAAATAAAACGGGCTAAATTGACAGGACCATCTACGTAATAAAGATGTTCAGCATCTAAATCAAATTTTTCCAATAAATAATTTGCAATGTCGGCAGGACATTTTTTGCCTACTTCGAGACGGACAGCTTGCCCAAAGCGACGTGAAGATAACTCACCTTTTAAAGCTTCCGCTAAATCTTCTACATCTTCAGACACGGTTAAATCAGCATTTCGTGTTACGCGAAATTGATAACACCCCGTTGCTTTCATACCAGGGAATAAATCTGAAATATGTTGATGGATAATGGCTGATAAAAGAATGTAATGCTCGGCACCACCGGAAATATGTTCCGGAATTTTAACAAGTCTTGGTAATGAACGTGGGGCTGGCACAATGCCTAAATCAATCTGACGGCCAAAAGCATCTTTGCCTTCTAAGGTAACAATAAAATTAAGACTTTTATTGACCAATCGTGGAAATGGATGTGCTGGATCAAGACTAATTGGAGTAATGACAGGTTGCACTTCTTTAAAAAAGTATTCTTTAATCCATTCTTTATGTTTTTCTAATATATCAGCATGTTGAATAAAATGAATACCATAGCCTTGTAGTTGCGGCAACAATGTATAATTTAAAATTTTATATTGTTCTTCAACTGCCTCATGCACATTTTTTGAAATTTGTTTTAATACTTCTACTAATGGCAGTCCTTCTGGCCCAGTTGCTTGACTCATTAGGCTAATTTGTTGAATTAGACTTGCTACACGAATTTCAAAAAACTCATCCAGATTGCGTGAAAAAATAATTAAAAAATTTAAGCGTTCAAGCAAGGGATGTTCAATATCTTTTGCTTGAGCAAGCACTCGCTTATGGAACTCTAATAAGGACAGTTCTCTATTAATATAAGTTTCTAAATTATGTTGGGTTGAGCTAGATAAAGTGGGCAATGATGTCATTATTGACTCTTATACTTGGAAAAAAGTTAAAATGAATAAAAAAGAGAAATTTAAAAACCGATTTTACTCACCTATATTTTGTAGATGTTTTATTGCAAATTAATGAATTATTTATGAAAAAATTTAAAATCAGCATTTATTTTAAGCACTTTATTTATTTACTTCCTTACTAGAAGCTTATAAATAATTTTAGCACTAATTTTTTAAAATCACTCTATCTGTAGTTATATTCATTTTTCATCAAATATTCACACTAAAAGCGTATTTTTTTATCCGTCTTAATTGATCAAATGATAAAAAAATGACAAATTTAACAACACTTTTTAAAGTAACAACACTTTCTCTGACAATAACGTTATTAGCTGGTTGTAATGACGATGATAATGACACAGCACCCGCCCAAAGAAGCAATCAGACGGTAAATATTTTAGCTTTTAATGACTTTCACGGAAATCTTGAGCCACCTAAGCGTTATGTCGAGGCACCAAATCCAAACGATGCTGCTCAATCTGTTCGTATTCCTGTTGGTGGGGTAAGTTACTTTGCTGATGCAATTAAAAAACTTAAAGCAGAAAATCCAAATAATGCAGTGGTTTCGGCAGGCGATTTAATTAGTGCTTCCCCACTGACCTCTTCTTTATTTTTAGATGAACCGACCATTGAAGTAATGAATGATATTCAAATTGACTTTAATGCTGTAGGTAATCATGAATTTGACCGTGGTACAGATGAATTACGCCGCTTAAAAAACGGTGGATGTCAGCAATATACCAGCACTGCACCTTGCCAAATTAATAAAAACTTTAGCGGTGCAAAATTTGATTTTCTTGCAGCTAACGTAGCAATGAAAAATGATGCGAGCAAAACGATCTTTCCTGCCTATAAAGTCAAAACTTACGGCGGTATTCCAGTCGCATTTATTGGCTTAACCCTTAAAGCGACGCCGAGTATTGTTTCAGCGGCGGGTATTAAAGATGTGGAATTCCGTGATGAAGCAGATACGGTAAATGCTTTAATTCCTGAGTTACAAAAACAAGGAATTGAAGCAATTGTAGTTGTGGTACATGAAGGTGCAGCACCAAGTACTAAGTTTAATGAAAAAACATGTGACGGCTTAAGCGGTCCGATTTTGGGTATTTTAGATAAGCTTAATCCAGCGGTTGATATTGTTGTATCTGGACATACGCATCAATCTTATATTTGTGACTATTCTACAAAAAATCCGGCAAAACCGTTCTTGCTTACCTCAGCTGGACAATATGGCACGCTTATTACTGACATCAAGGTTGAGCTTGATGGTAAAACTGGTGATGTGATTAAAAAGGATGCTAAACAGGTTCCTATACAAAGTGAAGCCTACATATCTGGAACAACCACGGTAAGCCTTACAGATCTCTATCAAAAATTTAGTAAAACGCCAAGCATTGAGGCTATTTTAGATAAGTACCGCCAAGCTGTGACCACCATTTCAAGTCGTGTGGTTGGAACTGCAACAGCGGTTGTAAGTCGTACTCAAGTCGAAAGTGGTGAAAGTCCGCTCGGTATTATGATTGCCGATGCTCAGCAAGCGGCTGCCTTAAAAGCAAGTAACCAAGGCTCTGACTTTACACTCATGAACCCAGGTGGTGTACGTGCAGACCTACTGATTAATAGTAGTAACCAGATTACCTTTGGCGATGTGTTTGCGGTTCAACCCTTTGGTAACTCTATTGTGACTTTGAGCTTGACTGGCAAACAGATTAGAGATGTACTTGAACAACAATGGTCTGGTGCAAATGCAAATTCAGCGAGAATTTTACAGCCATCTAAAGAATTTACTTATGAATATGCAGCAAATACTTCTGTTTCACCGCGAGCAAGTAACATTATGGTTGCTGGTTCACAGTTGGTTGACAGTAAAGTATATCGCGTGACGGTAAATAGTTTCTTGGCAGATGGCGGCGATAACTTTACGGTATTAAAAGATGGCCAAAACCGTGTAGGTGGTGGTCAAGATATTGATGCCCTTGAAAGCTATGTCGCTAAGAATTCGCCGTTAATTATTCCAGCTACAACTCGAATTAAATTAATTAAATAATAAGACTCGTCGAATAAAGGACAGCAAAAGCTGTCCTTTATTTTTCTATCTAAGCTTTTTATTCCGTATATAGATTAAGTTCAATACTGCTAATGTCTGCTCCAGTATTTGCAAAAATAATCTCCATAACTTCATGAAGTAATTCATTAACTTTCTCATGCTCAAAGTTAGAGGCTTCTGATGTTTTAAGACAAATCAGATTACAGCTCATTTTATCTTTTCTAATTTTGTAGATACTTTTGCTTTTACCTAAGAATACTCTTTTGATGAGTTTACGATTTTCAAATTCAGATAAAATTCTATAGATCGTTCCTAACGTTATTTTATATTCATTTTTAATTTGAGCATAAATATTGTCTGCGCTTAAACCTTGTGGATTCTGATTTAAGATTTCAAAAACATGTATTCTCGATTTTTTTATCGGTAGTCCGTTTAATAATGATTTTGAAGTTGTCGTCATGATTAATTAGCCTTAATGTTTAGAAGTATAAGATTTATTAAAATTATTTTGTCTACACTTGCTTGAAAATTATGGGTATTTGTTAAAAAAAGCAAAGCCTATTCCCCTATGAATAGGCTTTGAGCTTAGCTTTACCTTAGAAACTATAAGTCGCTTTTACAAAGTAATTGCGACCATACAGTTTGGTATTAAAGGTTTTATTTTTATCTTCCAGATCAACATCAGTCAGGTTTTTTACACCATAATCCAATGTTAAACGTGGTGAAAGTGGTGACGTAAAGGTAACGTCGTAAGTTGTATAAGCTGGTAACTCTTTAGTTGCTGAGTACATTTGTTTACCCACATAACTTACGCCTGCATTTACACGGAAGTCTTCAACTGGCGCCCAAGAAATTGAACCATTAGCGAGCCACTCTGGTCGTTCGGTTAAGTCTTTCCCTGTAGTTTTGTTTTTTGCATCCAGATAAGTGGTATTTGCCTTAACACCTAAATTATCTGTGAAGTCATAACCACCAGTGAGTTCAACCCCTTTGAGTTCTGCACGGCTTACATTAGTCCAAATTTTTCTAAAATCACCTTCTAAACGAGGGTCTCCATCACTTAGGGTAATCGCTTCAATCAGGTTCTTCACATCATTTTGGAAAACGGTAACTCCAGCATTCCAATTTGGTCGAGTCACAATTAAAGAAGCTTCATAGTTGGTGCTTTCTTCAGGATCTAAGTTAGGGTTACCTCGAATATGGCAACTACCACCACATGAGATCATTGAATAATTGATATCTAACTGTGCTGGAGATGGAACCTTATATGCCTGTCCTACACCACCTTTAAGGATGACACCTTCTGCTAACTCATATGTTAAATAGGCTTTGCCTGTTGATTTGCCATCAAAGTCATCAAAATCGTCATAACGACCACCTAAAGTTAATGTCAGTGCATCGTTAATGTGGGTATCGTTTTGAACAAATACACCGTAGCTCTTCTGCTGGTTTTTTCCAGTGCCGATATAACTCACAACATCGGTAATTTTCTGGTCTTTATAATCAAAACCTGCTGTGGTGTTATTCATCAGCCAATCAAAGTTAGCGAAAGCACGACCAATTAAATTTTCTTGCTTATATTGACGACTTTGCGGTGCATCATACTCGCTGTCGTAATCATAAATTTTGGCTGTTTCTTTACCAATATAGGCTTCTGTTTTACCCCATCCCCATTTTCCGCGGTGCGCAATCCCCACATTGGTACGTTTCATTTCTGATTCTTGAATGGAAGTTGCGGCATCTTGAGTAAGAGGTCGTTTATCGTTGTTATAACCCAAATCTAGGTCTAAAGTTTGTTGGTCACTAATATTCCAGCTTAAAGTACCGTTTACATTTTTAGTGTCTTTTTCTACAAAGTACGCCCCATCTGGATCTGGCTTACCATTTCGGTACCATGCATCACGGTTATAAGCATCACCTGCTAAAGTAAAACTTAAATTATCGGTTAATCCCCCATATAAATTAAATCCGTAACGGAATTGATCTTTACCATTTCCATGGTCTACTCGGTTATATTGCCCAAAGATCGAACCATGAAGCTGCCCATCTTCGGCTTTTTTGGTAATGATATTGATTACACCACCCATGGCATCTGCACCATAAAGTGATGACATTGGCCCACGAATGACTTCAACACGTTCGATACTATTTAAAGGAATTGCGCTCCAGTCAAAGTCATTACCTCGCCACATTGCTCCGTTCGATGACATGCGTTTGCCATTGAGTAAGATGAGTGTGTAGTTACCCGATGTGTTGAGCATTCCTCGTATAACAATCTTATCTTGCCCACTATTGTAGTTATAAACCCCAGCTTGTTTTTGTAAAACATCAGCAAGACTAAGTGCTGCACTACGCTCAATCTCTTCGCTAGTAATCACACTAATCGATGCGGGTGCTTTATCAACATCTTGTTCTTTTAATGCTGCTGAAACCACAATAGTTTTAAGTTTTTGAACTGGTTCGGTATTGCCCTGCTGTTCACTATCTGTGTTTGCTTGAACTGCGAACGGAAGCAGTGTTGAGATGGCGACCACCAGCGCCTTTTTAGTTAACGTCATTTCTCGGCCCTTGTTTTGGATAATGATTACCATGTGATAATTATTATCATTTATGATGTGCCGAGCATCATATACGCATGACTTTTACTGATCAAGATAAAAATAATTATTAGTTATATAATGATAATCATTATTGTTTGTGCTGTAAAAAAGCGTTACCATTACACGTTCGTGTGCCTAAAAACCTATTTAAAACAAGCTTAAAGTAGACATAACAATGCTCTCTCGATTTTTTATATATCACCCTATCTTTGTTTCTGTCATTGCAATCACTATTCTTATTTTTGGTTTTTTTGCCACTTTAGCAATGCCTGTTGAACGGTATCCAAACCTTGCTCCGCCCAGTGTCACTGTTGTTGCAAACTACCGTGGTGCAGCTGCTGACACTGTAGAAGAAAGCGTGACCCAAATTTTAGAACAACAAATCAAAGGTCTGGATAATTTGCTTTACTTTACGTCCTATAGTGAATCATCGGGAACGAGTAGCATTGATATTCACTTTAAAATTGGAACAGATATTGATAAAGCACAGTTACAAGTACAAAACCGAATTAATGGTGCGTTAAACCGTTTGCCTGAGGAAGTTCAAAGACAAGGCGTAAACATATGGAAAACCACGGGTGATATGCTGCTTATTGTTGGGCTATATGATGAAACAGGAAAAGCCAGCAATATTGAGTTGTCTGATTATATGGTGAATCACTTTGAACAACCTTTAAGCCAGTTACAAGGAATTGGTGAGGTTGATGTCTTTGGTTCGAGTTATGCCATGCGAATTTGGTTAAACCCAAATCAGCTTAGAAATTATCAACTTGTGCCGAGTGATATTGAACAGGCGCTCGAAGATTATAATACTCAGATTGCTGCGGGTTCGATTGGTGCAATGCCTTCTGCTTCTGACCAGAATATTTATGCAAAAGTAAAAGCAGGCTCACGTTTAAAAACAATAGATGATTTTAAGTCGGTAGTAGTTAAAGCGAATATTGATGGAAGCCTTGTTTATTTAAAAGATGTCGCGAGAGTCGAATTAGGTGCAGAAAATTATGAAAGCATTAATACGCTTAATGGTTATCCATCGGCAGGCCTAGGTATTTCTTTAAGTCCTGATGCCAATGCAATTGAGACTTCTGCTCTTATTAAAGAAAAAATGGCTCAGCTTAGCCAGCATTTACCAGCCGGATATAAAATTGTCTATCCAAGAGACAATACCCCCTTTATTGAAGAGTCAATTAAGCAAGTCATTATCACTTTGCTTGAAGCGATTGTACTTGTTGTTATTGTGATGTATCTCTTTTTACAAAATTGGCGCGCGACACTGATTCCAACCATTACGGTTCCTATTGTAATTAGTGGCACATTTGTGGTGCTGTATTTGTTTGGAATGAGTATTAACACCCTTACCCTATTTGCACTGGTTTTAGCGATTGGGTTGCTGGTGGATGATACGATTGTCGTGGTCGAAAATGTTGAACGACTTATGCATGAACAACAGTTGAGTGTGCGTGAAGCTTGTTTAATGTCGATGCAAGAGATTAGCGGTGCCTTGGTTGGTATTACACTGGTATTAACTGCGGTATTTATCCCAATGGCCTTTTTTAGCGGTTCGACGGGTATGATTTACCGCCAGTTTTCTATTACCTTAGCGGCAGCTATGTTGTTATCGCTATTTGTAGCCATGACCATTACACCAGCAATGTGCGCAGTTTTATTGAAGCAACAATATAAAAAGCCAAAATGGGGACAAGCACTCGAGCTGATTCTTCAAAAAGTTAGATCAACTTTTAGTTTTTTATCCGTTCGCCTAATTCAGTTCAAAGTCTTTTCCAGTTTGTTAGTTGTGGGCATAGCGGTTATTTTATTTATGATTTACCGTGGTTTGCCTACAAGCTTTATTCCTAACGAAGACCAAGGACTACTTGCTGTTCCCTATAGTTTGCATAATAGTGCTTCGATGAGTCAGACCGAAGAAGTTGGAAAGCTCGTCAATAATTATTTTTTTGAACATGAATCCAAAAATATTAATACCGTACTTGTAGTTAATGGACAAAATTTTTCAGGGAGCGGTCCAAATTTAGGCATGGCATTTATTTCGCTCAAACATTGGAATGAGCGTAAAGGCGAAGCCAATACCGCAAGCGCTATTCGTGAACGTGCTCAAACTTATTTGCAAAAAAACTTGCCAGCTAAAGTTATGGTAGGAATGCCACCAAGTGTATCTGGTTTGGGACAGTCTGATGCTCTAGAGCTTTGGCTTAGAGATGTAAATGGTCAAGGACGCGATGAATTAATCAAACAATATAAAGCCTTAGAAAAAGAGGCGCGGAACTATTCAGCATTTGAAAATCTAAGTCCCCTTGTGAGTGAAGATAAAGCCGAAGTATTTATTCAACTCGATCAAAATAAAGCCAAAATGCTGGGAATTGATCAACAAGCGATACGTTCAACTTTATCTACTGCTTGGGGTGGAAACTATGTTGGTGATTTTGTTGAAAGAGGTCGAATTAAAAGAATTATTATGCAAGGTGACTCCCAATTTCGCTCTAAACCCGAAGATTTAGCTTACTGGCATGTGCGAAACAATACGGGCGGAATGCTTTCCCTCGCCCATTTTGCTCAAAGTCAGTGGACTGGTGGACCAGAAGCTTTAACTCGCTTTATGGGATTAGCTGCCATACAACTTGAAGCGAATATCAGTTCGGGCTTTAGTTCAGGACAAGCCATGCAAGAACTTACGGATATGGTTGCTAAACAATCTGGCGTAGACGTTGCTTGGAGTGGCCTCTCGTTACAAGAGCAGCAGTCTAATCGACAGGCTATCTTTTTATATGTCATTTCTATTTTGTTTATTTTCTTATGTTTGGCAGCCTTATATGAAAGCTGGAAAGTCCCATTCATTATTTTATTAGGTCTACCTTTAGGTATTACGGGTACTATTATTTTTGCCAAGATCTTTAACTTACCTAATGATGTTTATTTTCAAATTGCCCTGTTAACAGGTATTGGCCTGTCTTGTAAAAATGCAATTCTAATTGTGGAGTTTGCGACCCAAGCACTCAAACAAGGAAAAAGTAAAATCGACGCAGCAAGTGAAGCGTTAAAGTTGCGTTTACGCCCAATTTTGATGACCTCCCTTGCTTTTGGTGCGGGAGTTATTCCTTTAATTTTTGCGACAGGTGCAGGCGCTGCTAGCCGTTATGAAATTGGCATGAGCGTATTTGGAAGTGTTGTGTTTGGTACTTTACTTGTACCGCTATTTACGGTGTTTTTCTTTGTTATGATTCATAGTGTGCCAAGTTTTCAGTGGTCAATGAGCAAACTCAGGTTTACTCGAACTTTGAAATTTAATGGCCGTATTAAAAAAGATAATACCTCTTTCTAATTGTTCAAATAAAAAAATGGCAGATATTAAATCTGCCATTTTTTATTGTTTAGATTTAGGCTACAAGCTTGTCAATCCAAACTTCTAGTGTTGGTTGTTCGGCTAAATCTTCAAAGCTGACCTGTGCACCGTAAGCCTGCCATTTACCTACCAGTGTCATGAGGCGTACTGAATCAAGTCCAAGCATGAGTAAGTCATCATTTAACTGAATGTCTGATACAGGAATCTGTAGCTGTTCACTTACAGCCAAAACAATCCCTTCTTGGGTTAACGGCGATGCGGCTTGTTCAAGTTCCCACGCACGAGTGACTTGTTGAGTCGTCATGACTTGTGCACAACGTGTACTTGCATATTTCAAAGCCATCTCGTGTTCTTCACGGCTAAAGTCAGCGAGTGCATCACCACATAAAAATGGTTGAATATTTAGCATAAAGGCTTCTGCTGCGCTCATGAGGCAGCCAATATGAGCATAAACACCACAAATAATGAGCTGATCACGGTTTGACTCACGCATGAGTTGTTCGAGTGGAGAAAATTTAAATGCGCTATAACGCCATTTTGTTAAAACGGTATCATTTTTCTGAGGCGTAATTTCCGGCAAAATTTGGGTAATATTTGGATCGTCTTTTAGGCCAGTTCCCCAAAAGTCCGTTAATAACTGGCGATGTTCTGGCGTCTGGTTACCAGGTTGTGCGGTATAGACCACAGGGATATTAAACTTGCGTGCAGTTTCAATCAGTTCTTTGGTATTTTTAATCAATTCTGGAATGGGTGCTTGGGTCTTATCATAAAAGTCTAAAAAATATTGCTGCATATCATGCACTAATAAAACAGCACGATTGGTATGTAACTGCCAATGTGTTTTATTCGCCGTAAATTCGTGTGCTTGGGGCATGCTGTAACTGGCAATCTTTGGAATACTCATCAAATTTTTCCTTTTTTATCTTTAAGCAAGAACATTGGTTTTAGTTTCAAGTTGTTGACGCAATCGTTTTTTGTCGATTTTTCCAAAGGCTGTATATGGAAATTGCTCGATAAATTCCACGTGATCTGGAATTTTGTAGGTCGCAAGTCCATAGTCTTTAAGGTGTTGGCGTACTGACATCGCAAGACGAATTGGACTTGGATCATCGCTTTGAGATTGCCATGCAACAAAGGCACAGCTTTTTTCACCCATGACTTCATCTGGCATAGCAACCAATGCCGCTAAACGAATTTGCGGATGGGTTAATAGAGCTTGTTCAACTTCTTCGGTCGCAATTTTTTCCCCAGCACGATTAATTTGTTCTTTAGAACGGCCTTCGACAACAATGCAGCCATCTTCTCTGATGCGGACTAAATCGCCAGTACGATAAAAACCATCAGGAGTAAAAGAGCGCTCATTGTGCTCTGGGGCTTGGTAATAACCGCGAATGGTATATGGACCGCGTGTAAGCAAATGCCCCACTTGCCCAGCTTCTACTGGTTGATCGTTATCATCTAGCACTAAAATTTCATCATCTTCAGAAATTTTTAAACCTTGTGTATGGATGATTTGCTCTTTCGTCATATCAAAACGGGTGTAGTTCACAAGCCCTTCAGCCATTCCAAAGACTTGTTGCAGATTGACCTTAAACTCATCAATTAAACGTGAAGCAACTGCATCAGGTAATCGCGCTCCACCGACTTGTAAGCAACGCAATGTCGATAAGATTGGGTCTTGATCTTTTGCAGCTTTATCCATCCAAGGTCGAACTAATGCAGGAACTAGGCAGGCATCAGTTACGTCATGTTTTTTTATTAATGGAAATGCCGTGTCAGGACTTGGATCAGTTCCTAAAACAACCGCACCACCTGCATAAAAAATACCTAAAGAACCAGCTGAGCTCATTGAAAAGTTATGGGCCGCAGGTAAAACCATGAGTAAGCGTGATGACTGGTCCAGACAGCAGATTTTGGCACTCTCACGAACACTGTAGAGGTAGTCATCATGGGTACGTGGAATAAGCTTAGGAACCCCAGTACTTCCACCAGAAAGCTGTAAAAAAGCAACCTGATCTGCCGTAGTCGGCGAGATGGCTTCATCCAAAATATTGGTTTCTTTAAATAGGTCTTGAATGGCAACAAAGTTACCTGCATTTCCAAGTACAAATACATGTCGTAAGCAAGAAGCTGTTTGCTGAAGCTTTTCGGCAAGTTCTCGGTAGTCAAATTTTTGTGCACCAAAATCAGCACAGAAATAAGCTTTTGCTTGAGTCTGTTTGAAGAAACTGCTGAGTTCTGCATAGCGATGTGCAGGTAAAGACATTATCGGTAGTGCACCAAGCCGAATAAGTGCAAAAAATAAAATGTAAAACTGATAGTGGTTCGGCATTTGTACAACTGCTTTGTCACCCGCACGTAAACCGTGTTGATATAAATGGCTGGTACAGCAATCGACTAAATAATCAAACTCAGAGTAACTAACGGCTTTTTCACCATCATAGATTGCAATGTTTTTCGGGTACTTTTGTGCACTTTCTCGCAAGAAGTCACTCAAGTTTTGCCCAATCCAATAACCTTTTTTACGGTAAATCTCAGCGAACTCTGCTGGATATGGCACGGCACCATCCAAATAAACCTGTGTTGTCATGTGTTTGATCCCTGAATTGGCAATTGGTTTGGTGAAATCTGAAATCCATCCAGCACAGTACGGAATTTTGCGGCAGTTTCAGCATGTTCAGCTTGTGGACGAGAAGCTTCCACAATGCCTGCACCAGCAAATAAACGGGCAATATTTTGATAAATTCGGGCACAACGGACCGTCACCGACCATTCACCATTACCTTGTTCATCTGCCCAGCCCATCGTTCCTGCAAAGAGTTCACGGTTAAATGGTTCAAGTTGCTGGATTAATTCTTTAGCAATTGGACTAGGTTCTCCACAAATTGCAGGTGTTGGATGTAAGCGTTCAATTAAGTCGAAAACATGAGTATCGGCTTGTTTTAACTCACCAGTAATATGTGAAGCTAAATGCCAAAGACGTTTGGTTCGAATGAGGGATGGTTGCTTCGGTACATGTAATTGCTTGCAAAAAGGTGTGAGCTCATCTGCAATCATTTCAATCACAAGTTCATGTTCATGTTGATCTTTTTTTGAGGCAAGCAATGCTCTAGCATTGTTTTGATCTATGGTTGGATCGTCATCACGCGCCAATGTACCCGCAACTGGTTTACTCCAGATTTTTGTATTTTGCTTTGCAATTAATAGTTCTGGACTTGCACCAACAAACCAACCTTCACTTTGAGGATGCCTTGCGACTGCATAGTTATAACCTTCAGGATTATGCTTGGCTAAATTGAAAAATAAGTCTGAGACTGGAATATTTTGTTCAAATTCAAGTTGTAAAATGCGGGCTAGAACGGCTTTATCCAGTTTCTTTGCCTGCATTTGCTGAACTAGATATTCAACTTGCTGCTGATAATGTTCACCTAACGGGAAATAATCGGCCTTGTTTAATCTTAAAGAATTAAGATCTATATCAGATTGTGCATAGAGTACCTTCTGACATATTTTTGCATTTTGCATGAGCATTAAATTGACATCTGCTGCCGAGCAAAACGGCAGTCCGCCCATAATCTTGACGTCTTTATAACCGTCGGTAATCGCCTGCTGGAGTTGAATTCGAGCTTCTTGTAGCCAGTCTTTTAAATGGCTATTTTTAGCGACCTGAATATCTTGTAATTTCTGATGACTATTGATTGTGTATTCTGGTGTGGTAAAAATAAAACCCGCATCATGTCCGCACTTTAGAACCTCTTGAGCAAGTGCAACATGGCTTTCAGTAAAATTTTCTCGTTGGATAAAATACGGATGCTGTGCCGACATCTCGTGACTCCTTATACCGTTATTTTGTTGTAATGAATGAGTGTTTAAACGCCTAAAGTGGCTCCCCCATCAACCACAATTTCTTGCATGGTAATTTGTGCTGCCTGATCAGAAAGTAAAAAACTAACCGTATTTGCAATGTCTTCAGGCTGGGCTAATTTTCTTAAAGGAATGCCTGTTCGATATTGGCTTAAATCTCCATCAATTACCGCGGGTGGCGGTGTATTGTCCGTCCATAACTGCTGCTGCATTTGAGTTAAAGTTGAGCCAGGTGAAACAATGTTGAGTCGTACCTGATGAGGTGCGATTTCAAGTGCAAGATTACGGCAGTAGTGGCTGAGCGCAGCTTTACTAGTTGCATACATGCCAAGTTGTATCCGTGGCATACGTGAACTATTTGAGCTAATCGTGACAATACTTCCCTGTTTTTTCTCACAAAAATGTTTGGCCAGTTGTTGACTAATCGCAATAGGAGCCATGACATTTACCGCAAAAAGTGTTTCCCAGTCTTCTGTTTTTGCTTCAAGCATAGAACGCATAATCAAGACACCTGCGGCGTTCACTAAACCTGTAATGTTGTGCTTTTCTAAAAGATCAGCAATAAGCTTTTGAGTGGCTTGTTGCTGTGTAATGTCCTGTGAAATGCCTTGCCAACGTAAACATTCATCTGATGTCAGGTTTTTGCTAATTTCCCATTGTTCTGGGTTTTCCTGCTGATCAATACCTATCACTTGATACCCTTGTTGCAATAATTGCTTTGCAATAGCAGCTCCGATACCTCTTGCAGCACCTGTGACTACGATGGTAGAGCTCATGTTCTTACTCCCGTCTGATTTGATCACTAAATTGCGCAACATAATTGCAAATAATTATCATTATTATCAAGGGCGATAAATATCAAACATAAGATTACAATCTAAATTAAGTTATTTATTAACCATAATTTCAACTTAAAATATTGTTTTTAATAAATATTAATAAAACTCATCTTTTTTTATTGATTATAATGATAATTGTTTTCATTTACTAATGAGAATCATTCTGGTAATTTGACCGCGCTTTCTTGTCGAGATGGACTCAAAATGAAGCCATTTTCTCATCCTTTACATCCACTATTTCAACAATCAAATGTTGGATGCGAAACTTGGTGGAATACCGTTAAAAAATTAGGTAATCCCCTTGTTATTGTGCAAACAAATAATAAAACTTCTTGCACTTTTATTTGGCGCAAACCCAAGCACGAAGGGCGTTGCTTCGTTTATATCGATGTCTATTCTCAAAGCCCATCTATCTATCAAAAGTGGAATCGTTTTAGCCATATAGCTGGGACAAATGTGTACTTTTTTGAAATGGAACTCCCTGTGGCTTGGGCCGGTAGTTATGTTGTAGTTACAGCGAGTGAGGAAGCACCACAAACAAACTGTGCGGCAACGCGACGATCATGGTGGCAAACCCAGCTTAAACAGAATGCTCAGATTGATTCATTAAGTCATCAGCAGTTTTATAGCGGACACTTGGCTCGTTACATCAATCAAGTTCAACTCGAAAAGACAAAACAATTACCCACCACCCTTTGCCCTATTACAAAGACATTTCAGTGGTCAAGCGTGTTATGTCAACAAGACTATTTAGTTGATGTTTTTATTAGTGGTCAGGCAGTTCAAAAAACATTACCACTCGTTATTTTTCTTGATGGCCAAGTCTGGAGTCGAGAACTTTCGATTCTTTCCGAAATTCGAGATTTAACCGATTTAAAAAAACTCCGTCCCGCTGCATACGTATTTATCCATAGTTTAAATAGCCAACAACGTCGACAAGATTATGGTTGCCATGATGTATTTAGTCAGGCGCTTGTAAGCGAATTATTAGAAATTCTTTTAGAACAATATTCATTTATTTCAACAACGAACATTACTTTATGTGGTCAGAGTTTAGGTGGTTTATGTGCTTTGCATAGCGCACTGCTTTTCCCAAAAGTTTTTACATCGCTGATTTTGCAGTCTGGCTCTTATTGGTGGTCAGATTTTTCTAACAGCGCGTTGGGACGAAACCATACAGGTAACTTTTTAGAACTACTAAATTTATCTCATCCATTACCAAAAACAACTCAAATTTATATCAGTGCAGGCACGTATGAAACCGATATGCGGGACGATGCCCACCAGCTTTATCAACAATTGCAATCATTCAATCAAGTGAGTTTTCGAACTTTTTCAGGCGGCCACGATGCGGTGAACTGGCGTGCAGACTTGCTTAAGGCATTGCAAAAAATTCTTTCACTATAACCATTTGTTTCATCAAGGATAACAATATCATGAGCAACTTACAGGAAAACTATATTAATCCTTTCGATAATGAAAGTTTGTCTTTTCAGGTTTTAAAAAATCAGCAAGGTGAGTTCAGTTTATGGCCGGCCCAACATCAGGTGCCATCAGGTTGGGATGTTCAACATGGTCCAGATACACGGGCTTCGTGTATTGCGTATGTAGAAAAGCACTGGGTTGCGATTAACCCCTTTCAGCAAGCGTAAAGGAGTATTGTCATGAATCAGGCATTAAATAATGAATTTACTTCCGATATTTCACAACCAGCTCGTTTTGAATTGGCCTCTACCCAGCTTGGTATTTTTCTTGCCGATCATTTAAGTTCTATTGAAGATTTATATACGATTGCACACTGCTTAGAATTACCAAAATCTATTGATATTTCAATGTTTAAGCAAGCCATTCAAATGGGTTTAAATGAAGCTGACACAGTGATTGCTTCATATTCATCGGATCCGGCAGAACCATTTATTGAGCTTAATAACCAAGTCCAGATTCGAATCGAAGAATTTGATTTTTGCCATTTAACCCCTCAAAAAGCTCAGCAACGCTTATGGGATTGGATGCCATCTGACCGCCAATGCGCTAAATCGCTTAAAGCTGGTGAATCTCAACTCTTCCGTCAAGTACTGTTTACTACACACGACAAAGTGTATTGGTATCAACGTTATCATCACATCATGCTTGATGGTTTTAGCATGATTAACCTCACAAAACGAATAGTTGAGTTATATCAACAATTACAAGCAGGAAAAGACCTTAGTTCTTCACCTTTTATTGATGTTAATGATGTCATCTTAGAGCGTCAGGCTTATGAAAATAGCCATCAATTTAAGATAGACCAAGCTTTTTGGAAGGCTTACTGTGAAGACTTACCAAGTCCTATTAGTCTAAGTACACACCACTTAGCCTCGAAAACAACAGCCCAATTTGTTAAGCATCAGCTGCATTTTTCTACAGGAATTTTAGAGCAAATTCAGACCTTAGCTGCGCAATCTAAATTAGCTTTGAATGACATGATGATGTCATTGTCATTACATTATATTTACAAAATGACAGATAAAGCCGAGTTGGTTAATGGCATTCCATTTATGCGCCGTTTAGGCTCAAAGGCAATTCGCTCAACATTACCGACAGTAAATGTACTGCCTGTGAAGTTTAATGTTGCTGAAAAAGACAGTTGGGTTAGTTTGGCTCAACATGTTCAAAAACAATTACAACAAGTTCGACCACATCAAAAATACGATGCTGAACAAATTTTAAGAGATTTAAACGGTATCGACATTCATGAACGAATGTATGGTCCTATTTTAAATTATAAAGCTTTTGACCAAGATCTCACTTTAGATGGTGAAAAGGTCAAAACACATCATATTTCCACAGGACCAATTGATGATTTTGAGTTTTCTTTTATTGTTCAAGATCATGAACTCATTATCGAATTACGTGCAGATGCGCAGCGTTATACTCAAGATGAGTTACTCATGCATGGTCAGCGTATAACGCTGCTATTAGAGCAGACTTTATTACAACCAGAGCACCCATGTAGCAGTTTTAATATTACTACACCACAAGAACTTAGTGCGCTCACAAAAAGCGGTATAGGTCCTCGCGTTAACCATCCTGAACAATACAATAATGTTCTAGATATCTTCTATGAACAAGTTCAAAAGTATCCGGAACGTATTGCAATTATTAGTGGTGAACGTCCGTATCTACAACAACTTAGTTTTTCTGAACTTGCAATTCGAGTGAACCAACTTACCCGTTTTTTACAGAAAAATGGCGCAAAGAAACACACAGTTATTGCTGGTGCTATTCCCCGTTCTATCGATTCAGTGGTTGTGATGCTATCAGTGTTAAATTCGGGTGCAAGCTTCTTACCACTCGATTTAGATTATCCAATCGATCGTATGCAAATGATGTGTGAAGATGCCAATCCATTATTTGTATTAACCACACAAGCACTTGCACAGCAATTGCCACAAAATATTCAGCAAGTACATCTTGACCATATTGATGTTCAAACACAAATTCGAAAGCAAGATGCGAGTGATATTCCCGCCGAAAATCGCAAATTTGATTTCCAAGATGTTGCTTATGTAATTTTTACCTCAGGAAGTACGGGGCGTCCTAAAGGGGTAATGAACACACATGGTTCTTTACTCAACCTGATTTTATCGCATAAACCTACAATTTATTGGCCTGTACTTAATGCTGTAGAGCAGCGTTTTCCTGATCGTCCATTACGCGCAGCACATACGCACTCTTTCTCTTTTGACTCATCTTGGTTGCAAGTTTTCTGGATGTTATGGGGCCAAGAGCTACATATTTTTGATGAAAACATGCGTCGTGATGCATTTGGTTTAGTGCAAGAAATTCAGCAACGACAAATCGATACACTTGATTTACCACCATCTTTTTGTGCGCAAATGATGACGAATGGTTTATTTGCTGAAAATCAGCATCATCCAAGTCTTATTCTGATTGGTGGTGAAGCTGCACCGTTAGCTTTATGGCAACAGCTCAATGCTCAGCCAGCACTTTTTGCTCATAATTTGTATGGCCCAACAGAATATACGGTTGATACTTTCCGAGCAGAATTAAAGCAGACAGCTCGCCCTGTCATTGGTAACCCTATTGGTAATACACAGGCCTATGTACTAGATCGCCACTTGCAACGATGCCCGACTGGGGTTATTGGTGAGCTTTATATTTCTGGCTTTGGTATTGCCAATGGTTATTTAGGTCGCGCTGACTTAAGTGCTGCCCGCTTTGTAGCGAATCCATTTGAACATGGACAGCGCATGTACCGTACGGGTGATTTAGTGCGTTGGAATACGGCTGGCAAGCTTGAGTTTATGGGGCGCTGTGATGACCAAATTAAAATTCGTGGTTATCGGGTTGAAATTGGTGAAGTAGAAAATGCGCTTTCCGTTTTACCAAATATTGAAAGTGTTGTCGTCATTGCAGAGCCAATTAATAACAGCCACCGTTTGCTCGGTTACTGTGTGGTCAAAGACATTGAACTTGATGAAAAAACCAGTGAGCAATTAAGTCAGCAATATTTAAGTCAGTTACGTCAAAATTTACCTGAATATATGGTGCCTTCAGCCCTCACAGTCATGGCTGAATTTCCACGAAATGTAAGTGGCAAAGTCGATAAAAAAGCACTGCCGAAGCCTCAAATTCGTACCCATAGCCGAATGGCCGAAACGTCTGAACAACAACTTTTATGTCAAATTACTGCATCTGTGCTGAAACTAGATTCTATTGGGATTGATGACGACTTCTTTATGACAGGTGGTGATAGCATTTCTGCCATCATGGTGTGTACTCAACTACGGCAGCATGGTTACAGCTTAAGACCAAGTGATGTATTCCAATTCAAAACTGTTGCTGCTCTGGTACCCCATCTGACACGTTTAGATGAGCAACAAGCGGCTGTTTCAAAACCGTTATTTTCAGCAGATCTAGAACAAAAAGTTAAAGAAAAATATGGAAAAAACAGCACGATTTTACCTTTGCTTCCTCTGCAAAAAGGCATGCTGTTTTTATCTCAAGTAGCAAATCAATCGAACTATAATGCCTTTACTCGTCTTAGCTTAAATGGAGACATTGATCCGGTACGTTTGCAGCAAGCGCTGATTGCCGTACTAAAACGTCACCCTCAATTAGGTGGACATTTTGATAGCGAATTAGCTGAAGAACCTGTTTTTATCTATTCATTGCACCCTACTCAAGCTTGGCCAGTTCAATTTTGTTCGGTCACTCCCGATTTGCTTGAGCAAACCATTCAAGAGGTATTACAACAACCGATTCACCTTGACCAACCCTATGGTCTGATTCGGGCAACTTTAATTCAACATGCTCCTGAACAATCAGAACTATTGATTATAGTGCATCACTTGCTAACTGATGGCTGGTCAACTCCACTGTTCTTACAAGACTTTATTAAAGCCTATCAGCAAACTAACCAACAACTGCCTGTGCTTAAACATAGCTATGAAACGGTGATTAAAGCCTTATCTGGACGTGACCATGAAACGTCAAAAGTAATATGGCAACGTGATTTAGCAGATTTGCAGCCACTTATTTTATTTAATCAACCACAGCAAGCCGTACAGGAAACTTCTTATCATTTAAGTGCTGAGTTGGGTGCGAAACTTCAACACAAATTACGCCAACAAGGCATCACGCTAAATGTCTTCATGCAAATGATTTGGGCAATGACTTTAAATATTTATGCTCACCGTGAAGATATTGTGTTTGGTACCCCTGTTTCTGGGCGTTCAGCGCCTATCAATGGCTTAGAGCAGCAGATCGGGTTGTTTTTAAATACGATTCCAGTACGTGTACAGTTGAACATGCAGCAAACACTTTGGGAACAATTAGCTCAGTTACAGCAATTGCATGTTGAACATTTAGAACACGATGGTTTAGGACTGGGTGCAATTCAGCAATTAATGGAGCAAGGCAATCTTTTCGATAGTTTGTTAGTCGTAGAAAACTACCCAGATAACCAGTATTTACAGCAAAAACTTGGCGATGCGGCTATTTCTAAGCTCACAAATCGTGGTTATAGCCATTACCCGCTTGCTTTGTTAGTTATCCCTGATCATCAAATTGAATTACTACTCGAGCAACGTGGTGTAATCGATCAGCCTGAACATTTCCTACAGCGTATGGTTCAATTTATTGAAATTGCATTAAATGAACCAGAAACTGGTTTAGGTCACTATCGCTTACAACTGGCCGAAGAGCGCGATTTAATCCAAAGAACGAATCAAACTCAATATTATGTTCGTCCAACAACATTACAGCAATTACTCAGAGAGCAAGCTCGAATTACTCCTGAACAAACGACGTTATGTGATGAAACTTATCAGCTCAGTTTTAGTGAAGTCCGATTACAAGTTTGTGCTTTAGCACAGCAATTGCAACTTGCAGGTGTACAGGCTGGAGATATTGTTGCCCTTGCCCTACCAAGGTCGGTCAAACTGAGTATCGCTATTTTAGCGGTAGTTGAAGCAGGTGCAGCGTACTTGCCACTCGATTTGCAACACCCGACTGAACGTATCAAGTTTATGTTGCAAGATGCAAAATCTAAAATTTTGATTGGTGAACAAAAAGATCTAACCGCTATTGCTCAACCATCAATAGCCACCTTTGCTTTCGATCAACTGTTTGATGAAACCAAAGTTGATTTAAGCAGCTATAAAACTACAGTCATTACCCCACAACATCCGGCATATTTAATTTATACCTCAGGTACAACAGGTCAGCCAAAAGGTGTCATGGTTTCTCACCAAGCTATTGTGAACCGTATTTTATGGATGCAATCAGAGTATCCACTGTCAGCCAACGATACGATTTTGCAAAAAACACCATGTGCTTTTGACGTTTCTGTATGGGAATTTTTCTGGTCGTATCTGGTCGGTGCTCGATTGATTATGGCACCTGTGGATGCACACCGTGACCCATTGGCATTATTAAATCTCATTCAAAAATATCAGGTAACCACATTACATTTTGTACCATCAATGTTGGCTGTTTTTGAAAATGCTGCTACCGAAATTTTGTCTCTTGCTCAGCGCCAAAGTTTACCAATCCACCGAGTGTTCTGTAGTGGTGAGGCATTACCAACGGCTTTAGCAAAATCATTTACTGAGCACTTTAGCTGTGAGCTACATAACTTATATGGCCCAACGGAAGCTGCGGTAGATGTTAGCTATATGGATGCAACACAAGTACTAAATCCTGAAGAAAATAGCATTGCGATTGGTTATCCGGTTTGGAATACCCAGCTTTATATTTTAGATCAATACTTACGTCCAGTACCTGTTGGGGTGGACGGTGAGCTTTATTTGGCAGGCCATCAACTCGCTATGGGTTATTTACATAGAGCAGACCTAACAGCAACCCGTTTTGTGGCAAACCCGTTTGTCGCAGGTCAAAGAATGTATCGCACCGGAGATGTTGCTCGTTGGCATGCAAATGGCAGTATTCAATATATAGGCCGTGCAGATGATCAGCTAAAAATACGGGGTCAACGGATTGAGCTTGGTGAAATTGAGCAACAGCTACGTTTAGCAAGTGGGTTAGATGATGTGATTGTCCACCCTATTGTTTCTGAGCAAAATAAAGCTGATGTTCAGTTGGTTGCTTACTTGCAAACAACAGCACCTGTGGACATTGAGCAGTTAAAGAAACAATTGGCGAAACAGCTTCCTGCATATATGGTGCCCACACACTATATGTTAGTTGAGCAATTCCCATTAAGTCATAATGGAAAACTGGACCGTAAAGCACTGCCGCAACCGCAGCTTGATTCTTCAAATACAGAAAAACAGTACGCCTCAACTGCCTTTGAACATGAACTGACACGTATTTTCCAGCAAGTTTTAAATACAGATCAAGAGATTGGTGTAAATGAAGATTTCTTTGCTATTGGTGGACATTCCATTTTGGTCATGAAGCTTGCAATTGAAATCCGAAAAGTATTTAAGCGGACCATTCCAATTGGTCAGTTGATGAGTCATGTCACGATTCAACGTTTAGCGGCTTTACTTCTGACACAAGAACGTTTGGCAGAAGTTGAACAAACTGGCATGCAGCCTATTTTACCCATCCGTTCTGGCTCTGGGCATCCATTGTTCTGTTTCTACCCCGGTTCTGGTTCAGCATGGCAATACACGGTGCTTAATCGTTATCTGCATTCTGACTTACCAATTATCGGGCTGCAGTCACCTCGACCAGATGGCCTATTGGCAAATAGCGCTGATATGGATGAACTCGTTGAAAAACAACTTGAGATTATTCGCAAGCAACAACCAACAGGACCTTATACTTTATTAGGTTATTCACTGGGCGGCACTGTAGCTTATGCGGTTGCAGCAAAGTTAACTGAACAAGGTGAAAAAGTTGATTTTCTCGGTTTGTTAGACACGTACCCTGCCGAAATTCATCAGTGGTTAGATTTATCTGTAGAAGAAATGAATGCTGAAGCTGAACAGGAACAGCTTCAATTCTTCAATGATATTTTAGCCGATGCAGATACGGCGCTAAACGAAGAAACACGCCGTTTACAAGAGGATATTTTTGCAAACTATCGCGATGCAGTACGTTTGCTAAAACCTTATAACATGCCACGTTTTGACGGTGAGCTACACTTGGTTGTTGCTGAAAAAGACCTACTACCGTATATCCAACCAGAACAACAATGGTCGCCTTTAGTTAAAAAGCTCAATATTGTTCGACTAAGTGATGCAGACCATACCGATTTATTATCTCCGCAGCAGCTTGAAACCCTTGGCCCAATTTTAAATCGCATGATTTGTCAGGCACGTGATTTAGAGGAGCAAATGCCATGAGTTTTAAATCAATATTGACCGATTTCAGTCTTTTAAAACGAAATGCTCATTTTCGACATGTATTTATTGCTCGCACTTTATCACTGCTAACTATTGGCATGTTGGTCGTTGCTATTCCCAAACAAGTCTATGACTTAACTGGTAGTTCGTTAAATGTTGCTGTTGCAATGGCCTTTGAAGGCGTTGCCATGTTTATTGGTCTGTTACTCGGTGGTTTGTTGTCAGATCGCAAAGATAGAAAATGGCTCATTTTATTGGCCCGTAGCGTTTGTGGTTTAGGTTTTGCTGGCCTAGCCATTAATGCCATGTTTGAACAACCTTCTCTGTATGCCATTTATTTCCTCTCAGCATGGGACGGTTTCTTTGGTGCTTTGGGTGTAACCGCAATGATGGCAATCATGCCTGTGATTGTAGGACGTGAAAATATTGTACAAGCCCGTGCGATCAGTATGGTATCCGTACGACTTGCTACCGTTATTTCACCAGCAATCGGCGGTATTTTAATTGCGTTCAGTGGCGTTGCAACCGTGTATTGGGTCTCAACGGTGGGTACTTTACTCACTGTGTTTTTATTGATGGGGCTACCTGCGCTTAAACCACAACATGCAGCTAATGGTGAGAGTCCTCTTCGCCAATTAGTTCAAGGGTTTAAATTCGTTTTTAAAAATAAAGTGGTCGGCAGCACAATTTTAATTGGAACATTGCTTAGCTTTAGCAGTGCTATTCGTATTATTTTTCCGCAAATGGCAGATGAAATCTTTCACGGCGGTGCATTTGAGCTCGGTCTTATGTATTCAGCGGTACCTTTAGGTTCGACTTTAGGTGCCTTACTCAGTGGATGGACAACACGTTTACTCAGACCTGGCTTGGTCATGCTCTACACGTGTTTAGGTGTCTTTAGCTGCATGATTATGATTGGGCTTTCACCTTGGCTAATCGTGACTTTGCCAATTTTATGTGTTTTCGGATATTTAATGTCGATTGCCAACTTGCTTCAATACAGCATTGTGCAAGGACATACGCCTGATGAATATTTAGGACGTATTAATGCAATCTGGCTTGCTCAAGATGCATTAGGTGATTCGATTGCCACAACAACTTTAGGACTTTTAACGCGGTTTTTACCAATATCAGGAAGCATTCTCTTCTTCGGCATATTAAGTTTTGCGGTAGGATTTATGTTCTTATTCAACTCTCAAGATATGCGTGAAACAGGATTCCAAGATCCTAAATTACAAGAAAATTAAGCCATAATTTAAAAGAAGGCAATTCGTTGCCTTCTTTTGTTTCAAGCAGATATATTCGCTTTAAAAACCCAAGTCAAAATACAGTCTTGTTCCACTTTCCAGCCGCCTTGATAATGTTCTAAGAGTTGATGGCGATTTCGTATTTCTGATATAAAAGCCAATGTTAATGTTTGGTTTTCAAAATCAATATCGACTACCGATGCTTCTAAAAAGTCGATGTATTGTTTAGCTATAGGATATACAGCTTTATATAAGCTTTCTTTAACAGAAAAAATTAAGCTCACAAATTGAGAAAAATCAAAAAACTCAGAGGCTTTAATCTTCCAAAGTTCAAGTTCAGAAGGCGTTAAAATAAGATGTGCACTCTCTTGAGCAAATTCAGAGCTTACCCAATGCTCGATATCAATTCCTAAATAACCGGCTTTGTCGGATAACGCAACGATCAATTTATTTTGTGAATGACTAATACTCCCCACGACATGAGTTGGCCAGATAGGCAAGTGCTCTCGCATAGATGTTAGTGGCTGATCTAAATCTAAATGATGTTTTAAAACAGCTTGAGCCAATATCCTGCCACATAAATATTCATGTTGGCGTTTAGGATGGGCTTGAACAATTTTAGGGGGATGCTCTAATTGCTGATCTATATGTAAATGCAGTGTTTTTGATAAGTCTAAACCATAACAATAGAACGGCATTTTAAATAAAATTGGTTTAGAAATTTCGAAAATCAAGCCACAAAGAGACTCAGGAATATATAAATAATCACTTACAGCATTTGACATCAAATAAAGAATTTTTAACGAGTTATCTCCTATCTTATCGCATGGCAACACATCGATAAATAATTATATTTATCATTTGATAATAATTATTATTTACTTATACTATTGGATAAATTTTCCCCTTAATTTATTTAAAAATATTGATCATGAAACTTATAGGACTTTTTTTGACCCTGTTGGGAGCGGTCAGTGTCTATTGTAGTCATAGCAACCAAAACCTGTTATCTCAACATCTTCCCACTCTATTTAAATATTTAGGTCTGTTGTTTTTAATCATTGGATTAATTGCACTCTTTGCCAGCTTACCCAAAGTTGTTGCCGCTTTTTGTTGGTTCATGCTTATCATTTTTGCATGGTCGTTCCTTCCTTTTATGGCGCTTTTTAAAAGGAAACTGGTTTCATGAAAGCTAAAATTCAGTCTCCTATTCAGCCAGACTGGTGGAGTAAAACCTTTGCTGGTGGTGTTCTAGGGTTAAGCCTTGCCATTGCTTTTGGCAACCTGATTGTTTTATTGGGTCAGCCTTATATTTCGATGGATCTTTTGGCCCAATTAGGCATGTGGAGTGTTCCTTGGGTTTGGATGCCAATTATGTTTGGCACCTATTTCTTTGTGACAGGAAGACAAGCAATGATTTATTTATTTGTTGCCAACGTACTGGCTTATAGCTGTGTGTTTCTAATTCGGGGTTAAACAATGAAAGTACGTTCGGATATCATGAAACTTGCAAAAAGCATGCATACTTGGGTGGGTGTATGTGCAGGGATTTTACTTTTTATCTGCTTTTTTGCTGGCGGCCTCAGCATGTTTCAGCACCATATTAGTAAGTGGGCTACGCCAACGCAGCAAGTTTTACCTAAAGTCTCACCTGACCAATATAATGAGCTTATTCAAAAAGTACAGGCTGCCTATCCTGCTGCACAAAAGAACTTCACACTAAATTTATCGTCGAATGAGTTTCACTATGCACCCATTACATGGAGTGAACATGAGCGTGGAGATGGTTTTAATACTGCTCAGACCGCGTGGATGGCAAGCTTAGATGACAAAGGTCAATTAATTGTTGCACAAGAAAATCTATCTAAAGCAGGTTGGCTGATCGAACAGTTGCATGAAACCGCAGGAATTCCGGGCATGGCAGGCCATCATGGATTGGGTCTCTATGTGATGGGTGTGGTTTCGATTTTATATTTTCTTGCTCTGCTTTCGGGTGTAATCATACTTTTACCAACATTAGTGAAAGATTACTTTGTCATTCGCCCTGGTAAGAATAAAAAGCGCTTTTGGTTAGATGCCCATAACGTAATCGGAATTACCAGCCTACCTTTCCACATCATTATTAGTATTAGCGTGATTGTCTTTGCTTTTCATGACTTTTTTTATGATGCGATTGGACAACTTGCACTCAAAGGACAGCCTGTTTTTCAGCGTTCTCCCCCAGCGCTTATTCAACCTAAACAAACACAGATTGATGTGCAGCAAATATTAGTTCAAGCTAAAAAAGTTGCGCCTGAATATTCAGTTGACTATATCCAGTTCAGTGGCTTAGATAAACCTGAAAAAGCCAATGCACGTATTGCCCTCTATAGTTCAGATCAGATGTTACGCGGTGCGAATCAAGACTTTATGCGTATGAACCCTTACGCGGTTGAGCACTTTAATCATAAAGGCATTAATACGCAGACTGATGCTGGTAATAAGTTAATCAATGCAATGTTTAGCCTACATTTTGGAAGTTTTGGTGGTACGGGCGTACGTTGGATCTATTTTGTCCTAGGTATTGGCGGAGCTTTCTTATTTTATACAGGCAACATTCTTTGGGTTGAAACTCGTGCACGTAAACAAAAGCGTGCTGAAGATCCTGTTCCCGTGCAGCGTAAAGATGTAGTGTTCCTTGCGAACTTAACCATTGGTGCGTGCTTAGGATGTGTTTTAGCTGTAGTGAGCACAATGTTGGCCAGTCGTTGGCTTTTTGCAGCATTCAATATTGAAAGCATAAATCACCTTTTTATGTATGGTTATTATGCAATTTTCCTACTGACTTTGATTTACACCTTTATCATTGGCTATGCAAAAGCTTTACCGCAACTGCTGTTAACCTTGGTTTTGGTGTTATTTGCGATTCCTCTTACGTCTCTTGTGGCTCACTTAATTCCACAAAGTGGTTTATGGGTTCATGGCGGAGAAATTTTGCTGGTTGATTTCTTGGCTGTCATTTTTGCTTTGGCTTTCTGGCGTTTTTATCAACAAGCCCAAGATCGCCGAAAATCTGCTCCAACTGGCAGTTTATGGGCTAGCTAACAACCATAAATCGACAAGACTGAAATAATGTGTGAAGTCTGAAAAATTATAAAATCCACATTGTTTCGGTCAGTTGTTTAATTTCTTGAATATCATGACTCACATAAATCATGGGAATTTTTATTTCCTGTTTTACTTTTTGAAAAAAAGGAATAATTTCAGCTTTATGTGCGGCATCTAATGCCGATAAAGGTTCATCAAGTAATAACAGCTTAGGTGAATATAACAATGCCCGTCCGAGCGCTACTCGCTGTTTTTCACCACCTGAGAGCTTGATTGGCATACGTTGTAGCAAATGTTCTAACTTTAATAATTCAATAATGTAATCAGCCTCAAAGTGACGTTCTTGTTGTGCAAGATGTTTAAGACCAAATAATAAGTTTTGCTTTACCGTTTTATGCGGAAAAAGCTGTGCATCTTGAAAAACTAATCCAACATGCCGCTTTTGTGTGCTCAAATTAATTTTTTGATCTGAATCAAACCACGTTTGGCCCTGTATCTTAATGAGTCCACTACGTGGAGTGTTCAGGCCAGCAATCGCATGTAAAATTGATGTTTTACCAGAACCAGAGGCACCGAATAAACCAACGACTGAAGCATCTGACTGGAAACTAGGTTCAATAAGAAATTGACCCATTTGTAGCTGAAAACGGCAATCAATCAACATAATATTACCGTCCTAAGCGCTTTTTTTGATAACGATGAAACCACTGTGCAAACCATAGCGCTAAAAAAGCCACACTTAAAGATAAGACAATCAACCTTTGAATCGCAGTCTCTGTATCTGGTTGTTGCATCAGGCTATACATGGCCAAAGGTAAGGTTCTTGTTTCATCAGAAATATTACCTACAAAAGTAATGGTGGCACCAAACTCACCTAAACTACGACAAAAACATAAAATGGCACCAATTAAAATACCACTACTAGCGAGTGGTAAAGTGACATGAAAAAATACCCCTAAAGATGAAGCACCTAATGTCTTTGCTGCCATTTCTAAACGTTGATCGACTAGCTCAATCGCTAGGCGAATTGATTGCACTAAAAGTGGAAAACCCATCACTGCCGAAGCAAGAACTGCCCCTTTCCAGTTAAATGCGAACTCTAATCCTAAAGGTGCTAAGTATTGCCCAATAATGCCTCGGTTTCCAAAGACTTGTAATAGCAAATAACCCGGCACAACTGGAGGCAGTACCAATGGTAAAAATACCAATGTTTCAATGAATGACTTACCCCAGAACTCTTTACGTGCCAATACCCATCCTACAAAAATTGCAGGAATAAGGCTAATAATTAGGCAACTTGCCGCAACCTTACAAGAAAGTTGTAGAACACTAAGCTCTTCTGGGGTTAAAGAAAACATCATGGTTTTGCTTGAACCAACACGCTAAAGCCATATTTTTTAAAGACAGCTTTGGCTTGATTACTTTGTAAAAATTGATAGAACTGTGTTGAGTTCGGATTCTTTTTAATCATCCCTACAGGATAAATAATTGGCGAATGGGTATTTTCTGGAAATACGCCTGCTACCTTTACGTCTTTGCTAATCGCTGCATCGGTTGCATAAACAATACCAACCTGACATTCACCACGTGCCACAAAGTTTAGAGCTGCTCGAACATCTTCTGTTTCAACTAATTTTGGCTCAATACGATTCCACCAACCTAAATTGGTAAATGCTTGTTTAGCATATTTGCCTACAGGCACACTTTTGGTATCCCCTGTACAAATCTTCCCTGTAAACACTTTATTCGGATCGGTAGTTTTATCCAATTTAACCTTTAATAATTGTCCTTTTGGTGTAATCAGTACCAATCGATTACCTAATAAATTTATACGGTCATTTGCTGCAACTAATTTTTTGTTTTGTAGATAATCCATCCACTGTGTATCAGCAGAGATAAATACATCGGCTGGTGCTCCAGCTTCAATTTGTTTAGCTAATGTCGATGAGCCTGCATATGAAGTCTTAACTTCTACTTTATTCTGTTTTTCGTAAATTTTTTCTAAATCGTTAATCGCGTTGGTCAAGCTTGCTGCTGCATAAACAGTAACCGATTCGGCCTTTACAGAGAGACTGATTGACAACCCAAGACTTATGATTGAACTGACTATAGCGATTTTTTTTATCTGTATAGGACTTACCATTGTTTTTCCTTTTTTTATCGATTTATACAGCGATATATACCCTAGAATATAGCGATATACGTAGATGATGAAAAGCAGAAATCAGTTAAATATTAGGGGACCTAAATGCAGGTAGATGGTGCATTTCTCATTTTAAACTTCATTTTGGTGCAATATGCTGAAAGTTTATCTACCGAGATACTCTATTTTTAAAACCCATTTTCTTTCAGTGTCGGTTAATAGCTTGATTAGTTTTATGGCCATCACCATGCCAAGAAGCACATAGCGATGACCATAAAGATCTGTAAACAGATCAGTCGTTTATGCCAGCCACTTTTTAGATACGCAATAAAAAACGCCTATCCCCGACCATCTTTTACGATAGTACAGAATAGACGCCATTGTCTGTGTAACTGAAAATTGCAGCAGTGCTTTTTCAGCGTGCACTTTTTATTAAGCAAAAGCTATACCAAATTAAATGATTTCGTCGCTATGAAATCTTTTAATTTAATTTTTTAAATAGCTACTCATGATTTGATAATCATGTTCTAAGGCTTGGCGAGCATTCACTTCCATTTGTCGGTATTGTTGTAAGACTTTCTGACCCAAAGCTGTGATTGCTGCCCCACCGCCATGTGTTCCACCCGTTTGAGTTTCAACTAAAGCTGTTTCAAAGCACTGATTCATGGTATCGACCAACTGCCATGCACGGCGGTAACTCATATTCATAGATTTAGCAGCTTGAGAAATTGAACCCGTTCTCTCAATTGCTTCAAGTAACTCTGCCTTTCCTGGACCAAATGCAATGTTTTGCTCTGAAAGAATTCTGACTTGTAATTTTAATTTGTTTTCTTTCATAAGCTTAACTCACAAGGTTTGACTTTATACTCTTTAGGATTATAGGGAAGTTTAAGAAGATAAGACACCATACAAATTTAGAATTCTCAGTAATGCCTTGAAAATAATTTTATTAAAAAATCAAAACTGCACAAAGTGGATAAAGATCTGGAAAAAACGGATAGAGGTAAAGGCCTAATCGCGGTTCAATCAGTTAAAAGCTGAATGAATAGGATTGAGCAAATGACCTCATCTAATTTAAAACAATGGAATGATTTTGTAGATGGATGTATCGACTTCCGTCCTAAAGATGGCGTGTTTCGTATCGCACGCAATATGTTTACCGAGCCTGAGCTGTTTGATTTGGAAATGGAATTCATTTTTGAAAAGGTTTGGATTTATGCATGTCACGAAAGTGAAATTCCAAACAATCATGATTTCCTCACTGTTCAAATTGGTCGTCAGCCGATTATTGTGAGCCGTGATGGTAAAGGTGAATTACACGCCATGGTCAATGCTTGTGAGCACCGCGGCGCGACATTAACACGCGTTGCTAAAGGCAACCAATCTACATTTACTTGCCCATTCCACGCATGGTGCTACAAGTCAGATGGCCGTTTGGTCAAAGTAAAAGCACCGAGTGAATATTGCGAAGATTTCGATAAATCAAGCCGAGGCTTAAAGCAAGGTCGTATTGCTAGCTATCGTGGATTTGTATTTGTAAGCCTTGATACGCAAGCAACAGATTCACTAGAAGACTTTTTGGGTGATGCAAAACTGTTCCTTGATTTAATGGTAAATCAATCACCAACAGGCGAACTTGAGGTTCTTCAAGGCAAATCATCTTATACCTTTGCAGGTAACTGGAAACTACAAAACGAAAATGGCTTAGATGGCTACCATGTAAGTACTGTTCACTATAACTATGTCTCTACAGTTCAACATCGCCAACAAGTCAATGCATCAAAAGGTGCAGAACTCGACACACTCGATTACAGCAAATTAGGTGCGGGTGATTCTGAGACTGATGATGGCTGGTTCAGCTTCAAAAATGGCCATAGTGTGCTGTTTAGTGATATGCCGAATCCAACAGTTCGTCCAGGTTACAGCACCGTTATGCCTTATTTAGTCGAAAAATATGGCGACAAATATGCTGAATGGGCAATGCATCGTTTAAGAAACTTGAACTTGTACCCTAGCCTGTTTTTTATGGATCAAATTAGTTCGCAACTTCGTATTATTCGCCCTGTTGCGTGGAATAAAACTGAAGTCATCAGTCAGTGTATTGGTGTTAAAGGTGAATCTGTTGAAGCACGCCGCAACCGTATTCGCCAGTTTGAAGACTTCTTTAACGTGTCAGGCCTTGGTACACCAGATGATTTAGTCGAGTTCCGTGAACAGCAAAAAGGTTTTCAGGCACGACTTGAACGCTGGAGCGATATTTCTCGTGGTTGTCAGTCTTGGGAATATGGAGCGACCAAAAACTCAAAAGATTTAGGCATTCAACCCGTCATTACTGGCCGTGAGTTTACCCATGAAGGGCTCTATGTAAATCAACATGGACACTGGCAGCGCCTAATGCTCGACGGCTTAAACAAGAAAGCCTTGAAAATGCAGGATATTACTTTTGAAAACAATGCCCTAATGGATGAGGTGTAACCATGTCACAAGAACTATATTTTGCTGTATCTCAGTTTTTGTACAAAAAAGCAGAACTTTGTGATGCTTATGACTGGGATGCCTACCTAGAACTTTACGATGAAGATAGTGAATATCATATTCCACAGTGGATTGATGACCATAACTATGTTCAAGATCCGAATCAGGGTTTGTCTTATATTTATTACGCAGACCGCACTGGACTCGAAGACCGTGTATTCCGTATTCGTACAGGAAAAGCAGCTTCGGCAACGCCATTACCACGCACTTTACACAGCATGAATAATATTCGAGTTAAAACACTTGATGATGGTCTAATTGAAGCAAAAGTTGCATGGCAAACACTGTATAACCGTCAAGGTTTAGAAGGCTGTTTTTATGGGCATGCTACTTATCTTTTACGCCAAACAGCAGATGGTTTCCGCATTCGTCGTCAGCACAGCATTTTGCTTAATGACAAGATTGATTCCGTTTTAGACTTCTATCACGTTTAAGGGGAATGAAAATGGGACATTCAGTTGCACTTAACTTTGCCGATGGCAAAACATTTTTCATTTCGGTAAATAACGACGAATTGTTGCTTGATGCAGCAGTTCGTCAGGGGATTAACCTACCTCTTGACTGTCGCGAAGGTGTATGCGGCACATGTCAGGGACAGTGTGAAACTGGTATTTATGAACAAGAATATGTTGATGAAGATGCATTAAGTGAGCGTGATTTGGCCGAACGAAAAATGTTAGCTTGCCAGACGCGTGTGAAATCAGATGCAGCTTTTTATTTCGATCATGATTCAGCTATTTGCAATGCTGGCGATACTTTAAAAATTGAAACCAAAGTGACTGCGGTTGAGCTGGTTTCTGAGACAACAGCAATTTTGCATCTTGATGCAAGCAGTCATGCTGAACAACTTCAGTTTTTGCCGGGTCAATATGCTCGTTTGCAAATTCCTGAAACTGAAGATTGGCGTTCTTATTCTTTTGCCAATAGACCGAACGCAACCAATCAATTGCAATTCTTAATTCGTCTATTGCCAGACGGTGTTATGAGCAATTACTTGCGTGATCGCTGTCAGGTTGGACAAAGCCTATTCATCGAAGCGCCACTTGGTAGTTTCTATTTACGCGAAGTACAGCGACCACTGGTTTTTGTGGCAGGTGGAACAGGATTATCAGCTTTCTTAGGAATGCTTGATAACTTGGTTGATCAACCAAACTCACCTGCAGTTCAGTTATATTACGGCGTAAATAGTGAAACTGACTTGTGTGAACAACAACGTTTACACGCCTACGCAGAACAGCTTCCAAACTTTAGTTATCACCCGATTGTGACTAAGGCAACGGAAACGTGGCAAGGTAAAACGGGTTATATTCATGAGCACTTAAATAAAGATCAATTGGCTGAACAAGCTTTTGATATGTATTTATGCGGTCCGCCACCGATGATTGAAGCCGTAAAAAATTGGTTAGATGAACAAGCTCTGCAAAACTATCGTATTTACAGCGAGAAGTTTTTACAGAGCAATACATCACGTTGAAAATATAAATAGCTTAAGTGCAAATAATTTAAAAACCACTAAACCTGAAATGATTCAATATACTCTGTAAAGGGTATATTGAATTTTTGCATTTAAATTAAAAATTTTTATATATCAATAATATAAAATAATAAATTCCGACAAAATAAATTGACCAGTTCGCTCGGATTTGCTATAAATTTTGATAGATCTTAAGGGATAAGATCATGATGAGATTAAGTTATAGCACCTTTTATATCCCTCTATTCTATTTCTCGAATTTATTAAATTAATGGACTAGATCCGAATTAAAAATTTGAGGAAATCACATTAATTAGCGGTTAAATTGGTCTGTATTTTGCTTATATCTCATTGTAATTTGCGAGTAACTTAATTTTTTAAGTGCCGTATTTACTTGCTGCACAGCGAAGTTTTAAGGCTTTTGCAATACAAGTAAATACAGGAGTGAGCCAAAAGGGATATATATGAACCAAGCCAACTCCCCAGAACTCAGTGGACGTCATTTTCAAAACGAGTCTATCTTTACTGATCATAATTTGGTGTTTGATCATCACGATTTAAGCGAAACCTGCCGAAATGTAGGGCAAATTTTTAAACCGCATGATCTTAAAATTTCTCATCAGAAGCGAGATTTCAGTGCAACCATGCACCATGTTAAAACAGGTGCCCTGTCTATTAGTCGCTTGGAATATGGTGCCGATGTCATTATTGAACCAGATCATCTTGATAACTTTTACCTAATTCAAATCCCAACTCAAGGCTACGCAGAAATCGAGTTTGGTTCACAAAAGTTTACTTCTTATTCTCAAGTTGCTTCTCTTATTTCTCCTCAGCAATCTTTACGTATGCGCTGGCACGCGAACTCACCACAACTCATTCTAAAAGTTTCAAAGGATGATTTTACTTATCATTGTCGTCAGCACATTGCCGATTCAGAAAACAACTTACTCATTTTTGATCCCAAATTAGACTTTTCTACACAAAGTGGAGCCTATTTTTTACAGCTCGTTAGAACCTTGATGGATGCTTTAGCATGCGAGCAACACCCACTCCATCATCCTTTAGCCTTTAAACAATTTGAGTCAAACCTGTTTAATGCACTGATTTATGGTCAACCTAATAATGCATTACATAAAATTGATCATTATAAAGAAAAAACGGTCTCTCCTTATTTCGTGAAGCGTACAGAAGCCTATATTAAAGAACATTTACATGAACCGCTTAATGTCGAAATTTTGGCTGAACATGCAGGCGTGAGTGTTAGAACGTTATTTACTGGTTTTAAAAATTATTTGGGGACTACCCCAATGTCTTATCTCAAAGAATTACGTTTTGAACAAGCTCATTTAGAGCTCATGCATAATGAAAACCTATCAGTTACTGACGTTGCATTTAAATGGGGATTTACCCATTTAGGCCGTTTTTCTCAAGAGTATAAACGTCGTTATGGTGAATTACCTTCTTCTACTCGCCGCTCTGGTCAAAGTGAAGGCTTAATTACTTCAATTTTTTCTTAAACCAAAAATAGATAAAAACCTTTTATATTTATTGATATAAAAGGCTTTATTTATGACTTAGAAATGATGGACATAGCGAACTTGTAGTCGTGTGCCTTCTGGGCGGTTTTCAGCATCTTGCTCAAAATAAGCATTTGCAACCAGATGATCATTTTTAGAAAAACTATACATCGCACCCGGGCCAATTGCCCAGACTTGCTCACGTCTACCTTTGACTTTTTCACCATCAACTTCAGTATCTGTGACTTGTTTTAGCCAATAGCCATTTAGTCCTAAACGGAACTGTTCGGTAATGGCATAGTCTGTTGCGAAGTTTGCATGAATTGCTTGCCCTGCCTGCATATCATTTGCTCCAGCAAACGCATAGCTTGGGTCATCATTTTTAAAGTTATAGAGATAATGGATACGCGTTGAAGCTGTCCACTTTGGGTTAAACCAATATGTTGCAGCCCAATAAGGATCAAATGAAACGGCGTTATTACTTGGATTAATATCTTTTTGTTGATCGTATTCGCCAGTAGGTAAATTTACCTGAAACTCAAAACGATGTACAAACTTTGGCCCTTGTGCTCCCATGACTGGATCGAACTGAATAAACGGCCCGATCATAATGTCCCCAAAGCCACTTTGGGCTTTAATTGCAGCATTATTCAAGCCATCATCCATGTCCATTTTACTGACAAAAGGAACCAGAAAATTTATGCCTAGACTGGCTTTATCTTTTACTCGGACATTCGATAAATAACTAATCTGCTCAACCAGTACTTGATAATTTAAATCTGTTTTAGGTAAACCGAGTTTTTGTCCATTGGCATCGACCAATTTATTGCTATCATAATTTTGAAAATAGGTTTGAGCATACCAGCCGGGTCCTGCGGGTAATCCGCCATCGAGAAAGCTGGTCATACCTAAGTTTACGGTCGGTAAATCATATGCATGTGTAACCAAAGGCAAGCCCAACAATGTCCCTGCTAAAAAGCCATGTTTAATTAAAGTGCTTTTCATCTTCTTATTTCCTATAAAAAAATCACGACCGGATTGATCGTGATTGTGGTGAATTAATGAGCTAATTCTGGATGCTCTGCGGCAATCCGATACTTTCCTGCATGAAATACCAAAGGTTCGCCTTGACGTTGTTGGTACTGTTCAATTTGTCCAATAAAAATCAGATGATCTCCGCCTTCATACTGATTTACATTGCGGCAAACCAAAGTTGCGAGTGCATCGGTCAAAATTGGAACGCCCGCATTGCATTGTTGATGTGAAATACCTGCAAATTTATCTTCAGCACCTCGAGCGAAATGCCCTGAAAGCTGATGATGCTCTTGTGCCAACATGTGAATGGCAAAATATTCAGCTTCTACAAAATCAGACAAACTTGGTGCCGTTTTTGAAAGGCTCCACAAAATTAATGGTGGGTCTAAAGACAGTGAGGAAAACGAATTGGCTGTCATTCCTATCTTCCGACCATCTTTACCGCGGGTTGTAATCACTGTAACGCCCGTTGCGAATTGCCCAAGTAAATTACGGATTTCTCTTGGGTTTTCAGCATTAATCGCTTGTAAGCCTTGAGTTTCAATTGTGTCCATTTCTAAATCTCCCTTTAATGTTTTGCCCTTAAGCCACTTTTGCTGTGGTTTTTGAAGCCAAGAATGCTTGAGCCTGATTTGCATCAAACCACCAAGGAGCAAAAGCACGTGGGTCATCAAAGTTATTGGCCATAATTGAAGCAATGCTCTGGTTTTGGCTTGCAGCTGCTAATAGCTCAACAACATGCGGTTGTGGCGGTACGAGCAAGCTATTGGTCCAAGCCACTACTTTTTCTGCATAAGCCCAATAACGTTCAAAAGTTTGAACCATCCATTGTTCGCTAAAACCTTGATTATCATTGGCTAAAATGGCATCGAAATAGATCTTGCTACATTTGGCAGCATTGTTTGAGCCTTGACCAGTAATTGGGTCATTCACTACTAAGGCATCTGCCATACCAAAAATTTGCTTGCCAGAGGGTAATGTCAAAATTGGTTTGCGTACGGTCGGTGGGAAACGCCCTGCCAAATATCCACCTGCATCGGTTAATTCAACATTTGCGCAACGTTCATATTCCCATGGCACAAATTTCTTGAGTAAGTCCAAACTGCATTGCAGATGCTGTTCAGGTGTTTTGACATCTTGCCAGCAGTCCATTGGCCCGTTTGGAATACCTTCAAACACCATAATGTCGCAAGGTCCATTAACGGTAAGTGCCGGAAATGAAAAGTATTCACCAACTTCGGGAATAATGTTAAAAGTCACACGTGAATAAGGTGAAATTGGCTTCATGTTTTTGACATAAGTCAAAGCTAATGCGCGTTGAGGCTTATCAAAAACACTACGTGCATCATCACGCTCAAACTGTTTAACAACTTCACCTTTACCAGCTGCTAGCAGTACAAGTTCATACTCATTTGCGAGTTGTTCTAATTCTTCAATGCCTACATCTTGAATGACTAATTGACCACCACGGCGTTCAAATTCTTCCATCCAATATGGCATTTTGACGCGTTGATCGACCGATTGAGCATAGCGTTCAAGACGAGCACTCCATTCAAATGCTTTACCACCATTTTCAGGGTTAACTAAAGCCAGCCCAATGCCTTCCACTGCTGGACATTGTTCTTCCCAAAAATTTAAACCTAAGTCACGTTCAGTTTGTAAAGCGGTATGAAACATACACTGGCTTGACATGACTTTACCTTGACGGATTTCATCGGCAGTTCGGTTGGTGATCATGGTCACGTCATAACCTGTATCTAGTAAACCCAAACCAAGCTGTAAACCAGACTGTCCTGCTCCAACAATTGCAATACGGCGCATAATCTTCTCCATAATTTTCTAAATGTGTTAAAACGCTGTGCTATTCAGCTAAACGTGGAATAGCGGGCTGTGATCCTTCAGGGCCCATTACTGAATATCCGCCGTCGACCGCATAATCTGCTCCAGTGACGAAACTCGCAGCGGGTGACAATAAAAACAAAACAACATTGGCGACTTCTTCTGGGTGACCCAATCGGCCTAGTAAGTGATAATCGGCTGCCACGCTATCGGCTTTTTCACGGTTATTGCCACTGACTTCTGCAATCACACGAGACCATGTCCAACCCGGTGAAACTGAATTGACGCGAATGCCATCGGCAGCAAAATCCATTGCCATGCTTTGTGTGAGTTGACGTATTGCGGCTTTAGACACTGGATATAGCCAGCGGCCTGTTTGAGCCACTTTGGCCGAGATTGAAGTGAAGTTAACGATTGAACCTTGCTGCTTTTTTAGGTCATTGTAGAAAGCACGGCTCAGTTCAACTGTAGAGACCAAATTAATATCGAGTGCTTGTAACCAGTCCTGACGTGAAGATTTAAAACCGTCATCTAGATATGTACATGCCAGATTTACCAAGTAACTCACTTCGCCTAAATGCTGGTGAATATCTGCCACAGCTTGTTGAATAGCCGCATCACTGGTTAAATCGGTTTGAATAAACATCACATCATGGTTAAAGCTTTCAGCAATTGCCTTACCTTTGGCATCAATATCTAAAATAGCGACATGAGCACCCGCACTTACCAAAGCTTGTACAACGGCTTTACCAATGAGTGTTGCGCCGCCGCTCACCACAGCGACTTTTCCTTTTAAATCTATATTCATTGCAGATACTCCTTAATTGACTGGCTTGCCTTCACTACTTGACCAAGATGGCATCAAGGTATTTGAAGGAAGATCTTCATCAAGAAGTTTTCGCGCTGTCTCGACACCTGCAACGGGTAAGCCTGTTGGATCTAATAAGCCAATTTGAACGAGCACCGATGCTTGGTCCCAGTAAATATGCTCATGGCACAGCTTTGAGCCTCTGAATTGAATTACACCCAACATTGGAATTTCGACATATTTACCAGTCGGTTTTACACCCGGTAATAACCAGTCAATTTCTGCATCGTGTGTAAAGCTCATAATGAACTCGTCTACCACTTGCGTTGAGCCAACGGTACGAGAGATTGAAGTGATCTTCATATCTTTCGGGTTTTGATGAACAAAATGGTACTGATAAAAACGGGCAAGCTGGCTTTGCCCCACACCGCCAGTCAACGTTGGAATATGGTTCACATAAGGTTCTGCGACCATCGTTGCCATGGTTGCTGGCACGTCACGCGTATCAAACTCATGACGAATATGCTCTTCCCATAACGCAACTAGGTCATATTTCGGCCCAATCGTGTCATGTAGTGCTGTTACTGTACGCTCGTGGGCAAAGCGCGCTGAAGGTTTGTGATAATGATTGCTTTTTGGACGTGCAAATGCATGATCAACAGCTTCGTAAACATAAGCTTGTACATTTGAATATTGGCTGGCTGCATCGACAATCGCTTGCCTAGCATCTGGCGGTGTAAATTGGTCTAGTTCGGCAATATGTAAAACCAAACGTCCTTTTACATTGGCTAACTCATCTAACGCTTTTTCGATGCCTACGCCGTAATAACCTACGGCACATGCCACTTCAGAAAGTCGACAGCCTGCCAGATAAGCAAGCTTTCCGCCTAAGCAATAGCCCACTACAGCAAGGCCTGTAGTTGTGTCGCATTCTGGTCGTGTCTTTAAAAAAGTTAAGCTGTCTTGAATATCTTCAACACCGAGGTTTTCGTCATATTGCTGATAAAGTTCAAAAGCTTTTTGAAAATCTTCTGGTGTATAACTCAGTTCAATATTAGGTGCTACACGCCAAAATAAATCAGGAACTAAAACGGTATAGCCTTCTTCTGCAAGAAAATCTGCCTTTTCCCGCATGGCTGCATTAACACCAAAAATTTCCTGACAAAGTACGACGCCCGGCCCTTTTCCTGTTTCTGGTGTCGCTAGATACGCACTGAACCGTTTTCCAGATGCAGTTTTAATTTGAACGGTTTGACCAGCCATAGTGTCAACTCCTGACATTGTTATGGCTTTATCTTCTATCCGAATATTTTTTTAGACTGTCCAAAAGCTGCAATCACTATCCAATCTGTGCGCAATTATGAAAAAAGATAGCAATGGATAAAACATATAAAAGAATAAAGTTAATGAATTTCAATATTTTAATATAAAAAATAAAAATGCTGCTTTTTATCTAATTTGGAAAAAATGGATGAAGATTAGGACTTATTGGATAGTGACTACTGGCTAAAAATAGTTCAATCAAAGTCATGTAATTAGTTTGATTACATAAGAAAAGCTCAGTCATTTTTCTAAATTAAGGCGCTTTATTTATGCATCGACCAAAGCCAATTTATGGACACAACAAAACGTTAATGCTCATCAATATTTTATGTTGTAGTGCATTTTCTACTCAGGCTTATTCAGCGGATGAAGAATGGAAATTTACATTAAAAAATGCATATATAGATAGAAACTATGACAATTCCGCTGTGAAAGACACGGGTAGCTGGTCGCAATCAGTTTCTCTATTTTACACCTCAAATATGCATGACACGCCGTTAGAAATTGGCGGAACCCCGATTCAAATTGGCGCAAATGCTTCAGCACAATATGCGGTTCGCTTAAGCCAAGATAAACATGTTGCAGATACGGTATTACCTTTTGATAAAGAGACTCAGTCCCAAGCACCCGATTATTTAAAATATGGTGCGACATTAAAGTTAGGCTATAACAAGACGCTACTGAGCATTGGTGAATTATGGCTAGATTTACCCGTAACCACTGTAGATGCAAGTCGTCAGCTACTGACCTCTTATTGGGGAACCAACCTTAAGTCTCAATTGAGCGATAAGCTTTTTGCTGAAATTGGCCGTATTGAAAAAGTATCACCACGAAATGAAGAAGATTTTCATCGATTTTCTTTTACCTCAAAAGGCGTGACTGGCTACTCTGATGGCCTTAACTATCTAGACCTGCGCTATCAAATCACTCCTGCCTTGAAAGGCGAATATTACTTCGGAAATATGGAGGATTTATATAATAAACATTATGTGGGAATGGACCACATATGGAAGAACTCTAATTTTTCGATCAATTCAAAATTCAAATATTTCAATGCAAAAGATAATGGAAATCTTTTCGACATCGATGCGCAAAATGTAGGTTTATTAGAAACGCTCAAAGTAAAAAATCATAGCTTTGGTTTAGGTTATCAACAAATTATTGGCGAGTCTGCCTACCCACTACCTGATGGTTTCTTGCCTGAAACTTATTTTATTAACTGGAACACGACCGGTTTCTTCAAACAAGATGAAAAGTCTTATCACTTCATCTATGGCTATGACTTTAAAGATCATGTGCCCGGTTTAAATACGACCTTCAAATATGTATATGGCGACCACTTTAAGACAGCAGATGGCTTAAAAAACAAAGAAAGTGAAGCAAACGTTATTGTCAATTATGCCCTTCAACAGCCTTTTCTCAAAGGTTTAGCCCTTCAGTACATCTTTATCAATTACGACGTTAAGCATGGAAACGATTTTTCGGAAAACCGTTTCTTTGTTAATTACAGCAGAAAATTTTAATGAGTTAAGGAATACATATGAAAACGATAGATGCAAATTCGGTAATCAACCGCGAAAAACTGTCCCCCTTACAGTGGATGGTTTTTATCCTAGGATTTTTTGTCTTCTTCTGTGATGGCTTAGACACAGGGATTATTGGTTTTATTGCTCCAGCATTGCTTGATGATTGGGGAATTACCAAGCCTCAGCTTGCGCCTGTTTTAAGTGCCGCTTTAGTCGGCATGTCAATCGGTGCCATTATTTCAGGGCCTCTGTCCGATAAGTTTGGGCGTAAAGGCGTGATTGTTTTTACAAGCCTTTTGTTTTCAATATTTACCATTTTGTGTGGCTTTGCCGACTCGACCCAAGATTTAATGATTTACCGCTTTATTACAGGTATCGGTTTAGGTGCTGCCATGCCAAACATCAGTACCATTGTCTCTGAATATATGCCTGTAAAACGTAAAGCATTCCTAACAGGATTAGCAGGTTGCGGTTTTATGCTTGGTATTTCTTGTGGTGGTGTGTTGTCAGCTTATCTATTAGAAAGTTATGGCTGGGCCAAGGTCATTATTATTGGTGGAAGTATTCCCCTAATTTTAGTGGTTGCCTTATTACTTAAATTACCTGAATCAACTCAATACTTAATTACGCGCCAACAACAAGATAAAGCACAACGAATTTTAGAAGATATTCAAGGGCATCCATTCCAAGAACCAGTAAAACTTATCTTAGCCCAAACAGAAACAGCATCAGAGGAAAATCCGGTTAAAATCGTTTTAGGAAAATACCTTTGGGGTTCAAGCATGCTTTGGCTGTGCTGCTTTACGAGTCTCTTAGTGTTTTATCTTTTAACAAGCTGGATGCCAACAATTTTAAAAACAGCCGGTTTTACGACGCAACAATTTAGTTTAATTGCAGCTATTTTCCCTTTTGGTGGCGTGATTGGTGCAACCATTATGGGTTGGTACATGGATAAACTGAACCCAACCACAGTGATTAAATACTCTTATTTAATTGCTTTTGGGCTATTCATTGTCGCAGGCTTAGTCAGTTCAAATATTTTCTTATTGGGTATTACCATTTTCTTAATTGGTGCATTACTTGCTGGTGCTCAATCTTCTTTACTACCACTTGCAGCCATTTTCTACCCAGCGGTGTGCCGCGCGGTTGGCGTTTCGTGGATGCATGGTATTGGTCGTATCGGCGCAATTATAGGTGCTTTCTTTGGCTCACTCATTTTCACGTTTAACTTAAGTTTAAGCGGTATATTCTTTATTCTTGCATTACCGACCTTCATTTCATTTATTGCCCTTAGTCTTAAAGTCATTTATGAAAAATCTAAAAGTAAGCAAGTGTTGAATCTTGAAAATAGTATTTAAAAATATATAGATAAATAAAAACCTGATTGGGTTTACTCAATCAGGTTTTTATTAGTTAAGAGGTTAAATGCTTAAAAAATTTTGCCCTTCGTTTCACTTGGTTTTTCACCAAACTCTTCGCGATATTCTTGAGAAAAACGACTTAAATGATTAAAACCCCAGTCATAAGCAAGCTTAGAAATAGACACTTTTCTATCAGCACCTGTTGTACTCAAAATCTTATAAATTTGTTGTAGACGATACTTTTTCAAATAGGACATTGGGCTTGTACCGTAGTATTGCTGAAACTCATCGTACAACTTGGATTTTGAAACCCCCGCTAGACGTTGCAAATCTTCTGCACAGATTTCTTCATGGGCGTGTTCAATAATGAAATTCCGCACCTTTCGGATATAGGCTGGTTCATCCTGATGCGAGAGCGATTTTAAGGCTTCAGAGTAGTTGTTTTCTTGAGACAACAATAACGCCTTAATTACAAAATTTTCATAGTCTTCAGACAGCATCTGCAAACCATAAAAATTGCTATATTGAGATTTTAACTGTAAAAAATTCTGAATATTTTTCCACCAAGCTCCAATCAGTTGCTCCGAGTCCAGATGCATTTCTGGATTAAAAATGATGGGTGCATCTATCGGTTTATTCAGTAGATCTGCAAGAACAATTTGCATGCTTCGCTCAGGAATAACCACTTGAAATTTTCGACAATCTTTATCAATAATCAAATCTTGCTGATCGTTATTTGAAACAATAAGCCCTCTGTTTTCATCAGACTGATAATGAGCGCCACGAATGTTGAGAGCTTGTCTTCCTTGTATCGGTAAGCTAATGCTATAAGCTTTTAGATTAGAGATGTTAATGGCAACATTTGCACCATAACTAATTGTGCCAATTGCCATTTTTTTATTAGGCAAACGCATTCCATCATAGTGAAAATCGAGAGTGTCTTTGTAAATTGTGTCTAGACGGTGTTCACCACAAATTGTGGACATCAAATTCTGCGCAAATTCAGCTTTACGTGAATAATGATTGAGTTCCATCTGTTGGCTGAGTGATATCATATCCTTTTCACCTAGCTAATAACTTATTGCTTAAAAAGCAACTTGTATGCCAATTAATATCCTTTAATTGACGAGTTTTCCTGAAAATATCTAATCAAGAAAGAGAGTAAAGATTACTTTCTCATACTCTATTAGATTTTAAAATTGGAAATAAGTTAAATACCTTTAAAGTATAATTTCATACCTTAACAAACTTATTTTATTAGATTTTTATAAGCAACTAAGCAACTAAGCAACTAAGCAACTAAGCAACTAAGCAACTAAGCAACTATAGTAGAGATAAATCATTGTTTTGAACAGTAAACTTAGATATCTTTTTATTCACAAAAAACCGCCTATTAAAAAATAAGCGGCTTTTATAAAACTCTAAATTATTGTGCGGTATAACCCCCATCCATAACCACAGCCTGACCCGTTACCCCACCTGCTTTGTCACTCGCAAGGAAAATTGCATAATCAGCAATTTCTTCAACAGATAACAAACGTTTTTGAGGAACCATTGCCAGAATTACATCTTCAAGTGCACTATCTAGACTCACATTACGGGTTTTAGCCAAATCTGCAATTTGACCGCGAACCAATGGTGTGTCTACATAACCTGGGCATAAGGCATTTACCGTAATACCGTCACGTGCACATTCTAATGCGGCAACTTTTGTCAGACCGATTAAACCATGCTTCGCGCTGTTATAGCCTGCTTTGCCTGCAAAGCCAATCAAGCCATTAATTGAAGCCATATTAATAATACGGCCCGATTTTTGAGCTTTCATGATTGGGAAAACATGTTTAATGCCAATAAATGAACCAGTGAGCATGACCTGAACTAACTTTTGAAAAACAGCCGTTGGAAACTCTTCAATAGGTGCAACATGTTGAAAACCTGCATTATTAATTAAAATATCAACTGTTCCAAAGGTCTGTTGAGTTAACTCAATTGCTTGTTTATAAGCATCTTCGTCAGTTACGTCACATGGTGCAGATAATGCTTCAAAGCCTTGTCCTGTTAGCAACTTTGCCGTTTCTTGGCACTTTTCAGCATTCATATCAGAAATGACAACTTTTGCACCTTCTTGAGCAAATTTCTTGGCAATTTCTAGACCGATCCCGCTTGCAGAGCCTGTAATAAAGGCTACTTTTCCGTCTAAAAGTTTAGTCATCTATTTACTCCTTAATATTTTTAACTTGTTGGTTTAAACAATACCAGTCACGGTAAAGACCGTAATCACCACAAATACAGCTAATGTTTTAATTACTGTGACTGCAAAAATATCCTTATACGACTGTTTATGGGTTAAACCTGTAACAGCAAGTAAGGTAATCACGGCGCCATTATGAGGAAGCGTGTCCATACCACCCGATGCCATTGCAACCACACGGTGCATGACTTCTGGAGGAATACCAGCGGCTAAAATTGCGGCATTGTATTGTTCTGCCATCGCACTTAGAGCGATACTCATGCCACCAGAAGCTGAACCGGTAATACCCGCTAAAACAGTTGTCGTCACAGCTCCATTCACTAAAGGATTTGTAAAAGTACTGCTCATTGCATGACTAATCAGGGCAAAGCCCGGTAATGACGCAATAATTGCACCGAAACCATATTCAGAAGCTGTATTCATCACTGCTAAAAGTGAGCCACCAATACTGGCATTAATGCCCTCTTTAAAGTTTGTCACTACACGTTGGTAGTCAAATAAAATTGCAGCAATAATTCCGACAATAAGTGCTAAACCAACAGCCCAGATCGCCCCCGTTTTTGCAACATCAACGGTGTAATCGGCTAAACCTACAGTGGCAAAATCAAAGCCATTTGGATACCACTCTTTAATCGCTTTAGACAAATATTTGTTCATTACAGCAACAAGAATGAGAGGTACAAATGCTAAAAACTGACGAGCTGTGCTTCCATTATTTTGCATAGATATATCGGCTTCAGCTTCTTGGGATGGTGTATTGTCTACTCCAAAACCAGAAAAGCCTTCACCCGATTTCGCAGCAGCACGACGGCGCCACTCCAAATAGGCTAAACCTGCACATAAAACAAAAATAGCGCCAATAATCCCTAAAAATGGGGCGGCATAAATATTGGTACCAAAGAATGTAGTTGGAATTACGTTCTGGATTTGTGGCGTACCAGGCAATGCATCCATTGTGAATGTAAATGCACCAAGCGCGATTGTGCCTGGAATTAAACGTTTTGGAATATTAGCCTGTCTAAAAAGCTGGTTTGCAAAAGGATAAATTGCAAATACTGCAACAAATAAGCTGACACCGCTATACGTTAAAATTGCACCTAATAACACAACGGTTAAAATCGCTTTTTTTGCCCCAATCCATCTCACAATAGTTCGAGCGATAGATTCGGCAATTCCAGACATTTCAACGACTTTACCGAAAATTGCCCCTAGCAAAAATACAAGAAAGTAATCTTTAATAAAGTTCACCATTTTGGGCATAAAAACACCCGAATAAAACGGTAAAACATTGGCTGGGTTAATGAGTAAAACCGCGAGTAAGGCACAAATTGGTGCCATAAGAATGACAGAAAAGCCCTTATAAGCTGTGTACATTAACAGCCCAAGTGAAAGTAGAATTACAAATAATTCCCACATGTATTCTTTCTCCATAAAGAATAAATATTTTAGAAATTCCATATCTATTTGATTAATTTTAAGTTTATTAGATCTATTTCCATGTCCTGCAAAATAAATGCAAAATTCCTGCAAAACAGTTAAATCTAATAATCATTTTACTGACATAAATGACAACATCTGTTTTGAAGTTTTCTATAAAGATTTCTTTTTAAGATGTTGTAATTTTCATGTAAATAGCAACGTAAACATTACAACTATTGCAGTTATTTTTGTACTGATGTTTGATTAGAATTACAAATTAATAAAATTATTGATTTTGAAAAAAATAAGTTAAGGAAGACAAGATTATGTACTCAAACTATGAAATTTCGACTAGAAATGTACTATCACTTTTTGATGTTAAAGTCGATCAGTTTGCACTTATACGTATGGTATCCTAATGATATTTTTTAAGTAAAATATCGACGATATTCGTTTGGGTAATTTCCATAATGTTCTAAAAAACGACGACGTAAAGTCGCTTCAGCGTTAAATCCACAACGCTCTGCAATACGTTTTATAGGAAGATCAGTATCAACTAACATACGTCGAGCAGCTTCAAGACGCAATTGTTGAACTGCTTTCGCGGGTGTAATTCCTGTATCTTTTAAAAAGTGACGTACAAAGCTTCGTTCACTCATGCAGCTATATGTGGCTAAAGCATTTACAGATAAATCGGCAGTTAAGTTATCAGTTATCCAAGCATACAATTCAGAAAATCGTTCGGTTTCATTTTGAAAAAATAATGTAGTACTGAATTGCGCCTGTCCTCCTGGTCTTTTGAGAAACACAACCAAAGTACGTGCTACCTCAAGTGCCAACTTATATCCCAAATCATCGCTAATCAATGCTAATGCTAAATCAATACCAGCACTTACCCCAGCAGATGTCCAAACTGAACCATCTTGAATAAAAATTGGATTATTTTCGACAATGACCAGAGGGTATTTTTGGGCAAACTCGCCACATACACTCCAATGTGTTACAGCACGACGTCCATCAAGTATCCCACATGCAGCCAGAAGAAATGCACCACTACAAACTGCGGCAACTCTTCTTGAATATTTAGAACGATTTTTTAACCATTCCGTCAACAATCTATCGTTCACTGCAGAATAGATACCAGCTCCCCCAATTGCAATGAGTGTGTCTGTTAATACATCTTCATTAGGTAATGGCTCTGCCAATAGTGGTAATGCTGTTGATGTTTTTACTATTCCAGGTTGTGAAGCAACCACATGTAGATTGTAAAGTGGTGGATCCCCTCTTTGTTCCATCAACTCATTAGCCGTACTAAATACTTGCAAAGGCCCACTAAGATCTAGCAAATTAACTTCTGGAAAAATGATGAAGTGTATGTTGCGTTGTAACATCAATTGCACCTATCTTGGCGGGAAATGGCTCATTTTTGGCCTAAATGCTATTTTTAGAAGATGTAAATTAATCCTATAACTGACACTACCTGATACTTTCAAGGAAGAAAACCAACAATTGTAGTGTCAATTGAGACGTGTATAAATAAGTTCAAAATGCCTTCTTAGACTTGTACTTATTAAATTAGCATACGTCAAAATTGAACGTGTGATGATTTAATTAGAATAAGTATATCAAGGTCAAACATAAGGTATTAATTAAATGAAAAATAGTCACTTATCAAAAACTCCTCATGAACATCCTTTAAAGTTTATAGAGGCTTTTAATTCAGGAGACCCAAATCGAGTAGATTCAATGTATGAACCCGATGCAATTATTATAGACAAACAAGGACATTTTGTAACAGGTAAAGAAAGGTTTGACGTAAATGCTAGCTTCCTGAAACTAGGCCTACCTATTGAGGAGGAAGTAAAGCAAGTATATATCACCGGAGATATTGCCATGCTTATTGTTGATTGGAGAATCAAAGGAAAAACCTCGAATAATGAAGATATTGATTTTAGTGGAAGAGCAGTTGATGTACTTCGTAAAGGGACCGATGGTTATTGGCGATTTGTAATTGATAATCCATGGGGTACTTCAGACGAATAGCTTTCTGACTTAAAAATCAATGGTGGTAAACATTGGACCTATCAATAGCTTTACCACTTTTTTTTTAGCGACACTAAACTTGCAAAAACAATAAAAGATCTAGAGCATTGAAATCAAAATAAAAGTAATAAAGCCTAAATAATATTGAGTAAGAAACAACAATTTCAATATTTGGCGTGAAATGAGCATATTTTGGCTTAATTACCTTTTTAAAAAATATTATATTTCATGCGTTAAATGTAGATTTGAATTAATAAATATTTAATTTTCATAAATCACTAGGAACAAGGTCGATAGCTTCTGTCGAATATACATTGCTAATTTATGAGGAAAAGCAGATGAATAATTGCCTGACTCAGACTAATTTGATGAAGATACGAGCAAATAGTTTAAAAGGTTATATATCAGCAATGCGGGAGCTTATGATTGATCCCTATTCATTGTTAGATCAATATAAGCTTACTATCGACTTACTTGAAAATGATGAAATATTAATATCACAACAAACTGTAATTCAATTATTAGAAGCTAGTGCATCTTTAACAAATTGCGCTGATTTAGGGTTAAGAATATCAACACATCAGGATATTAGTATTTTAGGAATACTGAGTATAATGTTACAAAATGCATCCTCCATGAGAAAAGCAATAGATTATGCAGCACATTTTCTATATCTATATGGTCAAGGTTTTTCATTATCATACAATGATCAAAGTCCTCTAGTACACAATGCCTTTGAGGTGGTTTTTGAAGCGAGTTACAACGGTCCTCCTCCAAGGCAATCTATGGATCTATGTATTGGTACAATACATCAGCATGCAAAATGCTTATTTGGGAAAGATTATGGTCTTAAAGCGGTCTCTTTTCCTTATGATAAATCAGCCTCATTGAGTATGTATCAGAAAGTTTTTAACGTCCCTATTTATTTTAATCAAGAACGAGCATCCCTACATATAAGTAAAGACTTCTTATTATTAGAGCCTAATGGATCGAATCCATTACTTAGACAGATTGTTGAAGATTATATATTAAGAAATTTTAGCATGCGAAATGATAGTTTCAGTGATCGCGTTAAAAAAACTCTGAGATTAAATCTAGGTACCTCTCAAACAAGTAAAATTAATATTTCTAATCTTTTAGCGATACATCCTAGAACTTTACAAAGAAGGCTTAAAGATGAAAATACAACTTTCGAAGAAATAAAAGATAATTTAAGAAAGGATTTAGCTATTTATTATATAACACAAACAACTATTCCTTTTTATCAGTTAACAAGTTTATTAGGTTTTCCTGAGCAATCTGCTTTAAGTCGAGCTATAAAACGCTGGTATGACCTAACACCAACAGAACTTAGAGTAATGAGATTTATAAAATCCTAGAAAATAATCACAATATTTTTACTTAAAATATTAAAACTTTAATCAACCCCTTTAGTTTTATCCAATATTCTTTGTATCACAGTGCGAGTAACTGAAAAATTTTTAGCTAAACCGTATACTGTATGTCCCTTTTTATACATTTCTATTACTTTAGCTTTCTGTTTTTCATTTAAAATTTCCGGACGTCCAACTTTTTTAGTATTTTTTATATCTATATTATTTGAAAGGCTAAATTTTTTCTCAAATTCTTTACACATACTCAAAAAATGGATGAAAAAAACTTTTAATTCACCATTAATTTCACTTTTTGAATAATCTAAACATATTAATTTTATTCTTTTTTCATCTAGTTCCTTAAGCATATTATAAATTTCATCAAAGCTATTACCTAAACAATCTAAACTTTTTATTACCAATCTATCTTCTTGCTCTAAAGAATAGTTTATTAAATTCATAAAAATGTTTCTATAACAGATTGATTTACTTACTAGCACCTCTTCTACTACTAATCTATTTTTTTGAATATTGTACCCATAATCCTTAAATATTGATATATAGTTTACTTTATCAATATTATCATATGGATCAACTCTAATATAAGCATATGTACGCATTTTACAAACCCAATAATATACCACCAATCATCAAAATCAATGCACATATATCTAATTAAAAAAACCATTAATTATATAAATATAAGTTTATTAGATTTCATCATATTTTATTGTTTATCGAAATAAAATTATTGACAATATGAGACAATCACTTAACACCCTGAGACAGTTTTTTTAAATAAATTATTTATAAATTTTTTATATTAGTAGATTTCTTTTCAACAATTGGTTCTGTAAATTATAATTCTGATAAAAATTTAAGTTAATCTTAATGAATACATCCGATTAGGTAATTGTTTCCTTTAACTTGCAATAAATCGCAATCGGATGTATCAATTTTTAATTTTCATAATTAAGAATATGGGTAATCCCAGATAAAAATTTGAATTATCATTTTCCAAATTTCAGCAAGCACCTCTGTCTTTATGCCATTTTCTATTAGGTGGATTAGTCTTTAGGAAGCGTTTTGTTAATTTCACCACCTGCAGTTTCATAAAATTTTAATAAGTTGAAACTTTCATAGTTAGCGAAAATACAAAAGAGAAGAGCGACTAGCAAAATTAGGGTAATTTTATTCATTTCATTATACCTTAGAGATTTTAATTTTTTTAATTTCACAATGGTACATGAAAATACTATCAAAACCTTAATTATTAAGAATCAATCACAATTTATTACAAAAGCTGTTTTGTAAAACTTAACCACCTTTTAAATCTCTTAATGCCAATACATCTTGCGAATCAACAACAATGACCAGACGACGGGATTCTTGTGCCAATTTTACTTTCCTTCTAGGCAATAAAAAACCGCACTAAGCGGATTTATGAAAGTAGATATCTATAATTCTTTGGCGCACTTCAGAGAAGCTGCTCTTAAGTCATTATCAGCTTTGTAAAGCATATTCAAATTAGAGGCACTTATAGTTGTTCTAGCTTCAAGTATATCTTTGTTTAGGAGCTTCACTTCTAGAGTCATACCATTTTGAATGTAAATCATATTATTTGCATACTTAACTTTGTTGAATACAACATACCCATTAGTATCGTCACAAAGTATTCCATTGCCATCTGAATCAATTTTTATTGTCGATATGCCAGGGCTGATCGAAACCGTCCATACACCTGATACCGATGGAGTTGAAGGTTGGATTTCACTAAATTTATTATTCACCATTTGAGTGGCTGGAGTTACACATCCACTTAATAAAAAAAACAAGCTCAATGCAAATATCTTTTTCATTAAATTATCCATTTTAGTTATGAGTAAAATTTACCAGATCAGAAAATGGAAAACCACCCGAAGATAACTTAAGTAGTTCAGCCTATTGTTCTTCACTTTCTTTTTCTTAATTTTTGTCAAAAAAAATCTTATTAGACAAATTTTCGTATAAATTACAGCACTAGGCTGGAACTGTAATCTAAAGGAACGAAATGACGCTTAAACAACTAAAAGCTTTTTTGGCCCTTGCTCGTACGCTCAACTATGCCAATGCCTCTTTAGATTTACATCTTAGCCAGTCCGCTTTAAGCCTCAGTATCAAAAGTCTAGAAGAAGAATTAGGTGGAAAACTATTTAACCGTAATACACGCCGTGTTGAACTTACTCAGGAAGGTAAATCACTTATTCCCTATGCAAAAAAATTAATTGCCAATTGGGATGAAATGGAAAATGATGTTAAACAAAGGTTTAAGCTTAATCGTGGAACCTTAAGTATTGCCTCTATGCCATTTGTGACTCATGCTATTTTGCCTCAAGTCATTCATGAGTTTTTGAGCCTCCACCCTAATCTTAATTTTTCAATTCATGATATTCCTAATGAAACCATTATAGAAAAAGTACAGGATGGTATTTTTGAGCTTGGCCTATGTTTTGAACCAGATCTCACTGAAGGTTTAGAGTTTAAACCGCTTTTTGAAGAAGATTTTTTAGCTCTATTACCAAAGACTCATCCCTTTGCACAGGCTTCGTCAATTACATGGCAGCAGCTTTGTTCTAACCCATTTGTCACTTTGCAAAAACCTTCGATTGTTCGTTATTTGGTTGAGCAAAATTGTTTACGAAATAATATAACTCTTGATTTGAAAGTTGAATGTCATCAAATTTCATCACTTTCAAGTTTTGTTGCTTATGGAATTGGGGTAAGTGCAATTCCAAGACATTTTGCGTCTCACATTGATAAAGAACACAATGTATTAATTGAGCTACAAGACGAAGCTATTCATAAAACAGTTGGAATTGTCTATAAAAAGAACTTTGAAATTTCAAATATTTCAGCTCAATTTATTGAAGCATTGCTTCAGTATAAATTTTAAAAAATTAAATACTGTATTTTAGGATGAGCTAAGCTTACGGCTAAGGTGAATTTCTTAATTATTATAAATTTCAATGCTATGAAATGATTTTTTTAAGATTTTTTGCTTTTGTGCTTCTTATCTTTTGTTGTTAATTTGATGCGATTCATTGATTATACTTATTAATCCTTTTAAAAAATTAACTTCTATAACATAAAACTAGATGCTAAAACTAAAACCACTAAGGGATATAGGAAAACAATAGAATGAATAAAGTTTATGCCAATGCAGAGGCAGCACTGAAAGATGTTATTGCAGATAATCAAACACTTGCCGTTGGCGGTTTTGGTTTATGCGGAATTCCTGAAAAACTGATTGTTGCAGTTAAACAAAGTGGTGTAACTGGTCTGACTTGTATTTCTAATAACGCAGGTGTAGATGATTTTGGCTTAGGTATTTTGCTTCAAACCAAACAGATTAAAAAAATGATCTCTTCTTATGTTGGAGAAAACAAAGAATTTGAACGCCAATATTTAAATGGTGAACTTGATGTAGAACTCACCCCACAAGGTACTTTAGCTGAAAAGTTACGTGCTGGTGGTGCTGGAATTCCTGCATTTTATACTCAAACTGGCGTAGGTACACTGATTGCTGAAGGTAAAGAAGAACGTACCTTTAAAGGCAAAAACTACATTTTAGAAGAATCTTTAACAGCCGATGTAGCACTTGTTAAAGCATATAAAGCCGATAAAGCGGGTAATTTAGTTTTCCGTAAAACTGCTCAGAACTTTAACCCTGAATGTGCAATGGCTGGAAAAATTACAATTGCTGAAGTTGAACAGGTTGTTGAAATTGGTGAATTGGATCCGGATGAAATCCATTTAGCGGGAATCTATGTAAATCGCATTGTACTTAATGCATCACCTGAAAAACGCATTGAGCATAAAACTTTAAGCACGGAGGCAATATAAAATGGCTTGGTCACGCAATGAAATGGCACAACGTGCTGCTAAAGAACTTGAAGATGGTTTTTATGTCAATTTGGGTATTGGCTTACCTACCCTAGTTGCCAACTATATTCCTGAAAATATTAATGTTTGGCTTCAATCTGAAAACGGTTTATTGGGTATTGGCGAGTTTCCAACTGAAGAAACTGTTGATGCCGATTTAATTAATGCAGGTAAGCAAACTGTTACTGCTCGCCCTGGCGCTGCTTTTTTCTCAAGCTCAGCGTCATTTGCCATGATCCGTGGCGGCCATGTAAACATTGCAATTTTAGGTGCAATGGAAGTTTCCGAAAATGGTGACTTGGCTAACTGGATGATCCCAGGCAAGAAAGTAAAAGGTATGGGCGGCGCAATGGATTTGGTTGTTGGTGTCCAAAAAGTTGTAGTTCTTATGGAACATTGTGCAAAAGACGGTACGCCAAAAATTGTGAAAAACTGTAGTTTACCTTTAACCGGTAAAGGCGTGGTTCACCGTGTAATCACTGACTTAGGTGTAATGGACATTACCCCACAAGGTGTTGAACTGATTGAACTTGCTAAAGATGTCACTCTAGAACAGATTCAAGCTGTTACAGGCGTCGAATTCTATAAAACCTTAGTTGCTTAAATTTTAATTTTTAGTTAGCCAAACAAGACTTAAGCTAGAAAGTGAACTTAAGTCTTAGCCTCTTTAAGCACCGGATGTGCTGTCAATGAATAAGAACGAGAAGGATTTTTTCAGCTATGGAAAAACAGCAAGGAATTTTTGAAAGATTTGCCCTTCGGATTAGTGATTGGTCTGAAAAGTGGTTTCCAGATTCATATATTTTTGCACTACTCGGCGTCATTATTGTCTCTATTGCCGCTTTGGGTATTGGTGCTCCAATCCAAGATGTAGCGACGTCATTTGGTAATGGTTTTTGGAGTCTTATTCCATTTACTTTGCAAATGACCATGCTAATTATTGTGGGTTATGTCGTTTCCGTATCTAAGCCCGTAAAATTCCTGATTCAAAAAATGGCACGTATTCCAAATTCTGGGCGTGGTGCTATTGTTTTAGTTGCGACCGTAAGCTTGTTAATTTCGCTGGTCAATTGGGCGGTAAGCACCATCCTTACAGCGCTTCTAGTGATCGCATTAGCAAAACGTAAAGAGCTGAATATGGATTATCGTGCTGCCGCAGCGGCTGCGATTATTGGTATGGGTGCAACTTGGGCGTTGGGAATTAGTTCGTCAGCAGCACAGCTTCAAGCGAATAAAAGCAGTTTGCCTGAGTCGATTTATAATTTGACCGGTGTTATTCCATTTACAGAAACCATCTTTCTTTGGCAATCAATTGCGATGACCATTATTCTGGTGATTGTTTCAATCGCAATCGCGTATTGGTCAGCTCCAAAAGGTAATAACGTTAAAACGATTGATAGTTTTAATGTGCAATTTGAAGAAGAAAAGCCACATGAAGACAAATCTACCCGTCCGGGTGACTGGTTAGAAAACTCGCCTATTTTAACGATTATTGTGGTGGCTTTAGGTTTAATCTGGATGTTTTTTGAATTTTCAAAAAGTAATCCCATCATTGCCATTTCAAGTCTAAACACCTACAACTTTGTCTTTTTAATGCTAGGTCTAGCATTACATGGAACACCACGAAACTTCTTAAATGCTGTTTCAAAGGCAGTTCCAGCTGTATCAGGAATCTTAATTCAATTCCCTCTGTACGGAAGTATCGCCTTTATTATGACGCAAGCTTTAAATAGCCAAGATTTATCACTGTCACACTATGTTGCCGAGTTTTTCGTCTCTATCGCTTCAAAAGAGACCTTTGCGATTGTGATGGGAATTTACTCTGCCATACTCGGGTTCTTTGTACCTTCTGGCGGTGGAAAATGGATCATTGAAGCCCCGTATGTCATGCAAGCGGCAAATGATTTAAAAGTGCATTTGGGCTGGTCTGTACAGATTTATAACGCAGCCGAAGCTTTACCAAATTTAATCAATCCATTCTTCATGCTTCCAATGTTAGGCATTTTAAAACTAAAAGCAAAAGATGTGATTGGTTTTACAGTCACTCAGCTCGTCGTACATTTTCCTTTAGTTTTATTTTTATTGTGGTTCTTTGGAAGAACGCTTAGCTATACCCCACCTACTTTTTAATTTACTGGCGCCTTTAGTTTCGGCTAGAGGCAAATTTAGCAAATACACCAATAAGAGATATTAAGATGAGTTCAATTGTTATAGTTTCAGGTAGTCGTACTGCAATGGGCGGTTTTCAGGGCAGTTTATCTTCTTTAACAGCTCCAGAGCTTGGTGCTGCAGTAATCCGTGAATCGATTAAACGTGCAGGTGTTGCACCAGACCAAGTAGATGAAGTTATTTTTGGTTGCGTACTGAGCGCAGGTATAGGCCAAGGACCAGCTCGTCAGGCTATGCGTAAAGCTGGTGTGCCCGATCATGTAGGAGCAGTCACCATTAATAAACTGTGTGGCTCTGCAATGAAAGCTGTGTTAATGGCATCAGATACCTTAAAAGCTGGTAATGCCAATATTATTGTTGCGGGTGGCATGGAATCTATGACCAATGCGCCTTATATTTTGCCGAAAGCTCGCGGTGGTTACCGTATGGGACATGGCGAAATTAAAGACCACATGTTTTTAGATGGTCTTGAAGATGCTGAAACAGGTCGATTGATGGGCTCTTTTGCTCAAGACATGGCAAACACCAAAGGCTTTACACGTGAACAAATGGATAATTTCGCGATTTCTTCACTTAAAAAAGCGCAAACTGCGATTACAGAAGGTTACTTCAAAGAAGAAATTGTTCCTGTTGAAGTAAAAACACGTAAAGGTGTTGAAGTTATTGATCAAGATGAACAACCATTAAAAGCGAATCTCGAGAAAATCCCAACTTTACGCCCTGCTTTTAGTAAAGACGGTACAATTACAGCGGCTAACTCAAGCTCAATTTCTGATGGTGCTGCTGCATTAGTACTCACCACTGAAGAATATGCTCAGTCTCATGGTTTAAATACTTTAGCAAAAATTGTGGCGACTTCTAGTCATTCACAGCATCCAAGCGAGTTTACAATTGCTCCAATTAGTGCGATTCAAAAAGTACTTGAGCGTGCTGGTTGGTCTGTTGACGAAGTAGATGCTTGGGAAATTAATGAAGCTTTTGCAATGGTCGCAATGGCGCCAATTCATGAGCTAGGCATTGATGAAGCAAAAGTCAACGTACATGGCGGTGCGTGTGCTTTAGGACACCCAATTGGCGCAACGGGTTCAAGAATTATCCTTTCTCTTATCTATGCTTTAAAACGCCTAGGTAAAAAGAAAGGTGTTGCTGCACTATGTATTGGTGGTGGTGAAGCTACAGCGGTCGCAATTGAAATCTAAAAATCAAACCACACAGAAGAAGATGTAGGAGTTTTTCTTACATCTTCTTTTTTAGACTTTAAAAAGTTCATAACAGGTTTGGCGGAACCATTTATGGCTACTTTTATGATGACAAGACATATGCCAATGTTGTTTAACATCATAAGTTGGGAAGTCGAGAGGTGCTGGTAAAATCTGTAAATTTTCTCTGACCAATAAGACTTGGCTCAAATAATACGGTACGGTTGCGATCGCATCTGTTTCTTGAACGACTAAACCAACGCCTAGATAACTTGGTAAGCGGATTAGAATATTTCTATCCAATCCTTTGTTCTGTAATTCATTTTTAATGTGGTAGTGACCGATTCCTGCATCAATATCGATATGATATTCCCGCATATAATCATCTAAAGTAAAATTATTTGGGTCTAACCGAGGATGGCTCTTTGAGCTAATCACCACATAATGTTGTTTGAAAAACTTTTGTTGATAAAAGCCTTCTTCTAATTGAGGTAAAAAGCCAATTGCGAGGTCAATTTCACCATTTGCCATTTGATAGCTAGTTTCTGGTGTAATCGGCCGAATATTCAAACGAATTAAAGGAGCTTTCTCTTTTAAATAGTTTGTTAATTGCGGCAATAAGACCAGATGAGATACATCGGTCATCGCAATAGTAAAAAGTTGATCCGAAGTAAGTGGGTCAAAGTTCACACTAAAGTTGTTAATACTTTCAACTTTATCAATCACTTCACTAATGAGCGGAAAAATTTCTTTAGCTAATTCGGTCGGAATCATTTCATTCCCAACACGAATAAAAAGTGGATCATTAAAATGCTGACGGATTTTGTTCAGTCCATTACTAACACTCGGTTGGGTAAGACCAATAGCATCAGCAGCCATTGAAACGCTTTTAAACCGATAAATATGATAAAAAATATTTAGTAATCTACTATCTAGATCAAACAAAATTGTCTCCGTCTGGATCAAATAATCCATTCAAAAGGAATGAAAGCAGGTACAGCATATATAAAAATGCTCACTAGATTTCTGAATTATTGATATATGGTCTAAATTAACAAAGAATCTAGACCATGAGCAATGCTTTATAAAGCCTTTCGTCATAAAGACAAAGGTATGGGCGCTTTAATTGATTACTTTGTATATAACTTTGCTGAATACAGCCCATAATTATAAATTTTAATCAGGCTGAGTTTGGAAGCCCTTCCAGATTTGCTGGACTGCTTTGTTATCACTCAAATTATTTTTAAAAATGTAAATATCTTGAGGAAGACAATATTCATGATGATCCAACATGACCAGTTTTCCGTTAGCAAGATCTTCCTCTACATTAATTTTTGGAATCCATGCCACCCCTAGGCCTTGCAATACCAGCTCTTTCAAATTAGTTGCATTATCAGTCTCGTATAAGGTTTTATAAATTAGTTTACCTTCGATCAGTTGGTCCACTAATTTTCGCAAATACGCATGTTTACTGTAAGCAAGCAATGAAAAATTATTCTGAATCGTATGCTTAGGCGTATGGTCGGCTTCGGTAGCTGATACAGGAACAATCTCTGTTTCCGCAATCTTGATTCCGCTTAAAATATCATCACCAACACGATTAATATTAGATCGGTCTGCATAACAAATCATAAAATCGCAGGCACCCTCTTTTAAAAGAGATAAACCCTCACCACTATTGGTCGCTACAATTTCAATTTTTAAATCACGCATAAACGTTGGGAATTTTTTCAAAAAAGTCGTTAAAAAACCAGAAGCTAATGAATGAACAACACAAAAACGAATAGTAGATTCGGTTTCATTTTTAATATTTTTAATCAGCTTAGCGGTCTCTTCCACCTGCTTTTCAATATTTTTAGACATAACCAGCATAATCCGCCCAATGTCTGTAAATTCAATATTATTTTTATTATTTCTAATAATAACTTCAGCTCCTATCATCTCTTCTAATTGCTGAATTCTACGCGTAAAAGCAGATTGACTAATAAATCGCTTTTCGGCTGCCTTTGAAATAGAACGCTCACGCTCTAATGTCAAAAGATCTTCTACCCAACGTACTTCTAAGTTCATTTTATGCATTCCCTTTTTATATTTATGTCCTTAATTTGTCTTGTTGGGAAGCTGGATAAATAGCTGAATAGATGAATGAAAAATATAAAACATGGGAGTACCTGCAAAAATGCGATGGAAGAATGGCAAGGCCAAACGATAAAAGTATGTATTTAATAATTCTGACATAGAAAAGAGTGTAAGAGAATAAAAGACTTTGATTTAACTCATCAACTCATACAAATATAAAATTATTGCGGTAAAAATTATTTAAAATCAATAATTAAATTAAACATAACCTAAGTAAATGAACACTTCAATCTTAATAAAAAATAAAAATAATCTTATGTTTTCATCATGTTTTTAATTTTTATAAAAAAAGTCCGCACCTTGGGGAAGAATACGGACTGTAAAACTAAAATTTTGCTAATTTGATTATTTCAGGATTTAAGCTTTCTGACCTAATCAATTAGTTCAAATCAGAAGATATATTTGCAGTATAATTCAACTAAATAAACCTGACTATTCTACTAAAGTATCTACCCGAGATTGAGCTGAAACAAATTTCTAATATTCACCAATGAGATAATATAGCTTTCGTGAAATTTCAACCATCATATTAGATGTATATTGAGTGATTTCAAAAACTTGCTTTTTCTGTGGGTTAAACACCATATTATCTTTTTCATCGCTAAAAAAGATATAAGTGGTGTATTTGTCCATTTGATGGATATGCTCTTTTAAGCTTACTTTTTCCCCAGAATTGGGATCATAGGCGATAAACTTCATTCTCATGAATTTTGTCTCTATACATACGGTCTTTTACCTAAAGTTTAATAAAATTTAGGTAAAACAATATTTTGATGGATAATGTAAAATAGTTAGGCTGAGTAACCGTGGCTATTTATAAGATACTGCTACGATACTATTTGCCTTGTTTACAGAGCTTTCCGCAGAAGCAATAGATTGCTCGGCTTCTTTAAGTAGACGAGAAGTTTTTGACTCTCTCTTCTCTTCACCCTGAAAAAGTACATAGTATGTAAAACTACCCAAAATAATTAATGCAGCTGTGACTTTTAACATAAACTTAAAACTAGGATTTTTTCGTATTATAGTGATTTTTATGTGAAATGCATCACATTTTTATATAAATTTGTTAGATAAGCTACACTCTTTGTGCTGTAAACCTTATTAATTTACTTGATATTTCACTTAAATTAATGAATCTATAATTTCATATTCGGTTATTTTTTAATTATATGACCATTTTTTCATCAAAGAATTTTTGCATATTAAATTTATCTACACAGTAAACTATTAATTTAAAAAATAAAATTTAGATTTAATGAGTGCAGGAAATAGAATTTTTTATTTTTTAAATTTAGAAAAGAAGAAAAATGGTATGCAAAAAATGCATAATTAACTTGATAAATGCATTAGTAGTGAAGCATTTCGAAATCTAATATGAATTATCTACTCTACTAATTCGAAGTTTAATGATGAACGCTGAAATTACCACCCGTATTGAGAAGGATCTTATTGGTTATAGAGAAATCAATAATAATGATTATTACGGAGTTCAAACATTACGTGCTCTAGAAAACTTTAACTTAACTCAAAGCAAAGTTGGAGATTTCCCTCATTTAATTAAAGCGTTAGCAATGGTAAAACTTGCTTGTGCTGAAGCGAATCATAATCTTAAAAGCTTAGATCAAACTAAATTTGAAGCAATTGAATACAGTTGTAATCAACTTATTCGCGGTAATTTTCACGATCAATTCCCGATCGATATGTTACAAGGTGGTGCTGGTACTTCAACCAATATGAATGCAAATGAAGTATTGGCGAATGTTGCTTTAGAATATATGGGACACGCAAAAGGCCAATATCAATATTTACACCCTAATAATGATATTAACATGTCACAGTCTACAAATGACGTGTACCCTACTGCAATCCGTTTAGGCTTATTATTAAATTTAGACGAATTGAATCTCCCTTTTAATAACTTAATTTTAAGTTTCCGTAACAAGTCTCAAGAATTTGCTCACATCTTAAAAATGGGTCGTACTCAGTTGCAAGATGCTGTACCAATGACATTGGGTCAAGAGTTTGGAGCTTTTGCAGTAACCTTACAAAAAGACCTTGAGCAAATTAATACGCTTATTCCAAATGTTTTAGCTTATATGAACCTTGGTGGCACAGCGATTGGTACGGGCATTACCACTGAATATAATTACCGTGAACTTGCGATTCAAGCACTTGCAAAAATCTCTGGTAAAAAAATTAAATCATCTCCTGACTTAATCGAAGCAACTTCAGATATGGGTGATTTCGTTCTTTTATCTGGTTTATTAAAACGCACGGCAACTAAACTATCTAAAATTGCTAACGATTTGCGTTTACTTTCAAGTGGTCCACGTACTGGTATCAATGAAATTAACTTAGAAGCACGTCAACCTGGTAGTTCGATCATGCCGGGTAAAGTAAATCCAGTTATTCCTGAAGCAATGAACCTTGCTTGCTTCCAGATTATTGCAAATGATTTGGCTGTAACTTTAGCTGCTGAAGCTGGTCAATTACAGTTGAATGCAATGGAACCACTTATTGCATTCAAACTATTTGAATCTATGGATTTGCTTGGTAACGCGATGGCAATGTTCCAGTCAAAATGTATTGATACGATTACGGCGAACCCTGAGCATTGCAAAGCTTTAGTTGAAAACTCAATTGGGATTGTGACTGCACTTAACCCATATTTAGGTTATGAAACTACAACTCGTATTGCTAAAACTGCAAACGAAACTGGACAAAGTGTATTGGCATTAGTTCAGAACGAAGGCTTATTATCGGCACAAGTGCTTGATGATATCTTGTCGATTAATAATATGGTTAAACCAAAAATGTCGGCTTAATTCCTGAAATAAAAAAGGAGCTTTTATAAGCTCCTTTTTTATTTGCCTTATAAATTTTAAAAATTAAAAGTTGTAGAGAATTGAGCTGTACGAGGATTACCCAAAAATAGATAGTCATCCCCCATGAATGGACCAACGTCACGCCAATATTTCTTATTAAATAAGTTGTCAATATTGAATCTAAACGTCGTGTCATGCCCAGCAAAATTTGTTTTATAGGCAGCACCAATATTAAAGACGCTATATCCACCTACTTTTGCAGTTGCCTCTTTGTTTGCATATTTACTACTACTATATTGCATGCCACTTAACAGTCTTAAACCTTCAACTGAAGGTACTTTATAAGATAACTGAGCAGTTGCGCGTAATTTTGGTACATTTTGAGTTTGGTGGCCTTTATAACTGTCGGTATCAACATCAACAAGGCGAGATTTGGTATAGGTAATACCTGAACTTACGTCAACTGTATCAGTTAAGGCACCAGTCAGACCTAATTCAATACCTTGATTGTGTTGTTCGCCTTGTTCAACAAATTCTAACTTCCCTTCAGAATTTGTAGCCGTATATTGATTATCTTGTTTTAAATCAAAGACAGCAGCCGTTAGTAAGAAATTTTGTACTTGTTGCTTAACACCAAGTTCAAATTGTTCAGAATTTCTAGGTGCTAAAATTTCAAGAGCATTATTAGCAAACCAAGGTGCTTCACCACCATCTGATAGACCTTTGGCATATGAAGCATACAAATTAGTCGTAGCAGTTGGGCTATACATTAGCGCTAATTGTGGCAAGAACTTATTTAGGTCTGTATCTCGGCTTTGCTGCCCATCTGGCTTATATGCCTGTTCATCAAGATGAATAAGTTTTCCACCCAGTAAAGTTGACCATTGCTCGTTAAATTGAACTCGGTCAGATATCGTGAAAGCAGTCTGATCACTTTCTAGAGCTTTGTAACGATCGCCTAAGCTTTCTGATGATGGGCTGTAGTCAATCGTATCTTGATAGATATTGCCTGTTCCTACCGCTACATTAAGAGGTGTATGGTGCTTTAAGGTCTTATAAGTACGTTGTAGTTCCAAAGCAACTTGATGTTGAATGTTGGCAGTATTGAATTGTCCATTTAGCCCAGCAGCAAATTGATTAGTAATACGTGTGTCATCTGGGCTACGAAAATCGTAAATATCGTAATTACCGTGTTTATCAAAAGTATTGCCTAAACCAGAATATTCACAAATATCGTTATAACATCCCCAAGGAAAAGCACTATTATCATCAATCACAACACGGCTTTGCGATGCACTTAAGCTGCCATTCCATTGATCGTTAAAAGCATATTGATATTTCAAGCTGGCATTTACACTGTTATTTACAACAGGTTTGCTCCAAGACTGATAACCCAACAAACGGTCTTCATCAACATTTGTTGGCACTTGTCCATCAAGCAGTTGATACCCCGGAACTGAGCGTTGGCTTTGATGCTGAGCTTCAATATCAAACAGTAGTTTAGAGCGATCATTAATTTTCCAATCTAAAGCAACTGAACCAAACTCACGTTTACCATTTGCATGATCGACATTTGGGTGAATACTTTCATGAGCTAAATTAATTCGATATCCAAATTTATCATTCAAAAAGCCGCCTACATCCGTTGCAAGTGTATAACCACCTTCTGAGTTTGCATCGAGGGTAACACTCTTAACATCGGCAGGTCGTTTGGTTACATAGTTGATAACACCACCTGGAGTCGACATTCCACTTTGAATTGCAGAAATCCCTTTTAAAATTTCTACTCGCTCTTTATTTTCTAAGGCAACGTTTTGTTCACCACGAATGTTATGGCCATTAATAAGATAACTTGAACCTAAATCGAGCGAAAAGCCACGAGCTACGAAATTAGGGTAATAACCAATTGCAGCATAGCCATCTCCTAACGATGAGTCATTCTTAACAACATCAGTCAGTGTTTTTGCGTGCTGATCGGCCATACGTTCAGATGTAATTGTTGTGATAGATGCAGGAATCTTTTTTATATCGCCTGTTTGAAAACCAGATAAATCAACTTTTTTTGAGGAATACAAATCGTCAGTGTTTTGGGTAGCATTCACGGTAATTGTAGGTAGTTGAGAAACCTCCGCTTCATTTGCATAGACAACCGATGTCATCAGTGCAATAGATGATGCTAATGCTGTTTTAGAGCATGTAATGAAGTGAAGATTTAACGAGTGTCTGTCCATTGAATAACTACCTGCCCATACCGTGCATAATATAAGTATGCTAAAAGTCGGAGATCTTCCATATTTTTTAGCCTCGAAAGAATACAGTGACACATATCGAGAAACAACAAATTATGTAATTTTCAGATCAAGTAAATTTTGTGTAATAAAGCGTCATCATTATATAAATTTCATTTATTTTCTTTGAAATTGGTACTATAACTTTTTAAGTATTACCAAATAGTCAAAATAAAACTAAGCTCAAATAAGCTTAAAACCAAGGAGGAATACAATAAAGAATATGGTTGATAAATTAGATGTCTGATTTTAAATAAAGTTTATGGTGCGATGATCGTCTAAGTAAATTAAGTAAATGTTCGATAATCGGCAAAAACATCCTTAAATCGAACAAAAGATCATGCAATCACTAGAATGGAAATTTAAAATTATAAAAAATGCATGGAGAGGAATTCTAAGGTAAGTACTCAGGATTGAGTGATATTTAAAAACTCATGCTATTTCCTGTTCAGTACACCTAAAAATTTCTATTTTTTTCTGCTAACTGACGGAATATATATGACATACACTAAGGAAGAAAAACGTAGCAGAATACGCGGTATTGTTGGTGCGGCCTCTGGTAACCTTGTTGAATGGTTTGACTTTTATATCTATGCAGTCTTTGCTGCCTATTTTACGCAAGCCTTAACTGCACCCGATATGGATAGTTCGACCAAAGCTATTTATGTCTGGGGTGTATTTGCTGCAAGTTTTTTCATGCGTCCTATTGGTAGTTGGATATTCGGGCGCATTGCAGATCGACATGGTCGAAAAAAATCAATGGTCATTTCTATTTGCTTAATGGCCTTGAGTTCCTTCTTATTTGCGGCCTTACCTACCTACGATCAAGTCGGATTATTTGCTCCTTTTCTTTTACTCGTTGTGCGCTTACTTCAAGGTTTATCTGTAGGTGGTGAATATGGCGCCGTAGCAACCTACATGAGTGAATTAGGATTAAAGGGTCAACGTGGTTTTTACTCCTCTTTTCAATACGTCACACTCTCTGGTGGTCAATTACTAGCAAGTTTGCTCGGCGTAATTTTATTAGCATTTTTAAGTGAGCAACAATTACATGACGGCGGTTGGCGTATTCCGTTTGTTATCGGTGGTTTTGCTGCAATTTTATCTTTACTTGCTCGTAGTCGTTTGGAAGAAACCCTTTCTCATCAAGATAGTGAACGTGAAGAGTCTGGTAGCTTAAGAGAACTCTTTAAAAAACATTGGAAAACCTTTTTATTGGTGGTTGGTTATACATCTGCAGGTTCATTAACTTTTTATGTTGAAACTGTTTATTCAAAAACCTATTTAACTAACTTAGGTATGGATGGAAAAACCGTTGGTTATATTATGACCTTCGCGTTATTTGTCTATATGTGTGCTCAACCTGTATTTGGTTCAATTTCCGACCGCATTGGGCGACGTTCTTCAATGCTGGCATTTAGCTTATTATCTGCAATTTTTATCTATCCAATTATGGCGATCGGTATGCCTAATTATATAGATTCACCGATTATCATTACCTTGCTACTCATTTTTATGATGATGATCCTGAGTTTCTATACATCAATTAGTGGCTTAGTCAAAGCAGAGATGTTCCCTCCTCATGTGCGTGCACTAGGTGTAGGCTTCTCTTATGCGGTAGGTAATGCCATTTTTGGTGGATCGGCTCCTTCAGTTGCACTACAGTTTAAAGCTGCTGGAATTGAAAACACTTTCTTCATCTATGTCATTGTTATGCTTATTATCTGTTTCTTATGTAGCCTTGCACTTCCTAAAAAACCAGATTATTTAGAACATGATCACTAAAAAATAAAATATAGATATTCTTCTAGAGATTTTTTAGAAGAATATCTTTTTAAAATAATAAGAAATTCACTTTTGTTCTATATCTTATAGCTGCATAGCACATCTAACCTATTCGATTAACTATAAATTGCTAGTTTGATGTTCATGATCTGTATAAATCAATTTTGATGGGATAAAAAATGGAAAATGAAAAATCCCCTTTGCCTGAAAGCATTAATCAAGTTACCTTCTGGCAAGCTTTTTTATTTTGGTTGAAGCTAGGTTTTATTAGCTTTGGGGGGCCAGCTGGACAAATCGCTGTTATGCATCAGGAACTAGTTGAACAAAAACGCTGGATTTCTGAGAAAAGATTTTTACACGCGCTTAACTACTGCATGTTATTGCCTGGCCCTGAAGCACAGCAATTAGCGACTTATATTGGTTGGCTTATGCACAGAACGGCTGGTGGGCTAGTTGCTGGTATTTTATTTGTATTGCCCTCTTTATTTATTTTAATTGGACTGTCTTGGGTTTATATAAAATTTGGAGATATTCCTGTTATTGCAGGAATTTTTTATGGGATTAAACCTGCTGTCACAGCAATTGTTTTCCATGCAACTTACCGTATAGGTAGTCGCTCACTTAAAAATAAGTTTTTATGGGGCGTTGCAATTGCTGCTTTCTTTGCCATCTTTGTCTTAAAACTTCCTTTCCCTCTTATTGTTTTATCGGCAGGTATTGCAGGCTATTTAACGAGTAAGAAATACCCCGAACTATTTTCTTCAGCAGGTGGCCATAAAGCTAGCCAAAAAGATTATGGTCGAGCATTTATTGATGATGATACACCCACACCAGAGCATGCTAAATTCCAATGGTTGCGTTTAGCTAGACTTATTTTTGTGGCTATCGGCTTATGGTTATTACCCATCTTAGCTTTAGGTTCATATTTTGGATGGCACCACTCTTATACTCAAATGGCATGGTTTTTTACTAAAGCTGCACTGCTTACGTTTGGTGGTGCATATGCCGTTTTACCTTATGTGTATCAAGGTGCAGTTAATAGCTTTGGGTGGCTTTCACCTACTCAAATGATTGATGGACTCGCTTTAGGTGAAACCACACCGGGTCCACTAATTATGGTTGTTGCTTTTGTTGGTTTTTTAGGAGGTGTAAATCATGCACTACTTGGCTCTGAGCATCTATTCTTTGCTGGAACACTCGGTGCTGTCATTGTGACTTGGTTTACTTTTCTCTTTTCATTTGTATTTATTTTTGCTGGTGCGCCCATCATTGAATCTACACACAATGAAATCAAGTTTACGGCGCCACTCACTGCAATTACCGCGGCTGTGGTCGGTGTAATTTTAAATCTGGCACTATTTTTTAGCTACCATGTTTTGTGGCCACAAGGTTTTTCTGGTCACTTTGATGTTGTTGCGGCTTTAATTACCATTGCAGCATTTATTGCCTTGTTCCGTTTTGAAATTAATGTGTTATACGTGATTTTTACATCTGCCCTTATTGGCCTGTTGGTTTATCTTTTATAGAAAATTAACCATGAGTCCTTTAACGCAACTGTGAAGGACTCATGCCATAAAACTGTTTAAAACGATGGCTCAAATGGCTTGCTGAACTAAAGCCACATACCAATGCAATGTCTTGTAAAGAAAAGTGTGAAGACTGAATTAGTCCTTTTGCCTTAGTTAAACGTCTTTGCATGACGTATTGGTGAGGTGCCATATTCATAGATTGTTTAAACATATGGGCAAAATGGTATTCGCTTAAATTCACAACATTTGCCAAATCTGACAAAGTCAGAGCTTGATCGAGATGATCTTCAATCCATTCTTGAATATATTTGAGCTTATGAGGCGCAAGCCCGCCTTTAATAGCAGGCTGCTGCCATTTAACATTGCTATATCTTCGAATTAAATGATTTAGCAATAAACTGGCGGTTGTACTCATTTGCAAATGATTAGATGAATCTTGCCAGTCACAGTCGAGTAAGAAGAACTGATAAAGTGCTCGAATCCTTTCATCATCATTGAATACAACTTCGTTTAGTTCAATTTGATTAGGCTCTTTGTCCCATATTTTTTCAGCAACATCACGCAAATGTTGGTCGGTATAGTACAAGTGAACGAATTTAAGCCCACCTCGTATATCCCAAGTCGACTCCTGATGTTCAGGTAATAAACAAAAACGACCCGGCCCACCGCCATTTTTCCAGCCCACTGGTGTTTTTTGATAGCTTTCATAGCCATCTTGAATATAGAGACTTAAAGTGTGGTGATCGCTACAGACACTTACACGATCTTGCTCATTAGACCAAAATGCAAGTTGCATATTTTCATCAAGCACCACGGTTTCGTGAAGCTTGGCTTTAGATTGCTGTAGCTGTTCTAAAGTTTGATAGGCCATGCAAAATTAAAACGAATATTATTGAGCTTAAGTTAACCATATTCAGCAAAATTGAGCTAGTTCTGACATATAAAAAACGCAAGATCTTGCATGTACAACACAAGAATATATACGTGAAAAATTAAGTATTCCTCGATACTTAAGCTTGGTAATCGAGGATGAACTTATGAATATTTTACTCTATGTTGCGGTGGTGTTGATTTGGGGAACAACATGGATTGGAATTGCCGTTCAGAGCCATTATGCAACACCCATTGTCGCAATTTTATGGCGTTTTGCCATTTCAACCTTATTACTTTGGGTTGTTTTACTATTTTCAGGAAAATTACAACGAATTGCTTTTAAAGACCATTTGTTTTGTATGCTGCAAGGCCTTTGTGTTTTTGGCCTGAACTTTATTTGTTTTTATACCGCTGTTAAATATGTAAATAGCGGTTTAGAATCTGTCATTTTTTCTATGGCCGTTTTCTTTAATGCCATTAATGCGCTTATCTTTTTTAAGCAAAAACCTTCCCCAAACTTTGCTCCAGCTGCACTTTTAGGACTTGGTGGTATTATTTTACTCTTTTGGCATGACCTGATTAATAGCCAGTTTAATGCACAGTTATTAATGGGAATTGGGCTGTGTGCAATAGGCACTTATGGTTTTTCTTTAGGGAACATGATTAGTGTTAGACATCAGAAACGTGGCCTAAATATTTTTTCAACCAATTGTTATGCCATGACCTATGGTGCATTGGTAATGTTAAGTCTAGCTTTATTTACTGACCAAGATTTAATGCCTCCGATGAATTTTCCATTTTTAAGTTCGGTACTATACTTGGCTGTATTTGGCACAGTGATTGGCTTCTCTGCTTATTTTTCATTGGTTGGGCGAATTGGCGCTTCAAAAGCAGCATATAGCACCTTACTTTTCCCTTTAGTCGCGCTTTCTGTTTCTACCTTCTTTGAAGGATATGTCTGGACCCTAAATGCTCTATTCGGAATTTTATTAATCTTACTCGGCAACTACTTAATGTTTAGTAAGTTTGAAATTGGAAAAAAGTTATTTAATACTCAAAAAAGTTGTGAGAAGCAGGCCTAAAAGCCTGCTTTTTTTATAAATCATGATTAATTTTAGCAGCCCGTTTTTAGCATTAGCTCGAAATCTTTTAAAGCTGCGGCTGCTGTGGCTAAGGGCGCAGATGCTCCTCCACTTACAACAAGTTCCCCCATTTCTTGCGTTAGCACCCGAATGCATTTATTGGAACCTGGAAGATGGGCAAAAGGATGATTCGCTGGGACTAAACGTAATTCAACCCCTGTTTGAATTTGCTGATTTTTAATATGAATAAAACCCACCAGTCGAGGAATTAGATCTTCTTTTTTCCAATCACGAATATGATCGGCAGTAACATCGCTGATTCCTTGTCTTGGAATATCTTTAATTTTTATATCAGCTCCCAAAACGGTATTTGCCAATATCGTAATTTTAGCAGCCGTATCCCACCCATCTACATCAAAAGAACTATTAGGTTCGGCAATACCTTTTGCTTGGGCTTTTTCAAGAGATTCTGCAAATGCACATTCATTTTGCAACATATCATTTAAAATAAAATTTGTGGTTCCAGTAAAAACACCCTCTATTTCTAAAATCTGACAGCCTGCCAAGTTATATTCAAACAAATCAACTGTCGGTAAAGCCGCAGCCGTCGCGCCGCTAAAAAATAATTTTTGATGGTGTTGATGTGCCAAATTAATTAATTTTTACCCTCTACAACTAAAGCACCTTTAGATACTGCTATCGCATTCATGTTATGTGTTAGAGCATAATTTAAATAAAACAGGCCTTTTCCACCTGTCACATAATCACTTGGCCCAGTCTCAATAATGACATCCGTTTGTACCTGTTCTAAAAACTTTTGTTCAGTGAGACCTGCTTGATATTGAGTTTTATCTAGCCACTTGGCAGCTTGCAAACCGTCTTGGTCGATTAAGCCTGATGATGAATTACATACCCCTACTAAACGGGTATCAATTTGATGTTTTTGTTTATAGTATGCTGAACGATTTAAAAGAAGCTCTGCAATTTGTTGCCCAATCCGTCCAAAACCACAAATTGCCACGTTGACTCGCTTCATATCGCTTTCTCAAAAAACTTAAAGGGTTTAAATA